>Ga0066684_10000591_pt1 | contig 12816 bp, 12 predicted proteins | sample GraSoiAngelo_133_FD_62301 | JGI IMG/M metagenome (GOLD analysis project Ga0066684, IMG submission 62301) | Grasslands soil microbial communities from the Angelo Coastal Reserve, California, USA - 14_0929_05_20cm | ecosystem: Environmental > Terrestrial > Soil > Grasslands | place: USA... | reverse complement strand
TGCTCAGCACCACGGTAACCCTCGGCAATGGCTGGACAGGTCACTCCGGCGGCGGGGTGGGAGCGAACCTTGTAGCCATCGATCAGTCGCTAGTGCTGCCGGGCACCACAGGGGCGAAGATTCTGCGGCTGACCGACTCGGTGAACGTCTCGCAGTTTGCGCGGACGTTTTCTGGCGGCGGACACAACGTCATCAGCTCGGCGCAAGCCAATGGCAGGCGTTATGTGGCTTTTCAGTCCTCGGGCGGCATCCCCTGCATGTTCGAGTTCGACGAGGCGGCGCTGGCTGCGGCCACGGAAGGTCAGGTGTGCGCTGGCTGCTCCCGCAAGCTGTGGTGTGATGTCGTCGGAACCGCCAGCTACGGCGGCACCTCGAATGAGACCTACGTCTACGGCAGCGTGCAGTTTCCGCGCTCCGCCAGCGCTCCAGCCTACAGCTTTTATGCCTTCCATCAGGGCGGCGGAGAGTCGCCCAAATTGCGGCGCTATCTGATCGTGGTCAAAGGCGGACCAAACGATGGGCGGCCGCCGGATTCGAGCGGCACGCAAACTCTGGCTTACAAAATCGATCCCAGCTTCGCCGAGTACGATCCCGACAATGCCAACTGCTTGAATGGGACGCTGGCGGCGGGGGGCTACACCTACGGCAATGATTTTCTTTCGGTGGATGACCAGCGCCTGGTCTTGCAGACCAACCCGCAGGATGTTTCGCCGTGGGCGGTGGCCATTCGGGTGGACGCCAATCCTCCGCAGTGCCGGGCGGTGAATGCTCAGACCATGCAGATCAGTTGTGAGTGGAACACCCCCGGCTGCTGGAAGGATCTGACGTACAACGCGGATGCAGCCAGCCGCTTTCAACGCACCATTGCCAGCGCGACGCGCGACGCGGCGGGCAACGTGACGGTCACGTTCACGGCGGCACACGGCTTTCCGGCGGACAACAGCAGCACGGCCAATGTCGAGGGCTGTGGCTCGATCCCCAATATCGACGTGCGTGGCGCCCTGATCACGACCGTCACCAGCTCGACGCTGACTTATTCGAGCGGCATCACCAGCCAAGCGAACACGTTCAGCGGCCTCAGGTGCACCTTCAGCTATGGCCGAGGAATGCACAATACCGACTTGGAGCGCAGCGGGGAGTTTGCCCAGGTGGGCTACAACACCACTGGGCTGGCGGGGGCGCAGGCTGCCTATCTGCAGGCTTGGGACCTCAACACCGACGTGCTTGTTGCCTGCCCAGCCGGGCAGGATTGCTCCGGGCATGCGGCGCCGGGATATCAGCGGCAGTACCTGCCAGGGTTTGGCAGCACGGCCAAGCGGGGATACCGCACCCTGGGCAATCCCGTCGGCAACATGACCGTGTGCACCGACATGGGGCTGACCCCGCCCATCCAGGAGCACTTTTCGGCCAATTCCGCCAGCCCAGCCAACAATATGTGGCTGGAATCAACCTTCAATGCGCCGGTCGCCATGCCGCACGGGCCGTACGAAGGGGAGTTGATCCTGCACCAATGCGCGGATGGCAAGATCCGGCGCTTTGCCCATAACTTCAGCAACGGCACGCCGGCATCGAATTCGATTTTTGCCTCCTCGATCGCGCATGTGTCGTCGGACGGCAACTACGCGGTGGTGGCCACCAAGTTCCAGGCATTCTGGGATCAGTTTGCCGAGGCCACGCTGAGTGGGCTGACCCTGACCACAGACGGCACGGCGAAGACCATCACGCGGTCGAGCGGCGACTTCGTGGGCGACGGGATCGTGGTAGGCGACATGATGAAGCTGAGCGGCATGGCGCAGGCCACGAACAACTACGGATTTGAAGTGATGGCGGTGACCGGCACGGTTCTGACGGTCCGCGATCCCACTAACCAGATGCTATCGGAAGGGCCGACGGCGAGCACGACTGTCGAGCGGCACGTGGCTATGACGGCGCGGGGATTTGGCGATAAGGCTGGGAATAACACCTGCGATCCTACGCAAGACCCGGACGCGAGCGGAACCACCTGGTGCCGCAGCGATGTGCTGCTGGTGAAGCTCCAATAAAAATTCGCAGCATTAGCTCTGTAACGCACTCGGACACTATGGGCGCGGACGCGGACGTATACCTTTTAATGCGCTTAGGGACGGCTCTGAATTCGTCTCTCGATAAAAGCTCGGTGGCTATAGATCGAACGCTCACGATTCAAGACTTGCTGATTGAAACACTGCTGAAAGTTCGGGCTAAAACCCGAGGCTTGGTGTTGCTGAGGCCGAACCGCGCGCAACAGGAATATAAGCAAAAATGCGGGCGGCGAAATGTCGTGCTCAAGGCACGACAACTGGGGATCACGACTTATGTCGCGGCCCGCTTTTTTGTCAAGACGATCACCCAGCCGGTGCCGCCGAAGTATTCCCGGTACACCACCTCATTGCATGTGGACTATCCGCTATGAGAGATTTCGACGACGAACTATCGGGAAAACCCACGGCCAACGCTGCCACGCGACAGCCTCTGGTCGTGCGTGTCACCGACAGCGATTTCCAGAATGAAGTCCTGGAGCGCCTGGGGCGCCTCGAAGCCAAAATGGACATGATCGCCGGCAGTCATCAGCCTGGCCGCATGAAGCTCGCCGAAGACCGTCTCGTCTCGCTGGAACGCAGTGAAATTAAACGCGGCGTTTACGATCGCCTGGTGAATGCGGTGATCACCGTGGCCATCAGCGTGGCGATCGCATTCCATGATCGTTGGTGGAGATAAAGAACGAGCAATCCAGACAAATTTCAATCACAACCTAATTAAAGGAGAAATGGCGATGGACTTCCTGTCCAAGTTGCTGCAAGGAATTTCGTTCGTCCCGGCCCTCGTGACCGGAATAGAAAAACTGCTTGGTGGACGATCAGGAGAGGACAAGAAAGATGCTGCACTGTCTTTTGTGCAGGCCGCTCTCTCCATGAGCGATGCGATCACAAACCGGCAGATCGTAGACGAGCAAAAATTTAAAGACGGTCTGGGGAAAGTGATTGACGGAACCGTGGAATGCCTGAATGCGTCGATGTGGGCCAAGGGTTAACCCACCTCTTCACTCCAACCCTCCAGCGTCTTTTTGACCAGCGCCATGAACTGATCCGCGACGGCGCCGTCAATCAGGCGGTGGTCGTAGCCGAGGGTCAGGTGAACCACGCTGCGGATGGCGATGGAGTCGTTCCCATCAGCGTCAGTGACTACTAGCGGAGCCTTGGTGATGCCGCCGACGCCCATAATCGCCGAGTTCGGCTGGTTGATAATGGGCAGCCCAAACACCGCGCCGAATTGGCCGGGGTTGGTAATCGTAAATGTGGAGCCTTCTACTTCGTCAGGTTTTAATTTTTTATTGCGCGCCCGCTCCCCAAGATCTGTGATCCCGCGCTGCAGCCCGAGGAAGTTGAGCTCGTCGGCATTCTTCAGGACCGGCACGATCAGTCCCCAGTCGAGAGCAACGGCAATTCCCATGTTGACGTGCCGGTGATAGCGAATGTTGTCGCCTTCCATCGAGGCATTAACAATCGGAAATTGCTGAGTCGCGATGATCGCCGCGCGGACGAAGAACGGCATGAACGTCAACCGTACGCCATTACGCTGCTCGAATCCCGCTTTCGTTTTGTTCCGCAGATTCACAATGCGCGTTAAATCCACCTCAAACATCGCATGCACGTGGGCGCTGGTGCGGCGCGACTCGATCATGCGCTGGGCGATGATCTTACGCATCTGTGTTGCGGGTACGAGGTCGCCGGGAATCCCAACGGGAGCCGCAGGAGCAGACGGCTGCGAAGCACGCGCCGGAACTGGTGCACCGGCAGGCTGAGCCGCCGCTGGCGCCTGGCTGCGCTCTAGAAACGCCATGATGTCCTGCTTGGTGATGCGCCCCCCGAGGCCAGTGCCCGAGACTTGCGACAAGTTCACGTTGTGTTCGCGTGCAATTTTCCGAACCAGCGGTGACGAGCGCGCATGATCTTCTTCTTCATGAGCAGGGGTCGGCGCTGGTGGCTCCTCAGCCTGCGTGGGGGCAGTTTTGGGCGCCGCAGGCGCTTTCTTTTCCTCAGGTGTTGCCGCGGGCTGCGGCGCGCCAACCGGCTTAGTAGCCGCCGCCGCAGATTCGCCGTCGGTGGCGATCGTACCGACTACGGTGTTCACCTGAACGGTCGTACCTTCGCTGACTTTTATGTCCTGCAACACGCCGGACGCAGGCGCAGGGATCTCCGCGTCCACCTTATCTGTGGAAATCTCAAACAACGGTTCGTCGCGTTGAACCTTGTCTCCGGGCTTCTTCAGCCACTTGGTAATCGTGCCTTCGACGATGGATTCGCCCATCTGCGGCATCACAATGTCAGTTGGCATAGTTCCCTTCCACAGGGCCCCGCGATGAGGCAACATTATATATAAAGCAGCAGACGGAAGAGATTCGGTAACAAAGTCAAAGCTACGCGGGAAGCGAATTAATTAAAATACTTTTCGCTGGCGGGTAGCAGCGATGCGAACCGCCCCAAGAACTTCTTGCATTCATAATGCTGAGCGCGGCTAATCCTTATCATGTTCGTGCTCATCTTTTGTGTGACCCGCCGCAGACATTTTCGAGCAGACGGTGAGCAATGGCCGGAATTGCGCCGATGTCTTACGTGACCGTGGAGAATGCGCTAGCTCGGCGACATTTTTGCCGAAGTGGGATGGCTTCCCGAAGTGGAATGGCTTCCTAATGCCCTGTCGCTGCATCTAAATTCTGTGTTTTGTCATGTCAGTGGTATCGCTAAGGATACGTCTCTGCCGGCATCAATAATTTCAGGCATCTTGGAACGAGATTTAGCAGACAAGGTGGTCAGGTCGGTAAACAGAGCTAACCCAGGCACATATCTTTATGCCTCACGTGAGCGGTATAACAGAATCAGGGGGCCATGGAATAGATTTCTGTCGGCGATCACTAGTCAAGTCAAATGACGTGGTGGCAGGTTCTTGACACCTACGTCTCTATTTGGGGTGGCGTCGGTGGTTTCGTGGCAAGCGAAATCAAACGCCGCGAATCCAAGTTGTTGCCTCCTACGACGCGTATCATGCTCTCCTTCTGGGAACAACTTTCAGAGTACGTGTGGAATATTATTCTCGGCGTGCTTCTCGTTCACCTTTACAGCGCTACTGGGAGCACTCTAAACATTCTTACGGCCACAATTACCGGCGGTTCGGCTCCGCTCATTCTGAGAAGCTTGTTTAATGCAACACCGCATCAGTTGCCTGGCAAAACCGAACCAGATTGACAAAAAAGGTCTACGAATCACAGCGGTTTCCCTTTTTCGCTTCTGCGGTTTCGTTTGGATCAGCTTCGGTAGCACCTTACGTATGCTGAGCTGTCGATTAATCCTTGTCGTGTTCGTGCTCACCTTTCGGATGTTCCGCAGGAGGGCCAATCCCAAATGATCTTTTCCAGTACTCCTGAACAGCCGGAGAAAGCTTGTCCAGGTGGGAGAGAAATGCCGTCACCTTCCAAATATCCTGCTCGTTAAGAGCTCTGTTCCACGCGGGCATGCCGCTGTAGCGAACGCCCGTGCGGATAGAGTAGAAGATGTGCCATTCAGGGTCGTCGAGTGGTTCGAGGATAAGCTGCGGAGGCGGAGGATACTCGGAATGCGCCAGTAGGCCCGGCTTGTTGTCTAGGCCGCCGTGACATACTGCGCAGTTCATCGTATACAGCTTCATTCCGTCAATAATGTTGCCATCTGTCGGCGGCACAGGGTTGTTCACCCGAGGCGCATGGCGCTCCATGGCGGCATCCAGCGCGCCATTGGCGATGCGGGTTTCCCAGGCAGGCGGAGTGGCATCCGCGCTGGTGGGTACAAAGCCGAGCAGGGCGAATGCCAGCGCACCGACAATAAGCACGACGATTGTAACGATGATGCCCAGAATAAAGTTCCGCATCTTGCCTCCTACAGAGCTTTAGAACTGCTGAAGGTTACAGGTTAATGGGCGCAGTGTCGCGCAGGATTGCCATCGCATCTTGCGCGTCGCACTCGCGCACCTGCAATTTGATCCCGCCGAGTATATGTGAATGCCAGCCCCCAATACGAAGCATGTTCTCGTCCCGGGCAAAGCATTCGATCTCTGCTGACTCCAAACGGGCGCGAGCCAGCAGGAATTCGGCCTGATTGAAAAAAGTGGCGATGGTGACGAGTGATTCCTGCATAACTCATTCAGTTCAGACAAAGCCTTCGACTCGCCATTGCTCAATACGCTTTCAATTTTCTCGCTTCACGGACCACATCGCCAACTTTGGGTAAGAAATATTCTTCTTGTGGCGGCGAAAATGGAACGGGCGTGTCTAGGGCCGTGATTCGGACGATGGGGCCATCTAAATCGTCGAATGCCTCTTCATTAATGATCGCAGTAATTTCGCCTGCCAGGCCGCCGGTACGTGGGTGCTCGTGAAGAACGATGACTTTGTTTGTCTTGCGCACTGTTTGCACGATGGCCTCACGATCAAGCGGGGACACTGTTCGCAGATCTAACACTTCTAGGTCGATTCCCTCCTTGCTAAGAATTTCAGCCGCTTCCATCGCAGTATGCACCATCGCGGCATAAGTAATGATGCTGAGATCGCGCCCTTCCTGCGCCAGCCGTGCTTTTCCGAGCGGCACGATGTAATCGTCAGCCGGAACATCTTCTTTAATCCGGCGATATAGATATTTGTGTTCGAAGAAAATAACTGGATTGTTATCGCGAATAGCGGCCTTCATTAGCCCCTTGGCATCGTATGCGCCCGCCGGACAGACCACTTTCAGGCCGGGTGCGTGGACGAACCACATCTCGGGGTTTTGCGAATGGAACGGGCCGCCATGAACCTTGCCGCCGCTCGGACCGCGAATCACCAACGGTGCCGGCGCGCCCCAACGATAGTGGGCCTTGCCAACCATGTTGACGATCTGATTAAAGGCACAGCCGATAAAATCCATGAACTGAAACTCGGCTACAGGCCGCATGCCAGTGAGCGCCGCCCCGAATGCCGCCCCCACGATGGCAGATTCAGCGATTGGCGTATCAATGACCCGCTCTGCGCCAAAGCGGTCGATAAAACCGTCCGTAACTTTGAATGCCCCGCCGTAAATGCCGATATCTTCACCAATGCAGAAGACAGTTGGGTCGCGCTCCATTTCCTCCCAGATTCCCTGACGGATGGCTTCGAGATAGGTGAGCTGCATAGATTCGACTGTTACCCCTGTGAACGCGTTATCTTACACCGCCACGAGTGGGTCGATGCACGCAGAGCCAATTACCCCAAGTCCGAAATTCACCCGCCAACGCAGGGGCGGGTGTCCTCACCCGCCCACCACCAGTTCTGCTCATGATCTGCTACATTTATTGCTCTCGTGAACTCCTCCCGCATTCTCGTTTCTGGGGTTTCCGGCCCGATAGGCGGCGCTTTGGTGCCCTCGCTTAAGGCGAGCGGTTACAGCGTTACGCGCTTGGTCCGGGGCAAACCGGCCGGGGAAGGCCAGATCGCTTGGAACCCGCTGCAACCCCTGGCTCCGGAGTCGGTCTCCGGTTTTGAAGCCGTGATTCACCTTGCCGGAGAGTCCGTCGTCGGCCGCTGGACTGAAGCGAAAAAACGCCGCATCTTGGAAAGCCGTGCCTTGGGCACTCGCCATTTAGCCGAAGCGTTAGCCAAGTCTCCCAAGCGGCCCCGAACGTTGATCTCAGCCTCAGCTAGCGGGTACTACGGTAATCGCAACGACGAAATCCTGCGTGAAAACAGTTCGTCAGGAACTGGCTTCTTAGCCGAAGCGTGCCGGCAATGGGAAGGCGCGACCAAAGCGGCATCTGAAGCAGGCATTCGGACGGTCAACTTACGAATTGGAATCATGCTCTCTGCAAGCGGAGGCGCGCTGCAAAAAATGCTCCTGCCGTTCCGCATGGGAGTGGGCGGAAACATGGGCCCTGGCACGCAGTGGTGGAGTTGGATTCACATTCAGGATCTTGTCGGGGCCGTCCACCACATATTGAAATCAGATTTGATCCAAGGACCGGTCAACGCGGTCGCGCCTCGGCCGGTGACCAACACCGACTTCACCAAAACGTTGGGATCCGTATTGTCGCGCCCGACGGTGTTTCCTATGCCCGCATTCGCGGCACGCTTGGTGTTCGGCCAGATGGCCGATGAACTCCTTTTGGCGAGCCAGCGCATCGAACCCGCGAAACTTATCTCTACCGGATATCCATTCCGGTATCCTGACCTGCGGAGAGCGCTGGAAAATCTGCTGAAAAATAAGTAAGCCACGAGTGGGTCGGCCGCGACATCCTGATCAGCCTCTATGCTGGCAAGGGATCTGTCTATTTGAGCCGCAATGCATAGATCCTTCCCCCTCGCCACGCTCAGGGTCAGGATGACATCGCTACTCATTACATTGATTCTGGCCTAGCTTTTCCGCGCCTTCTCGAACTGTTCCACCCTCTCGCGAACGCTGAGCACGTGCCTGGGCAAATTCAATCGGCTGCCTTCCTCAATAATCGGAATCAGCTTGTCAAACTCAGGCCCGGAGTGTGAACCGATGATCATGATGCGAATGGGATGAAATAATTCTTTTCCCTTTGCGCCCGTTTCGGCCTTCACTTCGTTCACCAGCCGTTTAAAACACCCTGGCGTTAGTTTGCCGGATTTGGCGCTCTCGTCCTGCATGATCTTGGAGGCGAATCTCGTGACGACAGCGTCGCTGTGCGGCCAAGAAAACACTTCTGCGTTCTCGGGATTGGCAATCGCAGTGCGAGCGTCGTAATTGAAGATCGGGGAGGCGCGTTCCGGCAATTGATCCAGACGGTCCACATAGGACTGAAGCAATTGAGTAACCCTCCCCAGCCAGTTCAAGACAGGCTCGGGTGGAATCCATTCATGTCCTGCTGACGATTGGACGCCACTTCTCCGAGGGAGGTCCTCTACCATGGCCCGCGTGTAATAGGGCAGAGCAAGCTTGTTGATGCGCTCCGGAGGAGCCTCCTTGATGTAATGCCGGTTAAGCCAGTACAGCTTCTCCATGTCGAAAACAGCGGGTGACGGCGTGACCCGTTTCAGTGAAAATTCCTTAATCAGTTCTTCGCGAGTGAAGATCTCTCGCGTGCCCCCGCTCGGCGCCCATCCCAGAAGCGCCAGATAATTCGCCAACGCCTCCGGCAACACGCCCATCTCGCGAAAATTTGCAATCGAAGTTGCGCCATGGCGCTTCGAAAGCCGCTCGCGATCCGCACCCAAAATCGTTGAGAGATGAGCAAATTCCGGCACCGGCCAGCCCAGCGCCTCATAAAGCGCAACTTGCTTGGGTGTATTGGAAAGATGATCGTCGCCGCGGATCACATGTGTGATCTTCATCAGCGCGTCATCAATCACGACGACGTAGTTGTAGACAGGCATTCCGTTGGATCGCAGGATGATGGGATCGCTCACCACTTCGTTCGAAAACTCCACGTCGCCACGCACGATATCGTGAAATCGAATTGGATGTTCCGGAATCTTCAGCCGGATCGCGCACGCTTCTTCTCCCTCGCGCCGCCGCTTCGCTTCCGCCGGCTCGAGTGCGCGGCACTTGCCCGAATACGTCGCTTGGCGCTGCTCGGCGATTGCGCGCTCACGTTCCTTTTGCAACTCCTCTTCAGTGCAGAAACAGAGGTAGGCTTTGCTTTTCTGCAGCAACCGCTCCGCGTGCTCGCGATAAATTTCCAACCGGTCTGACTGCCGGTAGGGACCGTACGCACCGCCCACATCCGGTCCTTCATCCCAATCCAGCCCGAGCCACTTCAAATCATCGATGAGCTGACCTTCAAATCGCGCTTCACTGCGCTCAAGATCCGTATCCTCAATGCGCAGCACCATCGTGCCCTGTTTCTGCCGCGCAAAAAGCCAGTTAAACAGAGCAGTGCGCGCGTTTCCTACATGGAGATGTCCAGTAGGAGAGGGAGCGAAGCGCACACGTACAGAGGAATTCGGAGTCACAGCATGATGTTAGCAGGGTGCAGGCTTCAGTTCGGACGAGAGCCGTCGCCATTTCTGACCGGCTTGGCGTTTGCAAAGAACTACAAGGCGAAGCGGTAAGCCGGCCAATCTTCCGCTACAGATCGAATCCCAATTGCAGTCTGGCTGCTTCCGACATTCGGGTCGGATTCCAGGGAGGATCGAACACAACCTCAACCTGAACTTCTTTCACTTCGGGGAGTGCGGCCAGCTTGCTTTCCACATCGGCTTTGAGCACGTTTCCCATGCCACACCCGGGAGCGGTCATGGACATCTTGATATTAATTTTCTTCCCGTTTTCGTCTGTTGGCGCGATCTCGCAGGAGTAGATCAATCCCAGGTCTACGATGTTGACGGGAATTTCGGGATCATAGACAGTCTTTAGCTGGTCCCAGACCAGTTGCTCGCTGAAGGCTCCATCATGGGCGTCCGGAGTTTGTACGGCAGCGCCCGATAACCCCAGAGCATCTGCGTTGCTGGCATCAACGCGATACATCTCTCCAAAATCAGTGGCAACCGTGTAGCCGGTGCCGCGAGATTGCATGATGGTCACGACTGTGCCTGCCGGAAGACTGCTGCTTACTCCGCTGGGAATTTGTATAGCTTCGCAGGCGCGACTGAGTGTAATCAGATTGCCTAAACTCATCTCAACTACCTCGTTACGCTACTCCGTCGATACTGTATCTTGTTTGCCTTCGAGCGCGGCCTGGAGCGTGTGCCAGGCCAGCGTTGCGCACTTGACCCGCACAGGAAATTCAGAAACTCCGGAGAAAACGGCGAGCTTTCCGAGCTGGGGCTGATCTCCGTTTGCCTGTCCGGTCGTCACCAGCTTGCGGAAAGCTTCAAAGAGTTTTTCTGCGTCCGCCCTGCTTTTACCTTTCAGAGTCTGGGTCATCATGGATGCGGAAGCCTTCGAGATTGCGCATCCCGAACCCTGGAAGCTGATGTCGCGGATTGAGTCACCTTCCAGATTCAGGTAGACCGTAAAGTGATCGCCGCAGAGTGGGTTGTATCCCTCCGCACTGTGGTTTGCCGCCGCCAGCTCGCGATAATTGCGCGGCGCCTTGCTGTGCTCCAGGATGACCTCCTGATACAACTCGCGCAGATCGGCCATCAGGCAAACACCTCCTGAACCTTGCGAATGCCCTCCGCGAGCGTGTCCACCTCTGCTTTCGTGTTATAGAGCGCAAATGAAGCGCGCGCGGTAGCCGGGATTCCGAAGCGCTGCATAACGGGTTGTGCGCAGTGATGGCCAGTGCGGATCGCAATACCTTCCTGGTCGAGGATCGTGCCAACATCGTGCGGGTGGATACCCTCGATTACGAACGAGAGTACGCCAGCCCGATCTCTCGCTGTACCGATCAAGCGTACTGCGGGAATCGCAGAAATCTTCTCTGTTGCATAGGCCAGCAATTCGTGCTCGTAGGCTGCTATGTTGTCCATCCCAAGCCCATTCAAATATTCGATCGCGGCTCCGAGAGCAATCGCACCGGCAACATTGGGCGTGCCTGCTTCAAACTTAAACGGCAGCTTGTTATAGGTGGTCTTTTCGAACGTGACCGAGCTGATCATGTCCCCGCCTCCCTGGTAGGGAGGCATTTCTTCCAGCATTGCAGACTTGCCGTATAGCACGCCAATGCCGATGGGTCCAAACATTTTGTGACTGGAAAAAGCGTAGAAGTCGCAATCCAGCGCATGCACGTCCACCTTCATGTGAGGAACGGCCTGCGCTCCGTCGACCAGCACAGGAATATTTCTTCGATGCGCCATCTCGACAATTCTGCCAACTGGATTCACGGTTCCCAACGCATTCGAGACGTGCGGGAGGGCGACGATTTTTGTTCGCGGTCCCAGCAGCTTTTCAAATTCTTCAAGCAGCAGCTCACCGTTATCATTGATGGGAGCGACCCGGAGGTTTGCGCCTTTTTCTTCGCACAGGATTTGCCAGGGCACGATATTCGAGTGATGCTCCATGGCGGTGATGAGCACTTCGTCCCCGGCGCGAACATGCGTGCGTCCGTACGTCTGCGCGACCAAGTTGATCGCTTCGGTTGTGCCGCGAACAAAAATGATCTCGCTCGCATCGGCGGCGTTGATGAAGTGTTGAACCGTCCTGCGGGCGCGCTCGTGCTCTCCAGTCGCATGTTCAGAAAGAAAATGCACGCCCCTGTGGACGTTGGCATTGCCCTGCTCGTAATAGCGGGAGATGGCGTCGATGACAGCTCGCGGCTTCTGCGAAGTAGCGGCATTGTCCAGGTACACAAGTTTCTTGCCGTGAACCTCCCGCGAGAGGATAGGAAAATCCCGGCGCACCTTTTCCACGGTGAATGCTCCACCTACGACGTGTAAATGCGGGGCGGCAGATTCTCTGGATGGTATCTTGGCGGCTGTCGTCATCCGATCTCCTCCCACTTTCTTCCGGTATCTTCACTGGGTATTCCTGTTGCGAAGCGGTTGGCCGAATGTGCAACTTCCAGCAGATGACCGTGAATCAATTCTTCAACATGCTCGCGCGCCGGGCTCGCCTTCATGCGGTCAAGACATTCGCTGGCGAATGCAAACAACAGGAGTTTGCGGGCCGAGAGCTCGTCGATTCCACGGGAGCGCAGATAGAACAGAGCGTTCTCGTCGATCTGGCCGATGGTGGCTCCGTGCGTACACTTAACATCGTCCGCATAGATCTCCAGTTGCGGTTTGGTGTCGATCTGCGCATCGTCCGAAAGCAACAGGTTGCGATTGGTCTGCTTGGCGTCAGTCTTCTGCGCATCCTTGTGAACGATGATGCGACCGTGAAACACGCCATGCGCGCGGTCATCCAGGAT
>Ga0066684_10000586_pt1 | contig 12845 bp, 6 predicted proteins | sample GraSoiAngelo_133_FD_62301 | JGI IMG/M metagenome (GOLD analysis project Ga0066684, IMG submission 62301) | Grasslands soil microbial communities from the Angelo Coastal Reserve, California, USA - 14_0929_05_20cm | ecosystem: Environmental > Terrestrial > Soil > Grasslands | place: USA... | reverse complement strand
GGGACCTCGACTCCGCTTTCCCCAGGATCGCTTGCAAACTCCGCCCAGTCCTTCCATGGATGGGACGCGAGCGCCTCGATGCGATAAGGATCGAGAAATTTAGCCAGTTCCCGGCGCTTCTCAGCGCTGAAGCTGGAACAAACTCCGACGTGCTGCAAGGAGCCGCCATGGTCAAAGAGTCCCAGGAGCAACGAGCCGATGAGAGTGCGATCACCCTTCTTGTACCAGCGAAATCCTGCCACGACACAGTCGCAGTCGCGCTCGTGCTTCACCTTAAGCATCACGCGTTTGTTGGGTTCGTACGTTCCTGAAACGGGCTTGGCTATCACGCCGTCCAGACCTGCGCCCTCAAAGCGACCGAACCAGTCGGATGCGATGCGGTGATCCGAAGTCGCCGGTGTCAGGTGAATCGGTGGAGGCGCAGATGAAATTAGGGACTCCAGTTCGCGCCGTCGGGTCTGGAATGGCTCGCCTCGCAGATCCCGGTTATCCCGGCACAGCAGATCGAAAAAAACAAACGACGCGGGAGTCTTTCTGGAAAGAAGATTCACACGGGAAGCGGCTGGATGCAGGCGCAGCTGCAAGGCGTCGAAGTCAAGACCGTCATTCTTAACAATGACAATCTCCCCATCAAGGACAGACCGAGAGGGCAACGCAGAGCGCAACGGCTCAAGCAGCTCGGGAAAATACCGGTTAAGCGGTTTTTCGTCGCGGCTCTGGATCAGGATCTCATCGCCATCGCGAAACACGAGCGCGCGAAAGCCATCCCACTTCGGCTCGAAAATCCAGTCTCCGTCGGCGGGTAATTCACTCACCCGCTTCGCAAGCATCGGCAATACCGGCGGATTTACAGGAAGGTTCACGCCTAATGGTATTCCGCGCAAACCAGCTTGCGCTTGATGAAGCTTGAGCTTTTTTAGAGGCTCGAAGTTGAGCCCTGAAAAGGGGCCTTCTTAGCCCTGGCCACTTCCGGTTCAATCGTCAAAAGTCGGACGCGCGGCGGTTCCGCATGAGCGACTGGTCTCTCCCATAAGAAAAAGGTGAACTCAGGATCCGCCTACTCGAAGCGCAGTGCTTCCATCGGATCCACGCGCAGCGCGCGATGCGCTGGGATGGCTGCGGCAATCAGCGTGATGATGATGGTGAACACACCAGCCAGGCTGTAGACCAGCGGATCAGTCGGGCTTACTGCGACCAGGACTGACGAAACTACGCGAGCCAACGCGGAAGCGACCAACGCGCCGACGAACAACCCCGCAACAGCGAATCCCATACCTTGCCGGATTACCATCTGCATGATGTCGCGTGGTTGGGCTCCGAGCGTTACCCGGATGCCGATCTCACTCGTTCTCTGCGCCACCGAGTAGGCCATCACACCATAGAGACCGATCGTTGCCAGCAGTAGTCCTAATCCGCTGAGCACGCTCAGGAGACTTGCGGCGATCTTTGCGCCAAAAAGCGACGCGGAGATGTACTCAGTCATCGGCTCGGCGTCGAAGATGGTGAGCCCTGGGTCGATGCCTGCCGCTTCACGTCGCACTGCGGCAATAGCTTCGTTCACTGATCCAGTGGTGCGCACATGGAAGGTAAGACCATACTCCGGGCGGAAGATCTGGCGGATAGGAATATAGAAATATGGCTGCGGATTCTCAGTGACGCGATGGTATTTGCTGTTCTTCACCACGCCGACAATGGTGAACCACTGGCCCCAGCCACGCACTTTGTGTCCGAGAGCATCGCGGTTGGCGAGGAAGCGGCGCACGAACTCCTGGTTGACGATCATCACTTTCAGAGAGGTGGGATCGTCGCGCAAATCAAAATCGCGGCCTTCGATCAGCGGAATCTTCATCGAGTTGAAGAAGCCTGGCGAGACCAGATCGCGATAGATCTTCATGTTCTCGCTTGGAGCCTGTATAAAACCTTCCACTTCGAGGCCTTCCCAGTTCCCGCCGCTGAAGCCCAAGGGCACTGAGTCGTCGTAGCTGACTGCGGTGACTCCAGGCTGTTGTTCCAGCCGCTCGCGCAGTCGGAGGCAAAAAGCGTCGATCTGTTGTGCGTTGTAATTTGCGGTGGAGAAATCGAATTGCGCGAGAGCGACTCCATCGGGGGAGAATCCCGGATCCATGGCGCGCGCGGTCTGAAAGCTCTTAAGGAAGAGTCCGGCTCCGACCAGGGCAACTACGGCGAGCGCTACTTCGGAGCTGACTAGCAATCCTCGCAGACGCTGGGAATGAGTACCCATGGCTCCGCTGCGTCCGCCCTGCTTGAGGGCTTCGTTCACGTTAGCTCGCGTCGCATGCACAGCGGGAACCAGGCCGGACAGGATTACGACGCCGAATGCCAAGGCGGTAGTGTAGGCGAGTACTTGACCATCGAGAGGAGGCTGCAGCATTGCCGGACGGGCGACTGCCGGCAGAAGCCATTGGATCGCACCTCCGAGTAGGCTGGCCAGCGCGAGACCGCAGCCGGCGCCGGCCGTAGCGACTAAGAGCGTCTCGGTTAAAAGCTGTCCTGCCAATCGCACGGGAGCCGCGCCAAGTGCAAGGCGGATGCCGAATTCCTTCTGCCGTCCAGTGGCGCGGGCTAAGAGCAGGTTTGCGAGATTGGCGCAGACAATCAGGAGGACGACGCCGCTCACGCCCATGAGGATCGCAATCGGCGTGAGCAGAACCGATTGTGTTCCGAAATGGGATTGCCATATGGGCAACAATGTAGCCCCGACACCCTGGTTGGTATCGGCATCGACCACGGACATGCGGCTGGCGAGCGCTTGCACTTCGTCTCGCGCCTGCTCGATGGTCGCGCCAGGCGCCAGCCGCGCGAATAACTGGAAGTTTCGCGTGTTGCGGTCGCGTAACATCCACGTGCCGGTGTGGGTCATCCTGCCGTACATGGTGAGTGGTAGCCAAAGCTCGTAATCGAATCCGGTGCGCGTGCCGTGGAAGCTTGCAGGAGCTACTCCGATAATCGTCAGCACCGTGTCGTTCAGGCGCAGGGTAGATCCGATTGCGGAAGCATCCGGGTGGTAATGGTTCGTCCAGTAGCCGTGGCTGATGACTACAACCGGGTGCGCATTCTGCGTGTCATCGCTTTCCGCGCCGGAGAAAAAGCGTCCGGCTTCGGGCTTGAGCCCCAGCGTGTCGAAGAAGTTGCCGGAAACCATCTCGCCCCAAACACGCTCGGTCTTGGGACCATCTCCGACGGCGAAAACATTTCCAATCCGAGCCGACACGAAATTGACCAGCCGCAGATGATCGCGAAAATCGGTGAAGTCGAGGTAGGAGGTTGTAAGCGGCTCGCGGTCGGCTGCCATGTTCTCGATGGCCACGATGCGTTCGGGCTGCGCGGCTCCGGGTATAGGATTCAGAACCATTGACCGCATCCAGCTGAAGACGGTGGTATTGGCGCCGATGCCGATCGCTATCGTAAAAATGGCAATCGCGGTGAAGCCGGGGTTCCGCACTAACGCTCGCAGGCCGTAGCGTAGGTCACGTACGAGGTTGGTCATGGCAGCTAGTCAGAGCGCAAAACGCTCGCCGTTTCAACCTGTTGATAACACGTATGATTGCCTGATGTGATTCGCCTGGAGTGTCCGTTCTTGGGAAAAGCTGTTCGGACGGCGCGGCCGCGGCGCGCCTCGCAGAGGTTTTGGGGTTAGGACGAAGCTGCTGAGTGGACTAATGGTCCTGCTTCCGTTCACGATGGCCGACTTTTTGTCATTGCGCGATCTCAGTGACTTCCTTGCCGCTGGCTTACGTTGGCCCGACCAAAAACTCGCGCGGCGGTCTCTAAGAATCTCAGCGCTCGAACGCCTGCATCTCGTGGTCGTACAATCAAATAGGATTCAGTTCACCCGATGACCCGATCACTCGATCATTTGATTACACTCCCGGCCGATTTCCCAATGTTTTATGTCCTTTAGATCCGGCTTCGTCTCCATTATCGGTCGTCCCAATGCGGGAAAGTCTACGCTGCTGAATGCGCTGGTTGGCGAAAAGGTCGCGATCGTTACGCACAAGCCGCAGACTACGCGGCATCGCATCCAGGGATACGTCAACGTGAAGGGCGGGAAGGGAAGACCGCCGGGACAGATTGTGCTGATCGATACTCCTGGCGTGCATAAGCCCGATTCGCCTCTGGGCAGCCGGATGATGCGTGAAGTGAGCGCTGCGCTCCAAGAGCGCGATGTGGCTCTTCTGATCGTTGATGCTACGCAGCCGTTCGGCAAGGGCGACCAGTTTGTTCTCGAGCTGTTCAAGAACGTGAGTTCGCCGGTGATCTTGCTCTTGAATAAGATCGATCTTATTGACAAGCGGAAGTTGCTCGAGATTATCGATCGTTACTCCAAACTGCGCGATTTCGCTGAGATCATTCCCATTTCGGCAGTGAAACATAACGGATTGGACGAGTTAGTCGATGCGTTGCTCAAGCGACTGCCGGAAGGTCCGCGTTATTTCGAGAAAGATCAGGTCACCGATCAGCCCGAACGAGTGCTTGTCGCCGAGATGATTCGCGAACGCGTTCTCATCGAAACCGGCCAGGAAGTGCCCTATGCCGTAGCGGTGAAGGTTGAACAATTCGAAGAAGGCGACAAGCTGACCCGCGTTGCCGCAGCGATTTATTGCGAGCGTGAAGGACAGAAGGCGATTCTGATTGGCAAAAGTGGAGCGATGTTGAAGCGTATCGGAACATCCGCGCGCAAGCAGATCGAACGTCTGCTGGGTAAACAGGTATTTCTTGAGCTGTTCGTGAAAGTCCGAGAGAACTGGCGCAATTCAGAGGCGGCTCTGGACGATCTGGATTGGCGGAATCGAGTGAGTTGAGCGCTCTTCCCAATAGACTTTTCTTTTCCAGCACGCGATCAAAAAAGCTTTTGGTTTTTCTAAACATTCAATTTAAAAGGTTTTAGTCTTGACTGAGGAATCAGTTTCCTCCTAGGCTCGTCAAGCCGTTTTACATCGTGGAAGGGACGTTTAAGCAGCGAGCCTTTCCTGCGGCATTCATCTTTTTCGAGGTGTGTTCAATGAAGAACAGCATCCGGGCTTGCCGTGTGGCGCTTGCATTCACAGGGTTTCTTTTCTCTAGCCTCGGCATATTTGGCCAGGAGAGCCGAGGAACGATCAGCGGCTCGGTGCTGGATCCGGCGGGAGCCGCGATTCCCGCCGCAAATGTGACCGCGACGGAAATGCGCACCGGCGTGCAGACGCCGACGAAGTCTGACGCAAGCGGTCACTACAACCTGCCGTTCCTTCCTCCAGGTGAATATCAGATTGAAGCTGCGGCGGCGGGATTCCGGTCTTTTGTGCGCAGGGGGATCACGCTTGCGTCGAGCGATCATCCGTTGATCGATTTACGACTGGAGGTCGGGCAAGCGAGCCAGACAGTGACTGTGAGTGCTGACGCTCCGATGCTGGAAGTTGCGAACAGTTCCATTAGCCAGAGCATTACCACAAAAGAAGTCGAGGATTTTCCGCTCAATGGCCGTAATCCGATGATGGTGGCTCAACTCGCAATCGGCGTGATTGCCACTGGACAACCCTCTCTCGTGCATCCATTTGATAATGGCGCAGCCTCGGCGTGGAGCATTGGTGGTACACCATCGCAGACGGCGGAAATCCTGATGGATGGCGCTCCGAACGCTACCTGGGACAATCGGGTTGCGTATGCGCCGCCTCAGGACGCGGTGCAGGAAGTGAAGGTGAAGGCCTTCGATGGCGATGCATCGTATGGGCACACCGGTAGCGGCACGATCAACCAGGTGATGAAGACCGGAACCAACAACATGCACGGTTCCGTCTACTGGTTCTCTCAACCTTCAGCGTTGGCAGCCAATAGTTTCTTTAATAATCGAGCAGGAATTGCTGCCGCAGAGACTAAGTTGAACCAGTATGGCTTCACGGCTGGAGGTCCAGTAGATGTTCCGAAGGTTTACAGCGGAAAAAACAAGCTCTTCTGGTTCGCGGCGTTCGAAAGACTCACCGATAGTCAGCCCAACACGAAACTTCTGACGGTTCCAACAGCAGCAGAGAGGAATGGCGATTTTTCTGCGCTGCTAAATCTCGGCAGTTCTTTCCAGATCTACAATCCTTACAGCGGCGTAACTAGCGGCTCGACCGTTGCGCGGAAATCCTTCTTCTGCGACGCGGCCGGAAATCCGATCACGCCGAATCTCACGCCTGGGGCAGGCTTCGGTACACAGGCCACTGGAACTCCTTGCAACAAGATCCCGCAACAACTTTTGAGTCCGGTGGCTTCGAAGTATCTGCAGTTTTATCCGCAGCCAAACCTTTCAGGAAACTCGACTGGCTACGGTAATTTCGCTAATTCCGTTACGACGGATGACAATTACAGCAACGAACTGGGGCGTATCGATTGGGCGATGAGCGATCGCAGCCGGCTCGCGTTTAACGTTCGGCACAACAACCAGCTGCAATCGAAGAACAACTACTTCAACAACAACACGACTGGCTCGCAGCTGGTTCGACAAAACTGGGGTGGCTCAGTCGACGAGGTGTTCACATTTAGTCCAACGACAGTGCTGGATGTGCGGGCGAACTACACGCGCCTGAGAGAGGCGCATCCGTCGCCCAATGCGGGATTTGATCCAACAACGCTTGGTTTCCCGGCCTACACGGTGAGCAACAGTCGCTATCTGCAGCTTCCTGCGATCAGCTTCGGCACCAGCTGCGGTAGCGATACTACGCAGGCTGCCAGCTTCGATTGCTTCGGAGCTACGACCTCTGACTTGATTCCGTCTGAGTCGTATCAGATCTACGGCAACGTTGTGAAGCAGCTCAGTGCGCATACTTTGAAGTTCGGCGTGGACGCGCGTCGTTACTTGCTGGACGCGCAGACGTTCGGAGCGTCAAGCGGAACTTACAGTTTCAACAATTCCTGGACAAATGGACCGAATGCCAACTCTCCGGCCTCGAACTTCGGACAGGATTTTGCTGCGTTCATGCTCGGCGTTCCGACCTCTGGTTCTTACGACGTGAACACTCGCGGTACTTACACTTCCTATTACTACGCGCTGTTTGTGCAGGACGATTGGCGCATCAAGCACAACCTCACCATTAATATTGGTTTGCGGTACGACCGCGATAATCCTTACTCGGAGAAGTTGGGAAGAACTGTAAACGGTTTCGACACCACGTCGGCGAATCCGATCGCAGCTGCCGCCATCGCTGCGTACAGCAAGAAGCCGATTCCGCAGATTCCAGCCGGAAGCTTCGCGGTCCCGGGAGGCCTAACGTTTGCCACACCGCAGGATGGATCGATTTGGGACAACACTTCGAATCTCGTCAGTCCGCGCGTCGGCTTCGCCTGGAGTCCTGACAAATTCGGAGGCAAGACTGTATTTCGCGGCGGCTTCGGAATGTTCGTGCAGCCGATCGCGATGTCGAATCTGAATCCCACCGGCTCGTATTCGAGCAGCCCGATCGTCACGCAGGAGGGTTTCAGCGCGACAACACCGGTAGTAATCCCGAGCAATTTCCTCGTTCCCAGTGCGACGCTGAGCAATCCCTTCCCGACTGGCTTTCTGCAGCCGACTGGTTCTGCCAGCGGGCTGGCGACGTTTAACGGTCAGAACATCACCTTTTTCGACGGCAAAATGCAGAACCCCTATTCCGAACGCTGGACGTTTGGCATTCAGCAGGAGCTGTCGCCGAACCTCGTGATGGAGATTGCCTATATCGGCAACCACGCGGTTCACCTTCCCCTCGCATTTACCCAGTTCAATGGAATTCCACGGCAATACCTGAGTACGCTGCCTTACCGCGACACCGCCGTGAACAGCGCGCTGACTGCCTCAGTCGCCAATCCATTTGCCGGGCTGATTCCAGGTACGAGTCTGAACGGCTCTACAACAACCGTACGGCAACTTCTGGCTCCGTTCCCGGAGTTTCCTGTGGTTGACTCGACGACGTTCAGCTCGGGCGTTACGGAACGCAATGCCAATGTGGGAAGCTCAAATTTTCACAGTTTGAGCGCGCGAGTGGAGAAGCGGCTCTCGCAGGGACTGTCGTTAATTGGCGTGTATACCTGGTCGAAGCTCATGGAGCGTGACGAGTGGCTGAACGCGACTGATCTTGCGCCGGAAAAACGCGTCTCGCCCTTCGATCACACCAATCATTTCGTGCTCGCAGCGAATTATGAGCTGCCGATTGGAAGAGGCAAGTTGATCAATCTGGAATCAGGCTGGGTAAACAGTCTGTTAGGGGGATGGAGCACGAATGCCATTTACACCTACCAGACAGGCGCTCCGATTCTGTGGATGAACGGCAGCACGAACAATCCGGGAGATTATCCGCTCTGCGCGGTTGCAACGGTCGCGGGCGCGTGTCCGAATGGCGGCAGTGGTGTGCCGCAGGCTGCAACAACGTTTCCGCTGACGAGTGTCGACAGCCGCCAAGTGAACGGAGCCTCGTTCGACATGTCACATTTCGTTACTGCCTCAGGGCAGCAGTTCCAATTCCATCTGCGCACACTCCCAACCACGTACAGTAATCTGAGGCAGGACGGCATCAACAATTTCGACGCATCGGTGATCAAGAGATTTGTGATCACCGAGAGTAAGTACTTCCAGTTCCGCATGGAAGCATTCAATGTGCTGAATCATCCGACGTTTGGAGCGCCGAATACTCAGGTGACGAGTGCGAACTTCGGTCTGATTACTACCCAGGCCAATCGAGCGCGACAGCTGCAGATTGGATTGCGCTTCGTCTTCTAGGCTATTCGTACCCGACGAGGGGATTAAGGAAGGGCACGGCTCAATCCGTGCCTTTTTCCTAATCGGGCTACTCTAAGCGTTGAAGTTGCACCACAATTTATCTTGCACATCGCACGCAATAGGCTCTTCTCATCTCCGACCATTTCGGGAATTGGCGTCTGGTTGTTCGCAGTAGCCAATTCGCTGCTTCTGATTTCTCCAGTGCTGGCGCAAGATACGCGCACCGTAACTGAGCCGCATATTCCTGCCGTCTGCGCAACCTTGACAGCTGCTCTGTCGGCGAAGGCTGGCGTCCTTGCAGAAGCTGACGAACAAAAACTCGACACAGTTCGGCTTCAAGAGGCAATTGACTCCTGCGCTCCAGGTAAGGCTATAGAGCTGCGTGGCGAAGCGGGAAAGAACGCGTTCCTTTCTGGGCCTTTGGAGTTGCGGCATGCCGTTACCCTTCTGATCGATTCCGGCGTAACGCTCCTCGCATCGCGAGATCCGCGCCTGTTTGATGTCTATCCTGGCGTATGTGGAACAGTGACAGCTCAGCAGCGGCGAGGTTGCAAGCCGCTCATCCACGTAGCGGACACCGCCGCTGCCGTGATGGGCGACGGAATCATCGACGGTCGCGGTGGCTCAAAGTTGCTGAATGCGGCGACGAGCTGGTGGGATCTTGCGCAAGAAGCGAAGGTAAAGAACGCATATCAGAATTGCCCGAGGATCATCGTTGCCGAGCGAGCGGACAATTTCATTCTGTATCGCATCACGCTGAAGAACTCCCCGAATTTCCACGTGATCGTCAGCCGCACGAACGGCTTCACTGCCTGGGAAGTGAAGATCGACTCGCCTAAGACGGCGCGCAACACCGACGGCATCGATCCATCATCATCAACGAATGTGAGCATCCTGCATTCCTACATTCATGCAGGAGACGACAACGTTGCTATCAAGGCAGGCTCGGCTGGTCCCGCGTCGCACATTACGATCGCAGACGATCACTTCTACACCGGTCATGGAATGTCGATCGGCAGCGAGACGAATGGTGGTGTGGAGGCGATCGAGGTTCGCGACTTAACGATTGACGGAGCTGACAATGGAATTCGCATCAAGTCGAACTCGACTCGCGGCGGCGTGGTTCGCAACGTGTCCTATTCGAATGTCTGCATTCGCAACGTGAAGGAGCCTCTGGTTTTCGATCCGTACTACAGCACGGAGCGCGGCACTGATGTTCCAAGCTTCGAGGGCATCAAGCTGAACAGTGTTCACGTGATGACTCTCGGTAAGATGACTTTCGTCGGCAGCGATCTTCAGCATCTCCTGAGAATTCGCCTCGATGGGGTTCGGGCTGACTCCTACGACCCAAAGCAAGTTCGTGCTGCGAATGCGAGGATTGCCATCGGTCCCCGCGGAACCAACTTCGTGCCAAGCGGAGAGAACGTGATCGTCGATGGAAAGGCAGGCGCTCCGGAAGCTCCGAGCTGCGATGGCCGGTTCGTTCCCTTTCCCGCGCCGGCCACAGGCCCATCGCAAAAGCAGGCAACTTCTGACCATCCGATCATCGTTGCTCCGGACGGTTCGGGTGATTACAAGTCCATTCAGGAAGCCATCAATTCACTTCCCGAAACAGGAGGCACGATCCATGTGCGCCCAGGCACGTATCGTGAGGTGGTCGAGATCTCGAAAGCGAATGTTCGATTGATTGGCGATGAAAAGATTCCCTCCACGACAGTCATTGTCTTTGACAAGAGCGCGGGCAGTGCTGGCGGAACATTCAAGAGCGCGACGGTCAACGTGACCGGCGACAATTTCTATGCCGAAGGAATTACATTCCAGAACGATTTCAGCCAAAGAAGTCCCACGACAACCCAAGGCGCGCAGGCGGTCGCGCTCTCGGTTCAGGGCGATCGAGCAGTCTTCCGCCGCGTGCGTCTTCTGGGAGCGCAGGACACCTTATTTGCGGCGGCCAAATCGTGCGCGTCGGATACGGGTCCGTGCATTCCCGCACGACAGTACTTTGAAGATTGCTACATTGAGGGGCACGTCGACTTTATCTTTGGTGACAGCAAGGCGCTGTTTCGCAACTGCGAAATCCACGCAATTGCGCACAAAACCGTGTACCTCACGGCGCAAAGCAAACGCTATCCCGGTCAGGAAAGTGGATACATTTTTGACCATTGCAGAGTAACTGCGGCCGAGGGCGTGGGCGAGCTGTGGTTGGGAAGACCCTGGCGTGCGTATGCTTCTGTAGTCTTTCTCAATACGGAGCTGCAGGCTCAAGTTGCGCCAAAAGGATGGAGCGAATGGCATTCGGGCGAGACCCACTCGCTGGAGACTGCATACTACGCAGAGTATCGCTCGTCAGGACCGGGAGCGAATTCAACAAGCCGCGATTCACACTCACGTCAGCTGAGCGCCGGCGATGCGGAGCGGCTGTTGGCCAGTAGTCTCAAAATAGGAAACGATAACTGGAACTCGGCCGCGGTTCGTTGAAGCAAAGCAAACCATAGGTCTAAGTGACCGGTGGGCATTCGTCCAATCGCAAGTCGTTTTACCCGTGGGTTTTCCCGCGGCGGCGGAAGATCAGTATGTAGCCAGGGCCGGAGCTTCCTCACGCGTCGCAACGGACTCTGACTTTTTCCTGGAATCACTATCGTTCGTCGAGAAATGCGCCTTGGGATCAGGGAGGCGCATGTCCACTTTTCCGTGGTAGTACGCGCCGTACTCGATGCTGATTCGTCCGGCGCACACGTTGCCGGTCAGGCTGCCGCCGCTGTGAACTTCCACGCGATCACTGGCGGTAACGTTCCCGTCGACCGTCCCTCGGATGATCACTTCGCCGGCTTGCATGTTCGAACTGACAACGGCGTCACGTCCAACGTTTATGTGGCAATCGCGCAGTGAAATCGGGCCTTCGATCTTGCCTTCAATGTGGATCGGTTCCGAGCCGCTGACCTCTCCCTTGATGACAAGGGATTTTCCGATATAGGTGATCCGCTCATCGGAACGTGGACTTTTCACAGCTGGAGCGGAGCTCACAGTCGTGGAAGTAGGCTTGGGCTCTGGTGCTGAGGGTTGCGATGGACTGCCGTTCGGACGTGAGGGACTCCACATGGGGGCATGATCCTCTTAACAAAAGATGTTGGTGAGGATGTTCTATCTCGGAGTTGAACTTCTGAATAGGTGCCGTAAGGTCATGGCCGGAGATTGGTCGGCACAATGACGGAGGCCTTACTTCCTAAGGAGTTAAGAGAGAGTTTCAAATCTCATTGCTACCAGATGGTTCTTACCGCATGAGCTCTTTGAATGACTTCATCGGCTGTAACTAGAGATAGGTCCTCGACCAAGGCAGTAGCACCAATAATCCGATCCATTGGGTCTTTCGGATAGGCACTTGGGAGTTGAAGCGATCGTGCCGCGATATGGCGATTGATTGGCACGATCGTGAAGCGCGACTCGACCTCGCCTAAGAATGACTCCAAGGAGACACTTAGCCCAATCGCTTTCGCGCGATTAGATTAGCAATTTCGAACAGAGAAACATCGGAGACGAAAAGGCCGCTTGCGCGCTTTCTGGCATGTTCGATCGCTGCCGTCGCTTTTCTCGACAGCCGTGTCGGCTCGGCCAAGACCAGGACGTGCGTATCGAGGACCAGCACTAGTCCGTTTCCCACTCGTCGTCAGGAATCACTGGCCCGATTATGTCACCAAGAATCTTGACTTTGCCCTTCATGACCCCGTAGAAGTCATGTTGATCGGGATCCACAGGCACGAGTTTCGCAACAGGCTTTCCATGTTTCGTGATGATGACGGACTCGCACTTTGCCTGCACCTCGTCCATGACGGCCAGACACTTGTTCTTGAATTCGCCCGCCGGCATGCTCTTAGTCTTCATAATTCCGGGGTGTCCCCTAGCATCATCCTGAACTCTAGACTATGGTCATAATGCCATAGCCAGAACGACCGGATTTGGTTCGGGCAGGCGTCGTAGATGGAAATACGCTGCCATGCTGCTGGAGGACCTGCGTTCTGGCTATCAGTTACTCTCTCCTAAGCGCGAGGAAATCAAAGCATTTATGGCGCGAAGTTTCGAATATCAACGACGATCGGGCGCGCCAGTCTTTGTGCAG
>Ga0066684_10000579_pt1 | contig 12893 bp, 12 predicted proteins | sample GraSoiAngelo_133_FD_62301 | JGI IMG/M metagenome (GOLD analysis project Ga0066684, IMG submission 62301) | Grasslands soil microbial communities from the Angelo Coastal Reserve, California, USA - 14_0929_05_20cm | ecosystem: Environmental > Terrestrial > Soil > Grasslands | place: USA... | reverse complement strand
CATCGACGACTCACCCGACCATCTTACAAAGCAGGAGCGCCAAGCACGGGTCGTCGATCTGCTGCGAGCACGCTCGGGTATTTACCATCCCGTCGATTTCGAGACCGATTACATGAAGAAGACGCGGCCCGCTCGCGGCAGCCACGCTCCGGGAACGTTCTGGTATTACAACAATTGGGACTTCAACGCGTTAGGCTCGATTTTCGAGAAGCGGACTGGCCTGAAGATTGGTGATGCCTTTTACGAGCGAATCGCGAAACCAATTGGCATGCAGGATTTCCAGCCTAGCGATGTGTATTATCTCGGTGGCCCGGTTTCTGTTCACAGTGCCTACCAGTTTGAAATCAGTGCTCGCGATCTAGCGATTCGGGTTGCTGTACCTGTCCCACGGGCGCTGGGGCGATAAGCAGATCATCCCCGAAAGCTGGGTTGAGAAGAGCAGCCATGCGAACGAGATGGTGAAATTTGGCGACATGGCAATGGGTGGCTACGAATATTTGTGGTGGGTGGAGTATGGTGGCATTCACATCGCAGAGAGCACGCTGCCCGGAATGTACTCGGCCCAAGGGGCTGGCGGGCATTTCCTCCTAATTGTGCCGAGCCTCGACCTCGTCATCGTCCATCGTGTGAACAATGAGCCCCCAGCGCGGGACGCCAAAACCGTTATCGACGCCGCGCAGCATCCGGTGGTAGGTGACGACCAGTTTGGTCATCTGGTGAAGCTGATACTCGACTCACATCTGGGGCCTGCATAGGCGATCAACTCGTCTGCGGGGGCCTAGCTGTGGTTAACATGGCGTTTGCCCTCACAAACGGGTCGTGAGCGGCTGGATTTTGGCATGAACGGGTGAGACAATCAGAGCCGATGAAGCAGCATGACGCCAATCGCCACCCTGGTCCATGGCGCGTGATGCGAGTGGACTCGGAGTTTGCCGGTCTCCTTGTGGCTGTTGGTTTTGTGGTGATGGGGCTCGTCAGCATGCCCCTCGCCACATGGTTCCTGCTCGGAGCACTTGTGCTCGGAGTCGGAGTGGCACTGCTGCTGCGCTGCACCAGGAAGGGATAGGACTATCGCACTCGCGGCTGTGCCTATTGGGTTTGGAACACCTGATTTTGCTCCCAAGTCCAGAATGATCGCTGACGGTCCTCGCTGGTCTTGACGAAATTAGGCGTTTGCCGCAGTGAACCGCGTTGGTGATAGGGCGGCTTCAGTGAGCTGATCCCTGACTTTTCATCCTTGCCGCCTCAAACTCATCCCCCTTTTGCCAGCCGATGAGCTTCGGTTGCGAGGCAGCTTCCCATCCCAGGGCGAAGCCGAAGCGCGCCATGGCGGCGTCACCTGTGAAATCCATATCGGGATGATATTCGTCACTAGGCTGATGGTAATGCTTGGCAGTGAATTCGTCCGCCTGCTGGATGCCCCAGGCGGCATCGTGGCCCTTGTATTTCACGCCTTCGTTAATTGAAAAAGCCGGAATACCCACGCGCGCCAGGCTGAAGTGATCGGAACGATAGAAGTGCCCAGCCTCGGGGCGGGTGTCAGGGCGAATCTGCAACCGGAATTCGTTCGCGAATGCTTGCACCACAGGAAAGAACGTGGTGCGTTCCGAGCCTGAAACTTCGACTTCTTCTGGCGAGCCCAGTGGCGCCACGTCATCGTAGTTCAAATCGAGCGCGATTCTTCCGGCGGGAACCGGAGGATGTTTGCCGAGATACTCCGAGCCCAGCAATCCCTGCTCCTCCGCCGTGACCGACGCAAAGATAATCGAGCGCTTCGGGGCCTGAGCCGACAGCGAATATGCGCGGGCAAGTTCGAGCAGAATGCCGCAGCCAGTGGCATTGTCGTTGGCTCCGTTATAGATGTTGTCACCCGGCATATCGGGCCGGATGCCAAGGTGGTCGTAATGCGCCGTGTACATCACGGCTTCGTTTTTCAGCTTGGAATCCGAGCCGGGCAGCATTGCCAGCACGTTGTTCGACTCGAATGGCCGAATTTTGCTGACCATGTGCGCCTTCAACCTGACGTCAAGTGGGATCGGACGAAAGCTTGGCGATTGCGCATCAGCGATGATCTTATCCACATCCAGTCCAGACATGTTGGCCAGCGCCCGCGCGGCCTCCAGATGAATCCACGAAGCGACCTTCAGTTTGGGAGTTCCTTCGAGCTTGAGATATGACTTTTCTCCTGAGTTGGAGTTCCGCACCACTTCCCATGGATAGCTGGCCATTTCGGTCTTGTGGATGAGAATGGCTCCGACTGCGCCTTTCCGCGCGGCCTGTTCGTATTTGTAAGTCCAGCGTCCGTAATAAGTGAGCGCCCGGCCATTGAAAAACTTGGGATCGTCAGACGCCGGTTCGTTCACCAGCATCAGCAGGACCTTGCCTTTAACATCTACACCTTTGTAGTCGTCCCAGTTGTACTCCGGCGCCTGGATGCCGTAGCCGACGTACACGATTTCGGCGTCCACATCGGACTCTGGCTGCTGTGTCTCGTTGTAAGCGACGTATTCCGTCAGCGGCTTCAAATCCTTCGCGGGGCCGGTGCTTCCAACCAAGGAAAACGTAGTGGCAGTATCAGGCGTAACCCCGACCATTGGAACTTTCTGCATAAATGTGCCGTTGTCGCCGGCTGGTCTTAGGCCATCGACGGCAAATTGGGTGGCGATATATTCAGCGGCAATATCGCCACCACGCTGCCCGGTGCCGCGGCCTTCGAGAAGATCGTGGGCAAGGAAGCGAACGTGCGCGCGGATGCGTTCAGGGTCAATCTTCTGCATGGCGGGGATGGCAATGACTGGGATTTGAATCGACGGTTCAGCGGGCGGCTTACGTTTGGGCGCCGCTTCCACCGAACTGAGGGAAATCAAAAATATTAGAACCAACAGCACGAGGCTCTTGCGCATTCAGAAAAAACTCCTGAGATAGCGGTTGTTTGATAAAGAAATATTGTAAAGGAGGTATGCGGCCGATCCAGTTTCCGAGGTCGTGGGACCATCGTGCGTGCACGGGCGCGGACGCCCGCGCCTACATCGTGTGGGGGCGGGTCTTCGACCCGCCTGAACGGGGCGGAGCCCCGCTCCTCCCACACAGGCTCGCTTCAGGTTCAGTTAAGAGGCTCTTCCCCGCGACCGCGGGTTAGTTTTTGGAGCTTCAACCAGCGCGGAAATCGGCCACCTGCTCGCCGGCCAGGAAAACCGGCTTGGCGCCGTCGCCGCCAGTTTCGGCGACACGATGATTGATTTCTTCGATCTCTTTGCGCACCCAGCCCACGCTGGAAATTTCAATTTCACCATCCTGCGCAATCCAGAAAACTGTCGGAACGTTGGTCAGGCCGTAGGCGTTCGACACTGGATATGTGTTCATGTCGTCGAGCAAGATGGGAAACGTTATGCCAAATTCGCGGAGAAATCCGGCGGTGTCTTTCTTGTCGTTTTGCGAGATGCCGATGATGCTCACGTTCTTACTGCCGTAAGTTTTGTAGATTCGCTCCAGGAAAGGGAACGCGTACTGGCAAACCGGACAGGAGACCTTGAAGAACGCCGCCACTACCGGGCCGCGGCCGAGCGCCTCGGGTAAGGAAAATCTCTTGCCATCCATTGTGGGCAATGCAAAATCGGGTGCTGTGGTTCCCGGGGTCAAGGCCGCCATGGTTCGTCCTCCAAAGATGTGAGTCAGCCATTTCATGCAGCTGGTTATATATTAGATGACTTTGGCCAATCTCAGGATTTTGCGAGCGAGTCCGGTGAGTGGCAGTTCAGCGATGCGATGGAGACGTATCCATGAGCCTTGATTTTCAGACGGAGCGTTGCCTTTTATGACTCGCACAACGTAGTTGGTCGTCGTAATTGAATGGCGGATGGTGAGCCAAACATCAGAGTTGTAGGTGATCGCGAGTTCCGGCAATTCCCACATCCCCGGCATCAGCGAAGAATCTTGCGATCTCCGTTTCAGAAGCACTGAACCGTTGCGGCGAGCGAAGAGATAATTTATTTCTTTTTTGACTTGTGGTGCGTTGCTTCGGTTTCTCGGCAATTCGCCGCGTGTCGCGCAGAAGGCCGATACGGGGCAAAAGGGACATCTCGGTTGCCGTGGCAGGCACACAGTTGCGCCGAGTTCCATCATTGCCTGGTTGAAGTCACCGGGGCGGCTCGGGCCAAGGAATTCTTCAGCGAGTTGCCAGACCTCAGTGCGCGACAAATTTCTGCCCATCATACGTCCGAGAACCCGTTCGACATTTCCGTCCACAACCGCGACGCGCTTTCCAAAGCAGACGCTCGCAATTGCCGCCGCCGTATACCGCCCGATGCCGGGGAGTTCGCACAGCTTCGCGGCGGTGTCTGGAAACTGGCCCGCACGTTTGGAAACGATTTCTCGCGCCGCGCGATGAAGCATTCTTGCACGGCGGTAGTAACCTAATCCGCTCCAGGCAGCTAATACAGAGGATTCGCGCGCTGCGGCCAATTTCTGCAAAGTCGGAAATTGCTCCACAAATGTCCGATAGTGCTCGAGCACCGCCGCCACGCGCGTCTGCTGCAACATGATTTCTGAAAGCCATACGCGGTAGACATTGCAATCCTTGCGCCATGGCAAATCACGCTTATGCCCGTCATACCAGCGTAATAAACGGCGACAGAATAAGTGGATGTCACGCCTCGACTGAAGATTCATATCTGAAGTGGGAACTGAAATTGTACGTGCGCGCGCAGTTCCTATCCAATGTGCGGTCCGTCTAGCATAATGGAGAGCTCCCAAGGCCAGAGACTTACAACTGGCCTCGGAGCGGCAGCATCGAATTAGGCAGATTCGGTCGGAGCAAACAGCGTGAATTCCAAATCCATGCGTGCCCGAGTTCTTGGGCCGGGCGTGATCGCGCTGATGTGTCTTTGGCTCAGCTCTTGTGGAGGAGGAAGCGGCCATTCGTCATCGGGCGTATCCGTTGCAGTCTCGCCCTCTAGCGCTACTGTGGATACTGGAGCTACCCAACAATTCACTGCAACTGTTCCCGGCACGAGCAATGTGGCTGTAACTTGGAGCGTAAACGCAGTTGCGGGAGGCAATAGTATAGTAGGGACAATCTCCGCCACAGGCCTTTACACAGCGCCTTCGTCAATTCCAAACCCTTCCACTGTCAAAGTCACAGCCACAGACCAAGCGACTTCGACTATTAAACCTGGAAGCGCCACCGTCACAATAATTAATCCACCCGATAATCAGCAGAAGCAAAGCCTGCCCATAAAGCTCGGCACCACGGGCGGAAATGTCAACGACTCCACCATTAATGGCAACTCGATTGAATGTTGCTCGGGCACGCTAGGCGCACTGGTTTCACGCGCCGGCGCGCCATTACCGTTCATTCTGAGCAATAATCACGTGCTGGCTCGCTCAGACCAGGCAAAGATCGGCGAAGCCATTTCTCAACCTGGATTAGTCGACAATAATTGCAAACCCGGAACCACGGTCGCTAACCTTTCGCAGGCAGCGCCTTTGAAAACCAGCGGCGTGGACGCCGCCCTCGCAGCGGTGGCGGTGGTTTCGGGTGCTGCAGCTGTAGACTCAAGTGGCGCCATCCTCGACCTGGGCGCAAACCGCGATCCTGATTCGCCAGCGGGAACGCTGGCAATGCCGGCAGTCAACATGCCGGTCGCAAAGAGCGGGCGTTCTAGTGGACTTACATGCTCGTCGGTGCAATCAATTAGCACCGCCGTTCACGTCGACTATCAAACCAAATGTTGCCCGCCTCAAAACCCAACCTGCAACGGCGCAACCACCTTTACGGTCACCTTTAACAACCAAGTGGTGATCAGCGGGGCTAGTTTTAGTACCTCCGGAGATTCAGGGTCGCTGATCGTCAATTCCCAGACCGCACAGCCCGTGGCGCTGCTTTATGGTGGGAATAGCACCGGCACAGTGGGAAACCCGATCCAGGCGGTGCTGACTGCCTTGAAAGATCCTAGCTCGGGCGCTGTCCCAGCAATCGTTGGCGGAGCCCAGCATTCGGTGGCTTGCTCCGCAACCGCGGCAATGCAGTCGAGCTCCGCCACGCTTTCACCACAAGAAGTGCAACGCGCGACGACTGTAAAGGCGAGGCACGAAGTCAGGCTGATGGGTGACCTCGCCGTCATCGGAGTGGGTGTCGGGGCGAGCGACGATAATCCGGGTGAGGCGGCGCTTGTGTTATACGTTGATCGCGAAAAAACTCACGCTCCAATTCCTGCGGAGATCGAGGGAGTAAGGACAAAGGTAATTGTCACGGATCGATTCCACGCGACCACCAATCAGCAGTCAGCCAACGTGAGCCAGCCTGAAGAGGCCTTATCCGACGCTGAAGTATCGCGTGCGACCGCGGCTAAAGAAAAGCACGCTGAACGCCTGATGTCTGACCCGGCAATTCTCGCGGTCGGTGTCGGCAGGAGCACCGACAATCCTTCGCAGGGCGCGCTCGTGATCTACATAGATAAAACCTTTGCTTCCCGGTCCATTCCCGCCCAAATCGATGGCGTGCGCACAAAGGTGATTCGTACCGATCGCTTCCGCGCATACGGCTGGGGAAAACACTCCGAAGAGCGTCCGCCCTGTTCTCGCAGCCCGAATCCCATGCGGAAATAGTGTGGAGGCGGGTCTTTGACCCGCCTGAACGGGGCAGAGCCCGTCCCCACACTGCGGGAGTGTAATTCGCGATGCTCCCAGGTTGACCCATGGGCGCTTCCACGAAATAATGTCCGAGCCTGGCGTCCGCAAACATTGCGTGACGTTTTTTGCATCGAGAAACCCAGAAGGTCAGCATGAGCGACTTCAACCGGAAGGTCGAAGAAGCCTCCGCGCGGGTGAACAAGTCCGTTGGCGAGGCCGCAGAGCGCGTGGAGAAAGAGACAGCGGAGTTCATCAAGTACCTAAACAACGAGGTAGTGCCAGCCGTCCGTCAGCACTCGACCAAAGCATTGCGGATCGCGTCCGAGAAGCTCGCGCAGATGGCGAAATATCTCGAAGAACACGAGAAGCAGCAAAAATAATTGCGCGCCTTACCGCGTTTCTTTCTCTCACTCTCCTGCTCACCGCGTGCGGCGAACACAAGCAAGCACGTGTGAAAGTCCCACCACCGCCCCCTGTCGCCAAGAGACATCCAGAAGTCCCGCCTACGCCGCCGCCTTTAGAGCCCTCAGCCAAGGTGCCGGAAATCCCCGCCGGGCCTGCTCCGCAGATCGGAGCTCCACCCATAGCCCCGGATGCTAAGCCGATGGCTGTGGAAACCGGGCTAGCCAGTTGGTATGGAGCCCCATATCACAACCGACGCGGCTCCAATGGCCAAGTCTATGACATGAACGCTATGACCGCGGCGCATCGCACGCTGCCGCTGGGCTCTGTTGTGCGGGTAACGAACATCAAAACCGGCCACGCAGCGGTAGTGCGCATTACGGATCGTGGGCCGTTTGTGACGGGCCGTGTTGTCGATCTTTCAATGGCCGCTGCGAAGAAGGCAGACGTCTGGCAGCCTGGTCTCGCTCGCGTGCGGGTTGAGGTGCTGCAGACTCCTACACCGCTGGAGAGTGTTGGACGTTGGGCGGTGCAGATTGGCGCATTTGAGCAGGAAGGTTCCGCGCGCGAAATGGCTGGACGCCTTGCGCAACGTTATCGCATGGCCAAAGTTCTATGTTTCAGCAGTCCGGTTGGCGCCTGGTGGGTACGAGTGCGCGTTAAAGGCGATGACAAGAAACGAGCTCAGGAAGTGGCTCGCGAGAACCAAACTCCGGAAGGATCGATTTTTCTGGTGCGGCTGGACTAGGTTTTTGCCCCAAAATCAGTCGACGTTCTCTCTTTCCTGCTTGTACGTCCCAAACTTCTTCGCGACGGGCTTAAGGGTCGGATAAAACTGCGTAAAGCTGTGCTCGACGGCGGCGTGCTGCTCGTGACAATCAAAGCAAGCCGCCTTTGGATTGGCTTGGGCCGATTTTGTGTTTTCCTCGAAATTAAAATAGGCCCACTTCTCCGGGAAGTGAGTCGAGTCTTTCACTTCCACGCCATAGCCCATCAGATCCGTTTGAAAATGCCCCGCCTTATTAATCGACCCTTTGGTCTGCGAGCCTCGCTCTTCCACCACAAACATAGTCTGCTCAGGCCATTTCCCGCTCTTGAGGAACTCCGAATACGCCCATTGCGGCACGAACACGTTCGTGAACATAAGGTGATCGGCGCCCTGCGGGCTGTAGCTCATCCCCAGGCCTGAAGAGAGAAATATCCACTGCCGAAAGTTCTTCGGCGCGAGAAGTTTATTGTCGCTGGTGTATTGCGGCTTACCAGAATCTGAGTCTGGAGCGGCTTGTAATGCGCCGAAGCAAACAAAAATGACTGTAGATAGCCACAGGACTTTCCTCATAATCGCCCCCAAGGAAGTTTACGCCGAGCTTGAATCGAGAGTTCCCTGAGAGCTTAGACTCGAATCTGGGAAAGAAGAAAGCAAGAGCTTTTTCGGTAGTGGGTCAGAGGGCGATGATGAAAAAGCCGGGGCACACGAAACAGATCTTTGCGTGCTTTGCGAGTCCTTTGTGACCTTTGATTTTATGAAACCGTCGGCTCCTCAGACCTGAGTAAACTTGGGAAGCGTCAACCTCCAAGGCTCGGGAGAAAGGAGCCGACGGTTTCATAAAATCAAAGACCGCGGAGCATGCGCCAAGGGCGCAAATTAGCCCACTACCCTTTTTCGCGGCAGAAAAAAGCCAGTTTCGTTAGGTGAGGAAGGGACAGCACGGGAATGCCGCCCCTCTTTTGATTCAGCAGCCGTCGTGATTCAATTCACTTCGCCGCGTTTGCGAAGAAAGGCAGGCACATCCAGATCCTGCTTCTCGAAATTGGCGACCACCGCGTCTCGCACCGCATCGACTGCGACTGCGACCACGTCAGTTGAGGCGGCTTGAGTTGCGGCCTGCTCCATCACCATCCGTGGCGGAGTCGGTTCAGACTCCGCCTCCGGCTCGAAAAAAACCCGTGAGGCCGCAAAGCCAGTCCGGCTTTCCTGCTGCCGCCGGCGAACATCCGAGTCTTTGAAGCCGGTGGCAATGACCGTAATTTTGACGCTGTCCTTGGATTTATCATCCAGCACTGCGCCAAAGATGATGTTGGCGTCTTCGTGGGCAGCGCCTTGAATGATGCTGCAAGCTTCCTGAACTTCGGCCAGCTTCAGCGAGCTCGAGCCGGTAATGTTGATCAGGATCCCGCGTGCGCCATCGATTGCGCCCGCTTCCAGTAACGGAGAAGCGATCGCTTTCTGCGCCGCATCGGTTGCGCGGCGCGCGCCGTTGGCAGTGGCTGTGCCCATCACTGCATATCCCATTCCGGCCATGATCGCCTTCACGTCGGCAAAATCGCGATTGATGATCCCGGGAATAGTGATGATGTCAGAGATGCCCTGCACGCCTTGCCGCAGAATGTCATCGGCCACGCGGAACGATTCGAAGAAGCCTGCGTCCTGAGCGACCGCCAGCAGCTTTTCATTCGGAATTACGATAGTCGTGTCCACCGAATCCATCAGTTCGGAAATGCCGCGCTCCGCCTGCTGCATCCGCCGCTTGCCTTCGAACGCGAATGGTTTGGTGACAACGGCGACGGTAAGCGCGCCCATTTCGCTCGCCAGTGAAGCGATGATCGGCGCCGCACCCGTTCCCGTGCCGCCGCCCAGCCCCGCTGTGACGAAGACCATGTCCGCGCCTTCGAGCGCCTCGATAATCTTGTCGGAATCTTCCAAGGCTGCTTTTCGTCCGACTTCAGGGTTCGCACCCGCGCCCAAGCCATTCGTTAATTTGACCCCGAGCTGAATTTTCAAAGCCGCACGGGACATGCGAAGCGCCTGCAAGTCTGTGTTCGCGACTACAAACTCGATGCCCTCCATACCGGCATCGATCATGCGATTCACCGCGTTGTTACCGCCTCCACCCACACCGATGACCTTGATCTTGGCGTCGTTGCGGGCCTCTTCGTTAAAGCTGATGCGAATGTCATTCTCTTTTTTCATCTCCGCCGCCCTTCTTTGAATTTGTGTTCCGATTTTCTTCTCTGCATCCTTTGCGCCGTCTTCGCGCACTCTGCGGTTACAGGTCTTAATCGCAAAGCTCGCGAAGGATTCGCAAAGTTCGCCCAGAAATCTACGCTCCCTTGCCCACCAGCATTGCTTTCAATTTCGAACTCCAGCCGTCGCCCTGTATGCCTCGCGCCATGCGAGCGCGATGTCCATAAAAAATCATTCCGATCACGGTTGCGTATTCCGGCTCAGCGAGTACAGCTGGCATTTTTGCCAGCGGCGTTGGCCACGACAGACGTACCGGACACCGCAAAGTTGATTCGGCAATATCGAGGATGCCGGCCAATCGTGACCCGCCCCCACTCAGAACCGTGCCGGCAAGACACAAATCGAGCATTCCGGCATGACGAAGGTTGTCCCGCAACAACTCAAACAGCTCGCGCGCTCTCGGCTCCAGAATCTCGCCCACCATGCGCTGCGAAATCATGCGCGAAGGACGATCCCCAACCGAAGGAACTTCAACTTCGTTTCCCTCCGGAATCAGCGTCACAATCGCATTCCCATACAGTTTTTTGATTTTTTCCGCTTCCGCCACTGGCGTACACAGCCCAATAGCAAGGTCGCTGGTGAAATGATCCCCGCCGATGGGGATCACGCCGGTGTAGGCAACCGCGCCTTCCAGAAACACAACTAGGCTGGTCGAGCCAGCGCCCACGTCAGCCAGGCAAACGCCGAGTTCGCGCTCATTGGCCCGCAGTACAGAATCCGCGCAGGCCAGCGGCTCAAAAATCGTGTCGTCCACATGAACGCCGGCGCGATTGACCGCGGTTACTACGTTCTGAGTTGCACCTGACGCCGCCGTTACTATGTGCACACGGACTTCGAGTCGTGTACCCATCATGCCGAGAGGGTCGTGTACTCCGGCTTGGCCGTCGAGAATGAATTCCTGCGGAAGCAGGTGGAGAATCTCACGGTCGGACGGAAGGGCGATCGCCCGCGCCTTTTCCACCGCTGAGCGGATTTCATCGCGCCCAATCTCACGGGCGCGGGTTCCGAAGCTGAGGCCGCCGTGACTATTGACTCCCCGCACGTGCGCGCCGGAGACGCCAAGCAGAGCACGCTCGATTGGGATTCCGGCAATATCCTCGGCTTCCTCGACCGCCTTCTGAATCGCGCCGACGGCTTTATCAAGCTCGACGATGACACCTTTGCGCGATCCGCGCGATTCGGCCATGCCGTGCCCGCGATAGCGCAAGCCACTGTCGGTGATCTCAGCAGCCAGCGCGCAGGTCTTTGCACTGCCTACATCAATTGCCGTCAGAAGATGCTGGTATTGATTCGCCATCCCTTATTGGTGCCCCTGATCTTTGGGAATTGCCGGGCTGGGCTTCTTTCCGCTAGTCGCAGCCGTCGTCTGAACCGGAGCCACAGTTGTCTTCGCCCCTGTCGCCAGTGCGGTTTTCCGCATGGTCGAGCGCACCGCCCTCGTTCTCGTTTTCTTGACTGCATGCTTTCGCCGCGTCTTTGGCGCTTTTGACTTCGCTGCTCTCACGGGTATCTTCGCCGGAGCTGCCGCCAAAATTGCGGCGGACGCTTGAGGTGCAAGCGCCATATGGCTGATCAAGGCTGCAGGCTTCACCCCCGCCGCCATCGCTTTTTTCGCAGCCCATGGCGAAAGCGGAACCTGTTTCGCTGTCCCTTCGAGATCTGGATTCACAATGATCTGCCGGTCATAGCGCAAATCCACAGATTCCAGCTTGGAAAATTGCTGACGCCACTCCTGCACGTGCCCTACATAAATCTTGTAACGCTCGAGGTAATTTGCAGACCCGAGGTGCACCAGCACTTCGCCGTCGCGATTGTTCGCGAGCACTTTTACATCGTCCGGATCGGTGAGATCGACTTCACTGAGATCCTGGGAATAATGCGCGCCACCGGAGTCGAGTTGACTGATGACATCGTTATAAATTTTCATCCGGGCGGAGCGCGTAGAAGCTGGTTCCCCCGGATTCATTCCGATGATCACAGGAAACGAGTATTTCTTTTTCCCGGGGAGCTCCATCAGCGTGCCGGCTGAATCCGTCAGCAGGATCTTTGAACCGACTCGCGCGAACGCTACTGGTGTGCGCTCATGAATCTCGATTCGCAGGCGATTGGGCGCAAAGCGCATGACACTGGCCGATTCCACCCACGGAACCTGCTCGAGTTGCTTTTTGCGTTGGTCCAGAGGCACGAAGAAGATATTGCGGCCAATATCGCCGCCCATCACTTCCATTACCTGCGCGCGGGTGACGTTCTGGGTGCCATCAATTTCGATGTCATCGCTCGATTCCACCCGAAATCGCCAGGAGCGTTCGCCGTAGTGGTACAGAGAAGCCACACCGATTCCAGAAAGAAAAACAATACCGGCAGCGAGGACCGCCCAAGTCAAACGGGCGGCGGTTTTCCTTGGCAGGGTACCGCGGCGGACGGAGACGCGCTTTTGTCCGCGCAGGAACGGCGATTCCTCTTCCGCATCCAAATCGAGCAGCCGCGCGTCGTCAAGTTCTTCGCGCACCGGCTCGTCCGGCTGCAGATACAACTCTTCCTGCGAGATGGTCGGACTTTTCCTGGCCATCAACCCAGGTCAGTTGTCGTCAGGGAATCGCGGGAGCGAAACCACTATAACTTCTTTTCGCGAATTGAGATAGAAAAATTTGCGAGGGTTTTGCACAGACAGGAAGGAATCCGTGCGGTGCTGCCGCTTATCGAAGGCCGATTTATGGAAGATCGACGTCCTAGTCTGAATCTTCCTGTCGAGACAAGACAACGGCGCGGTGCATTCGATCGCTCACAGCACAGTTCGATCGACCTTCGCTCAATACGGCGCGCCTGGCATTGATCC
>Ga0066684_10000573_pt1 | contig 12920 bp, 6 predicted proteins | sample GraSoiAngelo_133_FD_62301 | JGI IMG/M metagenome (GOLD analysis project Ga0066684, IMG submission 62301) | Grasslands soil microbial communities from the Angelo Coastal Reserve, California, USA - 14_0929_05_20cm | ecosystem: Environmental > Terrestrial > Soil > Grasslands | place: USA... | reverse complement strand
TCGCCATGACCGGCTGCGCCGCCATGGGCATGGAGATCCTGTGGTTCCGGCATTTCACCATTCTGCTGGGCCAACTGCGATCGGTCTTCTCGCTGCTGCTGACGGTGATTCTCGTCGGTATCGGCGCCGGCTCGCTCGCGTCGGCGTTTCTCAACCGGCGCGCTCACGGTGAGGCCGCCGCCGATCCCGCCAGGTGGCTGATCGTCGTGCAGGGCCTGTTCGTGGCCGCAACATTGATCGGCTTGACGGCCGCGGACGCCAGGCGCCTCGAGGCGATCGTCGCCGCCGATCCCGCATTCCTCGCCGCGGCCGGCCGCAGCTTCGACGCGGCGTTGAGCGTCGACTCGTCGGCGTGGTCGCGCGCGGTTGGCGAGCTGTGGTTCAACGCGAGGCCGATGCTGATCGAGGTCGCGCTGCCTGCGCTGCTCATGGGATTCGCGTTTCCGCTCGCGAACGCGATCGTCCAGCGCGTGGAACAGTCGGTTGGCCGCCGCGCCGGCGCGCTCTACCTCGCGAACACGTGCGGCGCGGTGTGCGGATCGCTTGCGACAGGCTTCATCCTGCTGCCGGTGGTCGGCATCCAGACGAGCGCGACGATTCTGATGATCGTCGCCACGGTCGCAGTCCTACCATTGATGACAATTGTGGGGCGGCCCTTGCAGGGCCGCGAACGCGGGCCTGAAAGGCCCGCGCTACAACTCGCATCGCTGTTCATCGCGGGCGCGGCTCTCGCCCTGTGGCTGCGCCTTCCATCCGATTACGTCAACACGCGCGCGCTGCGGCCCGCCGACACCGAGCATCTGCTCGCCGTCAGCGAAGGGCTGAACGAAATCATCGCGATCACCGAGCAGCCCGGTCAGGGGCGGCGCCTGCTGACGAACGGCCACCCGATGTCGGCGACGACGACGCTCAGCCAGCGGTACATGCGTGCGCTCGCGCACGTCCCGCTGCTGTCGATGGAGCGGCCGCAGTCGGTGCTCGTGATTGGATTCGGCGTCGGCAACACGACGCACGCCGCGACGCTTCATCCATCGGTGACGCGCGTCGACGTGGCAGATCTGTCGCCCGACGTGCTGGCGCACGCTGGCTACTTCAAGGAGGTCAACGGCGACGTGCTGGCGGATCCGCGAGTGGCGGTGTACGTCAACGATGGGCGCCATCACCTGCAGATGCGGGCGGCGTCGTCGTACGATCTCGTCACGCTCGAGCCGCCGCCGATTGGGTACGCCGGGATGGCGGCGCTGTATTCGAAGGAGTTCTACGCGCTCGCGCGCACGCGCCTCAGCGCGAAAGGATTCATGAGCCAGTGGCTGCCGGCGTATCAGGTGCCAGCCGACACGACGCTCGCGATGGTTCGCGCGTTCGTCGACGTGTTCCCGAACGCGGTGCTCCTCTCTGGCGCCGAGGCCGATCTGCTGCTGATCGGATCGAATTCACCGCGCGTGGAGATCGAGCCCGAGCGGATCGCAACGGCGCTCGCGCGCGCGCCCGACGTGCGCCGCGACCTGGAGAAGATCGATCTCGGCAGCGTGCGGGAGATCGCCGGCATGTTCGTCGGCGCCTCATCGCGGCTCGAGTCGGCGACGCGCGGCATCGATCCGGTTACCGACGATCGGCCGATTCAGGAGTACGGCGTCCGCTCCCTGCTGAATCTTGGCGAGGCCGTGCCGCCGTCGCTCGTCGACTTGAGCCAGGTGGCCGCGTGGTGCCCACGATGCTTCGTGGGCGATCGGCCGTCGCCGCTCGCCGACGGGCTGGACGCGTACCTTGGATTGCTCCGGCTCGCCTATGCGGCGTCGCCGGCTCAGATGGCGCGCGTCCGCCGGATCACCGAACGCGAGCCGCGGACGATCGCCGGCAGCCGATACCTCGGCGCGATCGTTCCCGATTCGCCGGAGGTGCACAATGCCATCGGCATCTCGTTCGCGGAGGGGGGCGACATGGCGCAGGCCGTGGCTGAATTTCGCGAGGCAGCGCGCCTCGCGCCGGATTCAGCGAGCACGCACTGGCATCTCGGCGCTGCGCTGGCAAGCGAGGGAGCGCGCGACGAAGCGATCGCGCACCTGCGCCGCGCCCTCGAGCTCGATCCCACCAACGCCAACGCGCGACACGACCTCGACGTCGTGCTCGCCTCCATGCGATCCGGTCGCCGCTAGAGTTTGCCGAGCTCTTGAATCGAGCGCGGCGTCGCTCACGATTGACCCCCGATCCACATCAAAGCCGAGACGACGCCGGCGAGAATGATGACGGCGCCGACCGCGAGAACGAGTCGACCGCCGCGAGTGGAACCCTTCAGCTGCAGAAATCTGCCTTGTGAAACGACGGCCGAGCCGATGAGCAGATCGGCGAGGAAGACGCCGCGCCGAAACTGCGCGCTCGGCGGACGCGACGCCGGCGAAATCCACAACCACACGATGACCGACGCAGCAGCGACGTAAAGGACCAACGCAGTCAGTCTCAGCGCTCGCATAGACATGATTCACCGGAATCCCATTCGAGTTGGCGCCACAGAGAAAAGCGCGAATCGACCTCTCCGTGGCGCCATGTACGCAGATTTTAGTGGCAGCCGACCGTTCTGATGGGCTCGACGCCGGCAATCGACTGCTTCGCGGTCGTCGCGCCGGTCAGCCCGCCGAGCGTGTCGCCGCATGCGATCCCGGTATCCTCGGTGCGGAAGTGCAGGACGATGTCGAGCCTCCCGTCGCCGTCGACATCCTCGAACAACGGCTGGTGAGAATTTGCAGCGCCGTTCGGACCGAACTTGACCGTCGCCGGGTCGACCGTTGTTGCATCGAAGTCGTCCGCGCTGAGGATTGCAACCGGAATCACGCCGTCCGCGCGAGGATTGACGGGAACCGGCGCCGTACTTCCAGGTTTGATCTGGATTTTCACGCCCGACAACGCGCCGGCAAAGTCCTTGATCGCCTTCTCGAGCTGCGGAGGAATCAACCCGTCCGGAATCGTCCCGGCAGACGCGAAGATGTCCTGGACCATCAGCAGCTGTCTCACCTGCTCGATCAGATCCGCGTCGGCGCCGAATTCATGGAGCGCCTGCAGGAACGGGTCGGGCAGCCCGCCGAAGGCCAGCTGCTGCTCGAAACTCAGGATCGAGAACGGTGAAGCGGTCGCCGAGAAGCCGGCGGCCGCCAGCGCGTCGCGGAGCGATTTCAGCAGATCGACCTGGCCGCCGAACAGCGCGCCGAGCTGTGCGGCATAGAGCTGCACCGCAGCGGTCTGCTTTCCTTCCCAGAACGCGTCGCCGGCATCGTGAGCGCCCTGCGCACGGTTGGCCGAGGTCAACGCCGCCTTTCCAATGCCGACGACGGCCGCCTCGTTCGCGAAGAGCGCGTTGAAGGCATCGGCTTCGGCCTGCGTCACGCCGCCTGTGTCGTTCGACGCCACAATCGACGGAATGGTGGCAACGATTGGCGTCGCGACCACCTTGAAATTCGGATCGGATGGATCGCCGGCGACGCCGCCGCCGATCGCCCAACTCAGGCCACCGCCCGCGGTAGCGACAATCAGGCCGACGCACAGCGCTCCCGCCGTGAACGTGCAGCCGAGGCCCGCGGCGACCGCGCCAAGAAGAACGGCGGCCACGCCGCCGACGGTCGCGACGACGTTGGCGGTCGACTTCGTCTGGGGCGAGAACGTATGAGCGCCGTTCACCGTCGCGCCGATGCTGCAGCCCTCGTCGCCGTCGAAGCCGATGATGAACCCCGAGATGGTTTCGTTCGGCACTCTGGCGGTGAACGTGAACGGCGTCGGTACGCTGTACGCGCCGATCACCGCATTGATCTCGCCCCCCGAGGTCGAGACGACGAGCGGCTCACCCTCTCCGTTTTCGTTCGGGTCTGAGGTCACCAGCGTCGCGGTGACGCCGATGGTGTCGCCGACGGCGTTGGTCACCTGGACCGAGCACGTTTGCGCCGATGCAGGACTTGATTGCAGCGACATCACCGCGCACATCAGCAATACGAAAAGACCCACACGCTTCATGCCGACCTCCCTGCGCATCCCAACCCGAGCGGTACCGTCACAGCGGACGCGGAAAGAGCACGTGCGTCGACACGTCAGGTCCCGTCTGCGATCCCGACGCGGAGCATCGACGCGCACCGAGCGTTTTGTCAGCGGCTGTTTGAGCGGCCGGACTCTAACACGAGTTCGCGATGCAACCTGCACGACGATCGATGAGGAAGCAGCCTTGACCCGCGCTGCTGGCGCCAATAGACTCGCAAAACTTTACGGGGGCCGCCATGCTGACCGCAGTCCCGGCCGCGCGAGTACCGAGCAGGCTCACGGCGAATCAGATCCGCGGGTTCTGGGCCGCATGGGGCGGCTGGGCGCTCGACGGCATGGACGCGTCGATTTACGCCGTGGTGCTCGTCCCGGCGCTCGCCGACCTGCTGCCCCGCTCGGGTATCGCCGCGACGCCGGCCAACGTCGGCTACTACGGCAGCGTTCTGCTCGCGCTGTTCCTGTTCGGATGGGGACTGTCGATGGTCTGGGGACCGGTGGCCGATCGCTTCGGCCGCGTCCGCGCGCTGATGCTGACGATCCTCTGCTACTCGCTGTTCACGTTCCTGTGCGCGCTGGTGACGAACATCTGGCAGCTCGCCGCGCTGCGCGTGTTGTGCGGCATCGGCATCGGCGGCGAGCAGCCGATCGGCGGCACATTCGTCGCCGAGGAGTGGCCCGAGGATCGGCGCAAGATGGGCGCCGGCTACATGCACACCGGCTACTACTTCGGATTCTTCCTCGCCGCGCTCGCGAATTATTTCATCGGCGCGAACTTCGGCTGGCGGTGGATGTTTGCGCTCGGCGGCGCGCCGGCGCTGCTCGTCAGCTGGATCCGGCGCGGCGTCCGCGAGTCGGCCGCGTGGCAGCAGAACCTGGGCGACGCCGCGCGCGTCCCGAAGATGAGCGAAGCGTTCCTGAAGCTGTTCTCGCCTAAGTATCGGCGCAGGACGATCGTGAACTCGCTGCTGTTCCTCGTCTCGATCATCGGACTGTGGGCCGGATCGATTTACGTGCCGGCCGCGGTCACGCAGATCGCGGTCCGCCAGGGCGTGTCAGGCCCTGATGCGGCGCGGCTCGCCTCGTACGGCACCGGACTGCTGTCGATCGGCACGATCATCGGCTGCGTGATGCTGCCGATCGTCGCGGAGCGGCTCGGCCGCCGCAAGGGAATGGCGGTGTACTTCACGTTGATGGGCATCAGCATCGCGTTCGCGTTCGGCTACGTGTTCTACATCACGCCGAACGCGCTGCCGACGTTCTTCGCCATGGTGTTCCTGCTCGGGCTCGGCGGCGCGAACTTCGCGATGTATACGCTCTGGATTCCCGAACAGTACACGACCGAGTGCCGCGGCAGCGCGATCGGCTTCACCAGCTCGATCGGCCGCTTCGTCGGATGCGCGATGGTGTTTCTCGTCGGCGCGGGCATCGCGCATTTCAAGACGCTCGGTATTCCGGTCGCGATCACCGCGACGGCATTCGTGCTTGGATTGCTCCTGCTGCCGCTCGGCGAGGAAACACGCGGCAAACCGCTTCCTGTTTGAGGTACTGGGCCGCCGTCGAAGCGGGACGGTCGCGAGACCGACCCTACCGAATTCACGTCCCTGTGCGGCGATATTCGAATCCAGTTCGTTGCTTGGGGACCGTCTGCTGCGGGATGGCCTGAAGGCCGTCCCCTACCGACTCACAGGGACGGTCTCAAGACCGTCCCCGGCCGATCTAAATCCCGACGGCCCGGATCGTCTCCAATCATTGGTAGGACCTCCAAAATCGCACCCAAGACCGATGGTTCGCGCGCTTATCTCGTTGACTCGCCGCACGCGCCTACGCTAGTTTCCGCCCTGCAAAAGCCCGCGCGTCACGTCGCAACCTGACCCTGGAGGACACCATGATTTCGGGCGTCGTCAGATGGTTGGTGGTCGTCGGCGTTTCCCTCGTCCTTCCGTCTCTCGCCTCTGCGCAAGAAGCGGTGCTGAGCGGCACCGTGACCGATTCCACCAACGCCGTGCTTCCGGGCGTCGTCGTTCGAGCGGTGCACGAAGCCTCGGGTAATACGTTCGATGCCGTCACCGATCAGCGCGGCGCCTATCGGCTGTCGGTTCGCATCGGCACGTATCGCATCACGGCCGGACTCTCCGGCTTCACCCCTGTGACGCGCACAGGCGTGGAGCTGCTCGTCGGGCAATCGGCGGTCATCAACCTGCAGATGGCGCCGGGCGGCCTCACCGAGGCGGTGACGGTCAGCGGGCAATCGCCGCTCCTCGACACCACGACGTCGAGCCTCGGCGGCAACGTCGATCCGCGTCAGGTGCAGGAGCTGCCGGTGAACGGGCGCAACTGGATTGCGCTCTCGCTCCTGGCGCCGGGCAGTCGGACGAATCCCAGCGCCACCGGCGTTGCAGCGCAAACGCCGCTGCCCGACAGAAACGGCGGCGAGGCGCGCGACTTTCAGCTCAACATCGACGGCCAGCAGGTGTCGGCCGACATCGGGGTCGGCGGTCAGCCGAAGTACAGCCAGGATTCGATCGCGGAGTTCCAGTTCATCTCGAACCGGTTCGACGCGACGATGGGGCGTTCGACGGGAGTGCAGGTGAACGCGGTCACCAAATCGGGCACCAACACGGTGTCGGGCCTGGTGCGAGGCAATTTCCGCAACAGCCGCTTCAATGCGACGAATCCGGTGCTGAACCGTGTCGAGCCGATCGACAATCAACAGCTCAGCACCGTGCTCGGCGGTCCGCTCGTGAAGGACAAGCTGCACTACTTCGGCAACTTCGAATACGAGCGCGAGCCGAGGACCTTCATCTTCAACACTCCGTACCCCAAGTTCAACATCGACCTGACCGGCACCGACTCGCAGAAAAAAGGGGGCAGCCGGCTCGATTATCAGCTGTCGTCGAAGTCGCGGATTATGGGCAAGTTCTCGAGGGCCGTGCAGTTTCAGCCGGTCGTGCCGCCGAGTCTTCAGAGCTCTCCGGCGGCCACCGGCACGAACCGCGAGTACAACGATGAGGGTCTCGTGCAGTTCTCGCAAGTCCTGAGCAACCATGCGCTGAACGAATTCAGGATCGGCGAGGCCATCTTCGGTCTCGCGAACGCGAATCTCACCACGTGGTCGAATCACTGGCAGAAGGCGAACGGCATCAACACCGGCTCGCCCCGCATCACGTTCAACAACTTTGCGATTGCCGGCAACCAGTTCTACCCGCGGCACCAGGATCAGTGGGTATGGAACGCGCGCGACGACTTCACGTACTCGTACGACGCGCGAGGACGTCACGACCTGAAGATCGGCGGCGAGTTCCTTCACCGTCATCAGATTCAGGACAACTGCCGGCAGTGCATGGGCACGATCGACGCGCGGGGCGGACCGACGCCGGCCAATCTCGAAGCGCTCTTCCCGGATCCGTTCAACGTCGATACGTGGAACCTCGCGGCGATTTCATCCATTACGCGGAACTACAGCATCGGCGTCGGCGACTTCAACGTCCACCTCTATTCGAAGAAGTTTGCGAGCTGGTTGCAGGACGACTGGCAGATGAACGACCGCCTCACGCTGAACCTCGGCGTGCGCTACGACCTCGAGATGGGCGTGTTCGCCAACGACGTCACCGTGCTGCCGTTCCAGCAGGCGGGGCGTCCCAACGACACGAAGAACATCCAGCCGCGGCTCGGGTTCGCGTACAGGCTGAACGACCGGACGGTGCTGCGCGGCGGATCCGGTCTGTACTACGGTGACGCCATCGGCGCCGACCAATCGTTTGCGACGGGCAACGCGCAGCTGGTCGTCATCAATTATCCGAACGACGGCCGTCCCGACTTCGCCGCGAACCCGACCAATGGTCAGCCGCTGCCAACCTACGAGCAGGCGATCCAGCGATTCTGCTACGCCAACAACAACGCGCCGGGATGTCTCATCCGGGATCTGCAGGAGTTCGTGGGCCTGCCTCAGTACGTTCACCTGCCTCGCACGTTTCAGACGTCGATCGGCGTCCAGCGGCAGTTCGGCGAAACGATTGCCGTCGAGGCCGATTACGTGTACAGCAAAGGCACGCACGAAAAAGACGTTGTCGATAACATCAACCTGAAATTCAATCAGGCAACCGGCGCCAATCTGCCGTTTGCGAATCGGGCCAACCGTCCCTATCCGGACTGGGGCATCGTCTCGATGAACGCGCACCTCGGGCGATCCGCGTACCACGCGCTGCAGACGGGTGTGCAGAAGCGGTTCAGCAAACACTGGCAGGCGTCAGCGACGTATACGTTGTCGGGCCTGTGGAATGCGGACACGAAGCCGTTCAGCGGCCTCATCCAGACCGATTTCCCGACCGCGATCGATTTGGGCGGTGAATGGGCTTTCTCGGCCGACGATCAGCGGCATCGAGCCGTGTTCAACGGCATCTGGCAGGTTGGCCACGGCTTCCAGGTGAGCGGACTCCATTATCTCGGCGCCGGCATTCGTCAGGCGAACAGCTACGGCGGCGATCTGCGCCAGACCGGCGCCACCTTCAGCGCGCGCCTGCGTCCGGACGGCACGATCGTCCCGCGCAACTCGGTGATCGCGCCGCCGCAGAATCGGACCGATCTGCGGCTGCAGCAGCGCATTCCGCTGCACGGCCACGCGTCGATCGACGGCATCGCCGAGGTGTTCAACATCTTCAACCGGCCGAACTGGGGAATCGGCGTCCAGGAGAACCAGACGACGCAGTACTTGCAGCACATTTCGGCGCAGACGCGGACGATGCAGTTCGGGTTCAGGATCACGTACTGATCGGTGTAATGAGACATGCAACCTCACCGCGAAACGCACGAAATGACGAAAACACGAAAATGTTTTTGGCGTTTCGTGCGGGTCAGTGGCGAGACGTCCGGCTCGGCCACAGACGTTCTGGTGATCGCTCCTTCAGCTGCCACCCACCTTACGAGGCGTCCGCGTGCGCGGAACGAAACCGCGAGAGGTAGTCGCCTTCCACGGTTGATGCGTCTGGTGTTTTGCGGCGCGTGTGGGAGCCGGGGTGGCTATCTCCGGCGATTGGGCCGCCGCCTCAGCCGCGGCTTTGGCGCGTGCGGCCGCCGTCCGTGCCTCGTCTTTCTCCAGACAGCAGTGCTTGTATTTTCGGCCCGAGCCGCAATGACATGGCTGGTTGCGGCCCGGTCGTTCACTGGTCTGAGCAGTCATTGCGATGAGTGTACCGTACCGACTGCACTCGAACGGCATCCGCGCTCGGCCCGGCTGCTTCAGAGGACACGAGTTGGCCCAAGCCTATCCGGTCGTGTTCGACCAGTCGGTGACCACACGCGCAAGTTGTGTCATCCGCACCAATGCGATCATCGCCGATCGGAGTCTCGCACAGACGTTTACGGTCGGCACCGCCGGCCTGCTCACGAGCATTGACGTTGGCCTCTACCCTAACGGGATGTGACACAATCCGCGGACCCGATGCCTGCTTACTGGATTGCTCGCGCGACGATTGTCGACCCGGTGGCCTACAAGAAGTACACGGACCGCGTTCCGCCGATCATCAGCCGGTACGGAGGCCGCATCCTGGCGCGCGGCGGCCGTTATCGGATCATGGAAGGGCCGGAGAAGTTCGAACGCCACATCGTGATCGAGTTCCCTACCTTCGAGCAGGCGGTCGCATGCTTCGAGTCGCCGGAGTACGTCGAAGCCGCGGCGTTCCGCCGCGCCGGCGCCGGCGTCGTGGAGAACGTGATCGTCGAGGGCGTGTAGAGCAACCGCGGTTGCTTCTTACACGGACGCTTTCTGCAAGACCTGCTCGACGATCGCCCTGAATTCGTCGGCGGTCAGCAGGTCCTTCTTCTCGAACGACTTCGCTTTCACCTGCTTCAGCATCGCCAGCCGCTCCTCGTCGGTCGCGGTGACGCCAAGCTTCTCACACCATTCTTCGATCGACGGCGGGCCGCTGTTCTTGCCGAGGACGATCGACACCGGCTTCTGTCCGACGAGATCGGCTGAGAACGGGACGTATTCGAGCGGATGCTCGGTGCGCGCAAGCCGAACCCAGCCGGCGATGATGCCCGACTCGACTTCGTACAGCTTGTCGCCGACGATCGGTCGATTCGGCGGCACCGAGACCCGCGCGAGATCGAGAACGAACCGCGACACTTCGCAGAACTTCTCCGTGCGGATGCCGAGATCTTTTCCGTAGAGACAGAGCAGCGAGAGCACGACGTCTTCCATCGGCACGTTGCCGGCACGCTCGCCGAGCCCCGTGACGGTCGTGTGCGCGACCGACGCGCCGGCGGCGAGCGCTGCGGTGGTGTTCGCGACGCCGAGGCCGAAATCCTGGTGGCAGTGGATCTCCACCGGCTTCTTCAAGCGATCGATGACCTTCTTCACCGCGTACGCTACGGCATCAGGCGTGCACACGCCGACGGTATCGGCCATCGTCAACGCGTCCATGTGCCCTTCGGTCGCCACGCGCTCGACGATGTCGAGGAAGCGATCGAGCTCGGTGCGCGTGGCGTCGATGGTGAAGAAGACCGTGTAGAGTCCCGCCTCTTTCGCCGCGATCGTCGTTTCGATCGACGCCTTCATGGCGCGGTCCATCGACCAGCCGTACGCGTTCTTGATCATGTGGTCGCTGACCGGGATCTCGATGACCACGCCGTTCACGCCGCACGCCTTGACGACTTTGATCTCCTCCGGAATACAGCGCGCGAACGCGAAGACCTTCGACTTCAGTCCAAGCGCGGCGATGTCCTCGATGGCGCCGCGATCCTGGTCCGATACGGCGGGCATTCCGGCTTCGATGCGGTGGACGCCGAGCGCATCGAGCTGCCGCGCAATCGCGACCTTCTCGTCCCGCCGGAAGACGACGGCGGTCTGCTGCTCGCCGTCGCGAAGCGTCACGTCGTGGATCTCGATGTTCGGCACGAACCGATCGTTCTTCCGCACTTCCGGCAGATAACACCAGGGGCTGACGAACCATTTGTCGCTCTTCCAGGGCTCCTGCATCCTCATCCTCCCAACGGGAGCGCGAATGATACTATCCATGCCGCCGGATGTCTAAGATTCGATTCAACTTAAACGGAAAGCCGGTCGAGGCCTCCTACGAGCCGGGCATGCACTTCCTCGAGGTGCTGCGCGAGGAGCTCGGCGTCGTGTCGGCGAAGAACGGCTGCGCGCCCGAAGGCAGCTGCGGCTGCTGCCTCGTGATGATCGACGGCCACCCGGCGCTGCCCTGTCTGCGCAAACCCGAGCAGATGGAAGGCCGCGACGTCGTCACCGTCGAAGGACTGTCCGAAGAGTTGCGCGGCTCGATCGGCGACGCGTTCGTCCTCGAAGGCGGCGTCCAGTGCGGCTTCTGCATTCCCGGCATCGTCATCCGCGCCGCGTCGCTCATCGAGCAGCGACGCACGGCGGATCGGGACGCGGTGGCCAAGGCGCTCGATGGCCATGTCTGTCGCTGCACCGGGTACGGCCGCATCATCGATGCGATTCAGACAGCGGGCGAAGCGCACGCCAATGGCGGACGGCTGCCGCGCAACGAGCCGCGGCGCCATCACTTCTTCGGCGAAGAGTTCGGTCTCGGTCGCAATCCAGCATTCGCCAAATCAGCGACGGATGTCGCGTCCGGCTTCAGCCGGACGAACAACGACGGCATCGGGCAGTCCGTGCCGCGCGTCGGCGGCTTCGCGCAGGCGCTCGGCGAGACGCCGTTCGTCGAGGACATGCGTGTGCCGGGGATGCTGCACGGCGCGATGGTACTCACCGAGCATCCGCGCGCGCGAATCCTGAAGATTCACACCGACGATGCAGCGGCGGTACCCGGCGTCGTGCGGGTGTTCACCTCCGCCGACGTTCCGGGATCGCGCGCGACCGGACTCAACGATCCGGACCAGCCCCTGTTCGTGGCGGAAGGGGAGCTGACGTGCTGCGTCGCCGACTTCGTCGCAATGGTCGTGGCCGACACGCAATTCCACGCGCGTCAGGCCGCGGCGAACGTGAAGATCGATTACGAGGTGCTCGAACCCATCACCGATCCGTTCGACGCGCTGAAGCCCGGCGCACCGCTGGTGCACTCGGCGGATGTCTTTGCGCCGCGACCCTCCAATGTGCTCCAGCCGGTCACCGCGTTCTCGCGCGGAAACGCCGGTGCGGCGCTCGCCACGGCCGCGCATGTCATCGAAGCGACGTTTCAGACGCAGCCGGTCGACATCGCCTTTCTCGAACCGGAAGCGTGCCTGGCGGTGCCGCAGGGCAACGGGGTCAGAGTCCACACTCAGAGCCAGGGATCGGTGTACGACCACGCGCAAATTGCGAAGATCCTCGACCTGGATCCCAGACACGTCGAGATCGTTCTGGCGGCAAGCGGCGGCGCGTTCGGCGCGAAAGAGGAGCTGTCGATTCAGGGACAGACGGCGGTTGCCGCGCACCTTCTGCAGCGGCCCGTCAAGACCGTGCTCACCCGCCAGCAGTCGACGCAGCACCACGTGAAGCGCCATGCGATGACGATCGCGCTCACGGTCGGCGCCGATGCCGAAGGGCGCCTGCTCGCGTTGCGATCGCGGATCGTGGCCGATGCCGGCGGCTATCACACGACGAGCGCCAAGTGCGCGCTTCGCGCCGCGTGCCACTCGTGCGGCGCCTACCGGGTTCCCAGCGTCGACGTCGAAGCCAAGGCGGTGTACACCAACAATCCGAACGCCGGCGCGATGCGCGGCTTCGGCAGCAATCAGGCGCAGTTCGCGATCGAAGGCGTGATGGACATCCTGGCGGAACGCGTGGGCGTCGACGGCTGGGACATCCGCGAGCGGAACATCCTCAACCCCGGCGACGCGTTCGGCACGGGCCAGATCATGCGCGAGAGCGTTCGCGGCATCCGCGAGACGCTGAACGCCGTCAGAAGCGTCTACAAGCGCGCGAAGTACAAAGGGAT
>Ga0066684_10000572_pt1 | contig 12921 bp, 11 predicted proteins | sample GraSoiAngelo_133_FD_62301 | JGI IMG/M metagenome (GOLD analysis project Ga0066684, IMG submission 62301) | Grasslands soil microbial communities from the Angelo Coastal Reserve, California, USA - 14_0929_05_20cm | ecosystem: Environmental > Terrestrial > Soil > Grasslands | place: USA... | reverse complement strand
CGGCGATGCGCTTGCGGATCGCTTCTCGCGCGGCCGGAGCGTCGAGTTCCATTGCCCCGCCGAGGAAGTAGCCGGGGTCGAGGTAGCCGAGCACGAGGTCGGCGTCGGTCACCGTGGGCTCGGTGCCACCGCGGCCGTAGCACACCGGGCCCGGCTCGGAGCCCGCCGAGTCCGGCCCGACGGTGAGCAGGCCGAGCGCATCGATCCGGGCGATCGAGCCACCGCCGACACCGATTTCGATCATGTCGGTCACCGGAACCTTCACCGGCAGCCCCGAACCGGGCAGCAGGCGGTACTTCCGATCCACTTCGAACTCGTGCGTGACCAGCGGAGCGCCGTCGGCGATGAGGCACAGTTTCGCCGTCGTACCACCCATGTCGAAGGCGAGCAGATCCCGGACGCCCGCGGCTGCACCGAACGCCGACGCCGCCAGCGCACCTCCGGCCGGTCCCGACTCGAGGATGCGGATCGGGTACTTGGCCGCGGTGTCCACTGTGGCTATTCCGCCGTTGGACAGCATGATGTGCGGGGCGGGCCGGATTCCGGTGCGGTGCAACCGGTGTTCGAGGTCGCGCAGGTACCGTTCGGTCAGATCCTGGACGTAGACGTTCGCCACGGTCGTGGAAGCGCGTTCGAACTCCCGGATCTCCGGGACCACATCGGACGAACACGCGACCCGAAGCCGCGGCGCCACTTGGCCGAGCACCTCGGCGGCCCGGCGCTCGTGTGCCGGATTCGTGAACGAGTGCAGGAAACAGATCGCGACGGCGTCGATCCCGCGCGCGTCCAGCTCACGGCCAAGCCGCGCCACATACTCTTCGTTCAGTCCGATGTGGACGGATCCGTCGGCGAGAATCCGTTCGGGGACGTCGAACCGGAGATACCGCGGCACGAGCGGCGTGGGCAGCTCGATGAGCAGGTCGTACAGCTCGTACCGGTGCTCGCGGCGCATCTCCAGCGCGTCGCGGAATCCGGCGGTGGCGAGCAGCGCGGTGCGCGAACCCTTGCGCTCGATGAGCGCGTTGGTCACCAAAGTCGTACCGTGCACGAGCTGTTCGACATCCTGCGGATCCAGCCCGGCCTCGGCGAGGGTCGCGACCAGGCCTTCCTCGACCGCGCGGGCGGGTTCGTCATGCGTGGTCAGCACCTTGCCGACGGCGATGATGCCCGAGTCGTCGAAAACGCAGAGGTCGGTGAACGTCCCGCCGATGTCGACCCCGACCCTCATCGGGATTCCTTCCGGTACCACCGCGGTGAGGTGTTGAGCGGCGGCGTCAGCTTCGCGCGCACGACCAGGACGTTCGGCTCGTCGGACTCCACGAACTCGCCGAGCAGCCGCCGGAACGCCCGGCCGAAGCCCGAAACGCGTTCGGCGTGCACACCGAACGACCGGGCCAGGCCGACGAAGTCCGGGCTGTCCCAGTCCACCCCGCGGTGCGGCAGGCCCTCGCGATCCTGGTCGAACCGCAGCATCCCGTAGCCGCCGTCGTCCACGACGATCACCGTGACCGGCAGCTGCTCCTGCGCGAGGGTGGCCAGATCGCCGCAGCCGTAAAGGAACCCGCCGTCACCGCTGATGCAGATCGCGCGGCCGGCGGCGGCCGCTCCGGCGCCGAGTGAGGCTGGGAAGCCGAAGCCGAGCGTGCCCCAGCCCATCGGGTAGGCGAGCTTGCGCGGCGCGCGGACGCGGTGGAAGCCGCCGACCCAGTAGCCCGCCACGCACATGTCCGCGACCAGCACCGCATCCGGCGGCAGCACTTCCTCCAAAGTGGACAGCAGGTCGGCCGCTTGGGGCTCCTCGTCCCGGATTCGCTGCCGCACGCGCCGGTCGATCCCGTCGAGCCGGGCACGCAGCTTGGCCAAGCCGTTGCGCGGCTTCGGCAGCAGGCGTTCGACCACCCGGAGCGCGTCGCCGACCAGCGTGATGTCCGGCTCGTAGTTCTTGCCCGCATCGGCCGGGTCGACGTTGATCGCGATCAGCGTCTCCGGCTTGGGCATCAGCCAGTTCTGCGTCATCAGGCCGTCGAAGTCGGTGCCGACCGCGAGCACGACGTCGGCCTCGTCCCACAGCTCGCCGACCTCGGGCGCGTGCACCGGGTTCGGCGCGAGGCACGGGTGATACTGCGGCAGCAGGCCACGCGCGGCGAACGTCGTGATCACCGGCGCGGCAAGGGTTTCCGCCAGCCGCCCGATCGCCTCCCCCGCGCCCGAGCGGAGCGCACCGCCGCCGGCCCAGATCAGCGGGTGGCGAGCGTCGGTCAGGAACACCTCGGCACGGGCCAGATCGGGGACGTCGACCTCGTCCGGCTCGGCGAGCGGCGCCGGTGGCTCGCGATGCGCCACCGTCTCGCGCAGGAAGTCGGTGGGGACGCCGAGGTAGACCGGCCCGGTCTGCGGCCGCAGCGCGAGCCGGGCCGCGCGATGCAGTTCGGAACCGATCTCGTCGGCGGAGCGCACGGTGAAGCCACCCTTGGTCACCGGCGCGAACATCGCCTGCTGATCCGACGTCTCGTGCAGCACCCCGCGCACGACGCCCGGCCTCCTGAGCGTCGACGGGATGTCCGTGGCGACCACGAGCACCGGCGAGCCGGAAGCCTTCGCCTCCCCGACCGCGCCCAGCGTGTTGGCCGCACCCGGCCCGGTGGTCACCAGCGCGACGCCGAGCTTCCCGGTCGCGCGCGCGTACCCGTCGGCGGCATACCCGGCCGTCTGCTCGTGCCGCACACCGACCAGCCGGATCCCGGTCCCGGCAAGCGCTTCCCACAACGGCAGGTTGTGCACCCCGGGCAACCCGAAAACGACCTCGGTACCCAGCTCGACCAGCGCGTCCGCCAGCTCCTTCGCCCCGTTCGCCACACCGGCATACTGCCAGATCGTTCAACGATCCAGCAACCATCAAGGTCGGCTCGCGTACCTGGAGAGTCGGCTCGCGTACCCAGAGGGTCGGACGGCGAGCCGTCCGTCCAGGTACGCGAGCCGACTGTTCCGGTACACGAGCCGACCGTCTGGGACGTTCAGACGATGTTGTGTTCCGGCGAGGCGACCAGGTCGGTGGTGAAGCGGCGGACGTCCAGGTCGGTGATGTCGATGGTGGGTTGGTGGCCGAGGTAGAGGTCGCGGATGATTTCGCCGATCGCGGGGGCCATCTGGAAGCCGTGGCCGGAGAAGCCGGTGGCGTAGAGGAAGCGGGACAACTCGGCGCTTTCGCCGACGATCTGGTTGTGGTCGGGCGTCGTCTCGTAGAGACCGGCCCAGGCGGTGCGGATGCCCGCGTCGAGCACGGCCGGAACGCGACGCGCGGCCAGCTCGGCGAGCCGGTCGAGCCAGCCTTCGGGCTCGTAGCGGGTGTCGAATCCGGGGATACCGTCGTCCTCGCAGAACGACATCGCGAGCCCCTCGCCCTCGCGATGGAAGTAGAACGCCGACGGCATCTCGATGGTCAGCGGCACGCGCTCGGGCAGGCCGGGAATCGGGCCGGTGAATACCACCTGCCTGCGATAAGGGCGGACCGGCAGCTCGACCCCGGCCAGCTCCCCAAGCCGCCCGGACCACGCACCGGCCGCGCACACCACCGCGCCGGTCCGGACGAAACCCGCCGAAGTGACCACACCGGACACCGCCGAGCCGTCACGCTCGATCCCGGTCACCTCGACGCCCGTCCGCAACACGGCCCCGTGTGCCCGCGCCGCGCGGGCATAGCCTTGGACCACTGCGTCAGGTGTCGCCTTCGCGTCGTCCGGGGACCAAAGCGCGCCGACCAAGCCGTCGACGTCGAGCAGCGGCACGACCTCGCGAGCTTCGGCCGGTGAGATCAGCCTGCTCCGCACGCCGTACTCGGCCTGCAATGCCGCGCACCGTTCGAAGGCGGGCAGCTCGGCCGGGTCGCCGATGAGGTAGAGGTAGCCGTCGCGGCGGAAGTCGATCTCGGTGCCGAATCGCCCGGCGAAACCTTCGAACTCCACGAGGCCGCGAAGACCGAGTTCGAGGTTGACACGGCTGGTGAACGACGACCGGATCCCGCCCGCGGCCTTCGCCGTCGAGCCCTCGCCGAGGCCGCCGCGTTCCAGCAGGAGCACCTCGACCCCGGCCTCGGCCAGCCGGAACGCGCAGGCCACGCCGATGACCCCGCCGCCGATCACGACGACTTGGGCCGAACGAGGTACCGGCGTTTCCCCGGCGGCACGGCTGGTCATACCGCCACAGTAGAACGAGATCGACAGGTGGCCTCGGATGCGTAGACTCTGCCCTCCGGGATGCCGAACGCTCCGCGCGCGGGAAGGTGGACCACGATGCCGTTGATGCCCGTGACCGATTCGATGTTCCTGCTTGTGGAGTCCCGTGAGCACCCGATGCACGTCGGCGGCCTCCAGCTGTTCCAGAAACCCGACGGCGCCGGGCCGGAGTACCTGCACGATCTCCGGGAGAGCCTGCTCAAGTCGGACAACGTCCGGGACGTCTTCCGGCTCCGCCCCGCGCGTCCGGTGAACACCGCCGGGCACTTCGCCTGGGCCAACGACGAAGAGCTCGAGCTCGACTACCACTTCCGGCATTCCGCGCTGCCGCAGCCGGGCCGGGTCCGCGAGCTGCTGGAACTGACGTCGCGCTGGCACGGCACGCTGCTCGACCGGCATCGCCCGCTCTGGGAGACGCACCTGGTGGAAGGCCTGTCCGACGGCCGGTTCGCGACTTACACCAAGGTCCATCACGCGTTGCTGGACGGGGTTTCCGCACTGCGCCACCTGATCGGCGTGCTGTCCGAGGACCCGGACGACATGGACTGCCCCCCGTGGTGGGGCAGCCGGCCCAGGCCTGAAGGCAGCCGCAACGGCAAGGCCGCGGTGTCGGTCTTCCAGACTGTCGGCCGGACGGTCAACCAGCTCGCCGGCCTCGCCCCGGTCGCGGTCAAGGTGGCTCGGGAAGCGTTTACCGAGCACACGCTGACGCTGCCGGGCCAGGCGCCGAGGACGATGTTCAACGTGCCGATCGGCGGCGCACGCCGGTTCGCCGCGCAGAAGTGGTCGCTGGACCGCGTGCGCGCGGTGGCCACCGCGGGCGGGGTGTCGCGCAACGACGTCGTGCTCGCGATGTGCTCGGGCGCGCTGCGGGACTACCTCATCGAGCAGCGCGCACTGCCGGACGCGCCGCTGATCGCGATGGTGCCGGTGTCGCTGCGGCGCCAGAACGACCCGGGCGAGGCGTCGGGCAACAACATCGGCGCGCTGCTGTGCAACCTGGCCACCGACCTGCCGGACGCGGGCAAGCGGCTCCTCGCGATCCACCAGTCGATGCGCAACGGCAAGCGGCTGTTCTCGGAGCTGACGCCGTTGCAGACGCTGTTGTTATCCGCCGTTAACGTCGCGCAGCTCGGCGTCTCGCCGATCCCAGGCGTCGTCAACAACACGCGGCCGCCGTTCAACCTGGTGATCTCGAACGTGCCGGGGCCGCGCAAGCAGATGTACTGGAACGGCGCCAAGCTCGACGGCATCTACCCGGCGTCGGTGCTGCTCGACGGCCAGGCCGTGAACATCACGCTGACCAGCAACGGCGACAACCTCTGCTTCGGCGTCACCGGCTGTCGTCGGAGCGTGCCCCACCTGCAGCGCATCCTCCTCCACCTGGACACCGCGCTGGTCGAGCTCGAGGCCGCGGTCAGGTAGGCGCCGCACATCCAGACAAAGCGGACAGCCTCCGCAGGCCCGAGAAAGCGCATTCAGCGGTACATCCAGCCTGCCCCCTCCGCCATAGGTAGGAAACTTTACGAAGGAATGGGAAAGTTTCCGCTGGATGGCTGGCGGGGAAGGCCGTTGCGCTTTTAGGGTGACGATGCTCAGCCGGGCCGACCGGCGCCAGCGACGTAAGGAGTACGGCATGATCGAAGCCACTGAGGTATGGACCACTCCGGACTTCGTCGAGTACGAAACCCCCATGGAGGTAACCGCTTACGCGGCCCGCATGGAGGATTGACAGTCCCGGGTGACGGGACCGGGTGAACCGGTTCCGTCACCGCGTTCCCGTTCACCGAAACATTTTCCGCCGCTGGAGGATGTCATGACCACCGACGTGCTTGCCCCGGCGGAATTCATCGCCGCGCTGCGCGGGCTTTCCCATCGGTATTGGGGCACGCACCCGTTCCACCACCGGCTGCACGCGGGCGAGCTGAGCGAGCGCGAACTGCGGCTCTGGGCGGCGAACCGGTGGTACTACCAGCGCATGCTGCCGCAGAAGGACGCGGCGATCATCAGCAACTGCCCGCTGCCGGAGATCCGCCGGGTCTGGCTCGACCGGATCGTCTACCACGACGGGGCCACCGCGGGCGATGGCGGGATCGAACGGTGGCTGCGGCTGTGCGCCGCGGTCGGGCTCGACCGTGAAGAGGTTCTCGATGAGCGGCATGTCGCGCCGGGCGTCCGGTTCGCCGTAGACGCCTATGTGACGTTCGCGCGGACGAAGCCGTGGGTCGAAGCAGTCGCGTCCGGGCTTACCGAGATGTTCGCCGGGCACCTGATGCAGCAGCGTGTCGCGGACATGCTGGCGAACTACTCCTGGATCGCGCCCGCCGACCTCGCGTACTTCACCAACCGGATCGACAAGGTTTCCGGCGAGGGCAAGGACACCCTCGACATCGTGGTGCGCCACTGCGTGACCCGGGAGCAGCAGGGCAAGGCGATCGCCGCGCTGTCCTTCAAGTGCGACGTCCTGTGGTCGATGCTCGACGCCATCGAACGGGCGGGAGCGAAGGAATGAGCACCATCGGCACGACGTCGGTACCCCGGCTGCGCGTGGGCGTGAAGCTGAGCTTCGACCACGTCCGGGAGACGCACGTGCTGCTGTACCCGGAGGGAGTGCTCGTGCCCAACAAGACCGCGGCCGCGGTCCTCGAACTCTGCGACGGCGTGCGGCCGGTCGCCGAAATCACCGCCGCGCTCGGGAAACGGTTTACCGGCGTGCGCTCCGACGACGTCCTGGACGTGCTGGCCAGGCTGGGCGAACGGCGGATCGTCGAATGGACGTGAACCGCCCGCTCGGCCTGCTCGCCGAGCTGACCCACCGCTGCCCGCTGCATTGCCCGTACTGCTCGAACCCGCTCGAGCTGATCGCGCGCGACGCCGAACTGTCCACTGAGGACTGGAAGTCGGTGTTCAGCCAAGCCCGCGAACTCGGTGTCCTGCAGGTGCACATGTCCGGCGGGGAACCGTTGGCACGCCCGGATCTTCCGGATCTTGTGGCGCACGCGAACGATCTGGGCTGCTACGTCAACCTGGTCACTTCCGGGCTGGGCCTCACCGAAGCCCGGCTCGACGATCTCGCCGCGCGCGGACTCGCGCACGTCCAGCTGTCGATGCAAGGCGCGACGGCGGAACGTGCGAATCGGCTTGCCGGGGCGAAGGCACACGACCGGAAGCTCGCCGCGGCAGCCGTGATCAAGAAGTCCGGCCTGCCGCTGTCGCTGAACGTGGTGCTGCACCGGCAGAACCACGACCAGCTCGCCGCGATCATCGCGCTCGCCGAGGACCTCGGCGCGGACCGCCTGGAGCTGGCGAACACCCAGTACTACGGCTGGGCGTTGCGCAACCGCGACGCCCTGATGCCGACCCGCGAACAACTCGCGGCGGCCGAACCGGTCGTGCGCGCCGCCAGCGAACGGCTGCGGGGCCGGATGGAGATCGTCTACGTCGTCGCCGACTACTACGAGCCGTTCCCGAAGCCGTGTATGTACGGCTGGGGCGCGCGGCAGCTGACCGTGGCACCGGACGGCACCGTGCTGCCGTGCCCGGCGGCCACCGCGATCAAGACGTTGAAGCTGGACAACGTGCGCGACACACCGCTCGCCGAGATCTGGTACCGCTCGGAGTCGTTCACGGCCTATCGCGGCGAGGATTGGATGTCCGAGCCGTGCCGCACCTGCGACCGGCGCGGGATCGACTTCGGTGGCTGCCGCTGCCAGGCATTCCTGCTCACCGGCGACGCCGCGGCGACCGACCCGGTCTGCTCGCGCTCGCCGAACCGCGACGTCGTCGATCTGATCCTCGCCGCGCCACCCGCCCGGGATCTGGTGATGCGCGGATGAGAGTGCTCCTGCTCGGCACTGCGGCAGGCGGCGGGTTCCCGCAGTGGAACTGCGCTTGCCAGCTGTGCAGGTCCGACGCCACGCCGCGAACGCAAGACTGCGTCGCGGTGAGCGCGGACGGCGTGCATTGGTACTTGCTGAACGCCTCCCCCGACATCCGCGCGCAGATCCTGGCGGCGCCCGCGTTGCGCGCCGGGCCGGGGCCGCGCGACATCCCGCTGCGCGGTGTGCTGCTGACCGATGCCGAACTCGACCACTCGCTCGGCTTGCTGATGCTGCGCGAAGCCGGCGGCCTGCCGGTGTGGGCGCCGGACGCGGTGCGGCACGCGCTGTCCGAGCACTTCCCGGCCCGGCGGATCATCGACGGTTACGGCCGCTGGGACTGGCTGCCGCCACCGTCGGAGCTGGGCGGCCTGCGGGTACGCGTGCTCCCGGTGAGCGACAAGCGGCCCAAGTACGCCCGGACGTCCACAGAGGACGGTCCATGGGTGGTCGCGTACCGCATTGAGGACCCGGCTACCGGCGGTGTGCTGGTCTACGCACCGTGTCTGAAGAGCTGGCCGGACGGCTTCGACGAGTTCACCGCGGGCGCGAGTCTCGTCCTGCTGGACGGCACTTTTTACGCGCCGGACGAGATGTCAGGGGCGACCGGCGCCGGTGAAGGCGCCCAGCTCGCGATGGGCCATCTCCCGATCACGGCAAGCCTGGCGAAGCTCGCTGGCCGCCGTGGCACGCGCTGGGCGTACACCCACCTCAACAACACCAACCCGGTGCTCGACCCGGCCTCCCCCGAGCACGCCTCTGTACTCGCCGGAGGCGCGGAGCTCCCCGGCGACGGCACCGAATTCAAGCTCTGAGTCCCCAAGTTCGTGAAGGCCACCTTGAGGAACACTAAGTTCCTCAAGGTGGCCTTCACGAACTTGGGGCGCCGGAATTGTCGGTGCCACCCGGTAGCGTGGAAAACGGGGGCTGCTCAGAACGGGTGCTAGGCGATTCCTTCCGGGGCGGCGCCGGTGATTTGGATTCCGTCGGCGGTGATGCGGTCGATTTCGGCCAAGTCATCTGATGAAAGCTCGATGTCCGCGGCGGCGATGGCGGCCTCGATGTGCGGCGTCCGGCGGGCACCGACGATCGCCGCGTGCACGCCGGGGCGGGCGAGTGCCCAGGCGACGGCGAGCTGGCCGACGGTGAGGTCCCGGGCCGCCGCGAATCCGGCGAGTTCGTCGACGATCTTCAGGTTGCGGCGCAGGTTCTCACCTTGGAACGCCGAAGAACGCGACCGCCAGTCGGTCTTCTCGAACACGGTGTCCGGGGTTAGCGAGCCGGTGAGCAGCCCGCTGCCGAGCGGGCTGTAGACGAACACGCCGATGTCATGCTGCCGGGCGTAGGGCAGCGGATCCTCTTCCATGCCACGGCGGAAGAGGTGGTACGGCGGCTGGAGCGTCTCCACCGGACGTGTCTCGTCGAAGGCGGCAAGTTGCGCGGCGGTGTGGTTGGACACGCCGACGTGCCGGATCTTGCCCGCGTCGACGAACTCCTGCATCAGGCCGGCGACCTCGGCTGCCGGGGTGTCCGGGTCAGGCCAGTGCACCTGATATAGATCGACATGGTCGACGTCCAGGTTGCGCAAGCTCTCGTCGAGTCCCTTGCCCAGCCACTCGCGTCGCGAGTCGCGCGGCCGGGCGGAACGCGGGTTGATGCCGCCCTTGGTCGCGATGACCAGGCTGTCGCGATCGCGCTTGAGTTCCTGGCGCAGCGCCCGGCCCAGCAGCGCCTCCGACTTGCCGAAGCCGTACGCCTGCGCGGTGTCGAAGAAGTTGACCCCGCGTTCGCGGGCGTGGTGGATCGCCGCGATGGCGATGTCCTCGTCGAAGATTCCCCAGTCGCCGCCCAGTTGCCAGGTACCGAACGCGATCCGCGAGACTTCGAGGCCGCTGCGGCCCAGAATCGTCGTGCGCATGCTTTCAGCACAGCACAAAACATCGGACCACCGCGTTGGAAATCCCGGTTACCGGTATGGCAATTGCCTTGTGCACTCCCCGGGCGGCTAACGCCCGTTGCGCGGTTCCGGGGCCACGTCGCGATAGCCGTCGATGCGCCACCAGCTCTCCAGGGTCTGGCGCAGCGCCGTGAGGATTTCGCCGCCGGTCTCGAGCGGGACCACGGCGGCGGGACCACCGTCGACGCGGAGCGCGGCGGCCAACCGGTCGCCCTGCTCGATGAGGCCGACGATCACCTTGGTCGGCTCGCCGGAGACGTCGATGGTGGGAATGGCGCGTTCATATCGCCAGCCTGGAGCGTTCACTCGCCTGACAGTGGCACAAGGTTCCCAGGCATGGCACGGGTTTCACTCATAAGTGGGGCTTGGGCGGCTCAGCTTGCCACCCACGGTCGGACCTCCTCGAGCAGCTTCGCCACCGCGAGCACGAGGTCGTCCGAATGGCGGGGCCCGACGATCTGCAGGCCCACCGGCAACCCCGCCGAGGTGCGGCCGGCGGGCACGCTGATCGCGGGCTGCTGGGTCAGGTTGAACGGGTAGGTGAACGGCGTCCACTCCGGCCATTCGCTCAGCCCGCTTCCCGGCGGCACGTCGTGGCCTGCCTCGAACGCCGGGATCGGCACGGTCGGTGTGATCAGCACGTCGAAGCGGGTATGGAACTCGCCCATCAGGATGCCCAGCGCCGCGCGCACGGCGTTCGCGTCGAGGTACTGGCTCGCGCTCCAGGTGCGGCCGAGTGTCCACACCTTGCGCAGTCCCGCATCGACGATCTCCTCGGAGCCGGGCGGGAGGCCGTCGAGCATCTTGGCCGCGCCGGCCGACCAAAGGATGTCGAAGGCCACCTTCGGATCGTCGAACCCGGGATCGGCCTGCTCGACGTTCAAGCCGGCATCGGCCAGTGATCCGACCGCGGCTTCGACGATCGCGGCCACCTCGGGATCAACCTCCGCGTAGCCGAGGGTCGGCGAGAAGGCGGCGTTCAGGCCGCGGACGTCGCGCCGCACCGCCTCGCGGAAGGCGGCGACCGGCGGCGCGAGGGCGGTGGGGTCGCGATGGTCGGGCAACGCGAGCACGTCGAGCAAGAGCGCGACATCGTCGACCGACCGTCCCATCGGGCCCGCGTGCGAGAGCGCACCGAACGGGCTCGCCGGGAAGAGCGGGATGCGCCCGTGGGTCGGCTTGAGCCCGACGATCCCGCAGAACGCGGCCGGGATCCGCACCGAACCGCCGCCGTCGGTGCCCACCGACAGCTCGCCCATGCCCGCTGCGACGGCCGCGGCGCTGCCACCGCTCGAGCCGCCCGCGGTCTTCGCGGGATCGGCCGGGTTGCGCGTGATGCCGGTGAGCGGGCTGTCGGTGACGCCCTTCCAGCCGATCTCCGGCGTGGTCGTCTTGCCGAGCAACACCATCCCGGCGCCGCGCATGCGGGCCGCCGCCGGGCTGTCGACGTCCCATGGCTGATCCTTCGCGATCGCCTTCGAGCCGCGCAGGGTCGGCCAGCCCTGGGTGAGGAAGATGTCCTTGATCGACGCCGGGACGCCGTCGAGCCACCCGATGGGATGGCCGTCCCGCCAGCGGATCTCCGCGGCCTTGGCCTGCTCGAGCGCGCGGTCGGCGTCGACCAGGCAGAAGGCGTTGTACTCGCCGTCGTGCTCCTCGATGGCCTGCAACGCGTTCTGCGTCGCCTCTACCGGCGAGAGCTCTCCGGTGGCGTAGGCGGTCACGAGCTCCGCGGCGGTCGGGATCCTGTCAGTCATCACCGATTCCCTTGACTCTCCGAAGGCACGTACCCGAGCGACTTGTCGACGACGTTGCGCAGCGGCTCACCGGCCCGCCACCGGCGGAGGTTCTCCGCGAAGACCTCGACGAGCGCGTTGCGCCAGCCGGCGAAGTCACCGGACATATGCGGCGAGACCAGCACGTCCGGCATCGTCCACAGTGGACTTTCCGGCGACAGCGGCTCGGTGTCGAACACGTCGAGCGCGGCGCCGGCCAGCGCACCCCGGCTCAACGCGGTGATCAGGTCCGAGGTGACCACCAGCTCACCCCGGCCGACGTTGATGAAGCGTGCGGCCGGCTTCATCGCGGCGAACGCGGCCGCGTCGAACATGCCCTTCGTCTGCTCCGTCAGCGGTGCCACGGCGACCACGTAGTCGGCCTCCGGCAGGTAGCGCGCGAGGGCGGCGGCGTCGTGCACGACGCCGAAGTCCGGGTCATCGTCGCGGGCGCGGCGCCCGGCGCCGCGCACCCGCATTCCGGCCGACCGCAGCAGGCGCGCGATGGCCCGGCCGATCGGCCCGGTACCGACGATCAGGACGTCGCACCCGGCGACCCGCTCGCTCTCGCGATGCCGCCACGTCCGGGCGCGCTGAAGGTCGAGCGAGCGCGCGAAATCCTTGGCGAAGGCCAGGATCACGCCGAGCACGTACTCGGCGATCGCGCCGTCGAACACGCCACGCGAGTTGGTCAGGACGACGTCACTCTCGCGCAGTGCCGGGAACATCACCGGGTCGACACCCGCGCTCGCGATGTGCAGCCAGCGCAGGCGGCCGGCCGCGTGCCACGCGCCCGGCACGGCGGTGGACAGGAAGTCGTAGACGAAGAGGACATCGGCGCCGGTTAACGCTTCGGAAAGCTCCCGCGCGTCGGTGTAACGCACCACCGCCGCGGCTTCGATTGGCTGCATGTCCGGAGGGCGGGACTCGCCACAGAGCACCGTCACGACCGGAGCGTCCGAGGCGATCACGTTGACACCGTAAAAGTCGCTCGTATGATTGTCAACAATCCGAGGAAGTACCCCGGAGCCCTGGACGTGTGTCAAGTAAAGACGTATTCCGGAGGCCGAGCCTTGGAT
>Ga0066684_10000570_pt1 | contig 12928 bp, 10 predicted proteins | sample GraSoiAngelo_133_FD_62301 | JGI IMG/M metagenome (GOLD analysis project Ga0066684, IMG submission 62301) | Grasslands soil microbial communities from the Angelo Coastal Reserve, California, USA - 14_0929_05_20cm | ecosystem: Environmental > Terrestrial > Soil > Grasslands | place: USA... | reverse complement strand
CGCGCGGGGACACGAAGGGCTCGCGCTGCACGTTGCACTGTAGCGCGAGGCTTTCAGCCGAGCGTAAGATCGCTCGGTGCCCCGGAACGCCGAAGTCATCCGCCAATGGACGATCCTGCGCGAGATCGAGCGGGCGCGCGGCGCGGGCGTCACCATCGACGACCTGGCGTCGCTCTGCGATGTCACGACCCGCACGATTCGGCGCGACCTCCAGGCGCTCGAAGAAGCGGGGTTTCCTCTCTACGACGATCGATCGCATGACGACGGCCGCACGCGGTGGCAGGTGAGCGGCCAGGCCTTCAAGGGCCTCGCCGCCGGCCTGACCGTCTCCGAGCTGTGCGCGCTGTATTTCAGCCGCTCGCTGCTCGAATCGCTGTCCGGCACGCCGTTCCGTGACGATGTCGAGAGCGCGTTCGAAAAGCTGGCTTCCGTCCTGACGCCGCATATGCGGCAATTCCTCGATCAACTGCCGCGCATCATCGCAACCAAGCCGGATCCGATGCGCCGCAAAGACGACCCGCGCCAGCAGCGGATCATCGCGCGCGCGATCGACGCGACGCTGCATCATCGCCAGGCGACGATCGTCTATCATTCGGCGTCGAGCGATCGGACCAAAACCTATCTGGTTCATCCCTGCCGCCTCGCGTACGCGCAAGGCGGGCTCTACCTCCTCGCGTACGTGCCCGAGTACGGCGAAGTCCGCACGTTCGCCGTCGAGCGCGTTCAGGAACTGTCGCTGCTGGAAGAGCGATTTACTCCGATCGAGGAATTGCCCGACACGGCGTTTCCGCACTCGCTCGGCGTGCACACCGGACCGCCGGAACGCGTGGAGCTCGAGTTCGAGCCCGCGGTCGCCGACTACGTGCGTGCGCGCGAATGGCACCCATCGCAAGCGATGCGCGACACCGAATCGGGCGGCCTGCACATGACGCTGGACGTCTGCCTCGACCGCGCGCTCGAGAGCTGGATCCTCAGCTTCGGCCCGTTCGCACGCGTCATCGCACCGGATAGTCTTGCCCGCGAAATCGCCGGACGATTCGAAGAAGCACGAGCGAGGTACGCATGATGAGCGCTATCGTTGGTAGGCGCCGACCAGTGGGTCGGCCCGGTCGCGCATGTCGGCGCGGAGAGGCACGCGAACCGCGGCGGACGCGCTGGTCCGCCCCTATTGCGATCTTGTTGTTGATGATGAGCGCTCCCCTGTCCGCTCAGATGAAAGCGATCCGCGCCGGGCGCCTCGTCGACGGGTCGGGTAAAGTCGTCGCGAACGCCGTGATCCTGATCGATCGCGATCGAATCACGTCTGTCGGCGCGAGCGCTCCGCCAGCCGGCGCCGAGGTGATCGATTTGAGCCGCTTCACTCTGGTGCCGGGGCTCATCGATGTCCACACGCACATGACCTATTACTGGGACGGCGCGCCTGGCACGCGTCCGCTCGGACAGCCGCGGCGTCCCGCCGGCGTCACGACGGTGCTCGCGGCGGAGAACGCACGGCGCACGCTCGAGACCGGCGTGACGACGATTCGCGATCTCGGCGCCAGCAACGAAGTCGATTACGCCATGCGCGACCTGATCAACATGGGGAAGATGGTTGGACCGCGGATGTTCGTCGCCGGCCAGGGACTGTCCGCCGGACGCGGCGGTCCACCCGATCCGGGCGCGTTTCGAGAGCAGGCCGAAGCGCGTCTCGCCGCCGGATCGGACTGGGTGAAAATCTTCGGTTCGCGCGGCAGCTTCCAAAGCGTCGAGACGACGCAGACCGTGCCCTTCGAGGCGATGAAGGCCGTCGTCGACGCGGCGCATGCGAAGGGACGTCGCGTGGCGATTCATTCGTACGGTCCATCGGGCGTGAAGGACGCTGTCCGCGCCGGCGCCGACTCGGTCGAGCACGGCATCGACCTCGACGACGAAACGATCGCCGAGATGGTGAAGCGCGGAACGGTGTGGGTTCCGACGATCGATCACAACCGCTACTACGTCGACGCGAAGGACGAGTACGGTTTCGCGCCCGACACGATTCCGCCGCTGCAGGAGTACATCGAGAAGAACCTCGAGTCGGCGAAGCGTGCGGTGAGGGCCGGCGTGAAGATCGCGATGGGATCGGATGCGGTTTACACGATGTTCGGCCAGAACACGCGTGAGCTCGGATGGTTCGTGAGGGCCGGGATGACGCCGGCGCAGGCGCTCGCCTCGGCGACGACGATCCCCGCGGCGCTGCTGGGTCACGAGAAGGATCTGGGTGCGATCGCGCCCGGCTACCTCGCCGACATCGTCGCCGTCGACGGCGACCCGCTCGCCGACGTGAACGCGCTGATCAACGGTGTCCGCTGGGTGATGAAAGACGGGCAGGTGGTTGTCGACGGGCGGTCGGGTGGGTCAGGTCGGTCGAGTGGGTCGGGTGGGGCAGGCAGGTTGGGTGGGTTGGATCGGGAGGTTCAGAGCGTCGTCGAAGCGTTCCTGCTGCACCTCGGCGATCACGAATGGGACAAGGTGGCGGCGGATCTCGCGCCGAACGCGATGATCGTCGTCACGCGCCAGCGACCGGGAGAGACCGACTGGACGAACTCCTACCAGACGCGCGACGAATGGCTCGCGTCGCTGCGCCGCAATCCGAACCCGACGACGTTTCGCGAGCCGATCACGAACGTCCAGGTGACCGTCGACAGCGATCACCTCGCGTACCTGCGCGCCGACTTTCAGGTGATGCGCGACGGCGCCGCGCAGTCGCACGGCGTCGATCAATTCACGCTCGTGCGCGAAGGCGGCGCGTGGAAGATCGCGATCGTCGCCTACACGTCGATGCCCCTCAGGTGATCGCCTTCCGCCTTCCGAATCCCTCAGTCCTGCTCCTCAGCGGCGTCCTGGTCGCGGCCGCGCTCACCTGGGTGCTGCCGGCCGGCCAATACGATCGGCGCGACGATGCGGCCACAGGGCGTCGCGTGGCGGTGCCCGGAACCTATCACTCGGTGCCGCGCGCGCCGGTCGGTCTCCTCGCGGCGGCGGTTGCCGTGCCGCGCGGGTTCGTCGCAGCGGCCGACGTCATCGCCGTGATCTTCTTCGTCGGCGGCGCGTGGTTCATCGTCGATCGGCTGGGCACGCTGCCGGCTGTCGTCGGCGGGCTGGTGCGGACGTTCGGCGATCGCGGGCTGTACATCATTCCGGTCGTGTCGGCGTTCTTCGGCGTCATGGGCGCCGTCGAGAACATGCAGGAAGAGATCATTCCGCTGATTCCGGTGCTGCTGGTCCTCGGCCGAGGGCTCGGCGTCGACGCTGTCGTCGTGGTCTCGATGAGCATGGGCGCCGCGATGGTCGGCAGTGCCTTCGGGCCGACGAACCCGTTTCAAGCCGGCATCGCGATGAAGCTGGCGCAGCTGCCGCTGTTCGCCGCCGGCCGGCTGCGGCTGGCGATGTTTGTCGTCGGAATGATCGTGTGGATCGCCTGGACGATGCGCTACGCGTCGCGAAATCGTGCGGGTCGCCCGGCTCAAAGCCTCGCGCTACAGAGTACGCTCACAGTACCGTCGCCCGGTACGAACACGGTAGCGCGAGGCTTTCAGCCGAGCGAGCCGCCGGCCGCAGACGCGACGTGGCATCCGCGCCACGCCCTGATCCTCGCGATTGTCGTCGCGCCAATCGGCGCGTATGTGTACGGCGCGCTGAGGCTCGACTGGGGGTTCAACGAGCTCTCAGGCGCGTTCCTGATCGCGGCGATTGCGGCGGGACTCGCCGGCGGACTGTCGTTGACGGCGACCGTCGTCACCTACATCGAGGGGATGCGAGAAGTCGTGTCGGCCGCGCTGATGATCGGCATCGCGCGCAGCATCTCGCTCGTTCTCGAAGACGGACACGTGATCGACACGATCCTGTACGCGCTCGCGTCGGCCCTGACCGCGGCGCCGAAGACGGTCGCGGCGCTCCTGATGGTTCCGAGCCAGGCGCTCATCCACATTCCAGTGCCGAGCGTCAGCGGTCATGCGATGTTGACGGTGCCGGTGTTCGTCGCCCTCGGCGATCTGCTCGGCATGTCGCGGCAGGTTCCGGTGCTCGCGTATCAAACGGGCGCGGGACTCATGGAGCTGCTGACGCCGACCAACGGCGCGCTGATGGCCATTCTTCTCGCAGCAGGCGTTCCGTACCAGCGATGGGTCCGCTTCACCGTCGGCGGCGTCCTTCTCCTGGCGGCGATCGGCATCCTGGCGATCGCCGTCGTGCTTCGCTTCCCGTGATCCGTCTCCTCGCCATCGACATCGATGGCACGCTGCTCGACAGCCGCGGACGCCTTCCTGAGACGCACCGCGACGCGGTCGTCGCCGCCGTTGCGGGCGGCGTCGAGATCGCGCTCGTCACCGGCCGCAGCTTTCATTTCACGCGTCCCATCGCGGATCTGCTGCCGGTTCCGCTGACGCTCGTCGTCAACAACGGAGCGCTCGTGAAGAAGACGGACGGCGCCACCGAGATGAGGAATCTCCTGCGCCGCGGTGTGGCGCGCGAGCTCCTCGAGGCGACGCGCGCCTACGAGGACAGCGTGGCGATCGTGTTCGATCGGCCAAACGAGCGCCAGATCGTCTTCGAACGCATGGACTGGACGCACCCGCACCGCCGCGGCTACTACGAGAAGAACAAGGCGTTCATCGCCGAAGCGCCGGCGCCGCTCGCCGAAATGCTCACCGAGGATCCAGTCCAGGTGATGTTCAACGGCGGCGTCGCCTCGATGCGGATGCTGGTCGACGCGCTGCGGTCGCTGCCTGGCGCCGAGCGCTACACCGTGGCGATCACGGAGTACGAGCCGCGCGACTTCTCGCTCGTCGACGTGAACGGCCCGAACTGCTCGAAGGGGACGACGCTCGCGCGGTGGACGCAGTCGCGCGGCTGGACGCGGGACGAGGTGATGGCGGTCGGCGACAACCTGAACGACGTGGAGATGCTCGACTTCGCCGGAACGGCCGTCGTGATGGGCAACGCGAGCCAGGCGGTCAAGCGCCGCGGCTATCAGCTGACGGGCACCAACGACGAAGGCGGGCTGGCGGCAGCCATCAGGCTGCACCTGCTCTCGCGATCGTCACCTTGACGGCCACCGCGTGTTGTCTACAGTGTAGATATCTTGCGAGGCTCTTGGTGGAGATCCATCGCGGCGTCTGCTGCAATCATCGGCGGCGGATTGATCGCGGCCGCCAGCATCCGCGCAGTCGTCTTCTTGTACCAGCACGTGCAGGAGCAGCCCGTCACAGCGCAAGCAGCCCGCTCGGAATTGACCGCCATCGAAGCGCGGTTCGCTGGCGAGATGCCGCTCATCGACGTTCGCGACGGTCATGAGCCCGTCGTCCAACGGACAAAGCCTGCCACCACGCGCGACGCGACAACGCTTCGAGCGGTCATTTACGATGCCGCGACCGCCAGAATCGTCCGAGACGATCTTCCTATTGCCGTGCTTCGCGTGTTCAAAGGCGCCGGCTTCAAGTACCTCGGTGAGTTGACGCCGCTGCGCGGCGATACGGAGTTCGAACGAGATCGCGTCGATCTGACGCTCGACGACATCCGTCATCATGCCGGCCTGGTGCTGAGCCATCATCACGACACTGGATCGCACATCATGATCTGGGTGGAATAGCAGGCCGACGCCATGTCCGAGCACCTCGGCACATTCGAACAGGCGGTGCTCCTCTCGCTGGCGCACCCGCGCACGGAGCTCGGGCGCGAAGGGTACGGCCGCGCGATCATCAAAGAAGTGGAACATCGCCTCGAACGCGGGGTTTCCGCGGGCGCCGTGTACGCGACGCTGGATCGACTGGAGGCGAAGGGGCTGGTTTCCTCCAAGCTGGCACCGGGCACGGCCGTGCGCGCCGGACGGCCGCGGCGTCATTACACGATCACCTGCAACGGGGTGCACGAACTGCGGAGCGCGAAGGCGGCGGTCCGGCGTCTCTGGACGGGCGTACGGCTGCCGGTAAAAGGAACACCATGAATGCGCCACGCCGGTAGGAAGCGCTTCTGCGCCTCATACTGCGCGATCGCGATCGCGACACGATCAACGGGGATTTACTCGAGGAGTACCGGGAGGTCGCCGTGCCCATGCGTGGAGCGGCCGGCGCTCGGTGGTGGTACCGGCGACAGGTGGGCGGGTTTGTCTGGCGGAACCTGCTCGCGCGCTTCGACGCGAGCGGTTTCCATAGCCTCCGCACGTACGCGACCTACGAGTACATGAGGATGACGCCGATCGTTCTTGGGCTCGGAGCGTTTGGTCGCGCGATCAGCGGGGCGCTCGGCGGCGCCGTCAGTGGTGCGACTCGGACTTCGAGCTCCCCTTCCCGATGAACACTCCGACGATTGGCTTGCCGTCGGCGTCGGGCAACTGCAGTCCCAGCAGCATCGCGATCGTCGGACCGACGTCGATCGTGTTCGTCACGGGCAGCACCCACCCGGCGCGGATGCCTGCGCCGTACGCGATGAAGCCCGTTTCCATGCCCGGCGTGTCGGGGCGATAGCCATGACCCGCCGCGCGCGCGTGCGGCTGCGCGAACGGCGGCGCGAGGCGCGCGTCGAGCACGTATCCGACCGTCGGCTCGATGCCGAGCACCGCGTCGCGATCCGCGCTCCACTGATCGAGCTCGGCGCGCTCGATGATCCGGAAGCGCCGCGGGTACAGCGCGGCGTACTTCTCGAGCGCCTGCCGCGCCTTCGCCGTCGTCTCTGGCGACCGATCCTTTATATAGAGCGAGCCAAGACCGCGGTTGGCGGCGACGATCGCCGTCCACGACGGATGGCCGTCGGCGCCTTTCGCGATCAGCCCAGCCTCGATGAGCGGCAGGTTGATCGCGAGCTCGGTGTGCATCGGGATGAACCCGTGATCGCCGGTCACGATCAGCGTCGTCCCCGTATTCGCCGCGAGCCCGGCCGCCTGGATTCCCGCGACGACGTCGCCGACATTCTGATCGGATTCCTCCATGGCCGCAAACGCCGCCGGCGTCAGCGGTCCGTTGGCATGCTGCACCGTATCGGTCAGCGAGAAATGAATCGCCATCAGCGACGGTTGAAACTGTTTCAGGATTTCGACGGCCACGAGCGCTTTGAGGTGATCGGCCATGCGGCCGTCGGTCGCCTGCAGCGGACCCAGCTTCTGCTCGACCTTCTCCAGCCAGCCGGGCGACGCGCTTTGTGACGTGCGCTGATGCGACTCGGCGCCGGTTGCTGCGGCGCCGATGTCGATGCGGTAATCGATTGGACCGCCGGCCGTCTGCGGCCAGCCGATCGCCGCGGTCTTCAGCCCTTTCGCCCGCGCGGCGCTCCAGAGCGTGGCGACTTTGATCTCGGCGTAATCGCGAAACGTCGGCTGCAGATCGTAGTTGTCCGGGTTGTCGTCCCGGTACACCCAGGTCGTCGGATCGAACTTGTTGTTTCCGAGAATCCCGTGCTTCATCGCACCGGTGCCGGTGACGAGCGCCGTGTGCGCGGTTCCAGTGAGCGTGGGAAACACGCTCAGCGTCCTGGGACTGTACGAACCTTCGTGCATCAGCCGGCGCAGATTCGGGATTCGGAGCTGATACGCGTCCGCGTTTCCGAGATAGTCGCCGCGCATCCCGTCGATGGTGACGAGAACGACACGGCGTGTCAGCGTCGACACATCGCCCTGTCCGGCGCCGCCGGCCGGATTCTGCGGTTCTGCGTGAAATGCGACGGTCAGGGCAATGAGTGCCGCGAAAACGGACGCGATGTTCTTCATGGCGGCGCAGACAGTAGCACACGCGCCCTGCTTTCTGAGGCTTGCGCGTGCGTCGATCCGTTTCAACATCACAGCTGAGTCGTGGCGCGCCGATTGCTAGGTCCACAGGCGTCGGGGCCACGCCCGGGCGACGCGCCCAGCACGGTCGATTCGACACGCCGCGCCGAACGCGACTTGGTTGAACAAGGTCGCCAAGGCGGGGGGTTTCTAGAGCCCTGGCCCTTCGGGCCGCCTGTGGAGCCGACCGACGCCGCGTTTCGCGCTGGAAACGCGCCCCGACATTTCCTTGTACGCGGCCAGCGCGTGCTTACCGAGGCGCTCTTGTGACGAACGGGGCGATCGGCCTATAGTCCGGCTCCGAAACCCACCACCCAGGGAGGTCACCGATGCTCCGTCGACGGTTTCTGACACTCGTCTCGCTGTTCGTACTCGCCGTCGCCACGTCGACTCCGTACACCCTTCACGCGCAAAATGCCGTGACGACGGCGATAGGCGCCGCTGCCGACGGTTACGCGATCGTCATTCTGGCCGACCCGCCGCTGGCCGCCTGGCCGGGCACCGCACGAACCGCAAACGGCAAGATCGATTTCGCGAGCGGCGCGAATGCCCGTTACCAGGCGGCGCTGGCGCAGGCGCGCAACGCCTTCAAGCAATGGCTGCGATCAACCCGCTCACCCGCACAAGTGCTGCGCGAGTACGACACCGTGCTGCACGGCCTGGCGGTGCGCCTCGACGGCGCCACACTCGACTCGCTGCGCGCCGGTCCTGGCGTGACCATCGTCGAGCCGAGCCTTCTCTACTCCCCGGTGATGAACCGCTCGCTCGATCTCATCAACGCGTCTGCCGCCTGGGCGGCCGTCGGCGGCGTCGCGAACGCCGGCGCCGGCATCAAGGTCGGAGTCATTGACACGGGCATCGATCAGACGCACCCGTTTCTCACCGACACCTCGCTGAATCCACCAGCCGGCTTCCCCAAATTCGATCGCGGCAACCAGGCGTTCACCAGCAAGAAAGTGATCGTGGCGCGTGTGTATTTCACTGGCGCGCCTGGACTCTTCACTGCGCAGGCGCTTCAGGATCACGGGACGCACGTCTCGGGGACGATCGCCGGCGTGAACGCGACGACGGCGCCGCCAGACGGCGCGCGGCCGGCCATCAGCGGCTTGTCCGGCGTCGCACCCAAAGCGTTTCTCGGCAACTACAACGTGTTCCCGGGTCAGACAGGGAGCGCTACGTCGCACGACATCGCTCAGGCGGTCGAGGACGCAGTGAAGGACGGCATGGACGTCATCAACATGAGCCTTGGGGGCGGGATCGCAGGCTTTCAAGATCAGTTGACGGTTGCCGTCAACCGCGCGGTGGACGCCGGCGTCGTCGCCGCAGTCGCGGCCGGGAACGCAGGTCCGGGAGCGAACACGGTCGCAAGCCCCGGGCAGGCGGAAAATGCGATCACGGCTGCAGCGTCGACCAACAAGCACTTTTTCGGAGTCCTGGTGCACGTGGGCGCTGCGTCGTTCGGCGCAGCGGCGGGGGACTTCAACGCGTACGTTCCCGCGGTGACGGCCACGCTTGCCAATTGGAGCAACAGCGCCGGCGGCACCCCTAACGGCGCAGCGACGCAGGCATGCACGGCGGTCGCGGCGGGCACTCACGCGGGCCAGATCGTCGTGATCGATCGCGGCACGTGCACGTTCTCGACGAAGATCCGCAACGCGCAGAACGCGGGCGCGGCGGGAGCGCTGGTGGTGAACAACGTCGCCGGCGATCCGATTGCGATGGGAAGCGACGGCACCGCGGACCAGCCGACGATTCCTGCCGTCATGCTGGCGATTTCAGACCGCGGCGCAATCCGCGCGGCCGCTGCGGCCGCGACCACGGCAAGCGCCGACGGCAGCGTGCTCAGCGAAATCGTCACGACGAACGGCAACATCCTCGCGGGCTTCTCGAGCCGCGGACCGGCGAACCTGCTCGACATCAAGCCGGACGTGACGGCGCCCGGCGTGAACGTGTTCTCGTCGATTCTCGGAGGGAAGTTCGCGCTGTTCTCGGGAACGAGCATGGCGACGCCCCACGTCGCCGGCTCCGCCGCGCTGCTGCTGCAGCTGCATCCGGACTGGACGCCGGCCATGGTGAAGAGCGCGCTCGTCACGTCGGCCGCGCGCCCCGCAGCGCTCGGCACATCGAATCCGCAGAATCGTGGCGGCGGAATCGTGAACCTGGCGGCGGCCACGACCGTGACCGCGTCGCTCAGCCCGTCGGTGCTCTCGTTCCGCAAGATCGAGCCTGAGTCGGGCCGATCGAAAACGATCGATGTGACGATCACCAACGTCTTCGGCACGACACAAACATACGCGGCGGCGGCGGCACTGACCCGCACTCCGGTGGCGCCGGGCGACGCGACGGCGCACGTCACGCCGTCATCGGTCACGCTGGCGCCGGGTCAATCGGCAGTCTTCTCGGTAACAGTGGAGACGAGTCATGCCTCGCCGAGCGGGCAGTACTGGGGCGATCTCACCGTGACGTCAAAGGGCGGCACGTTGAAGGCGCCCTTCTGGTTTGCCGTGCGCACCACCGTCGACGCTGGACCGCTGCAGTAGATCGATCGTCAACGCTGGTACTGGCAGGAAGGGCGGGCTAAGCATTACTTGTCCCGCCCTTCCTGCCCAACAAGACTGTCGATTGAGCGCCGCAGCGACTCTGGACGCGTCGGCATCTCCTCCCACACGTCGCCGGCCTGCGCGACGCGCTCCGCCATCGTTCGCAGCGTGAACGTGCGCGGGCCGACGTCGCCGCCCTCGATCTCCTCCCACGTGCACGGCGCCGAGACAGGCGCGCTCCGCTTCGCGCGGACCGTGTAGGCGGCGGCGAACGTGGCGCTGTAGCCGTTTCTTCCGGTGTCGACGAAAATGCGGCCGCCGCGATCGGCCTTGCTGAACTCCTGCGTCAGGTGATCCGGATCGCGCTTCACCAGCAGGGTCCCCACGGCGTGCGCGAACCCTGCGACGTCGTCCATGCGCGACTTGCCGTCGAGCCCGACGACGATGTGGAATCCTTTCGAGCCCGAGGTCTTCACCCAGCATGGCAGATGGAGCTCGCCGAGGAGGTCGCGCAGGGCGAGCGCGGCCGACCGGAGCACCTCCGGCTCGTCTTCGTTCGCCGGATCGAGATCGAACACACAGACGTCCGGGTAATGCAACTTCGGCGCGCGCGACGTCCACACGTGCTGGGTGATCGTGTTCTGGTTCGTCACCCAGAGCAGCGACCGCGTGTCGGTGACGAGCGGATGGTGGACGATCCCATCCTTCTTCGGAACCTCGATCCGTTCGAGCCACGACGGAAATCCGCGCGATACGTCCTTCTGCCAGAACCCTTTCCTGCCGATGCCGGAGGGATATCGCTCCATCGTGATCGGCCGCCGGCTGATGTGCGGCAGCATGATCGGCGCGATCGACTCGTAATACGACGCGAGCTCGCCCTTGGTGATCCCGTCGTCGGGAAACAGAATCTTTTCCGGATGCGTGATCACCCGATCTCCCTGACGACGTCGCGCGCCGCCTTGTCGGTGCGCACGCCGAGGAGCCGCGGATGACGAAGCTTGCCGTGAACCGTCCATTCGATGAAGGCGACCTGCACGACGACCTCGGGCTGCACCCAATGCGCGCGCAGCCGCGGCAGCCCGGACCCTCTCGTGAAGGGCGGCCTGGCGATCTCGATCGCGTCGAGCCGCGCGCGCAGCTGCAGCAGCAGCTTCGTGTCGAATCCGGTGCCAATCTTTCCCGCGAACACGAAATTGCCGTTCTCGAAATATCCGACGAGCAGCGCGCCGAGGCCGACCCGCTTGCCTCGGGGATCGGTGAAGCCGCCGACGACGAGCTCCTGCGACGCCTCGCACTTCATCTTCAGCCAGTGCGGCGAGCGGCGGTGCTCGTACGGCGAATCGCGCCGCTTGGCGACGACGCCCTCCCATCCCTCGCGACACGCGCGGTCCCACGGCTTCTCGTCGTCTATCGACGCCACGCGCTGCAGCGGCGATCGAAGCGGCAGCTCGCCCAGCATCGCGCGGCGGGCGTGGAGCGGCAGCGCCATGACGTCGCGGCCGTCGATCCACACGACGTCGAACACGTGGTAGGCGACAGTTCCCGATCCCCACGTGACTTCACCGTCGAAGATTGCATCGCCGACCGGAAGACCCGCAATCGCCTCGGCGATGGACGGCAGGTTCTGAGGCAGCCGGTTGCGCGACAGCAGGCGAACATCGCGTCCGCGCTTGAAGGCGAGCAGCCGAATGCCGTCGAGCTTCCGTTCGAAAATCCAGTCAGGTCCGGTGAAGCGGTCCTGCGTGAGCGTCGCCGCCATCGGCTCGATCCAGTCGGGAAAGGGGTCCGCCATCGCAGGTGTTATAGTCGCCCGAACAGCGGCAGATTGAACAGGATCGACGCGTGCAGATCACCAGACGCCGCTTCAGCGGAATTCTCGGCAGCGCCGCTGCATCGTGCGCGTTCGGCGCCGCGTGCCGGCTGGAAAGCCGGCCGACGCAGCCGAACGACGGGAGGCTGACCGTCGTCCTGCGCGCCGGCGTCGCGACATCGGTCGAAGGAACACGCCCGCTCGGGATCGAGCGCGGACGCGACGGGCTCCTTCAGCTGCCCGGCAACGCTGCGAGCGCTCAACTGCCGCTGCTGATCGTGCTGCACGGCGCCAACGGCAGCGGCGAAGGGATGCTGCGCCGAATCGGATCGGCGGCCAGTGCGGCCGGCGTCGCCGTGCTCGCGCCCGACTCGCGCGAGTCGACGTGGGACGGCGTGAGAGACGGCTTCGGACGCGACGTCGTCTTCCTCGATCGCGCGCTGGCGCGCGTATTCGACACCGTGTCGGTCGATCCGACGCGCATCGCGGTCGGCGGCTTCTCCGACGGCGCGACCTACGCGCTCTCGCTCGGATTGATCAACGGCGATCTCTTCCGCCGCGTGGCCGCCTTCTCGCCCGGATTCATCGTCGACGGTCCGCCCCACGGCAAGCCGCAGTTCTTCATCTCACACGGCACCGCCGACCCCATCCTGCCGATCGATCAGTGCAGTCGCACAATCGTTCCGTCATTGCGCGGGCGCGGTTACGACGTCACGTTTCGAGAATTCGCCGGCGGACACACGGTGCCGGCCGATGTCGCGCAGGAAGCGATGCGGTGGCTCGCTCGCGCGGGAGTTCCTGCCC
>Ga0066684_10000569_pt1 | contig 12929 bp, 9 predicted proteins | sample GraSoiAngelo_133_FD_62301 | JGI IMG/M metagenome (GOLD analysis project Ga0066684, IMG submission 62301) | Grasslands soil microbial communities from the Angelo Coastal Reserve, California, USA - 14_0929_05_20cm | ecosystem: Environmental > Terrestrial > Soil > Grasslands | place: USA... | reverse complement strand
GCCAAGGCGACTTTGGCGATCTTGCGTCCCCGGCGCATCATCAGGCGGAAGTACTGGCTGCGCCATTCCGGCAGGCTGCGCGCTGCGACGTGTGCCGCCTCCACCAGCAAAAAGCGCAATATCGAACTCCCCTGTTTGGTGATGTGCCCCAGCCGTCGCCTTTTCCCGCTGGAGTCTTCCAGCGGTACCAGTCCCAGATAGCTGGCAATCTGCTTCCCACCTTGAAAACGTTCTACTTCCCCGATGATCAGCACGAAAGCCAGAGCGGTTAACGGACCCACTCCGGGGTGGGTCATCAGTCGCCGTGCCCCGGGATACTTTTCCACTTCTCGCTCGATCGCCTGGGTGAGTTCCGTGATCGTTGGGTTCAGTCGATCGAGCAGTTCTAGCAGATCGTGCCATCGCCGACTCGCCCACGGTGCGAGCCGGAAGGATTCCAGTTGCTGCCGTCCGCGCTCGCGCCACAACCGCTGCTTACAATGAACCCCTTTATTCAGGGCAACGGCTTGCAGTTGATTCATGATCCGAGTGCGTGCCTGCACCATGCGATGCCGGTGCCACAGCAGTTGCCGTAAATCCCGATTCTCCCAGCTCGGCACCCAGATCTGCGGAAAATCATCCTTGAGCATCAGTTTCAGGATCAGCTGCGCATCTTGCCGATCTGTCTGCCTCCTCGCGATGCGTCAGCCGCTTCTCTTGGAACTCTCCGGTGTCGGTATCCACCGAAGCAATTTGCTGAAACTCGGGATGGAAATCTACTCCTATAATAATCATCGCTCGGCTCCTTTTCTCCGAGCCCGTTGGTTGGATAAGCACCACCAACTTTACTCGGGGTTGGGAGCCGACATTGTCATGGAATCAATAGCCCATTCACCGACGCGCCTACAAGTCACCCGACAGAATTCCGTGGGAGGCACTCCCGATGAAATTTGTTTCAATTCAATAACGTCCGTCAGGGCAAGCGAGAGGGGCGTAAAATGCTCACCGTGTTCGAAGTCGAAAAGGAAATTCTGGTTGAACCGCTTCCGCACATAGTTATAATTCCTTGTCGTCGCGCTCGCCGTGTTGCTGTTGCTGCCGTTGTGGATTGTCCGATATCCACCGCTGCTCGATTACCCCGACCACCTGGCTCGCGCTTTCATCATTGTTCATCTGAACGATCCAGCGTATCGGTTCCTGACGTTCACAGACTCCCAATTGACGCGTGATCAATGCAGGGCAAAGCTGAACAGATCGCTCCCTGCCGAAATTGCAACGTACTGAACTGCATCGACCGCATAGCTCATGGGCGAGGCATACAGGGTCTGGCCGGTATTGAAGTGCCAGAGTGGACGGCCGGTTGCGGCTTCGACCGCTTCCACAGAACCGGCGTCGTCACCAAAAAACAACAGTCCACCGGCGGTTGCGAGCGTTCCGGCCCAAGAGTCGCCCCGCCCAATCTGGGGATAACGCCAGACCGGCTTTCCATCGGGCACAGAAAGTGCCAGCAAAATTTTTTGTGAGTGCTCATCCGGCAGATGCTTCGTGCCGGTGGCGTAGTAGGTTAATCCTTTTGTGAAGGGTTCCGGTTTTGCGAAGAACAAATTGCAGCTCTCTAGAGCAATTACATAGAAGAGTCTGGTATCGGGATTGTAGGAAGGGGAGAACCAGTTCGTCGCTCCGTTGATGCCGGGGCAGATCTTCGTGCCTTCCGCAGTCGGGATCCGACCCGAGAGTACTGGGCGGCCGGAGGCGTCGATTCCGCTGGCCCAGTTGATTTTCTCCACGAAGGGAGTAGCCTGCAGGAACTTGCCATTCGTGCGATCGAGAAGATAGAAGAAGCCGTTGCGGTTCGCCTGCAGCAGAAGGCGGTGAGTTTTGCCGTTGTCTTGAATGTCCACAAGCAACGGGGTTTCATTCGCGTCATAGTCGTAAACGTCGTGCGGAGTAAACTGGAAATACCATTTTAATTTTCCGCTATCGGCGTCAATGGCCAAAACGCAGGCGGTGTACAGGTCGTCTCCCGGACGGGATTCTCCTACGAAATCAGGCGCTGCATTGCTAGTTGTCCAATAGAGAGTGTTCAGTTCTGGATCGTAGGTCCCGGGCATCCAGGTAGTGCCACCAGCGTGCACGTAGGAATCTCCAGGCCAACTGGAGGAACCGAACTCTCCAGGGCCAGGAATGGTCCAGAGATGCCATTTCTTGACTCCAGTGATTGCATCGTAGGCAGCGAGGAAGCCACGCACGCCTGAGTCACCGCCGGAGGTGCCGACGATGACTGAACCCTTCACTACCAGCGGAGCGCTTGTTGCGCCGTAATGCTTTCTCTTGTCAGCGTATTGGATGTCCCACCGCAGGCTTCCGGAGCGCGCATCAAGGCAAAGCAAGTGTGCGTCGTCCGTTTCGGAGTAAACAAAATCTTTCCACACCGCCACACCGCGGTTCTTGTGCGCTGCGGCATCGTCGAGAAGGCCCGAACTCAGTGGCCGCTGGTAATGCCACAGAACGCGTCCCGTTCGTGCATCGAGGGCAAACACGTCATTTGCTGACGTGACGTACATAATGCCGTGCACGACCAAAGGCGTCGCTTCGAGCCTTTCAGAGTTGCCGGGATGGAAAATCCACGCAGCGCGGAGTTTTGCAACATTGGTGAGATTGATTTCATGCAGGTTGGTGAAACGGCGTCCGCTGTAGTCGCCGTTGTAGGTTGTCCAGTTCGAGCCCGGAGGCTGGTCCAGCAAATCTTGTTCGCTCACGGTGGTAAAGGCTGCGGTCGCTGGCTGGACTTGCTGTGCCGTCGGTGGCCTGCTGGTCACGACAGCTAGCACCAGGAGGATGAAGATTTTAGGGGGCGACCGCATTCAGCGATTGTCTCCCTCAGCCACTTGCAGCTCCTGGAGAGAACCCCGGTCGATCCCATTTTCGTCTTCAAGATGCAGCGAGAGTCGCGCAGGCTTTCCTGGTGGGACAATTTCAGTTTCAAGCGACACTGGCTCGATTGGATTCACGTCAGCTACTGGCAATGTGCCAAGGCCTGCACCGTGCTCATTGTAAAAATGCGCGACCAAGCGACCCAAAAAAAACGCGCCGAACGAACCTGAAAGTCTGATCTTGCCCGTATCCCGACGCGTCGCGCGAAGAGGGTGAATCAGAATGCCGGCGTCTGCCGCGCCGTGGAATTCTTCTCCGGCTCGTGTGGGGAACCATTCCGTTTCGAAGTCGCAGGCTTCTCCAGGCCACAACCGGCACATCGGACTGTTCAGTTCAGCTTCGAGATAATAGGGCTGATCGTCCGAGTTTGCGGTCAGGAAAGGTGTTCCGTCGTCGCTCAATTTCACTTCAGGACCGTTTGTCCAAAAGATGACGGATGCCTTGCCCGGATACTTCTTGCTCTGTTCGTACTGAAAGCGTTCCACCATGGCGTACTTGCTGCTGCCGTCAACAACCGCTAGCCATCCGTCGGTAGAGTCTAGCCACAGTTCGGCGGCCATGTGGACATAGTGCACGGTGAAAAGGCCGTCGTCCCTTACCGTGACTGCAGAATTCTGTGCCGGACCGAAACGTACGTGGTAGCGATTCAGATAACCGCTCGATGAGTTCACTGGAATGAACGTCCACAAATCGTGATTGAAACCTGAGGGAGAGCGTGGGTCCGCCGTATCGTACTGCGAGACAGACTGCATGGACCATTCGACGACGTGCCCGGTTACGTTCTTCATGGACGCACGAAAATGAATAGCCGGGGAATCGCCGGCAAGGCGGATCGTCCGTTGAAATTGAATTCCTGTTTGTGGATCCGCCGGGCCCGTAAGTTCGATCTCGCACTGTCGCCCTTCTGAAAGCTTTCGAAAGGAGAAAGGACCGTCGTCGATCAAATCGGAGTTGCCCGGCCAATGCTGCTCGTCGTTGTTGCCCTCGGGTAAGAGCCACAGCTTGTCGCCGCCGTAGTTAAACCATTGGCTCGAGTTAGGCGGGAAATATTTGCCTGCGAGCCTGGGATTGACGAACAAATAGGGGTGCCCCCCAAAAGTTACTTGCATCAGGCGTCCCCCATTCTGCGGCACGACGATTAATTGTACCCACCGATTCGAGACTTGCTGGGCCTGCCAACCCTTGTAGTCCACGGCTTCGACGCGACATTGATTCTTCGGACTTGGCTGACCTGTCGGCTCCGCCAAAGCCACTTTTTGTCCGGTTAAGCATAGAAGAAAAATCAAGGCGAGATGTCCTATGTGATTTGCGAGCAGAAGATGCGGTGTCATGATTATGTATTTCCAGGCACTGCCCTCCGTAGGTTCACGCACGAATCCTCAAGCCTCTCTCCCAAAGCGAAACGAAACCCAATAAAACGAAAGATTTGAATTTGCGTCAAGCAAATTCTATGGTATACCCACTTCGCGAACGGCCGAGGCGGTGCGAATGCACCACGTGAATCATGGTGAAGATACTATTGCTCCTATTGCTGGTCGCATCGGATCTGATGGCGCAGGACCGGAAAATCGATCCCACGTGGTTGCATCGGTACGTCCCGCGTTTAAGTGAGCACGTTGCTGCTCCCGAATCCCGAAGTTGCCGCTACAAACCCATCTTCGGGGAAGGCGATGCGGAGAATCGAATTCTGCGAAGCGTTACCCGTTTCGGAGAGGTCACAGTCGATGCACGCGGCAGTTGCCAAGGTGCGCTCTACGATCGCGAAGAAGAAATCTATTTCGTTCTGGAGGGCAACGGCATTCTGCACTATGGGGAGCAAGCTCACGAGATACGCGGCGACGACTTTACGTATCTGCCGCCGGGCGTGAAGCATTCGATTGAGAACCGTTCTCAAAAAGCCATGCGGGTCTTGCGTATGGCGTTCAGGATTCCGCCATCAATTTCCATCGGCACCCCATCGCCCCAGCCAAAGATTGTCAACCTGGACGATGTGAAGGAAGAAACCGTCGAGGGACATCCCACATCGGTTCTGTACAAGCTACTTGTGGGTCCTCGCAGTGGACGACGCGACGCCATTGACGAAGCTTACGTCGTGACCAGCCTCTTCTGGATGAACTTTGCGCCCGGAGGCACGAACTTTCCGCATCATCACGAAACGGCAGAAGAAATCTATCTCGTTCTCGAAGGTCAGGGCGAGATGGTCGCTGGCAGCGGAGTGGACGGCGTTGAAGGCCGTTATCCTGCCAAAGCGGGTGACGCTTATTACTTTCGCCCTAACTGTACGGTGGGCTTCTACAACCAGAACAAGCCTGGAGCCAAGGCGTACATCCTCGCGGTGCGGTCGCGGATTCCGCCGCCCGAGGATGCAGACTAGCCGTTCTCGTCTCTGATTTGATTGAGTCCTGAACTGCGTTGTTGAGGAGGTAATGCAATGCGTATTCGGAATTCCAGCCGGCGATCATTCGTGAAATTACTGGCGGCTGCCCCGCTGCTGAGCCAGATCACAGCCCGCGATTTCTACGCGTATGCCGCCGCGGCTCTCGGCAACGACCTCCGGCAAAATGTCTACAGCCGACTCGGAATAAAGACGGTCATCAATTGCCGAGGCACGTGGACGTATCTCAGTGGATCTTTGGAGTTTCCAGAAGTTCGGCAGGCGCAGGTGGAAGCAGCCCAGCACTTCGTCAACATGCTCGAGTTGCAGCGTGCAGTGGGACGCCGTTTATCGGAACTGACGGGTGCGGAATCCGGGATCATCACTTCCGGTGCTGCTGGCGCCATGGCCGCGGCCACGGCAGCATGTATGGCCGGCACAGATGACAAATGCATCTGGCAACTCCCCGATACCACCGGACTGAAACATGAGGTGATCATGGCGGGAGGGCGGAGCGCCTTCGACAGCGCCATTCGGTTGACCGGCGCAAAACTGGTGCTTACCTATTCTCCGGAAGAAATTGCCAACGCCATCAACGAAAACACTGCCATGATTTACACCACCGATCTCGGTGAAAAGCTGCAGCGAGAATTGGCGATTGCGAGAGAGCACAGGGTTCCCATGTTGCTGGATGATGCGGCCGGAATTCCGCCTGTGGACAATGCAAAACTCTACGCGAAGATGGGAATTGATTTGTACTGCTTCTCGGGCGGCAAGGGATTGTGCGGGCCTCAGTGCAGCGGGCTGCTGCTCGGCCGAAAGGACTTGATTGAGGCAGCGTTGTTGAATTCCAGTCCGCGGGAAGGGGCCGTTTGCCGGCCAATGAAGGTCGGGAAAGAAGAGGTAATCGGCTGCCTCACCGCGCTAGAGATCTGGCTGAATCTGGATGAGAAAAAACTCTATGCTGAATGGAATGGCCGCGTCGATCGAATCCGGAAGCTGGTGGAGACGGTTCCTGGCGTGAGAACAGATACGTTCATTCCAGATGATGGAAACCGTTATCCAACGTTGTGGATCTATTGGGACCAGCAGGCTTGGCAATACAGTATTGCCGATTGCGTGCAGGAGCTGCGCGTGGGAAACCCTGTAATTGAGGTGCTTGGAGCGGATAATCCAAGCCTGGTGACTGCGGTTCGCGAGGGTAAGCCGAACCCAAAGGAACCCAAGGAGGCCGACCACATCGAGCTGGTTTCCATGACCATCAAGCCGGGGGAAGAAATTATTGTGGGACAAAGACTACGTGGCATTCTGGGCGCGGCACGGAAAAAAGCTGCGGCGTAAGCAGCCCAAGGAATCGCTCGGATGAGAACCTTCCATCAAATGCGCTGGCTGCTGCTTGGATTTCTGCTCTCTTGGACGGCGATGGCGCAGCCGCAGGTGCACGCTGTCGTTCCCGCACAGATGTCGGCTTCTGCGAATCGCTTCTATTCTCCCGGCGTATATGCGGGAGACTACATCTACATCTCCGGGCAGTCGCCGCGCCGCCCAGATGGCAGCTCTCCGGCAAATTTCGCAGCCCAGGTTCGCCAGGCGCTGGATAACATCAAGGCGATCGTCGACGCAACAGGTTTGACGATGGAACACGTCGTTTACACGCAGGTCTATCTCGAGGACATTAGCAAGTATTCAGAAATGAACGCAGTCTTCGCGGAATACTTCGGGAAGACCCCGCCGGCCCGCGCGGTGCTGGGCGTTGCCCGGCTTCCGGAGCCGCCTATTCAAATCAATGCTGTCGCGCTGCGCAATCTGACAGGACGGCGAGCGATCTATCCACGGAATTACGGGTCAGCGGACGGGGCTTCCCCTGCAATTCTCACCCACGATCGGCTTTTCATTTCGAGCATGGCCGGGAGCGATCCTGTGAGCGGGAAAGTTCCGGAGGATCCCGCGGCGCAGGTCGATCTCGCGCTCGACCGGTTGGACGCGGTGGTGAAGGCCGCGGGCTTGGAACTCAGCAACATGGTTTTCGTGAATCCTTACCTGACACCGGAGATTCCGATGCGCGTCATGAACGAGCACTACGCGAAGCGGTTTGAATTTGGCAACACCCCGGCCCGCGCCACCATCGAGGTATCGAGTCTGCCCGGTGGAGCGCACATTGAGTTCACCGGTGTAGCGGTCGTGGACCTCCATCAACGGAAAGCATTGCGCCCGAAGAACATGCCTCCCAGCCCCACGGCCAGTCCCTGCGTTTTTGCAGGAGACACCCTGTATTGTTCCGCGAAGAGTGGCTTTATCCCAGGACCGCACGGTGGCGTCTATGCTTCTACGACACCTCACCAATTGCGTCAGACCATGCGCAATCTGCTCGACAACCTGGAAGAAGCCGAGATGACCTTTGAGCAGGTAGTCGCGACAAATGTTTATGTCGACGACTTGTCGGACCTGCAGTCATTTGACGAGGTGTACTCGCAGTATGTTGGCCCGGTGTTGCCGGCTCGGAGCACCATCCAGCAAATTGCACCTGTGGAGCGTAAAGCCGACAAAGACGATCACTACCCGGACCTGGAACAGGTATCGCTCATTGCCCTCCGAAGTCCGCACACCCGCTAAAACCGGACACGGGCTCCACCCATTTCTTATCCATGGGAAAGGCCAGGCCAGGAAGATTTGGCTTGACTTCGTACACAAACGAAAGCAATAGTATTCAATCGTAATCAAATGAAAGCAGGCTGACGGAGGCTGCCATGTCTCTCCAAGGGCGTTGTCTGTGGTCAGTCGCAGCTAGTATCACTCTGGTCTTGTTCTTGCTAGCGGTGCTCTTGCTATCGGCGCCGACTTGGGGGCAGGCCAGTTACACCGCGCAGATTCGCGGAACGGTAGCCGACCAGAGCGGCGCCGTCATTCGGAATGCGACGATCACCATCACCAACGTCGGCACGAACATCAGCACTACCGCCAAGACGGACACCAAGGGGCTTTATCTTCTGCCCGCCTTGCGCCCAGATGCATACGTGCTTCGTGCCGAAGCGCCAGGATTCCGTGGTCAGGAAAAGACCAACATCGTTTTGCAGGTAGACCAGCAGACCACGGTTGATTTCACTCTCGCTCCTGCTGGCGTAAACATGACGGTTGAAGTGAGCCAGGCGGCGCCGCTCCTCGACACCGAAAGCGCAAACCTCGGGACGGATGTCACAAATGAATACGTGCGCGATATTCCTCTTTATAACCGCAGCATGTTTGGACTGGTTTTTCTTGCCGGTGGCGTAACCGAAACCGCTGGCGCTGGTGTACAGGACAATTATCCCAGTGGAACAAATTTTGTTTCGAATGGTCAGCGAAACGCGACTGCGGAAGTGCGCCTCGACGGAAGTCCCATCAGCGCTCCGGAGCAAGGTGAAGGCGGTAATAGCAATGTGTACTACCAGCCTTCCGTGGAAATCGTGCAGGAATTCAAGCTGCAAAACAATAGCTTCAGCGCCGAGTTCGGCAACAATGGCGGCACGGTTCTGAATGTGGTGCTCAAGCAGGGAACCAACGCTTTTCACGGCAGCGGCTGGTGGTACGGGCAGCGTTCCGCGACTGACAGCCGTGATTTCTTCAATTCAGGAGAAAAACCTGACCATACGCGCGATCAATACGGATTTTCACTGGGCGGCCCGATATTTAAGAACAAGACCTTCTTCTTTGTCGACTTTGAAAAAACGCGCGAAAAAGATCCGGTGAACCTCGAAGGATATGTTCCCACCGATGCGGAAAGATCCGGTGATTTCTCGCAAACAGGCACACCTATCTTTGATCCCACCCAGTGCGTCCCTCAGGGAGGCAGTTGTGTGCGCCCGGAGTTTCCCAATGACATGATTCCCTCTAGCGAAATTGATCCCATCGGTCAGGCGATTCTCAACTTGTATCCCGAACCAAACGTTCCTGGCGCAACTTTTCCCGACCCCAACTTTCGCCAAGTCGTCCTGTCGAATGCTCCCGCCTGGCAGTTCGATGTCAAAGTCGATGAACAGATGAACTCCACACAGCGGATCGGCGGACGCTACAGTCGCCGCCACCAGTTGGTTACTACCCCCACCGTGCTGGGGAACGGCGATTTCAACGACGGGTTGATCGATACGACGGATGTGCACAATGCTGCCTTGGAATATAACTGGATGATTTCACCCAGGACGCTTTGGACTGGACACGCTAGTCTGGATAGAGTTGTAGAGCCGGTTAGGCCAAACAATTACCCGACGCTGCAGAGTATCGGCCTGCCTCCTATCCTGGCGGGCAACGGCCTGAACAGAGTGTCGGCCTTTCTGACCGACACCGATCCGGAGCCTTCGTTGTTCAGTCAGTGCTGTGTAAACACGAATTTTGCGCATACGCTATTTACCTATTCGTCGGTGCTGGAGTGGTCCAAGACAAACCATCTGCTCAAGTTCGGGGGCGAGCAGCGACTTTTTTACAACAACTTCTTTCAGCCGAGTTATCCGACCGGGGATTTCAACTTTTCTCGAGACGTGACTGCCTCCCAGCCTAATGCCGGGCTCGGCGACAATGGAGAAGGGAATTCGTTTGCCACAATCTTGACCGGATTCGCCTATAGCGGCGAACTGAATATCCTTCCGGCCGTTGCAAACAAATCCAAAGAGACTGCTGTCTTTGTGCAAGACGATTGGAAGGTAAATTCGAAACTGACCCTGAATTTGGGTTTGCGCTACGAGTGGAGCACACCTTATTCGGAACGGTTTAATCGCATCCAGTTCAGTGATTTCAGTGGCGACACAGGCATCAGCATCCCAGTGGATCGCGATCAAACCGGCCTGTTGTCAGCCGCGCTCGTGCAGCAGTTGGGACAAATTGGCAATGTACCTGGTACGACTGTATTTCCCGGTCGCCGAAACATGACGGTGGATCGAAATAATTTCGCCCCGCGCCTTGGTTTCGCCTATCAAGTCGCCAACAACACGGTATTGCGAGGAGGCGCAGGAGTGTTTTACGGGATGAGCGTTGCCACCAACTTCCAGTACTCTGGAACAGCATTTCGAAAATCAGCTGCCATCCATTTCACCAAAGACAATTTTCAGAGCCAATTCGCATCTCTAGCCAACCCCTTTCCATCCGGGTTAACTCAACCGCAAGGGACAAAGTACGGTGACCTTGCTGAATGGGGCTTCGACAACGGAAATGACGTGGATACCGGAACGGCGCGCAATGCCGAGATCTACCAGTGGAATTTGGGACTCCAGCATTTGCTGCCCGGCGGTGTAGTTATCGCGGCAGACTATTCCGCGAACAGAAGCACGCACTTGCCATGGGCGGGCACGAACAGCACTCGTAACCGTAACTTCCTCCATTCCTCGGTGCGGAATGCGCTGGTCGCGGAACTCAACCCATCCCACGATCCTAATGACAACCAGGTCTCCGACTACCTGAACACAACCGTGGCTAATCCGTTGCAATGCTTCTTTGCTGCAGTTGGTTCACCAGCGTCATATTGTCCGTCAAGCCCCATCTTCAACGAGGTAGATTCGATCTACAATGACGCCGAAATTCCAGAGTTGAACCTCTTGCGGCCCTATCCTCAATTTGACGGCACATTTCAGGGCCTGCCCTTGTTGGCTGCGAGTTCCTGGTATCACTCGTTGCAACTTCGGTTTCAGAAGCGCGCAAGTCACTACTTCAGTGTTGAAGGTAACTACACTCTGGCCAAAGGGACAGACGATTCTTCAACCGGGGCAAACGGCTGGGTCGGCAACCTTTATATCGACAATCCCCAAGTGCTTGACAATCTCGCGGCAGAGCATTCAGTCAGTGCCAACGACGTGACGCATCGGCTTACCACCGCCTTCATCCTGGACCTGCCAGTTGGCAAAGGTCGCTGGATCGGAAAAACAATGAACTCCGTGGCAGACGGCATAGTGGGTGGTTGGTCGCTGTCCAGCTTCATCACTCTCCAGGGCGGCCAGCCACTTGGCATACCTATGGCCAGCCCGCGGCTGGCGGACGGCAACCAGCGGCCCAACGTCGTCTGTTCACAACTGCGGACTGGAATCAACTTTACTGAGGCTGCGATTACCGGACAACCGTATCTCAATCCGGATTGCTTTGCCGACCCGGGCGACAATATCCCGGGCAACGCGCCGCGCTTTTTTTCCAATCTGCGTGGGCCTGGCGTGCGCAATCTGGATCTTTCGCTTTCAAAGGAATTCACAATTCGCGAAGGCAAACAGCTCCAGGTTCGCGCGGAAATGTTCAACGCGACCAATACCCCGCGGTTTGCCATCCCGAACACTTACTGGGACGGCCCGTCGGGGTCCGGTGGCAGCTTTGGAACCATCGTGAACACTCCGAACTTTGGTCCTGGAACTTTCCGCAGAATGCAGTTTGGGGCGCGGTTCCAGTTCTAAAAGAGTGTTCTTGGTGACCGGGCGGACTTCGGCATTATCGAGGTCCGCCCAGACCGCCTGCGGAGACCGGGCAGAAATGCAGCGTCGATCCTTTCTGAAGACCGGCGTCACTGCAGGCGGCTTAGCTGCCCTGGGGATCGATACCAAGCGCGCGCTTGCACACATCCCACCGCATAACTTCGACCGATATGATTTCGGCTCGGGGCCTGCTGTTTCCGACCGGCTTTATCAGGGCCCATTCTCCGCGGATGATTATCCCAGCTGGAATGTCGTCATGGCCCTCACACCATCGCGCGAAATCGTCCCAAATTATGGCATGGGACTTATCACATATGTTTGCGACGAAGTGGGTCCCGCTAAGAAAGAGGGAGAAGTCCTGGCTGAGTCGATCGAGAAACTGGTGAAGATTCCGCTCGGAACAAAGCTCTACCTTCGCGTGAATTGGAAAGACGTGCAACGGCGGCCGGGAAAATTGGATTTCTGCGAGCACTGGAAGCTGACGTTTGATATGGCGCGGAGATATCAGAAGAGGGTGGGCTTTCGCGTAATGATGAGCAATCCCGACATTCCTGATTTTCCCCTCCCGGAATTCCTGCGCGACAAGATTCCGATGGTAAAGCTGGGAGACTGGCAAAAACGAACGCGCTACGAGCCTCGCTATGATGATCCCGCATTCCAGACCGCATTTCGCGAGTTGGTCGATCTACTCGCGGACGCGTACGACGGTCATGCTGACGTGGAGTACGTGGACACGTTCATGTACGGCTTTTGGGGCGAAGGGCACACGTGGCCGCTTGAGTCGAATCCCTTTCCCGATAATGTGACCGCAGAAAATACCTTTGTGAGCATGCTCCAGTATCAGACCGAGCGTTGGAAGAAAACTCCGATGCTGACCAACACCCAACCCGATTTCAGCAAAGTTGGCAACTCGGAGCTGGTCGACCGAACGATTCGCAGTCTCAACTGGCTGCGCACGGACACCATCTTCATCGAAAACGAGCAGATCGAATCGCTCAGCAACCGGCCGCCCTGGACGGGCGTTTCGGTTGAGGTAGGCATCTCGGATGGCTCGCCGCAAAGCTTGCGGATGGATGACGGCGTCACATACTCCGACAATGTTATTCACCACGTCCAGGACGTCGCGCCTTGCTACTTCTCCTTGTGGAACTGGCACCGCATTCAAGCCGATCGCCTGCTCAACTACTATCACCAATTCCCTGACGCACTGGATGAACTGGCCC
>Ga0066684_10000567_pt1 | contig 12947 bp, 13 predicted proteins | sample GraSoiAngelo_133_FD_62301 | JGI IMG/M metagenome (GOLD analysis project Ga0066684, IMG submission 62301) | Grasslands soil microbial communities from the Angelo Coastal Reserve, California, USA - 14_0929_05_20cm | ecosystem: Environmental > Terrestrial > Soil > Grasslands | place: USA... | reverse complement strand
CGCGGTACTGATCAAAGCTAACCTCCCGTGCAACTCAAACGCCCCGGCATGGTCCGGGGCTTTTTTGTGCGTGCAGGGCAAGGGCCAGTGTTAGCTCCCAAGCTCTTCCTCCTCTTGCGCTGCATGAGAGTGCGCGCCACTCTGGCCGCCTTGCGCGATAGCCGCGCCTGATAGCGCGACCGAGGAAGAGATCGATGCGTCAACTGCTTCTGATAGTCGGTCTTGTCGCGCTCGCTATCGGCCTGCTTTGGATCGGTCAGGGCACTGGCGTTATCAACTGGCCGGAATCGAGCTTCATGATCAAACAAATTCAGTGGGCCGGCTATGGCGCAGCGCTCGCCGCCGTCGGGTTGATCCTGATCTGGCAGAGCAAGCGCTGAATCCGCAGGCTGCGCAAAGGCGAGTCGTCATCACCGGGTGAGGCCATGACGGAGATGATGGCAAGTTCGTAGGGTCGGTTAGGCGAAGCCGCAACCCACCGTTCGATAATGGTGGATTACGCTGCGCTATCCACCGTTGTCGTCCCGGACGAGCGAGCGACAGCGAGCGCTGATCCGGGACCCCCGCGTGAGCGCAATGCGCTCATCGCGACACCGCGCTTCTCTTTGGAGAAGAACGGCAGATAACTTTCACAACCATGAATCGGGCCGATATCACGGCCATCTACTTGTCATCATCACCGGGCGAGGCCATGACGGAGATGATGGCAAGTTCGTAGGCTGAATCAGGCGAAGCCGCCATTTGGCGTCATGCGCATTGCTTTTTCCGGGTTCACCTTGCAGCTTGTGGCCCACCCCACGCAACTAGCCAACCGGAGATCACCAATGACCTCGGGACCATTCGATCTCGCTGGCAAAGTCGCCATCGTCACCGGCGGCAATGGCGGCATTGGACTCGGGATGGCGCGCGGCCTCGCTGAGGCTGGCGCCGATATCGCTGTTGTCGGACGAAATGAGAGCAAGTCGCTGTCGGCCGTGGCCGATCTGAAGACGCGCGGCGTCAGGGCGATCTCGATCAAGGCCGATGTCACGGAGAAGGGATCGGTTGCTGCGATGACAGAGAGAACACTTCGCGAGTTCGGCCGAATCGACATTCTCGTCAACAACGCCGGCATCAACATTCGCAAGCCGCCGGACGCGCTCGAGATCGAGGAATGGGACAGTGTCATCAAGGCCAATCTCACCAGCGCATTTTTGTGCTCGCGCGCGGTCTACCCGGCCATGAAAGCCGCTGGCGGCGGCAAGATCATCAACATCGGCTCCATGATGTCGATCTTCGGCGTCAGCTTCACGCCGGCCTATGCCGCGAGCAAGGGCGGCATCGTTCAGTTCACGCGCTCCTGCGCCTGCGCGTGGGCCGCCGACAACATCCAGGCCAATGCGGTGCTGCCAGGCTGGATCGATACCGATCTGACCCAACGTGCCCGCGAGCAGGTTGATGGCCTGCACGACAGGGTTCTTGCGCGCACCCCCGCGGCGCGCTGGGGAGTATCTTCTGATCTGGCCGGCATCGCCGTGTTTCTCGCCTCGCATGCTTCTGATTTTATCACCGGCACCGCCATTCCCGTGGATGGCGGATATTCGATCATGGGATAAAACGCGGAGCTTCGGGAGGTGCGCTCGCAAAGCGATGAGGTGCGAGACTGCCTCGTAAGAGCATCGTTTTGCCGTGTGGTTACGTGCGATTTGTGCAAAACATTAAGCTTTTTGGGCACTTCCCGCGCCTCCCTCCATTGACTTTGGCCCATTCGCCCCTATGTTCCGCATCGACGCGGCCCGGTATCGAAACGCGATATCTTGAATAAGCCGCCTGTCTGCGTATCCGAAAATCCCGTGCAAGTTTGCGTGCCGTTCCGGGGTTGAGCGCGACAGTTATTTCCGGGATCCAAGCGGCGGTTTCTACCAGAGGCTCAATGTCTTTTTCCCATCTCGGCTTGTCCGATAAGGTGCTCGCCGCCGTAGCGGCCACCGGCTACACCACCCCTACCCCCATTCAGGAACAGGCGATTCCGCATGTTCTGGCCCGCCGAGACGTTCTCGGCATCGCCCAGACCGGCACCGGCAAGACCGCTGCCTTCGTGCTCCCGATGCTCACCTTGCTGGAAAAGGGCCGCGCCCGGGCGCGAATGCCTCGCACCCTGATCCTGGAGCCGACGCGCGAACTCGCCGCCCAAGTCAAGGAACAGTTCGACAAGTATGGCGCAGGCCAGAAACTCAACGTCGCGCTCCTGATCGGCGGAGTTTCATTTGGCGATCAGGATACCAAGCTGACGCGCGGCGTCGATGTGCTGATCGCAACCCCGGGCCGGCTGCTCGATCACACCGAACGCGGCGGGTTGTTGCTCACAGGAGTCGAGCTCCTGGTGATCGACGAAGCGGACCGCATGCTGGATATGGGCTTCATTCCCGATATCGAGCGCATCTGCAAGATGATCCCGTTTACGCGGCAGACGCTCTTCTTCACCGCAACGATGCCCCCCGAAATCGCCCGCATCACCGAAACCTTCCTGCACAATCCCGAAAAGATCGAAGTTTCAAGGCCCGCCACCACAGCCGAAGGCGTGTCCCAGTTTCAGCTCAGCGTTGGCCGCGAGCCGCATGAGAAGCGCAATACGCTGCGCTGCCTGTTGCGCGAGGCAAAGGACCTCAAAAACGCGATCATCTTCTGTAACCGCAAGCGCGAAGTGGCGTTGTTGCACAAGTCGCTGCTGAAGCACGGCTTCAGTGTCGGCGCCCTGCATGGCGACATGGATCAATCGGCGCGCACCGCCGCGCTGGATCAATTCCGCAAGGGCGAGATCCCGCTGCTGGTGGCATCTGACGTCGCCGCCCGTGGACTCGACATTCCCGCCGTCAGTCACGTGTTCAATTTCGACGTGCCGCATCACGCGGACGATTACGTCCATCGCATCGGCCGGACCGGCCGCGCAGGCCGCGCCGGCACCGCGATCTCTATCGTCGGGCCGCTCGATTTCAAATCGATAGCTGCGATCGAAAAGCTGATTGGTCAAACTATTCCGCGCATCGATACCCCCCAAACCGTTGGCGAACCTTCGGCCGCTCACTCCAGCGGCGACACCGAACAGCCGCGACAATCGCGCGCAAGAGAAGGTACGCGCGACGGTGCAAAACAAGGCGCACGTGAAGGTTCACGCGGTCGCAAGCCGCGACGTGAGCGCGAGCCGCGGCGTTCCGGCTCCAGCCGGCATCCGGAGATCAAAACGCAAACGCCCGCAGCGGCATTCACTCCACCGGTACCGCCCGCCCCTTCGCGCACTCCGTCGATCGGTCGGGAGCCCGCACCGCAAATGGCCCGCGATTCCTCCTCAGAGCCCGCTGATCACTCGCATTTGCCGGCGTTCCTGTTGCGACCCGTTCGCGCGCGAGTTTGAGGTCGACGAAGCTCAAAGGCGCAGGCGGCTATCGCTGTCGAATGGCGCGCGAACAACGCCTGGCCGCCACGCGTGAGACTGTTTTCTTTTTGGCCTGCTTGTCAGCCGCTTTCTTGGCCGTCTTGCGCGGCCTGAGACGCTTCGACATTGCGGCGCGCTGCGCGGCTGCCAAGGCAGCCCTCGCCCATTCCGTCAAGTCGTGCGGATCATCGTACAGCCGTTCAGGGAGCAGCCAGTAAGAGGCGACAGTGACCATCTTCGCCCTGGTTTGGTATTGAAACGGGCTTGAGCCTTCCGCCTTGAACCGATCAATCGTTTGATCGTCGGCGCGAAAATACAGGCCGCCACGGAGCGCAAGCGCGAAGTTGGTGCCGTCAACTGAGATGCCAAATCCCGAGAACATCCGGCGTATGGTCACCGGACCGAAATCTGAAAACAAGTCGAGCAGGAAGTCGCGGTCCATGTCGCCTAAACCGGCGCAGCTCTAGCTGCCGGACTTCGCAGCCGTCAACTGGACAGACTCGCCGCAACCGCAAGCACCGGTCTGGTTCGGGTTATTGAAGATGAACTGCGCCGACATCTTGTCGACCTTGTAGTCCATCTCGGTGCCCAGCAGGAATAGCACGGCTTTGGGATCGACCAGGATCTTCACGCCCTTGTCCTCGACCACTTCGTCGGTTGGCCGGATATCGTGCGCATATTCGACGGTGTAGGACTGGCCCGCGCAGCCGCCGTTCTTGATCCCTACCCGCAGGCCTACGATCTCGGAGTCCGCGCGCTTGGTCAGCTCCGCAATCCGCGTAGCGGCGGCTTCGGTCAGCTTCATCACCTGCGGCCTGGGCCGCGGCTTCGGCTTGGATCCGGGCGTCGAAGAATTCGGTGTCGTGTTTGTCATCGCTTCACCACATATTAAGGACGAGGCGCGCCTCGTCGCTCATCCGGTCCGGCGACCACGGCGGGTCCCAAACGAGATTGACATTGACCACGCCGACTCCAGGCACGCTGGCAACGGCGTTCTCCACCATTTGCGGCAGCTCTCCCGCCGCCGGACAGTTCGGGGTCGTCAGCGTCATGACGACGTCGATGCTGCGGTCGTCCTTGATGTCGACCTTGTAGATCAGGCCCAGTTCATAGATGTCCGCCGGAATTTCCGGATCGAACACGGTCTTCAGGGCCGCCACGATTTCGGTCCCTAACCGCTCGGTCTCCTCCGGCGCCAATGCCGAATGAGTTTCCATGTTGCTGGTTTTGATTTCGGCGGTGTCGGTCATGAAAACAATTCCCGCGCCTTCACCAGAGCCTGTGCCAGATGGTCGACTTCCTCGCGGGTATTATACATCCCGAACGAGGCGCGACACGTCGCGGTCACGTTGAACCGCTCTAAAAGCGGCATCACGCAATGGGTGCCGGCGCGCACAGCGATGCCCTGCCGGTCGATTACGGTCGCGACATCGTGAGGATGCGCGCCCTTCAGCTCGAAGGAGATCACCGGTCCTTTGCCGCGAGCCGTGCCGATCAGACGCAGCGAATTGATTTCACGCAGCCGTCCTTGTGCGTAGGTCAAAAGGTCGTGTTCATGCCCGGCGATGCGCTCCTTTCCGATCGAATTGACGTAGTCGATCGCGGCGCCAAGGCCGATCGCCTCCACGATCGCCGGCGTGCCCGCCTCGAATTTGTGCGGCGGATCGCCATAGGTGATCCAATCCCTGGCAACTTCGCGGATCATCTCGCCGCCGCCATTGTAAGGTCGCATCGCCACCAGATGGTCGTGCTTGGCATAGAGCACGCCTACACCGGTCGGCCCATATAGCTTGTGGCCGGTGAAGACGTAGAAATCGCAGTCGATATCCCTGACGTCGATCGCCAGATGCACGGCGGCCTGGCTGCCGTCGACCAGCACCGGGATGCCGCGAGCGTGGGCAATCTTCACCACCTCCTTGACCGGAACGATGGTGCCGAGCGCATTCGACATTTGCGTCATCGCGACCAGTTTGGTGCGCGGCGTCAGCGCCTTCTCGAATTCCTCGATGGCGAAATTGCCCTCGTCGTCGACATCGACCCATTTGATGACGGCGCCGTGACGTTCCCTGAGGAAATGCCAGGGCACGATGTTGGAATGGTGCTCCATGATCGAGAGCACGATTTCGTCGCCGGCCTTGATGTTGGGCTCACCCCAGGACGATGCCACGAGATTGATCGCCTCGGTGGCGTTGCGGGTGAAGACGATCTCTTCTGTGCGCCCGGCGTTAAGGAATTCCTTGACCTTGGCCCGAGCACCTTCATAAGCCTCGGTCGCCGCATTGGCGAGGAAATGCAGCCCGCGATGCACGTTGGCGTATTCGGTGGTGTAGGCTTGCCTCATGCGATCGAGCACCACGGTCGGCTTCTGCGCGGACGCGGCGTTGTCCAAATAGACCAGCGGCTTGCCATAAATCTGGAGCGACAGCGCGGGAAAATCTTCCCGCACCCGCGCCACGTCGTATGAGCCATTGAGGACTGCCGGATGCATGGTCATCCCCGCGCCTGAAGCCAGCGTTCCGCCGCTGCTATCGCGAGTTCACGCAAGGCGTTGTTGGCAATGGATTCGATTGCCTCGCCGACGAATGCCTGGATCAAGAGCGCTTGCGCTTCCTTTTCGGAAAGACCCCGCGCGCGCAAGTAGAACAGCAGGCTTTCGTCGAGCGCGCCGGTGGTCGCGCCATGGCCACAGGTTACGTCGTCAGCGAAGATTTCCAGTTCAGGCTTGTTGTCCGCCTCGGCCTCATCGGACAACAACAGCGCGCGCGTCATCATCTTGGCGTCGGTCTTCTGGGCGTTCGGACGAACCATGATGCGGCCCTGAAACACCGAATGTCCGCGGTCGTCGACCACCGCACGGAAGATTTCACGGCTTTCGCAGTTCGGTACCGCGTGGTCGAGAAACAGCGTGCTATCGGCATGCTGGCGGCCGTTGAGCAGGTTGACGCCGTTGGTTTCGACACGCGAGCCTTCGCCGGCAAACGCGATCATGGCCTGATAGCGGCTGACATTGGCGCCGCTGGTCATGCCGAATGTGTTGTAATGGGCGTTTGCGCCCAAGGTCAGCGAGGCCGAGGAAATGTTGAAGGCCTCTCGGCCATCCTCGTTCAAACGCACATGGTCAAGACGCGCGCCGTCACCGATCGAAACGACCAGCGAGTCATGCACCTGATAGGCTTTCGCGCCCTCGCCGGCTATGTAGCTCTCCACCAACGTTGCGGTGGCGCTGTTGCCGATGTTGAGCAGCGAACGCGTGAATATCGCCGCCGGCTGCGGACCGCTGGCGATGTGGACGATATGCAGCGGTTGCGCAATCGCGGCGCCATTGGCGACCTCGATCAGAAGGCCATCCGTCATCATCGCGCCGTTCAGCGCCAGCATGGCATCGGAGTTCTCGGGCGCGAACAATTGCTCCCCGGTCTCACCGGCTTCCAGCGCCTCGCGCAGGGTGCGGATGCGAAGTCCTTTTTCTAAATTGGCTGTGTCGGACAGATCAGGCGCGAACACGCCGTCCAGCAGCACCAACCGGCGCACGCCTTCAATCGCATGCAGCTTCAAAGCGGCTGCGGCGCGCGTCAACGCCGCCGTATCGGGCTCGGGCGCGAGCGGCAGCACTTCGCGCATCAGCGAGCGCAGGTCAGTGTATTTCCAGTCCTCGATCCGGCGGTTCGGGAGGCCAAGGCGCTCGTAACGCTCTAAGGCCTGCCGCCTCAGCTCGGCGACTTTACCGCCGCCGGGCAGCCGATCGCGCGCGACGGCGAAAGCATCGCCCAGCGTACGTCCAGTCTCTGCCTTTGCCAGTACGACATTCATCATGAAATCCGCATCAACGTCAGGCCGCGTCTTCGAATTGCGCGTAGCCGGAAGCCTCGAGCTGCAGCGCCAATTCTTTGTCGCCGCTCTTCACCACACGGCCCCTGGACATCACGTGCACGAAATCCGGCACGACATAGTTCAACAGCCGCTGGTAATGGGTGATCACCACCATCCCCCGTTCAGGAGAGCGCAGTGCATTGACCCCATCGGCCGCCACCCGCAGCGCATCGATGTCGAGACCGGAATCCATTTCGTCGAGAATGCACAGGCTCGGCTCGAACAGCGCCATCTGCAGAATCTCGTTTCGTTTTTTCTCGCCGCCGGAGAACCCGACATTGACGCCGCGTCGGAGCATCTCCTGCGGAATGTTCAGCCTCGCCGCGACTTCGCGGACCTTCTTGAGAAAGTCGGGCGTGGAGAATTCGCTTTGGCCGCGGGCCTTGCGCTGAGCGTTGAGCGCGGTGCGCAGGAAGGTCATGGTGGCGACGCCGGGAATCTCCACCGGATACTGGAAGGCCAGGAACACGCCCTTGGCGGCGCGCTCGTCCGGCGACATCGCCAGCAGGTCCTCACCCTCGAACAGGATCTCGCCTGCGGTCACCTCGTAGCCCGGCTTGCCGGCAATGACGTGACTCAGGGTCGATTTTCCCGAGCCATTCGGCCCCATGATGGCGTGGACCTCGCCCTTGTTCACGGTCAGCGAAAGGCTGTGGAGAATCTCACGATCCTCGACACGAACCTGCAGGTTTTTGACTTCCAGTAGTGCCATTCTTGTTTCCTGACTGGTCAACCCGGAACGCAAGTCCCTGGGCATGACGACATTTATCCGACGCTGCCTTCGAGCGAGATCGAGATCAGCTTCTGCGCCTCGACCGCGAACTCCATCGGGAGTTGCTGCAGCACGTCCTTTACAAAGCCGTTCACCACCAGCCCGACGGCTTCCTCCTGCGACAAGCCACGTTGCACGCAGTAGAACAACACATCCTCGGAAATCTTCGAGGTGGTCGCCTCGTGCTCGAAGAGTGCGGACGAATTCTTCGCCTCGATATAGGGCACGGTATGCGCGCCGCATTTGTCGCCGATCAGTAGCGAGTCGCAGGCGGTGAAATTGCGCGCGCCCGTCGCCTTGCGGTGCGCGGTGACGAGGCCGCGATAGGTGTTTTGCGATACGCCCGCCGCGATCCCCTTGGAGATGATCCGGCTCGTCGTGTTCTTGCCCAGATGCAGCATCTTGGTGCCGGAATCGACCTGCTGGTGCCCGTTTGAAATCGCGATCGAGTAGAACTCGCCACGCGAGTTGTCGCCGCGGAGGATACAGCTCGGATACTTCCAGGTGATCGCCGAGCCGGTCTCGACCTGCGTCCAGGAAATCTTCGAATTTCTGCCGCGGCAATCGCCACGCTTGGTGACGAAGTTGTAGATGCCGCCCAGGCCTTCGGAATTGCCCGGATACCAATTCTGCACCGTCGAATACTTGATCTCGGCGTCATCGAGCGTAACCAGCTCGACCACCGCGGCGTGTAGCTGGTTTTCGTCGCGCTGAGGCGCGGTGCAGCCCTCGAGGTAGCTGACGTAGGAGCCCTTGTCGGCGATAATCAGTGTCCGTTCGAATTGGCCGGTATTGCGCTCGTTGATGCGGAAATAGGTCGACAGCTCCATCGGGCAACGCACGCCAGGCGGCACGTAGACGAATGAGCCGTCGGAAAATACCGCCGAGTTCAGCGTGGCAAAGAAATTGTCCGACGTCGGCACCACCGTGCCAAGATACTTCTTCACGAGCTCAGGATGCTCCCGGATCGCCTCCGAGATCGGCATGAAGATTACGCCGGCTTTCTTCAGCTCTTCCTTAAACGTGGTCGCGACGGAGACCGAATCGAACACGGCATCGACGGCGATCCTGCGCTCGGCTTCGGGCCGGACCACGCCTTCGAGCACTTCCACCTCGCGCAAGGGAATGCCGAGTTTTTCATAGGTCTTCAGGATCTCCGGATCGATCTCATCCAGCGAGGCAACCGACTTCTTCGGCCTCGGCGCCGAATAGTAATAGAGGTCCTGGTAGTCGATTTTGGGATAATGGACGCGCGCCCATTTCGGCTCCGCCATGGTCAGCCAGCGGCGATAGGCCTCCAGCCGCCACTCCAGCATCCAGGCCGGCTCGTTCTTCTTCTCGGAGATGAAGCGGACGGTATCTTCCGACAGCCCTTTCGGGGCCTTGTCGGATTCGATTACGGTCTCAAATCCATATCGATATTGGTCGACGTCGATCCGGCGAACCCGATCGACCGTCTCTTGCACGGCCGCCATTCCATCCTCCGCTCGCGGTTTCAAGGACCGCGGTGGATCAATTCCAAAGCTTTACGATGTTTCCGGACGGAAATCACCTGCTTAGAACCGTTCAAGCAGTGTTTCGTCGCTCCCCACTAAGTAAGGTACCGGCGAGCTTTCGCCAAGCCTCCAGACAGCGATCTATGTCCGCTTCTGAGGTGGACCAGCCCAGACTGAGCCGCACCGCTCCGTTGGCCAATTCGCCCCGGAATCCCATCGCTTCCAGCACATGTGACGGTCGCACCTTGCCGGAAGAGCAAGCAGAACCTGAAGATACGGCGATACCAGCCAGGTCGAAGCCAATCACGGCAGTTTCCGCCCTGAGCCCGGGAACCGTAAAAAGCGACGTATTTGGAAGCCGGGCCACGCCATCCGAGAACACGATGGCACCAGGGGTATGTCGCAGGCCCGTTTCAAGCCGGTTCCGCAGGGTTTCCTGCCGGACGGCCTCGCTCTCCAACGTGCTCATGGCAGCCTTCACGGCGGCGCCGAAACCGGCGATTCCCGCAACATTCTCGGTGCCGGCGCGGTGCCCAAGTTCCTGGCCGCCCCCGCGCAGCAGTGCCGGCAACCCCTGCACCTGCTCGCCCAAGATCAAGGCGCCCACTCCCTTGGGGCCGCCTATCTTGTGCCCCGAAATCGTCAGAACATCAGCGTTCAAGGCATTAAGATTAAAAACTATTTTACCGAACGCCTGAATGGCGTCGACGTGCAGCAATCCGCCTGCGGCATGGACGATCTCAGCGGCCTGCGCCACCGGCTGGACCGCGCCGGTCTCGTTATTGGCCAACATCAGCGATACGAGCGCGGGCGGCCCGGTTTCGAGCGCGGCGGCCAGACGGGCCTTATCCAGCACGCCGGAGCGCGTCACCCCGAGCGAACTGATCGAATGTTCTGGAAACCGCCCGCCGGCCAGTACGGACGCGTGCTCGATGGCCGAGACCATCAGCCTTTGAACGGGCGGCCCGGAGCCCCGCCGCAGCCCCGGCGACAGGGCTAGCGCGTTGGCCTCGGTTCCACCCGAGGTAAAGATGACGTTTCGAGGCGCCGCGCCAACCGCCCGGGCGACGGTGGTCCTCGCGTCCTCGACCAGCCGGCGCGCCTGCCGGCCTTCGGCATGCACGGACGAGGGATTTCCAGGCAGATCCCAAGCCCTCTCCATCGCCTCCCTGGCCTCCGGGCGCAGCGGCGTAGTCGCATTCCAGTCGAGATAAACGCGATCGGGCACAGGCCGTCTTAGCACTATTTCTCACACCGCCAATTAGTGGCTGTGGTGGGTGCTGGCGAGGTCCGCTGGAGCGCGCACGCGTACAGTCATCCGAGCCGCAATTCGGGTTCCTGCCGTATTTGCGTGAGCTAGAGCTTTGGTTCACGCCGTGCTCCTCAGCACCAACGTGTCCGGCACGCAAAAGTCGCTCCACCGTGCTACCCAGCGGACCCGGTCTCTCACTTGGCTGAAAAGAAATTTCGCCAGCATCGCAAAAGCTTACCGCAGGAAACTGAGCACGTTGCGAGCTCTCGCCGGCCCACAAAACCCTTGCTTTTTGCCCCTCCGCTCATGCTAGAACCCCGCCACAGTTCACCAGGCGCCGTTCGCGCACCGCCCAACGCCGCCAAATCGCCCCTTCGATGGCAGCCAGACGAGCCGGCACAAGTCGGTTGATTTGCCAAGGACCACCAATGCCCGAAGTCATTTTTACCGGCCCCGCAGGCCGCCTCGAAGGCCGTTATCATCCGGCGAAGCAGAAGAACGCGCCGATCGCGATGGTGCTGCACCCGCATCCGCAGTTTCACGGCACGATGAATCACCAGATCATCTACCAGTGTTACTATGCGTTCGCGCATCGCGGATTTTCGGTGCTGCGCTTCAATTTCCGCGGCGTCGGCCGCAGCCAGGGCGCCTTCGATCACGGCACCGGTGAGCTTTCTGACGCGGCGTCTGCGCTGGATTGGGCGCAAACCATCAATCCCGAAGCACGCGCCTGCTGGGTTGCGGGCTTCTCGTTCGGCGCATGGATCGGCATGCAGTTGTTGATGCGCCGGCCGGAGGTGGAAGGATTCATCTCTATCGCACCTCCCGCCAATCTGTACGACTTTTCGTTTCTGGCGCCCTGCCCGTCCTCGGGGCTGATCGTGCATGGCGAAAGAGATGCCGTGGTGCCGCCCAAGGATGTCAACACGCTGGTCGAGAAGCTCAAGACCCAGAAGGGCATCGTCATCGATCAGCAGGTGATTCCGGGGGCAAACCATTTCTTCGATGGCAAGCTGGAGCCACTGATGGAAACGGTGACCGGTTATCTCGATATGAGGCTCGCCAACGTTCGCTGACGGTGGCGGACGGGCGATGTCAGGCGGCAGCGCGCGCCTGCAGGCGGGATATCCAGGAATTCCGCCGCTGCAGGAAGTCCCGAAGCAGCGCCGGGTACTCCGCGCTCACGGCGCCGCGCACCGATGGCCTCGCCGCAAGCGACTTGCGCCAGCGCGCCAGCTTCGGCTTGTTGGCGAGAATTCCAAAATCGGCGATTTGATCGAACACATCGAAGTAGCGAAACACCGGACCGTACACCGCGTCCACCAGCGAAAACTTTTCGCCGTCGAACCAGGGTGCGGCCGCGGTACGCCCCTCCAGCCAGGCAAAGCGTTGCCCGAGCTGTGACGTCTTTGCTATGAATGCCGCTTCGTCCGGTGCCGTGTAAAAACCTGCGATATCGTTGAGCGCAACCGATGCGAAATCAATCCAGCCGCGATGCTCCGCGCGGCGCAACGGATCGACCGGATGCAATGGCTTTGCCTCAGTTTCCTCCAGGTATTCCAGAATGACGGCGGACTCAAAAATCGCAACATCGCCGACCTGAAGCACGGGCGTCTTGCCGAGCGGCGAGATCGCCAGGAACCACTCCGGCTTGTTGCCCAGATCAATATCGATCCGTTCGAATTCGATGCCCTTTTCGGTGAGGGCGATCACCGCGCGTTGGACGTAGGGACAAAGCTTGTGGCTGATCAGCTTGAGCGGCGCGGCCATGGCGGATCTCGCAGATTAATGCAGTTGCATGTAATTACATGCAAATGCATCAAACTGTCAAGGTTGGGTAGTGTGGGTCCAGTTTGATTGTGGCAGCGTCCCCGGCGGGATAACGAGCCAGTCGAAGCGCATATTTGCAGCATGGAATCCATGCCCCCAAACGCCCACGCGACCCAACCAGTTCGCCAAGTAAACGAGACCGATGCGCTGGAGTGAATCAACTATAAGTAGCAGGCGCTGGCTACAAAGGCGACTATTGCGGCAAGAACATCGCCTTAATGCAGGCCTGATTGCGGACTGCTATCTGCACATGAGTTTGGTGAAAGATTTCACTGCCTGGATACACGGGGTCACCTTCAACGAACACGCCCCGGA
>Ga0066684_10000565_pt1 | contig 12989 bp, 16 predicted proteins | sample GraSoiAngelo_133_FD_62301 | JGI IMG/M metagenome (GOLD analysis project Ga0066684, IMG submission 62301) | Grasslands soil microbial communities from the Angelo Coastal Reserve, California, USA - 14_0929_05_20cm | ecosystem: Environmental > Terrestrial > Soil > Grasslands | place: USA... | reverse complement strand
CACGACGCTTTCGAGCGCGACCGCGGCCAACGCGGCAGCGGCGATCCGTCGCGAAATGGAGGGAGCGCTCATTGCCTTGACGCTGCCGCAACCAGCAGGCGCGCGCAAGCGTCGATCCAGCGCGCCGCGCGAGTTCCTTCTCTGCGAGGTTTCAGTTCCTCACGATCACCGTGGCGCCGATCGAGACCCGGTTATAGAGATCGGTCACGTCTTCATTGGTCATGCGGAAGCAGCCGGAGGATACCGCTTGCCCGATCGTCTCCGGTTCGTTGGAGCCATGAATGCGATAGAGCGTCGAGCCGAGATAAAGTGCGCGGGCGCCGAGCGGGTTTTCGATGCCGCCGGCCATGTGGCGCGGCAGGTCGCGCCGCCGCGCCAGCATCTCCGCGGGCGGGGTCCAGTCCGGCCATTCCTTTTTTGCCGAAACGCGGTGGACGCCGCTCCAGCGGAAGCCGTCGCGGCCGACACCGATGCCATAGCGCAGCGCCTGGCCGTTGCCGAGGATCAGATAGAGCCGTCGCTCGGCGGTATCGATGAGAATAGTGCCGGGCGCGTAGTTGATGGGATAGTAGACCGTCTCGCGCGGGATCGGGCTTGCTCCGCCGCGGCTAAAGAAATTCGGGCCGCCGCCCATGATGTCGCGCATGTCGAAGCCCTGGGCGCGCGAAGGGCCGCTGCCGGCCAAGAACGCTAGTGCCGCAACCAGCAGAGCCAAAGCCCGGGTCATTTTTCCCCCCTTGCGAAAAAATCGGATCGGCCAAGTCTGGCCATATCGGGCGCAATTTCGCAAGCCACGCCGCCGTGAGTGTGGCGATTTCAAAAGCCGCGGTTAAAAAAGCTCTGCTTCCCCAAAAGCTCTGCTTTCCCAAAACCTCCGCTTTCCCATGTGTAGCAGCAATGTCCGCGCCCCCTTTGACGAAAGCCGCGAACAATGGTTGATCTGCAACACATAAAGACCGCGAACGGGAGTGGAACGATGAACGGTGCGGAAAGTCTGGTGCGGACCCTGGTCGCGGGCGGCGTGGACGTCTGCTTCGCCAATCCCGGCACTTCCGAGATGCATTTTGTCGCCGCGCTCGATCGGGTCGAGGGCATGCGCTGCGTGCTCGGGCTGTTCGAAGGCGTGGTGACGGGTGCGGCCGACGGCTATTTCCGCATGAAGGGCACGCCGGCCTCGACACTGCTGCATCTCGGCCCAGGCCTTGCCAACGGCCTTGCCAATCTGCACAACGCCAAGAAGGCACAGTCCGGCATCGTCAACATCGTCGGCCAGCATGCGGTCTATCACATCGGCTACAACGCGCCTTTGACCTCCGACATCGAGGGCCTGGCGCGGCCGATGTCGGCCTGGGTGCGCACCTCGCCGAACGCCAAGTCCGTTGCTGCCGACGGTGCGGCGGCGATCGCCGCGGCAAAGGGCTCGCCGCCGCAGATCGCGACCTTGATCCTGCCCGCCGACACCGCCTGGAATGAGGCCGACGGCATTGCGCACGTGCCGTCGCCAAGCCAGCGCCCCGGCTATTCGCAAGCAGCGGTCGATACGGCGGCCAAGGTGCTGCATAGCGGCGGCACCCAGAACCTGCTCTTGATCACCGGCAGCGCGCTCACCGAGAAAGGGCTGGCGCTGGCGCAGCAGATCGCCGGCAAGACCGGCTGCAAGGTGATGGGCCAGACCTATCACCCGCGCATGGCGCGCGGGCGCGGGCGTTTCTCGATCGACCGCATCCCTTATGTGATCGAGCAGGCGCTGCCGCTGCTCAAGGATTTCAAGAACATCATTCTGGTCGAAGCCAACGATCCCGTGGCGTTCTTTGCCTATCCGAACAAGCCGAGCCAGCTTAAGCCCGAGGGCTGCGAGGTCCACCGCCTGACGGCGTGGGGCGAAAATTCGGTCGCGGCGCTGGAGGCGCTCGCGGATGCGCTCAGTGCCAAGCCGGCCGACGTCAAGCCGCAGAAGCTGGTTGAACTTGCGAAGCCAACAGGGCCGCTGACCCATGCCTCGGTCGCCCAGGCGCTCGCGATGGCGATCCCCGAAAATGCCATCGTGGTCGATGAATCCATCACCACCGGCCGCGGCTTCTTTCCGCCGACGGCGGCGGCGGCCCCGCATGACTGGCTGCAGAACATGGGCGGCTCGATCGGATTCTCGACGCCGGTCGCAACCGGAGCTGCGATCGCCTGCCCGGATCGCAAGGTGATCTGCCTGGTCGGCGACGGCAGTGCGATGTACACGATCCAGTCCTTGTGGACCCAGGCGCGCGAAAGCCTCAACGTCGTGACCATCGTGTTCGCCAACCGCATCTATCAAATTTTGCGCGGCGAGTTCGACGGCGTCGGCGCAGGCGAGCCGGGACAGCGCGCGCTCGACATGCTCAAGATCGATCGCCCGACCATCGACTTCGTCGCGCTTGCCAAGGGCATGGGCGTGGCCGGGCGCGCCGTCGCCAATGTCGACGACTTCAACGCGGCCTTGGCCGAGGCGATCGCCGAGCCGGGGCCGCGGCTGATCGAAGTGCAGATGTGAGAGATACACCGTCGTCGCGTGCGGCGACGGCGGCGTCATTCCGGGGCGCGTCGAAGACGCGAACCCGGAATCTCGAGATTCCGGGTTCATGCTGCGCATGCCCCGGAATGACAGTTCGGGGAGGGCAAGATGCAGACCGAGCTGAACAAGGTCGTGGCCGCCTTGCAGGAATTCTATGCCCGCGAGAGCTATATTCTCGAAAAGGATCTTGGCGAGATCACCTTGACGCATCGGCTTGCGGTGCAAGTCGAAAGAGAGTTCGCCGGCTGGGAGGTCGATTGCGACTATGACCGGCTCGGCGAGCGCACACTGCGGCTGCCGCATGGAACGATCATTTCGACCGACGACCACCTGGCGAAATCGGTGTATCCCGATATCGTGGTGCACCAGCGCGCGATCCCCAACAATCTGCTGGCGATCGAAGTCAGAAAGGCGGCCAATCATCAGCCGCCGGAGCACGACCAGCACAAGCTGCGGGCGCTGACCGATCCGCATCTGTGGTTCGCCTACGCCGTCGGGGTGCTGCTTGTGCTCGGAAAAAAGCAGGTCACCTCGTCGGAGATCTATGTCGGCGGCGTGGTCGACAAGCCGCTGTCCGCCTGGTTCGCCGGGCAGCTGAGGGACGCGGCGCTGGGCTAAGGGCTGAACACGAACCGAGGCGAGATCCGATCCACGACCCCTGTCATCACGAATTGATGATTGCGTTGATGTTGCGCGCCCGCTCGCGACGGCTGATCGGGAAATCGTTGAAACGGCACGACGCATGGCGCCGTGTCTGCCCGCGAGAAGAGTGCGTTTTTAGAAATCTGTCATGTCGGCGTGACAAACATCGAGCAGAACAAAACCAATCGATTTTCGCGGGCTTCCGCCCATTCAATTGCCGAGACGAACATGAAGCGCGGAATTATAATTCTTTTGATTTGCTCCGTGATCAGCCTTGCCTATTTCACCGCGAGTAAATGGGCGATCCATCACAAGACGCTGACATTCGTGGATCCCTTGCGCAGCGACCGTATCGTTACCATCGATCTCGCCGTGCGCCGCGACCGCGAAATGGAATCGATCGCCGAGATGATCGATTTGCCGGTCGCGATCCTCAGCCACGGCAACACCGTCAAGAACACTGAATACTCGTTTCTCGCCAACGTCTTTGCCGCCCGCGGCTATATGGTCGTCAGCATCCAGCACGATCTCGAAACCGACGATCCGATGGTGACGAAGGTGGGCGAGGAATTTGTCGGCCGCCGCATGCAGTACAACCGCGGCATTTTCAACATCATGTTCGCCGTCGATGAATTGAAGAAGCGTTATCCCAACGCAGACTATCGTCGGCTGACCCTGATCGGTCATTCCAACGGCGGCGACATCTCGATGTACTTCGCCAAGCTGCATCCCAATCTGGTCAAGAAGGTCGTGACGCTCGACAATCTGCGCGTGCCGTTCGTTACCGACGGCACGGTCAAGATCCTGTCGTTCCGCTCCAAGGATCCGGTGTTCAAGGCCGATCCCGGCGTCGTTCCCTCAGACGAGATTTGCGCCAAGGCCGGGATCAAGGTGGTCAGGACCGAATTTCAGCACAACGACCTCAGCGATCGCGGGCCCGACCGCGTCAAGGCCGCCATTGAGGCCAGCGTCCAGGCATTCCTTGACGAAGATGAGGGGCCGTCATCGATACCGCTGTTGACGGCGGCCGCGCCCGACCGGGTGGCGTCTTCGCCGTCTCCCAGAACTGAACGCAAGAACTGATGGCAAGGACTGATTGGGCAGCCGGCGCACGGCTCGCCTCTGGCCACTGATCGGCTAACCCGCGCCAAACAATAAGGCCGCCCGAAAGGCGGCCTTTTTCTCTTGCGTGCAGAGCACTTATTTCTTGGTCTCGTCGCTCTTCATCGTGCTCGATTTCTTTGTCTTTTTGCTCGACTTCTTCATCTTGCTCTTCGACATGTCGTCGCCCTGCTTGTCCTGAGCGAAAGCGGTCGAGTGGACGAAGGCGGTCGGGGGAACGAAAGCGGTCGAGGAGAGAAAAGCGAGGGCGGTCGTGGCAATGATCAGTCTACGCATCAGATGAACCTCCAGGTTTTTTGCGCCGGCGCCCCTCAACGGAACCGGGCGGTTCCGGTTCCATAGCCTGATCACTTCAGGGATCAGTTATTTGTGAGCCCGCTGGCCATCTGATGGCCCTTTTTTCACCCGCCCGCGGCCGGACCTGCGGAACGGCCGGCTTGGGAGGGGATTGGTCTCATGAACCTCAAGGCCGCTGGCGGAGACGTATCTGTCAGAGGCGATCGCCAGGAGGCGGTTATGACCGATTGGCATGACAACATGGTCGACCGGCCGCAAACCGATGGTGCGGGTTACGCGACGGGCTGGACGATTTCCGGCCTGACCGTGCTCGGTGCCATCGTCGCGGTCTGGCTTCTCGGGATTTGAGACGCGCCGCCCGGTAACTTCCGGCGTTCGGCCCGCTCGCGTCCAGTTGCCGCCGCGAGCGTTGTCAGACTTTACGGTTCCACGGATACGTCGCAGTCCGCGCACCGAAAATCGGGACCATCGTTTGTTTTTACGAGCCTAAAGCCGTCCGGCACGGACTGAATAGTCGGTAGGTCGTCGTCTTCCGCCTGGCACAAGGTGGCCGTGCCGGTCTTGAGGCAGAGCGGGCAGCGTAACCTTTCGTTCCACTCGTCCTTCATGGCGGCTAGGCCCTGTGGAGACCGACAAACTCCTCCGTGCCGAGGCGGCCCCTTAGATGATAGCGAACGCGATAGCCACCCCCATGACCACCAGCATATTGGCGCTGGCGATCGCGATGCTGAGATAGACGTCAGCCATCACGATCTCGGATTGAAGCTTGGGTTGCTTGCTGGGCACTGCATTTCGCCATGCAATTTGTCTGTCTTGCGGATATCACGCGGGAGGCGGGAATTCGTTCCAGCTTGCGATAGCGTTTTAGCGCTATTGCGTCCGGCGGCCGAGCTCGCCCTTCAGCCAGCCGATCACCTGGTCGGTCTTGATGGGATCGGGACGGTTGCATTCCATGCACTGGTACGTGCGCGGGCCTTCGCCGCCGGGAGGCAACGCCAGGATCAAGAAGGCCCCGCATTCGGGGCAAGTGGGTCGTTTAGCCTGTCCCATAGCGGCAAAATTTAACGGCCGTTAACTTATCGTTGTCTGTTCGGAACCGGACTCAGAAATCAAATTTTGCTCTGCGAAATCAAATTGAGGTCACCAGGGAGTTGGTGCGGCGCGGGCGGTCTGGTCACCTCGCCCCGCCCGTGTCCCCCGAAGCCCGGCTTCGGGGCGAAAACCTTACGGCGTCATAACGGGCTTTATTCCCTCATCCTGAAGGAGCTTGCGTAACAAGCGTCTCGAAGGACGAGGCCGAGAAATCAGCACCGAGGCCTCATGGTTCGAGACGGCGCATTCGCGCCTCCTCACCATGAGGGTTTGATGAGGCAGGAAGACTAATTGCGCAAACCGAGGCTTTGCAGCAACGACGGTGGCTGGGCATCTTGTAGGGGTCGGTCTTGTGGCCGAGCAACTTGTACGGGCCGGACCTGTGCCCGTGCCATTTGCTTTCGCCGGAGCCTTGCTCGGAGATCTTGCTCGGCCCGGATCTCTGCTCGCGCATTTTGCACGCGGTGGACCTGTCGGTGCCTTTGCACGGGCCGGGTCTGTGATCGGGCATCTTCTACGGGCTGCGCCTGGGCATCTTGTAGCGGCTGTTCTTGTAGCGGCTGTTCTTGCGGCGGGTGTTCTTGGGCATCTTGTGCGGGCTGCGCTTGGGCGTCTTGTGCGGGCTGTACCGGCAGCACCCCAGCCCGTGCATCTTCCTCGACCGCCCACGCCTGGAATTGATTTAACAAGGGCTCGGCTGGTGCCTGACGAATTTCGGCCTGAGCCTCGGTCTGACCGGCAGTCTTAAAAGCGGCAGCAATTTCGTCGCGCGTCGGCGCGTCCCTTGCACCCGCCGGCTCTGCACTCGCCGGCAAATCCTGCGCGCCGGCGGTTGCTTGCATGGTTGGCGTCGGCTGATCGGTGCCATCCTGAGGCGCCGATGTGGCGACCAGGAAAGCCGTGGCGTTCGCAAAGAACACGAGGGGATTGCCCACCGACAGAATCGCGAAACCGATCGCCGCCGCCGCCGCTACAACCAAAATGCTCGCCTTGAGGGTTCGCGATGCGATGACCGCTCCGTCCCGAGCTTCGTCCCAAGCATCGTCCCAAGCATCGATACCCGGCTGCTGGGGTTCTTCGGCATGATCGGAGAGAAAGAGCGGAGTAGGATCGTTCGTCGCCACGGGTGATGCCTCCACGCCAAACGCAACATCGGGCATCCTGGCATCAGCTTCTTGTTCTGGTTGACCGGCGCCCTGCTATCGAGGCCTAAAAGAGCAAGGTTCACCGGCGCGATTTAGGAGATATCTTGGTTTCATTGGGGCGTGATCGCACGATTGTTCGTCGGTTTTTACCGCACCGGTAACCCGCGGATGATGCGCCGGCCGATGCGGTTCGCTCGCCATCCTCGTTGAACCGCTCATCGGCGGCGTCCGGCTTGATTCCCCAAAATTCGGGCGGCGTATTGGAACTTGCGGTGCAGCGTGATGATTAAATTGCCCGGTAGGGCTCGATGGGAGGTCCGCATCGTTGCGCAGAAGGGTAGAGCAAACCGCATCTCTGGACGAGCGTCTAGCGGACCACCTCCGTCAGATCGAGGAACGGGTCAAGAACCTGCCGCCCGGACTTGAGCGCGTCGAAGCGCTCAAGAAGGCGGAGAAGCTCCGCCATGCGGTAGCCGTCTACAACTATTTCCTTTCCAACGAACTCAAGCCGCCCGGATAGGTGCCCGTCGGATGGAGCCAAATTCTTAGAGCTCACTTGCGGATGACGCGTAACCATGGAGGTAGCATTGAGGAAGCTTTTCGTGGCGGTTCTATTCGCCGGCAGCCTCGCAATCTTCGGCACGGCCAACGCGGCAGACGGATGCGGCCCTGGTTGCCATAGCACAGCCTACGGTGCCTGCGTCGTCGATGGCTGGGGCACCGGCGCGCCCGTATGGAACGAATGCCCTGCCGGAGCCCGGGCTCGTCCCCCGTGTGGACCTGGTTATGTCTGGCGACCTCGTTACAAAGCCTGTTTCCAGAGTTGAGGGGTCTAGCGCATAATCCGGAAAAGTGGGTACCGGTTTTCCCTCACGACAAATGCGAAGCATTTGCGCGGAGATCATGCTCACGCAAAAGGATAGAGCGGGAGGACTTCTCGAAGAAAAGTCATCACGCTAGGTCTTGGCGTGTGCTTCTTGGAGCCGCCAAGAAATTGCCCGCGCGTGCCTTGGTTTTCCGTCAATCCAAATCAGCGCCAGCGCCATGATCGGCATCATGCATCGGAATCATGCAAAGGTGTAGCGGCGGCCGATGCGGTTCAATTTCACCACCACTTGAGGTGTATACCAAGATTCAGAGCGAAGTTGCCGAATGTGCCCAACGCGGCGAATGCAGAAACAACTATCGGAAACCAGCCGAGGTCGTAGGTTGTTTCTTGACCGCCAGCGACGGCAGCGTGGGTTACGCGTGTGAATAGTTGCATCGTTGTTCCTCGCTTCCGGTTTAAGTGCGTCCCTTCCGACCTTCTTTGGTTTGACGCACCGCTTCGTTGACGTGTTGCGATCACGCCGATCCTCACGATCGCTCCATTACGGGAAGTTTGGTGAACCCTTGATGATGGTGGATAAAGATACCTGTGGGCGCTCAACTCTTTGTCGTCCTGAGTTGACTGGCCGGTTAGCCTTGGGAGTTCTGAGTCTTGGGAGTTCTGCAAAATGCACCCCGCCCTGACATTCCAGTTCGAACGTGCTGTGAACGAGTATGCCCAGTGGCGGGCTGTCCCGGCCGGGGATCGTTCGGATGCACCGGCTTGGTGGTGGAGCACGGCGTTGAACGCCGTCGATGAAACCGCAACCATGCCTCTGGAGTGGTGCGCTACGCTCGGGGTAGCCGACGGGTCGACCTACGCTAAAGGTGCGGAAGTTTTCAGGAACGCGCTCGCCGGACAAACTTACTTGCCGCAGTCGGAGAATTTTCCACGCAGGCTCAAGGCGATTTGACCCCGCTGCGATCGCGCCGCTGAACGGCAACGAGGGCGCCAACAGAAAACGGCGCTGTTGCCAGCGCCGTTCTGGTGCACCTACGCGTGGAGCCGGCCCACTTCGACTGGCGCTGGCGGGAGCGACCCGCTCTGGCTCTGCTGGCGTGGGAAGCCTGGCTCGCGGTCCGCTGGTGAAGCTATGCCGCATCCAAATGGAGTCAACTGCAACGACAATTAATTTTAGGCCAGCAGCTCACACCCATCGCGACATCGCGACATCGCGGGGAGCGCGTCGTGGCTCGCGCAGACGGCCGCGCTGGATGCGGTGGTGCCGCACACGGTTGCTTAGTCTATTTGCAGTTAGGTGGTGCGCCCGTTGTATTGGGCAGGTGGCCGGACGCCGCGCCTTTCCTACCTACCCCAGGGCACGCGCGTCCGGTCACTTCATTTGGTGGCACACCGTGATGTTGTGTTGGTGACATAAAGGGCACGGTCAGCCCTCGATTCGGCCAAGCCGAGGCTGCCGACACCATGCGTCGGCTGCAAAAAGCAACTCTCTCCCCCGATTCGGAGGGCTGCTGTCCACAGGTTCCGTCTTCACAATGTCGTGATCGTGTCTTCAACCGTACATGGGTGGGGCTTTTGCCCCCTATAAATTGTTTTGGGGCCGAGCGCCAAGACCAGAAAAGTACTCACCGACCACAGCGCGGTGCATAACGTCAATTAGGGCGGAGACTGACCAGGCTCGATTGCGGGGACTATTTTGTAACCAGGGGAGTACTAGTGATGGTTCAATCAATAGCAGGACAAGTCTTCAACATTGTTGATCTGGAAAAAGAGATTGAGGCGGAGATCCGCAACAGTCCACCGCTGCGCGGCGTGCATTCCATCGACTTTGCGCCGTCGAGGTTGCGTTCGCCGACGATCGCGATGCCCGATTACGTCGAACACCGCGAGGGAGCGACCGAGATCGGCAAGCTGTCAGCCGAAGCCGTTGTCCGCGAATATGAAGCGGCGGCGAAAGAGATCGAGGACATGGGCGCCGAGCTGATCGAGCGCGCCAAGCAATGCGAGGCAATGACCAGGGATGCGCTCGCCGTTACCGAAGAGATGAAGGAAACTGCGGCGCGCTATCGCCAGGAGGCCAAGCGTGTTTTCCTTCAGATTGAGAACTGCACGGCGATGGCGGCCGAGGTTCGCAAGACCTGCTCCGAACTGAAGGATAAGATCGCCACGCCTGCCGGATAGACCGAAGTGAAAACGGGCCGCCCACTCGTGCTGAGTCCTGAGACGGCCGGCGGCCCGTTCGCCAGCAGCTCTCGCCTGCTCGCTTTGCGCAAATTGGCCCAGCGCGCCTGCAACGATCCGCGGCGGATGGAGGCGCGCAAGGCCGAGGCCAAGATCATGGAGATGATGCCGTTTCGGGTATGGCTATCCTGCACCGCGGTCGCGCGGCTGATCGGCACGCCCGACGATCGCAAAACCCGCGCGCGGCTGGATCGCCTGGCCAGCGACCGCAAGATCGAACGCAAGCGCGAGCAGGGCATCCACGGCCCCGTCTATCTGTTCCGGAGAATTTCGTGAGGGCGCGTCGGATCTTCGATGGCGTGGCCTAGATCGAGTGGCCATTTCTCGCTCGCCCCCCTCTTCGCGGGGTCGAGACGAGCGAAGCTCGCTCTGAGAGGGTTGGGGTGAGGGCCGCTTCCGCTATGACGCGGAGAGATGTGTTTGCGGAGAGTCACCCCTCACCCGAAGCCTTCGGCTTCGACCTCTCCCGCATCCGCCTTCGCCCGAAGGCGGGCTTCGGCGGACATAAGCGGGGCGAGGTGACTAGAGACTGCCCGCGCCGACCAACTCAAAACCATCACGTTCGCTTCAACCTGAACCCGTCCCGTTCTAGCGAGTCACGCGGTGCTCGTATTGTGACACAGATGAATACGGTCATCGGTCCGTTCTCGAGTTCCTCGGGGCTATGACGATTGATCGCACTTATCGCAGGCGCAAATTCGTATCATACTGTCACAATGCTCCACTGGATTTGCATGTTCGCGGCTGGGGCGATGGTTGCGCTGTCGATCTTCTTTGTCTTTCGACCGCATCACCCCCTCGGCGGAATACAGACGCCTCGTCAGGCGCTGGCGGGCACGACCTGTGTTGCGCCTCCCGAAACTAGCTTGATTCCGCGGGAATACAGTTGCGAGGAACCATGACCGGGCTCGCCATGATCCCGCTTTGGACCGCGCGACGACGTCCTGGAATGAAGACGTCCTGGCATGAAAGAGGCCGCCAACAGAGGCGGCTCACTTCTCGCGGAGGTCCAGCATCGGTGCCAATTACGTATTAGGGTGAGACGATAGCTTTGATCTTTCTCAAAATGGCTCTAGGGACTGGCCTGGCGATCATTAGCCTTGGCGTTTTTCCGGATAGGCTGAGGGGCGGAGCCATTGCCATCGCGACATGCATCGCTGCAGCTTTTGTCCTTCACTTCGGCGCTCCCTGAAAATCGCTTTATCGGAAACGCAAAGATCGTCACTGTCCTTCTCAATAATGACCCCGCGCCTTCGCATCCAGTTCGATCGGCTGCCGGCCCGGGCCGGTTGTTGGCTAGGTCTGTTGTCCAGCGGCTTCGAGGATCAGCCGGGTGATCTCGTCAGGATGCGAGATCATCGACACATGGCTCGACTTCAGCTCGATGGTCTTGGCGCCCATGCGCTTGGCCATGAAGCGTTCGAGATCGGGATTGATCGTGCGGTCTTCCGTCGAAACGGCATAGAAACTCGGCTTCGACCGCCACGCCGCCTGCGTGGTCTTGCCCGCGAGCAATGCCCTGTTGAACGGCTCCTGAACCGCATAGAGCACCTTCGCCTTCGCTTCCGGCAGGTCGCCCGCGAAATCGTGCAGAAACGCGGACTCGGTAAGGCGGCCCTCATCGCCGTCGAAAACGATCCCGGCGGACGCGGGCGGCGTGGGATATGTCTTGGCCAGCGCGGTATAATCCTCGCCGGCATCCGGCGCCCGTGCTGCGACATAGACGAGAGCTGAGACCTGGGGATGCACACCGGCCTCGGTGACGATCATCCCGGAAAAGGAATGCCCGACCAGGACTGTCGGGCCATCCTGCCGGTCCAGCACGCGCTGGGCGGCGGCTACCGCTTCGGGCAGCGTGGTCAGAGGATTTTGCACGGCCGTGACGTTGAGATCGGCCGCCTGCAATCGTGCGATCACCTCGGACCAGCATGATCCGTCGGCGAACAGCCCGTGCACAAGAACGATGTTGTGCGCCTTGGCTGGAGCGGAGGGTGCGGCCGTGGCTCGCGTTCCGATCAGCGAAGTGGAGGCGCCGGCAAGCAGCGCGGCCGAAAAGCTACGCCTGGTCATCATCATGATTTGATTTCCCTTCGGTTAGCCTTGCGCAGGCGCAATAGCGTTGCGCCAGAATAACGAGGCGCTGGGTGAGGTTGTTATTTCGTCGCCAGAGCCTGCTCCCTTGCTTATTGGCTCTCCACACAATGGTCGACGTGATTTGGATATATTTTCAACATCGCGTCGTACAGTTCACGGACGGCTGAGGTTGTTTCATTCAGTGAGGGAGGCCGAGGCGTTCCTTATGCCTCACAGCAGGCGCAGGGCTCCCGGCACCGCGGTGGCGTTGGGAACCGATTGGCGGCCCAGGCTTTAACTCGCGAGAGGAGGAAAGCCATGGCCCGCATATGGAAGACTCCGCTATTTGTGCTTGCCACGGCCTATTTCGTGATCGACGGACTGTTTTCGTACGTCACGCAACCTATTTCTGCCTGGCTCGGCAGGATGCAGATTTTCCAGCGAACGCGCCGCTGGATCGTCTCCTTGCGACCCTATCCGTCGCTGGCGCTTTTCGCGGTGCCGGTGATCATCCTCGAGCCGGTAAAACCCCTGGCGGGATATTTTGTGGCGACCGGTCATTTGGTTGCCGGTGCAATTACCTTCGTGACGGGTGAACTGTTAAAGCTCACCTGCGTCGAGCGGCTATTCGAGCTTAATCGCAAAAAGCTCCTGTCGATTCCCGCGTTTGCCTTCGGCTACAGGCATTGGCGGCGGATGATGGATATCATCGAATCGCTGGAGATATGGAAGGCGTCGCGACGCCTCGCAAGGCGTGCGGCTCACATCGTACGGATGCGCTGGCTTTCATTGAAGCGCGCCCGGAACTCTTATCGACTACAATAAGCTGAATGTTCGAAATCATTGCGCCGAACTCGTCGCGCGACGATCTCCAAACGTATCGCCAGGGAAGCGGCGGCTGCAACGCCTTCGCATGGTCGCAGGGCGCGCATCCAGGCGTCGCATCTCAAGGACGATGGTGGGCGCACAAGGGATCGAACCTTGGACCTCTCCCGTGTGAAGG
>Ga0066684_10000563_pt1 | contig 13005 bp, 11 predicted proteins | sample GraSoiAngelo_133_FD_62301 | JGI IMG/M metagenome (GOLD analysis project Ga0066684, IMG submission 62301) | Grasslands soil microbial communities from the Angelo Coastal Reserve, California, USA - 14_0929_05_20cm | ecosystem: Environmental > Terrestrial > Soil > Grasslands | place: USA... | reverse complement strand
AGCAGCTTGTCAGTGTCGAGTCCCTGCGGATCACGATTGTAGAAATCGAGGCTGATCGCCGCATAGAACATTTGCGTGCGCACGTCCAGCGCGCGGTCGAAGTCATCAGCCGCTTTAGCCTTCTCGGCCAATTCTGCTGGAATCGGTTCGTTGGTTTTGTAATGTCGAGCGAATATCTGCAGGATGGCGGGATCCTTTGGCCATTCTTCAAACATCTGCGAAGGAGCCTCAATAAAATCGTTCTCGAGATCGCCGGTGGCCCACTTCGTGTCTCCCTTCATGATCCCGTGGATGAGATGGCCAAACTCATGGAAGAACGTGATCACGTCCTCGCGCTCCATCAGTCCGGTCTCGCCGGTGGCGCGGGGGAAATTGCATACCAGGACATATTCCGGAAGTCGAAAGCCTTGCTTCCCAGTGGCGAGATTAAACGTGGCGTAGTGTTTGAACTTGTTCTCCCGCGGAAACATGTCAAAGTAAATCCGTCCAATCAGCTTGTCTTTAGCGTAAACGTCATAGACCGCCACCTCCGGGTGCCAAACTTTCGCGGTGGTCACCGGCTTGTAGGTAAGGCCATACATCCGGCTGGTAATATCGAGAATTCCTTTCAGCACCCGCGAATATTCGAAGTAGGGACGTATGACCTGGGAGTCGTAGCCGAATTTTTCGATCTTGGCGACATGCACCAGATGAGACACATCCCAGGGGTTTACGCTCTCCGCTTTTGGATCCTCATGCTTTTTGTAAGCCAGTAATTCTTCGTAGTCACGCTTGGAACCAGCTTGAGCGGCGGCCGTGATCTTTTCAATGAAATCGGCTGCATTTTGCTCGGTTCCGACCATCTTGTCTTCGGTGATGTAGGCCGCCCAGTCCGGATATCCCAGCACGTTCGCGAGTTCGTGACGTTTCTGCAGAAGTTGCGCCAGCACGTCAATGTTTTTTGGATACGCGCGTTGCCGATAGAGAATGAAGAATGCCTTGCGGGCACTCTCGTTCTTGGAATAATCCATGAATGGAAAGTAGTCCGTATTATCGGTGGCAAGCGTAATCTTGCCGGACGCGTCGGGGGAGTGAGAGCGCTTGAAATCTTCCGGAAGTCCGTCCAAGTCGGAGGCGTTCACCTGAAGCTTGCGTACGTCAGCCGCGATATTCTGATCAAACTGCTGCCCAATCTTCAATATTTCGTCCTGCAGTTGCCGTATTTTCTGCCGGGTGGGATCGTCGCGGTCTACGCCAGCACGATGGTAGTCGCGTAAGGTGGTTTTGAAATAATAGCTGCCGGCAGGGTCGAGCCTGGAGCCGTCCAGCGACGCGAGCACGTTGTACATGTCTTTATCCAGCGTGATATCAGTGAGCACGCTGTTGCCTTCCTGTTCACAAACCTGGGCAGCATCTCGAAACGGCTTGGAGGGATGCACCTGCTCCGCCAGACCAGCGCGAGCTTCTGCATCGCTCACTACCAGCACCGCGGTATCGAAGGACTGCAGAGTCGTCATTGCATCGCGGGGTGAGGTGCTTGCCTTGATTGCGGCGATTCGCTTCTTGGCGTCATCGAGATCGTTGCGGCAGGAGGCAAGAAACGATTCGGGAGTGCCTGCCAGATAGCTGGAGGCATTCGGTGCTGGAGTTTGCAGTTGCGCGGCCGAAATGATGCACGCAAGCATCAGAGTGAACAGCAGCCCAATAAATTTACGATCCATAGACCTATTCTCCGATCGGATTCTAAGACAGGCGCGGAGCTGCGCGGGATCATGCCGCGCGCAAACCGGTCAGCTTAAACACGGTTCCGGCTTCCGTCAAGAAAAACGGCGATTGCGAGCGGAAACTGATTTCTCACAATTAACATTTGTCTGGTAGATGGATAGAGGTTAGCGAGGTTCAGAGATATATCCGCAGTAGTTCTTACATCTTTGATTTTAGATCTTGAGTTTGGATAACCGACAAACTTCGGAATGGAAGAGCTTGAACTTCGAACCGTAGTGCGAAATCTCAAATGCCTTTGCGTTCAATTTGTCGCGCTAGTCTGAAACCCGGCTGTTGCTCTTTCCGGAACACTGGTTTGTTCGCATTGCCTGATTTCCAGAATGCGCGAGGTCACAATCGGCGTGCGATACGCAGGATGACGAAACTCCAGATGCATGCCGCGTCCGACAAAACGTATCTTCAGCATCGATCCGCCCCAGGAGGATCCTTCAATTCTTACCAGCACGGGCTCGGGACAAAATGCAGGATGGCCCCAAATCCAAGCCTCGCCTTGTCCGCAATGCACCACGGTGTACCAACGATGCTGCGTCTGAATTTGCAGCATGGTCCTGGCCGGAAGATTGTCCAGAAACGCTCCGCCTTCGATTTCTGACTCGACGATGTTACGGTTCACCGTATCGTCAAGGTTCGGGTGACAATGGAAGAGCTGGGGGCAGGTATCCACCTGTGAGCCTCTTAGCTGGATTGAGTATAAACCGGCTGTCTACTGGAGGAAACAGTCCTGCCGAGCAAGCATCTCGGCTGTCCGGCAACCTGGTTGAATCGTTCCAGCTTCAAACGTCTTTTACTTATGCGGAGAGTCCGCGAGTGTCATGCCTGGTCTGTCCCTTAAGTAACACGATGTGCTCGCTTATCGGTTGACCCTTCAAATTGATGAAGATACGATTCATAAGCCCGATGTTTTACCTGGCGAAGGTGCAAAGAAGTGCAAAAACGGGAGAGCCTGTAAGTTCCTGTAAGTATTAGAAAAAATGGGAAATAAAAACCTCACTCTGTCGACAGCGCTTCTGTTAGCAATGATCTCGACCGGCACGGCTTGCCATACGACCCAGCGTCAGGCGCGCCTTCCGATGCCACAAGCCAATGCACCAGCCCTCGCACCAACGTTAGCCCCCATTCCCCAAGCCATAGTTGATTCACAGCCTGCGGCTCCCGAACAGGCGAACGCAACCCAATTGAAAGTGGATCCGGTTACAGATTTGATAGCGAGCGCCGAAAACGAGTATCAAGCTGGAGATCAAAAATTCAAGGCCGGGGACCTCGAAGCAGCCAAACAGCACCTGGACAAGGCAGCGGACCTGTTGCTGCAGAGTCCCGGCGATGTGCGCTCGGACGAGCGTGTGCAGCGTGAGCTGGAGCGAATCCTGGAAGCCGCAAACCGGCCCGAACTGTCAGCCCTGCAGTCGGATAACCCATCATCTCAACAGAAGGCCGAGCCCGCTCCGATTGATGAAGCCAATGAGGTCACCCCTCCAGTCGACGCCAACGTCAAAGCACGGGCGGAAGCTGAGATCAAAGCCACTCATTCCGATCTTCCGCTCATGTTGACCGATCCAGTAGCGGGCTATATCAACTATTTTTCCAGTCGTGGACGGGAGACGTTGCAGCACGCATTGGAGCGTGGCGGACGTTATCGCGAAATGATACAGAACACGCTGAAGCAAGAAGGCGTTCCCCAGGACCTGATCTATCTGGCACAAGCCGAATCTGGTTTTCATCCTCTCGCACTCTCCCGCGTGGGGGCTCGCGGTATGTGGCAGTTCATGTCCATCCGCGCCCGGGGCTATGGTCTGCAGCGTAACTTGTGGGTGGACGAGCGCCAGGATCCGGAAAAATCCACCCGCGCCGCCGCTCATCATTTGAAAGATCTGTACAACCAGTTCGGTGATTGGTATTTGGCGATGGCTGCGTACAACTCCGGGCCAGGCACGGTGCAGAGTGCGGTCAAGCGCACCGGCTACGCGGATTTCTGGGAGCTCTACAAACGCAATGTGCTGCCCAAAGAAACGCGTAATTACGTGCCGATCATTCTGGCCGTAACCATCATGGCCAAGAACCCGGCGCAGTACGGACTTGACGATATCGTGGTCGAGCAGCCGGTCCCATATGACACAATAAAAATAGATTATTCGGTGGACCTGCGCCTGGTCGCGCAGTGCCTTGATGTTTCCCCGGGAACACTACAAGACCTGAATCCAAGTCTGCTGCGTCTGACAACACCGAAAGATCAGGTGTTCGAACTTCACCTTCCGGCCGGAAGTAAGGACCGCTATCTGGCGGCCATCGAACCTATTCCGGCACCAATGCGAGTGTGGTGGCGCTATCACGAGGTGGTTCAGGGCGACACTCTGGCCTCGATTGCTCGCACCTATCGCACCAGCCCGCACGCGATTGAACAAGAGAACCATCTTCATGGGGATGAGCTTCAGCCTGATAGCAAGCTAATTATTCCCATCCCGCCGGGGAAACATGCTGCCACAGAAGACGGCGCCAGTTACACTCGCCGTGCGACTCGTTACAAGGTGCGTCGAGGAGACACGGTCCAGTCTGTAGCCGATAATTTTGGCATTCCAGCAACCATGCTTCGCCGCTGGAATCATTTGAAGAGCGACAGCCTTCGTGGACGGCGGATCGTGTATATTCACTTGCCGGTTACGCCAAGCGCCCTAACCAACGACCAGCCCGTGGTATCTAAATCCAAGGCAACTAACAGTTTACGACCGACGAACCAGAATCCGACGCAGCATCACAAAGTTCAGCCGGGCGAGACTCTAGTTTCGATCGCTATGACGCACCACACCACCGTCGCCGCTTTGAAGCGAGACAATGGCAACCTGGCTCCGCTAAGACCGGGTATGGTCCTGGTCATCAAGGACGTACGCTAACGCTCGGTTGCCAGCTTCAATCCCAGGTAGTTCCGTTACTTCCAAGTGCTCGGCCAACTCAGTGCGGCAGCTAGTCTCCAGCACTGCCAGAAAAACTCCCACGAAATGTTGGACCCGCCTACTCGACTTCACCTGCTCGGTGTAATATGCAACCTGCGGACGGTTACGAACGTCTGATGACGCAGTCGTGCGAAATCGCCGTGCTATAATCGCGCGCCGTTCAGCCAACGATTAGTCTTTCAGTTTTCTTTTTCAATTCCTTGGTTACCCGTAGTGCTTGCGCAGCGTCATGAGCGCCCAGCGCGGCTCAAAATCAGGAGGAAAAATGACCTTTGACGAAACCCTCTATGCACGTGATGACGAAATGGATGAATTTGGTGACAGCGGCGCCTACGGCGATTCGCTAGAAGAAGATTACGAAGAGGAAGAAGAGGAAGAAGAAGCCGAAGTTCCAGGCATAAGCGAGTCGCAACCCGAACCGACTGCTCCCGCACCTTCACGGCCTTCGGGCGCGGGTGGCGGAGGCTCACCTAAGCCACCACGCAAACGTGCCCCTCGCAAAGCTGCGAAAAAGAAGCCGGCCGCGCGCAAGTCTGCCAAGAAGAAGCCGGCGGCAAACAAGAAGTCTGCGCGCAAAGCGGCATCTAGCAGGACCGCAAAGAGGCGAGCAACACGCAAACCAACGAAGTCGGCCCGCCGCAAGGGCGGCCGGGGACGTCGGTAGATCTTAGCTTCCGCGACTGCAACCTGAGCCGCGCGCAATGGAGCGGTTAACGAGGACTACGCTGCCTTTGGCAGCGTAGTTGCCGTCTTGGTCAGCCGACGCACCGCCAATGACAACATTACACGCGTTACGCCGCTCATAATCATGCTCACTCCAACCAGCGTGCCAATCGCCCAAGCTGAGCTTGATGGCCAGTGCGACCAGATGAGCAGAGACAGCAGCAATGTCACGACCCCATCGAGCAACAGCCAGCCTGCCCCATGCAGCGGCCGCACCTTGAAGTACAGCACTAGGTCCAGCACACCCTCAATCAGGAACAAAGACGCCAAGAGTAATGTTAGCGTTGCAACCCCCAACAGGGGATGCAAGAGCAAATACGCTCCAATCAATATGTAAGCCAGGCCGACCAGCACCTTCCATATCAAACTGCCTGCGCCATGCGAGTGAAAGCCCACGATCAAATGGACTGCGCCAGCCAGAATGATGAGCCAGGCGATCACCGCATTTACAGCAACAGCCGCTACCAACGGCGACGCGATTGCGAACACCCCGAAAATGATAAGCAGAATGCCCCAGGCAATCGACCAACCGGAAGCATGTCGTACCAACAAGGAAGATGATGGTGAAGTCATGTGCATCTCCTTACTCAAAATCAGGATGGCACATTTTGCGCCTCGGACACATTTTCCGCAAATACAAAGACACCGATAGGGGCTGAGCGACAGATGAAGAAATCCGCCACCCAATTGGTTGGGAGTTCAGCTGGTCATGTTATTTTTTTCCCGTAACCGCATGCAGACACTTGCTGTACAGCTCCAGCAAGTGTGACGCATATTCTTCTGGTTTCGAAGCGGCCCCACTCCCTTGGAAACCAACACCTGATGAACTGGTCCGTCCGTATCCTGTGGTCATGGCGACAAATTTCATTAGATCCAACGCAATGTCTTCGTGGCGGCGCGATCCGGATGCGCCCGCAGGTACTTCCTCCATGAATACCTCCCGTGAGTCTAAGAAAAACCTTCGGGTTCCATCTTGGTAAGCTTTGACCCAAGCTGAGGATAACAGAAGACTTTGTCTCTAATTGTGACCTCATCTCGGCGCCGAAAGGAAATAGAAACATCCTCGCTCAAGTCTTCATCGGACTTGCCGATATGAGCTATGGAGAGGAAATTTCTTATGGTCAGTCCCGTGCACCATTCCCCAGCCCGAACCGAGGCGGATCACGTCTCCAGCAGAGATCCGCAAAAAGCGGTGCAAAAACAAGCTCCAAAGCCTGAGCCCGAGCAGGATTCAGTCAAGTTGAGCCGGAACGGCGATGCAGACCATCATCACGGGAAGTCAAGGTAACTATTCCCGTCTTTGAGTTTTTCCTGGCCGACGCCCTCAGGGAGGAGGTGGATCTGCGATCCACTTCCTCCGTTGATTCGTTTCCCCAAGTTTTGCCACGACTAGTCCTCGTCTTCAATTCACAGGTTCAGTTCACATCGTGGAGCATGGCGTAGGAGAAGCCGCCGGACTGGCTGTTCAGGGCCACAAACGTGCGCACCTGACCGGAACTGAATGCCAGCGAACCGGTGTCGATGGCGGAGAATTTCTGTCCCACTAATGTGAGCACCACCTCATAATTGCCCGCGGTTAACGATTGATAGCTGGTGGCGGCGTCGAAGGCCAGATTGCTGAGTGTAGGACTGACTGTGTTCAGGTCCGTTCCAGGAGTAACAATGTAAATGTCAACCGGGCCCAAACCCGGCGAAGCATTCACCAACCGAAGTTTGAGATCACCCGATGAAGGCGCCGAGTTGTCATCCGTGAGCACCAGGGCGGCAATGCTTGAAGAGAAGTTGGAGGCAACGATTGTGGTATCCGAGCCCGAGGAAAAGCTGATGGACTGTTGCAGGAGCGAGTTAGCGGTTCCGGAGGGATCGATTTGAACCTGGCGCGAACCGGATGTCACTGATTGATAATCAGTGCTGGTGCCGTAGGCGATATTGCTTGCCACTTTAGCACTGTCCACCAACATGTCAAGGCTGGATTCATCTGGAACTGCATTCATCATTCGAAAGCGTGTTTTTCCGCTGCCTCCGCATCCTAGGCTGAGAACGACGGTTCCGAGCAGTAACATACCGGCACACAACTGCACCAACCGTAAGAGTCGGTCCACAATTCACCTCTTCAATGTTGGAAATTGGAGTTCCGTGCAGTAAAGACGGAGTGATGCGAGGTCGTCATTCCGGAGTTGCTGTGTCTGCGTAAAGAGTGCGTCAAGAGAGGTAAAGAGTTGTAAAACATTGTCGCCGCTCGTCGGCTCGCATTAAGGACCGAGGTTTTCAATTGCGACGACCGCCGATCGCCCCATCTCTTTACGAAGTTTTACGTGACTTTACTAACTCTTTACCCTCTTGCCGTCGGTGAAGTGTTCTAACTGGTAGGGGATTTCAACGGGGCGGAAGCTCCAATCATTAAGCGAGCAGGAACTGGAGAGCATATACATGTTGAAACTAATTTTTCCTCAAAGACCTTTTTTCCCGCGAGGCCGACGCAGGCCATTTCTTGCGATGGCCTTTCTGATCACCTTGCTTACCTTGTGCATCGTCCCGGCGGGAGCCTTTGCTCAAGATCAGCAGGAGGCGCCGCCACCGCCATCCGACCAGCAGTCTGAGCACGGGATGGGACGGCGCATGGGCCGTGGCCAAATGCCGAGCGTGGACGATCAGCTCAAACATCTCAGCAGCAAGCTGAGCCTGAGCGAGGATCAGCAGGCGAAACTAAGACCAATCCTCGAAGATCAGCGCAAACAGATGGAACAGATTCACAATGATTCGTCACTGTCACGCGAGGACCGGTTCAGCAAAATGCAGCAATTGCGTCAAAACTCTGACACTCAGATCAAGAGCGTGCTCAATGAGGACCAGCAGAAGACCTTCGGTAAGATGCGCGAGGAACAACATGGCCGCATGAACAAATGGAGGAAGGGAAAAGAGAACGCTCCTCCTCCCGGTGGCAGCCCGGACAATCAGCAGTAGAAATCGGATATCAGTCCTTTTCTCCCCAAGCCTCTGAGCGGTGGTGGGTTTTGCATAGTGTGCAAGGCCTGCGCGGTTCAGAGGCTCCCTTTTTGCGATTTACAGACTTTTACCACAGTTGACGGAATCTTTACTTCACTCGGCAGCAGCCCTGGCATCACACTCCGCATGACAATTGCCTGGTCTGCGTTGCTGACATTCGAGCATTGCAGTTCTGGCATATCTCGAAAATCAGGGAGTAAAGAGATCCATGCTCAGGAAAGCAATCAGGAAAGTCGGCCGCGTTGCAGCTGCTTTGTTCTTATGCGCGTCCGTATCTCTGGCCCAAGAAAGTCGCTCGGAAGTGAGCGCGAGCGTCACCGGAAACTTCACTAAGGAATCCGACGGAAACGGGATTGCGCAAACTCCGTCGCAGTCCGCTGGATTTCTCGCCAATTATCGGTTTGCTCTCAGCCCAAGAAGCGCGGTCGAGTTGAACTATGGCTACACCAGAAATGATCAGAACTACAATTTCGGCATTCCCTTCTTCGGCTCATCCAGCATTCAAGCCAACGTGCACGAAGCAACTGCCGCTTATGTTCTGGCTCCGCAGGCAATCGGCCGGCTGAAACCTTTTCTTCTAGCCGGGGGCGGCGCGCTGATTTTTAATCCAACCAACACTTTTGGCAACTCTTTTATCGGTGCCGAAACACAGGCTAAGGGAGCATTCCTATACGGTGCAGGCCTGGACTACAAACTGGTCAGCGGAATTGCGTTGCGCTTGCAATATCGCGGTCTGGTATATAAAGCACCTGACTTTAATGTACCCGGCTTCTCGACCGGAAGCTGGGGACATATGGCAGAACCGACGGCAGGAATAGTGTTCAGATTTTAGGCAGGTCGGAAGTTTTTGGGTCGCGTTGGGATGGGACTTCGTTAAGCGGCATCCACGGGGTCCCATGCTCTCATGCGATCGGGCTTCAACCCCTATTGCGCAATGAATGCCTGGTCAATCGAACCGGCGCTGTGGACGATCGGCGAGGAAACTCATCCGGCCGAACCAGCGTTGTTTATTCGCGCTTTCATGGTTGCTGTGGAGCGACGGTCATCTTTCCGTAGATTTCTTGAAGGATTTCGTTTGCTCCGTGGCGAAGCAACTGTTCCCCTACCCTCTCTCCAAGTTGGACAGGGTCATCGCCATTACCTGATTCTCGTAACACTTTTGCTCCGTCGGGACGCGCGACTACGGCCTCCAGATGGAGCATGCTGTCCAAGATTTCGGCGAAAGCTCCGATGGGAACCTGGCATCCTCCACCCAGTTGCTTCAACAACGCCCGCTCACAGGTGGTTGTGATATGAGCAGCACTATCATCCAGGAAAGCAACGTACCCGTGCACAGCTGGATCCGCTTTCCGAATCTCCACCGCCAGGGCGCCCTGACCAGCCGCGGGACACATCAATTTCGGGACGAGTACCTCCCGTATGCAGTCCTTCTTGCCCAGTCGATTCAAGCCGGCTGCGGCAAGGATAATTGCGTCGTACTCACCCGTTTCGAGTTTGCGCACGCGTGTATCCACATTCCCACGCAGCGGATGAATATCGAGATCAGGTCGCAGCGACTTCAACTGCGCCTGGCGTCGCAAGCTGCTGGTTCCCACGCGAGCGCGATTCGGCAGCGTTTCAATACTGTCGTACTTGCGTGAACAGAACACGTCTCGCGGATCGTCGCGAACTGGAATCGCCGCAATCTCGAAACTGGTGGGAATTTCCGTAGGCAGATCTTTCAGACTGTGTACCGCAAGGTCGATCCGGTTCTCGGCCAGCGCCTCCTCAATTTCCTTAGTGAACATTCCCTTAGTGCCGACTTGGCCGAGAGCAATATCCGTAATCCTGTCACCAGTCGTCTTGATGACTTCAATTTCGATGGTGTGCCCTTGCTGTTCGAGACGCGTCCTGATGTGATTGGCCTGCCAGAGCGCTAGTTGCGATCCCCGGGATCCGATGCGCAGCAGTGCCACTAAATTCGTGCTCCGGAATTTCCACCCGCGGACTTGCTCGTCTTATCCCCACCTTGCTTGCGGTTCTGCTCTTGCAGATTGAAAAGGCGTCGAACGATGTCGATTATTGTAGTTGCTTCGGGTTCGCGCACCGCCGTCTTCAGCGTGCTGATGGGGGTGTGCATGATCTTGTTTACAATCCCCCGGGTGAGTGTTTCAACTGCCAGCTCTTGTTCCGGGGAGAGCGATCCCAAGCGCCCACGGACCCGGTCAATTTCGGCTTGGCGAATAGTTTCCAGGTGATCCTGCAACGAAACTATGGTGGGAACGACATCGAGCGCCTGCAAACGTGCCTGGAAGCGGTCGACTTCTTCCGCGATGATGGCTTCAGCGCGCTCGGCTTCTTTTTTCCGGTCGGCGACATGCGACGAAACCGCCTGCTGCAAATCGTCAATATGGTAAACGAAAATGCCATCCAGGCGGTTCATCGCAGGATCAACATCACGCGGAACAGCAATGTCGATGAAAAACATCGGACGGTTTTTGCGCCGTGCTAAAAATAGTTCTCCATGTTCGCGCCGGAAGATGGCATGAGGAGCGCCTGTCGAGGTGATGACGATATCGGCCCGATCGCAGGTCTCGTAAAGCTCCTCAAACAGGATTGCGTGTCCATCAAACCTGGCGGCGAGTTGCTGGGCGCGCTCGTAGGTGCGGTTAGCCACGAAGATCGACTCGGCTCCGTGGGCCAGTAGGTGGCGTGCAGCCAATTCGCTCATCTTGCCCGCGCCGACAAGATAAACATGCTTGCCTTGCAGCGATCCGAAAATCTTCTTGGCTAACTCCACCGCAACCGAAGCGACAGATACAGCGGACGAGCCGACCGCGGTCTCAGTGCGAACCCGCTTGGCGACGGCGAATGCGCGGGTGAGAAGCAAATCGAGTTGCGAGTGCACCGCGCCAACAGCCCTGGCGGTGGCGTAGGCCTCTTTCACCTGCCCGAGAATCTGTGGCTCGCCAACCACCATTGAATCCAAGCTCGAGGTCACACGAAACAGGTGACGAACTGCTTCGCCTTCACTGTACTCATAGAGGTGGGGCTCGTAATCGGCAGGATTCACGTGAAAGTAATCACGCACAAAGCCGCGCAGGTCCACGGTTCCATTTTTCGTCTGAGCCAGGACTTCTACGCGATTGCAGGTCGACAGGATCAGCCCCTCGTCAACTCCCGGGTGCTCTGCCAGCCGCTTGATGGCCTCATGCAACTTCGAATCAGGAATGGCCAGGCGCTCACGCACTTCGACCGGTGCGGTCTTATGGTTCACGCCGATGAGCTGAAACTTCATGACTGAACGAATCTGTGGATCGTGCTGTAGTAATTCGCCGACCAGGCAATGACCGCAGCCGCCACCGCGCCAGTGGCCAGATACGCTGCCCTGCGGCCCCGCCAGCCGGCATTCCAGCGAGTGAAAACCATCAATAAGTAAACTGCCCACATCAGCAGCGAGAGAAAAATCTTGGGATCCAGGAGGTCCACTTTTCCGTATGTAGATTGGGCTACGATGCTGCCCGCGACTAGTCCCAACGTCATAAATGGGAAACCGAGAAGTAGCGAACGATAACCGATCTCATCAACTACTTCGAGCGCGGGCAGGCGCGACACAATACCCGCTGGTTTTTTTGACTTCAGACGGCGTTCCTGTAACAGATAAAGCAGGCTGGCCGCAAAGCTGATAAACAGAGCTGCATATCCTGCGAAGATCATGGCGATGTGGGCAAAGAGCCAGCCTCGTCGCATGCCGGGCGAAGCTAGCAGGAACGGCTGCTCGGTCGTGGCTGCGACAAACGTCAAAACAAAGACCAGCGGGAACACAACGATGCCCGGAGATGTGGTGCGATATACAAAATACACAATCATGAATGCCGCCATTACCAGCAGCGCCAAAAATGATTCGGAGTTGTGCGCCGACGTAAGCGTTATTTGTCCTGAAAGCAGGACTGCTTCGGCCAATGAAACGAATTGGAATACCATGCCCAGGCTCATAGCCGGCAGCGCGACTCGACTCAGTAACGAACTGCTGCGAGTCAAGGCAAAAAGGGCGTAAAGAAGGCCTACGGTGTAGCAGGTAAGTGCCACGCGAAGCCAGAGTATCGGCATAAACGGATTCGACGGTCCCACTGGCGGGGCGGATATCAGCTCGCCCACTCTCGTAATTATAGTCTGCACTGCTGGTGAGGCAGAAAATAAGAAGTTCCGAGCTTTGTGAGTACGTCCACAGACCCTGCACAGAGGACCCCGAGAGCGGATCTACCAGCAGGTTCTACTCAGCAGTTACTATTCCACTCCAAGATTAGTAAGTGCCTGCTCCAGGAGATCGACGCTGACCAATAATTGACGACCACTGGCCATCATATCTTCGATCTCATCAAATGCCTTAAACAGCCTCATCTTGACTGCTCCATATTGCTCAGCCTCATTCAGAGCGCGTCCATGTCGGGATGACCAGGCCCGCAAAACTTGGTCTGGCAAAAACACACTGACGGCAAAGGTAATTTTGCGGTCCGACGTGACATCGAAGACAAATTCCGCGGCCGGAATTTCAGGAGCATCGACCAACGCCGCCCGCTTCCCCACA
>Ga0066684_10000562_pt1 | contig 13013 bp, 10 predicted proteins | sample GraSoiAngelo_133_FD_62301 | JGI IMG/M metagenome (GOLD analysis project Ga0066684, IMG submission 62301) | Grasslands soil microbial communities from the Angelo Coastal Reserve, California, USA - 14_0929_05_20cm | ecosystem: Environmental > Terrestrial > Soil > Grasslands | place: USA... | reverse complement strand
CCCGCTGGCGGCAATCGTACTGCTGGCCTTGGTAGTTCACGGGCCGCTGCTAACGATGCAACTGCCGCTCACGACTTCCTACGACGCCAACCTGCACATATTTTTCGCGTCCCACTACGCTCATCATTGGTTCGATCCGTGGAATGAGAAATGGTTTGCGGGTTTCTCGCAGACCACATATCCACCGCTGGGTCACCAATGGATCGCGATCTTTTCTTACATCGTTGGCCTGCGCGAGGCGTACGCGTTGGTGCAATTGATTGCAGTCGTCCTGCTGGCCATCGGCGTCTACCGGTTCTCCCGATTATGGGTGAGCGAACGAGCCAGCAGTTATGCCGCCGCGTTCAGCGTGTTTTTAGGAGCGGTGGCATTTCTGGTTTACTCAGCTGGACAGCTCTCGACTATGCTCTCAGCCCCCCTCTACCTGCTGGCGCTGCCGTACTTCTATGATTGGTCGCGCTCGGCAGATGGTAAGGGATTGCTCAAAGGACTGGTGCTGATCTGGGCTGCTGCTTCCGTCCATCACGTTACGCTTATCTTTGGTTCGGTGCTGTTCGCGTTGCCGGTAGTGTGGCTCGCGTGCATCGATCGGCACGAAGGCCGATCTGTCGCTGCGGTCCTCACTCGCGCCATCATGTTCGCGGTAGTGGCCGGGATTGGCGTCGGCGTGATTCTGCTTCCCTACTGGATTGCCATCATCCGGCACCCGATTGAGCAGATTCCGATTCCTCACGCCAGCCGGTCGAATTTGTTGCTAAACCTGAATTATTTGACCAATTACTTCTTTGTTCCCTATGGAGCATTGATTCTGGCGCTGCCGTTTGTGATCTGGATCGGTTCGGCGAATCGGCGGTTGCGTCCGCTGCTGTTCGGATTCTGGGTTGCGTTTCTTTTTGGCCTGGGAGGAACAACTCCAGTTCCCAAGTGGATCTTCGGCCGCGCCTTCGAGATCCTAACGTTCGAGCGCTTTACGTTATCAGCAGCTCTGCTTGCATTGCCGATCGTGGGATTGTTGGCGGAGTCGCTGCTGGACCGCTACCGCGCAGTTGCCGCAGTGGGTCTTTCCGCCGCCGCCGCGGCCACAATGGCGATCGCTATGGGATGGCTGGCATGGAGTCCGTTTCACACTCTGAGCGGACTTAACGTCGATTCCGTGGTCGAGTTCCTTAATCGCAACGGCCACGACAGGTATCGTTATCTGACGCTCGGCTTTGGCAATGCACTTCCTAAAGTGTCTACTTACGCAAACGCGAATAGCGTGGACGGCGAATATAACTCTGCGCGATTGCTGCCTGAGATGACGCACTACGGGTCGGCACAGCTCACCAGCGCCAAGTTCTTCGGCACGGCTGGCATGGAATCCCTGCGCGCCATGCTGAAGCACGCGAATAATTACGGTTTGAAGTACGTCTTCGTGCATGATCCGTATTACGAGCCGATGCTGGCTTTCGCTGGCTGGCGCAAGATTGAAACTTACGACTCAGGCACAGTGACAGTTTGGTCGAAGGAAGATGTTCCTCCGGCTCGCCCTATTCAATCCGACGCCATGCCGGCGCCGTGGGAAGGCCTGCTCTGGGGCACGCTGCCTTTGGGGAGCAGCATCCTTGCCATCTTATTGGCCTTGTTGCTGCCTGATCGCGTTCGCGCGACGGAGCGCGTGGTCGAATTTCCCGCTCCGGCAGGAGAGCGCGTGTATGCCCGGGAGGCACGCGGATGAAACACTTTCTTCCCTTCCTAATCACAATTGCAACAGTCGTTTTGGTATTGCTCGGCTGGGTCCAATCGGGCGTCGTGGCTCGCGAACGCATGCGGTCGTCGCGCACGCCGGATGAAGCCGCTCGGCTGCTGCTCAGTCAGGTACAGGCGCGGAAATGGGACTTTGCCCACACCTTGCTGGCAAATACGGGTGAAGTTGAGAAGGCAGCTTTTGTTCGCGATGTTGCCGGCAGCAATGGCAGCTTGCTCACTTACGCTAGCCTGGAAAAATTCGATGTTTGGCCGCTGCACAATAATGGCCGCGAGGCCACAGTACGCGTCAAACTTCATTACTCAACCGCTGTAGGCCCACTTGATGATGTGCGTGATTTGCAAGTCGAACACCAGGGCGAGACCTGGAGAGTGCGCTGGCCCACAACAACCATTGCGAAAGTGGCGCCTCAGGTGATCCCAGTGAATTACCTGCGCTGGGATGTGATCAATCGCAACGCGGAGGATGACTGGGGCGTGCAGAACGTGGATTCGCCGCAGGTCCGCATTCTTTCCATGAACGCGTTGCAGCGTCCGGATCGGATCGTGATCCTGGGCGAAATCGTGAACGAAGATACTATCCCGGCTTACATCAATGTGGGCGCGACTCTGTTGCGCCCTGACGGGAGCCCCATTGCCCAGGAGACCAGCTTCGACAAAATCTCTCATGTCCTGCTGCCGAAGCAAGTATCTCCGTATCGAATCGATTTCCCGGGAATCAAGCTGGATCAGGTGAAGAGTGTTCGGATGGATGCTAAAGCCATGCTGGTCCCGGCAAGCGCCGATCCGGTGATCGAGGTCAATCGGCAGAAACTGGAGACGGATGCTCTCGGCAAAAAAGTCCTGCGCGGGGATTTGGTGAATCAGAGCGGCCAGATCGTGAATATTCCGCATGTGTTGGCCGCCTATTACGACGCCAACGGAAAAGTGATTTGGGTTTCAGACGGTTATGTTGATCAGGAACTTCAGCCACAGATTCCGGTAGCGTTTGCGGTTGATGTACCGGATGACGTCGCACCCAAAGTGCACAACTATCACGTTGTGGTGAATCACTACGACATCAACAACGCTTCGTAAAATGCCCAGGCTGATTACATTTTTGTCCCTTGCATTGCTGCTCGCGATCCGCGCTCACGGCGCCGAACTACGCGGTCCGGCTCAGGTAAAAGCTGGGAGTGCATTCAGCCTAAGCAGCAACGGGTCTGGTGAAGCTACGCTTTACCTTGTTGGGCCGGCGTCGGTCAGCAAACGCAAAGTTCAGCTTGGCAGCGGGATCCCGGTCGAGGCGGGCGAAATCGAACATGCGGGCCGTTATGTCGCCATCGTTTGCTCCGGAGGTGACTGCTCGTCTGCAAACTTCTATGTCTTTGCCAGCGATGCTAGCAAGTTAAGCCTGCTGGTGCATCCCTCGCGCGTTCGCGTCGCTACCCCGAATGCGATTAGCGCCGTGGCATTTGTCTTTGACAAGTTTCACAATCTTGTGCTCACGCCGAGCGATGTAGAGTTTAGGGTGACACCGCAGCAAGGGCCGGCCCTGACCCACTCGCAACCCAGTTCAAATGGGGTGGCATGGGTTCGCATGACTTCTGCAACGAAGGAAGGTCCCACAAAAATCGGAGCGGCGGTCGCAGATGCGTCTGAGCTGCGAGTCGTACGGCAGGTCGCTTCGGATGCCTGCAATCTGCGGATCAAATCCGAGTGGGTTTCCGGGAAACTTTTCGTACAGACCGATCCGGTGCGCGATTGCGGCGGCAACAACGTGCCGGATGGCACGGTCGTGAGCTTTACCAAGACCGACGAAGCCGGCAAGACCACGGTGGATGCGCCGATCAAACGCGGCATCGCGCGGGTCGAGATGCCGGTTTCGGGCGAGGCGCGCATCGATGTTGCCTCCGGCGTGGTCACTGGAAACGAGCTGAATGTGGCAGGTGCACGATGAGGATTGCTCTTTATATCTTCACCGCACTTTGTCTGTTTGCATCCCTCTGGTCCCAGGAACCCGCCGATGCTTCCCTGCCTAAAGTTGTTCTAGCAGCGGAAAACGTTGGCCCGCGGCAAATTGAGGAACTCACAAGTAAGAGTGTTCCGCGCGACTACGCGTACGCATGGAAAACCATGGCCCGAGCGCTGGCGGAGAATCGCTCAGATTTGCTGGATGCTTACTTCACCGGATTCGCCAAAGATAATCTGGCGCGGCGCATCGCCGATCAAAAACGCACCGGCATAAATACGCGCTACATCGATCATGGCCACAAACTCGAGGCCATTTTCTACTCCCCCGCCGGTGATGCCATGCAATTGCGCGACCGGGCCCGCGTGGAAATCCAACTTCTGGATGGCGGCAACGTGATTCATCGCGAACAGGTGAATCTGCAATATCTGGTGCTCATGACGCCCGGCGCAGACCGCTGGCTGGTCCGCGATCTCGAGACTACCCCGGAGGTTCACCCCTAAGTTGTCCTCCGCGCCGCTGCACACCTTAAGAGCGTTCATGAAAGGGCCGTCGATTACACTTGTTGTGCTCGCGGCGGTCGTGTTCCTGCTCGCGAGTGGTTGTTCCCGCAATAACGTCCGCCGCTCGATCGATCAAACTGTGCGCGCCGTGGACCGTTCGCCGAAAGTTGTGGCTGATTATCAACCCTGGTTTGGCGATTCTCAGCACATTCAGGTCGGATATTCGACTCAAGATCCGAACGTGCTGCGGCGACAAATTCAGGAGGCGAAAGCTCTTGGCATTTATGCCTTTGCCGTGGACTGGTACGGCAACCGGAATCCGTTTCTCGACCGCAGCTATGCACTTTTGCAGCAGGTTGCAAGCGAAGGCCATTTTCACGTCGCGCTGATGTATGACGAGACCGAGGAAGATAACGGACACGCGACGGAAGATGCACTGGATGCCTTCGACAAGGCCTATCGCGCTTACATCGGCCCAAGCGCGCCCGCGCGCGCGGCATATCTGACATACCAGGGCCGGCCGGTGATCTTCATCTTCCCTAAGCGCGGCCATACAGACTGGAACCAGATTCGCCAGCAGGTGAACAAGTGGGAAATGCCGCCGATTTTGATCTACAAGGACGAGCCGCCGGAAAAGTATGCATCAAATTTCGACGGATACTATGCATGGGTTCATCCTGGTCCGAAAGGCTGGAGTTCCGACGGCAGCGAGTGGGGCGAGGAGTATCTCGAAACGTTCTATCGCCGGATGCGAAACAAATTTCCGGACAAGATTATTGTCGGAACCGTCTGGCCCGGATTTGATGATACGAAAGCTTCATGGAGTCTGAACCGTCGTATGGATCGGCGCTGCGGAAAAACGTTCGAAGACACGCTCCGCATTTTCCAGAAAAACGACAGCGGGGCTCCCATGCCCTTTATGCTGATTGCCACTTGGAACGACTATGAGGAAGGGACCCAGATCGAAGATGGTGTCGCACACTGCGGCAACCAAAAGCCACGCGGAGGAACTACCTCTGCGGGACAGGATCAAACCTGAGATCGACTCCGGCAAACCAACTCACCTCGACGCGTTCACATCCAAGCAGTGTGTTTGCTGTGACGGCAGGCACATGAGCGCTGGTTTCGGCGAGCCTTGATTCATGGCAACAGACCACACCCAGAGACATAGGCACCTGGTCAGCCTTTCCCGGCTGATGTTTAAGGGTTATTGCAGCGGATTCGACAACCCAGTCAAAGATCTGCAACCTATCCATCCTGAGCTGGAGTACATCTCGGCGCTCGATGAAAGCGAACTCGCCGAGTTTATCCGCGTCGCCAATCTGCACCATGTCACCGTGCGTTCATTACAGGTGGTTCAAAAGGCCACCGCAAGCTTGCGAAACGAAAATCTAAAACAGTGGTGCGCATCGTCACTCGCCAGCGAGCAACAGCGAATCGCCCATGCCATCGATACACTCGCGCCGATCTGCAGCGTGCTCGAAGCATCGGGCTGCAAAGTCACAGTCATCAAGTCGCTCGACCACTGGCCCGACCTCGGCTCTGATCTCGATCTTTACACTACCGGGGACGCCGATATCGTAAATCGGGTCATGTGCGCTGAATTCAAGGCCAAAACGGAACCTCGCAGTTGGGGTGACCGGTTGGCAAACAAATGGAATTTTTCGATCCCCGGTCTTCCTGAGCTGATCGAGATTCACGTGCAGTATCTCGGCCAAACTGGCGAGCACAGAGCGATGGCCCGCCGAGTAGTTGAGCGGAGCGTGATGAGAGAACTCAGTGGACACCAGTTTCGCGTGCCCGCGCCAGAAGAACGTATCGTGATTTCGACGCTGCAGAGAATTTATCGTCACTTCTATTTCCGGCTTTGTGATATGGCAGACTTCGCCTCCCTTCTACAGAACGGCGCCGTGAATTTCTCCGAACTGCGCCGCGCTGCTGATGCCGGGGGGATCTGGCCTGGTGTCGCGACGTTTCTGTTACTCGTCGCGAAATATGCTGTTGAATACGGCGGCAGGGTTGACATTCCCGCGGATGTCATCGCATCAGCCTACTCGCAAGATATTCACGTTCATCCTAGAGGAGATTTTCTTCGTGTCCCAATGCTCCCTGCCGCGGGTCTTTACGGAGCACAGCTACTCACTGCAAGCCGCCATCGCGATCTGCGCACCATGTGCCGCCTGCCGCTACTACCGCCGCTTGCGGTAACGGCTCTTCTGGCGTATCGGTTGACCGGGAGCGACAAAGGCGTTTGGTGACGCATCCACATCAAAAGCGTGTATCATTGAATACAGGATGTACCCGATGGATTCAACGGCAACATGGCCGTAAGCTATTGATGAGCCCAAATTTATTGTAAACGTGTTTGAGAGATCCCTGAGTGCGCGGACCGGGGGTCGAGTGTCCTCGACCCGAAAGATTCGGCCCACGTAAAATATTAAACCAACAACCTAAACCTCTAAGGCTCGCTTGTTGTTCGGCGCGAGGTTTTCGGTGTCTCTCGCATGGAATGTGATGAGGTGGGAATGAGAATCGCACAAGTAGCGCCACTTTACGAAAGCGTGCCTCCTAAGAAATACGGGGGCACGGAGCGCGTTGTTTCCTGGCTGACCGAGGAACTGGTTCGGCTGGGTCACGATGTCACGTTATTCGCCAGCGGCGACTCGATGACCACCGCGCGTCTGGTACCGGTCTGCGAAAACGCCTTGCGTCTGGATCCCAAGTGTACCGATCAGTTAGCACACCACGTTCTAATGCTTGAACAAGTGCTTAGCGAAAAAGATAATTTTGACCTGATTCACTTTCATATCGATTACTTGCACTTCCCCCTAAGCCGGCGCGAGAACCTGGTGCAGGTCTCAACCTTGCACGGGCGCCTCGATATTCCTGGCCTGGCTCCGCTTTACAGCGTGTACCGGGATATGCCGGTCATCTCGATTTCTGGCGCCCAGCGCGATCCATTGCCGTGGGTGAACTGGCAAGGCACGGTTCATCACGGAATGCCCAAAGATCAATATTCGCTCTTTGATAACGGCGGCGACTATTTGGCTTTCCTCGGACGTATTTCGCCCGAGAAGGGAGTGCCGCAGGCGATCGAGATCGCCAAACGCGCGGGTATGCCGCTGAAGATCGCAGCGAAAATTGACAAGACCGATGCGGAATATTTTCAAACTGTTATCAAACCATTGTTAAAGGATCCGATTGTTGAATTCATCGGTGAGATCGGCTATCCGCAGAAAAATGACTTTCTTGGTAATGCTGCCGCACTGCTTTTTCCCATTCAGTGGCCAGAGCCTTTTGGTATTGTGATGATTGAAGCGATGGCGTGCGGCACTCCCGTGATTGCTTTTCCGTATGGCTCGGTGCCGGAAGTAATTGAAGACGGCGTGACCGGCTTCATTGTTTCCGGCGTGAAAGGCGCAGCGGAAGCGCTCAGGGATATTGAAACATTTGATCGCCGGATGTGCCGCTGGCGCTTCGAGCAACGTTTTACAGACAAGCGCATGACGAAAGACTATCTGGCGATTTATCAACGCGTGCTCAAAGGCAAGCCTGCTCCTGTTGAGCTCTCTGACGGAGTTCTCAGTTGGATGAAGTTAGCGTCACCCAGCAGTACTACATAGCTGCCCGGTACTCGCCGGCTGACGACCTCACGCGTGTCCTGAAATACGGCAAGATGTTTGCCGTGTTTGACCGTCACGGTGACATCGGCTTTAGCGGACGCGGCGAGGAAGGGATTTTCTTCCAGGGCACACGGTTCTTGTCGGAGCTTGTGGTCCACGTGTGGGGAGCGCGCCCGCTGCTGCTCAGCTCGACAATTCAAGCTGACAATATTCTCTTCACCGCCGATCTCGCCAACGTCGACTTGTTGCGCGACGATGAGGTGAAAGTTCCACGCGACACCATCCACATGCTGCGTTCGAGATTTTTGTGGCAGGGCGTGTGCTACGAAGAAATCAAAATCGTGAACTACGGACTTGCGCCCTTGATAATTCCGATGCGCATCGATGTCGGCGCCGATTTCGCTGACATTTTTGAAGTGCGGGGGACTCGCCGGGAGCGGCGCGGCGGCCGCCTTGATGACGAAGTTCAGAGAGACGGAATCGTGTTGGGCTATGAGGGTCTCGATCACATTACCCGCCGTACGCGCGTCCAGTGTCGCCCAGCGCCGAGGAAAATTTCTGGTTCCGAACTGTATTTTGAAGCTTCTCTGGAGCCAAAAGAGAGCGCAGCGTTCCATCTAGCGATCTCTACATCCGCCACTCCCGGTCCCGAGGTTCGCTCCATCAGCCATTCCAGCGCGATGGCGGCGGCAAATGCCGAGATAAAAGCCGCATCGGCGAAACTATGCTTGATCACCAGCTCCAATAACCGTTTCAACGATTGGATTAAACGCTCCGCGGCTGATGTTGAAATGATGACGATTGGCAACCCAGAGCCGCATTACCCATATGCTGGAGTCCCGTGGTTCAGCACGGTGTTTGGGCGCGACGGCATCATCACAGCGCTCGAGGCGCTCTGGATTAGCCCCTGGATCGCGAAAGGTGTCCTGCAGTTCCTCGCCTCCACGCAGGCGCTTGAAACTCAACCTTCCGTGGACGCCGAGCCGGGGAAGATTTTGCACGAGATGCGCAAAGGCGAGATGGCGAACCTCGGAGAGGTTCCATTCGGCCGCTATTACGGGAGTATTGATTCCACTCCGTTGTTCGTGATGCTCGCCGCGGCGTACTACGAGCGCACCGGCGATGTGGGCCTTCTCAAACATTTATGGCCGAATATTCAGCTCGCTCTGGAGTGGATGAACAAATACGGCGATGTCGACGGCGATGGCTTTGTCGAATACGCGCGCCATTCTGCGAAAGGGCTGATTCAGCAAGGATGGAAGGATTCAAATGATTCGGTATTCCATTCGGATGGAACCCTGGCGGAGGCTCCGATCGCTCTGTGCGAAGTGCAAGGATACGTTTATGCCGCGAAAATGGCGGCTGCGCGCCTGAGCTCCATCCTCGGCCATTCGGAACAGTCTTCTGTCCTCGAAGCGGAAGCCGAGCGCCTGCGGGTGAGGTTCGAGGATGAATTCTGGTGCCACGATCTTTCTACCTACGCACTCGCCCTTGACGGCGAAAAAAGACCATGCCGGGTTCGCGCTTCCAATCCGGGACATTGTCTTTTTACCCAGATCGCCAGCCCGGAGCGCGCTCGACTCGTAGCGCAAACGTTGCTGGGCGAAGATTTTTTTACAGGCTGGGGAGTGCGCACGCTGGGATCATCCGAGATTCGCTACAACCCGATTTCGTATCACAACGGATCCGTGTGGCCGCACGACAACGCGCTTATCGCAAAGGGGCTTGCCAACTACGGGTTCAAGGAATTGGCCGGACATATTCTCCTCGGCCTGCTGGATGTCAGCGGCGCGGTTGACTTACGCCGGCTGCCTGAGCTTTTCTGCGGTCTGGATCGGCGTGCCGGTGAAGGTCCCACGTTGTACCCGGTGGCGTGTTCACCACAATCCTGGGCCGCAGCCTCCGTGTTCCTCATTGTGCAGGCCTGTTTGGGCATTTCCGTCGAAGCTGCGAACAAGCGAGTGCTTTTTGATGAGCCCTATTTGCCGCCCGGCATTCCTCAGCTTTCAATTAAGAAGCTTCAGGTCGGAACCGGGAGTGTTGATCTCTTTCTTGAGCGCCAGCCTCACAAAGTAAACGTTGAAGTACGCGACCAACATGGCGACATCCAAGTAGTTGTTCGATAAAGACAGTCTCCCTGCCAAAAGCTCCGCTTCTGGACGATTTCCCTTACAAGAAGCTCCCACTCGCCTTACGGGGTATACCGGATAGCAGCTAGTAGCGTAACGGACTAGATTTCAAAGGATTACATCTAATTGGAGGCATGCATGACCAGAGCAGTAGCGATTCTCTCAGCCGCGCTGCTCGCCGCAACGCTTGGGGTGGCACAAGACACATCTCAAAGCGGAACGACGGGCGCTCAGACAACACCGAGTACATCTGCGCCGAGTACACCGGACCAGAGTACATCGAGCCAAGGCACTACATCTACGACAGGCCAAAGCAGCCAAGGCACCATGTCCTCTAGTGGTCAGAACACCACTATTCAGGGATGCCTAAGCAGCTCCTCGATGGGGGACAACAATTACACCCTCACGCAAGATCAGACCGGTACCGTTTATACGTTGACGGGAAATACGAGTGATCTGAAGTCTCATGTGGGACACGAGGTTTCGGTTTCCGGCCAGGCGGTTTCCGGTAACACTGCCGATACTAGCGGGAGCCAGGCTGGAAGCACTGCCACCGCCGGTTCAGCTACCAGCAACGCGGGCGGAAACACGATCCAGGTAAGCAGCGTGCAGATGATTTCTGATCACTGCGGCGCAGCAAGCGCGAACCCACCGAGCGGGCCTACCGCCGGAGCAGCGGCGGGAACCACCACTCCGGGTAGTGCAACTGGTGAGGCGGCGTCAAACACTGGCACTGCAAGCTCCAGCCCGGCCACTACAACTGGCACGGAGACTTCGACCAGCCAGACAGCTGGCACAACGAGCTCAACGACAACGAGCTCAACATCAACGACCAGTGGCGCACAGAGTTCGACCACTCCTGATCAAAATGCCGGTGCGACTTCCAATCCGTCTGCATCGACGAGTTCTTCGTCGGGCACGGCTGATCAAAGCGCAACTTCGAGCACGGGAAACGCCGCCGGGAGCACGTCAGCTGCGCCTTCGTACTCTCAGCCGGCAAGCCCCAGCGCTGGATCTTCGACCAGCTCCAGTGCGTCGAGCACGCCTGCAGATCAGGGCGCGACGGGCAGCACGCCGTCAGGGGCGACACCTGCGGATCAGGGCACCACGAGCAGCGCTCAGGGGGCAAACACCGCTCCCAGCGATCAGACCGCAGAGAACACAAAAGCTGGTGGCAATGCGAAGGGAAACCTGCCACAGACCGCGACCGTCCTGCCGTTGCTGGGACTCCTCGGCCTGGGATCGCTTTTGGCTGGGTTTATCGTTCGTAGGTAAACATGCGTAGATAAACATGCGCGCAGGCCAAGCGCAGGTAAACCTGAGTCAGCGCGCCACTTCATCGTCTTTAGCGCGCTATTTTTGTCGCTCCGCATCACACGGGATGTGTGACTCATGGCTATGGCTTCGGCTCACTTTTCGCGTTTGCAAGCCAAACTGAGTAATGAGCAGATCAAAATCTGGTTTGCCCAATTTCACAGATGGGCAAACGTGGGGTGGGCCCATCTGCTGCCCGCAAATACCTCTGCCGATCGCTCTCGCGCGGTGAAGCAATATTTTGGCGCCTTGTTGATCACCTTGGGGGTGTTGCTGTCGGCGTATGTCGTAGGTACCTACACGTGGATGTACCACGAGCAGCGAGCACTCCTGAATCAATGGCAAAGCACTGCGAATCCCGGAAATCTCACAGTGTCGGCGGAGGGAAGCGCCTTAACACGCATCCAGATCCCGAAAATTAAATTAGATGCTGTAATCACAGAAGGCGTGTCTCACCGCGCATTGACGCTAGGACCCGGACATCTGCAATACTCAGCTATTCCCGGTGACGTCGGCAACTCGGTGATTGCGGGGCACCGAGACACGTTTTTCCGTCACATTTCCGAGCTTAAGACAGGCGATGATATATACGTCGAGCGTCGGGGCAGGCAATTTCATTACGTCGTAACCGGTAAACGTGTGGTTCAACCCAGCGACCTCTCCGTTCTTGATAGCAGCTCAGAAGCTCGCCTGACGCTAATCACCTGCTATCCCGTCTACTACATAGGACCGGCACCGGAGCGGCTGGTCATCGTCGCCACGCTGGCTAAGCAGGTCTAAGCCCCGCAAATTTAAAGCCCGGCGGTCGTCAATCTACAGCCTCTCCCCGATGGATTGGACCTTAACTGAAAGGCTAGCATTTTTGCTTGCAAGTAATTTACTGGTGTGCTTCGGCTTAGCACATCCGAGAACAAGAAGAGGTTTGCAAATGAGCTTCAATTGCGGGGTAGTGAAAAAGTACGTGCTGGCGATGACCGCGGTCCTACTGGTTTTCGCAACCCTGGGCTGGGCAGCGGATGAGAAATCTGACAAAGCGGACAGCGATATCGCTAAGCGAATGGACAAGGCAGCTGACGTTCTCAAAGAGATCGAGAGCGCCCCTGACAACGGCATTCCCGACAACATTCTGGGCGACGCAAAATGCATTGCGGTGGTTCCGTCGATGGTCAAAGTTGCCATCGGATTCGGCGGCAGCCACGGAAAAGGCGTGGCCACTTGCCGGATCGCGAGCGGTTGGAGCGCCCCTGCGCCAATCACAGTCACCGGTGGAAGCTGGGGTCTGCAACTAGGAGGCCAAGCGGTTGATCTCGTGATGTTGGTAATGAACGATAAGGGTATGGAGCATTTGCTCTCCAGCAAGTTCAAGGTTGGTGCAGATGCTTCGGCGGCGGCTGGCCCGGTTGGGCGTCATGCCTCGGCTGATACGGACTGGAAGATGAAATCCGAAATCTTGACCTATTCGCGTTCGCGCGGTCTGTTTGCAGGAATCGATCTAAGCGGCACTGCAATCTCGCAGGATAAGGACGAAACACGCATCCTTTATGAGAAGATGGAGCCGTTTCCCGACATCCTGACTGGCAAAGTCTCACCACCGAAGGAGAGCCGTACCTTTTTAGCGGCTATTGAGAAATATGCGCCTCCATCACCGCAGCAAGGCAAAGTCGAGAGGCCCAAGACAGAGTCGAAGTAATCTAAGCGATGTTTTGTGAAGCCAGGCATCTAACTGCCTGGCTTTTTTGTACCGACC
>Ga0066684_10000557_pt1 | contig 13059 bp, 12 predicted proteins | sample GraSoiAngelo_133_FD_62301 | JGI IMG/M metagenome (GOLD analysis project Ga0066684, IMG submission 62301) | Grasslands soil microbial communities from the Angelo Coastal Reserve, California, USA - 14_0929_05_20cm | ecosystem: Environmental > Terrestrial > Soil > Grasslands | place: USA... | reverse complement strand
CGGAAATATCTGTGCTGCATTCGGTAAGCGCAATCGGTCCTTCCAAAGCAGCTATGATTTCGGCCACAGAAATCTCTTGGGCACCCCTGGCCAAGTTGTAACCACCGTTGATGCCTCGATGTGAAACCAGGAACCCACTCTGCAGAAGCGTCTTCAGAACCTTGCTCACAGTCGGCAACGGGAGGCCAGATTCCGCAGCCAGGCCTCGTGCCGTGTGCAGGCCCCCACCGCTTCTGGCGACGTAGCTCATCAAAACCAGCCCGTAGTCGGTCAGTTTGCTCAGTCTGATCATTTAGGCGCCCTTCAAGCTCCAATCCAAATATAGTACCGATTCGGTACTCTTAATTCTAAAAGGAGACGGCTTCCCTTGCAAGGGGCGATCGGGAAAAATGCAGGGTTCCCGCTCCTCGGCCAGATCGCTCCAAAACCGCCCGCCCATGCACGACGGTTTCTACCACCCAATCGTGAATTGATGTAAGCCGTGCTTTCTCTGCAATCTGCGCTGGGCCGCGGCTGTAGCCAGGCCCATACAACCTCAAATGCGTTTAGGTATCTAAAAGACGATCCGTAGTATCAGGAGGATGTTATGTCCAAAACAGTTTTATTGACCGCTTGTCTGCTGCTATCGACAGCATGGGTTGTCGCGCAGCAAAGTAGCGCACCCGACACATCGGGGAGCTCACAAACTGGCGCGACCACATCGAGTAGCTCACAATCGGGCACAAGCAGCGAAGCGAACGCAAACACTATTCAGGGATGTCTGAATGGCTCCAGCGGGAACTTCACTCTGACTGACAAGTCCGGAACAACCTATCAATTGGCGGGAAAAACCTCTGACCTGAGCAAACACGTAGGCGAAGAGGTAAGCATTCACGGTTCTCAGAGTTCGTCGGCTTCTGGTTCGGCCAGCGCTAATGCAGGCTCAGCCAGCGGGAGCGCAAGCACCAGCCCAAGCGCTGGCGCGAGCAGCTCCGCAAATCAACCCACGTTCAACGTCACGGATGTGACCAAAATTTCGAGCACCTGCTCGTCGAGTCAAAAGTAATACGTCCCAATGACCTGAGCTGCTGCCGCGCCACCGGCAGCTCCGGCCTCATCTCCACATCGATCTATATCTGCTACGTACCTTCGAGCAAAGCCCCCACGGAAACGAAACAGTTACAATAAGATTTCTTCTCATGCACGTGCTCGTCAGAATCTGCAAGCCCGTTCTGTTTAAACATTTGATAGACAACCCGGAAAGGACCACAGTTTCGTGATCATCGGTGTGCCCAAGGAGAGTTATCCCGGGGAGTTGCGGGTTGCTCTAGCTCCGACAGTCGTACCCAGTCTGCTAAAAGCGGGTTTTGAAGTCGTAATCGAAACGGAGGCAGGCAGCGAGGCGGGCTTCCCTGACCGTTCTTATATCGAGAAAGGCGCCAGCGTGCTGCCCGACCGCGCCGCAGTATTCCGCTCGGCCGATGTTGTGGTGCAAGTCCTCTGCTACGGCTCCAATGACGTTACTGGGAAGGCAGATCTTCCACTGATGCGCCGCGGGCAGGTCCTGATTGGATTTTTGCGGCCGTTTGGTTCGGTGGAGGTCCTTCAGCAGATCGCCAGCACCGGTGTGACTTCTTTTTCCGTTGAACTGGTGCCGCGAACCACGCGCGCACAGAGCATGGACGCACTTTCGTCCATGGGAACCATCTGCGGTTATAAAGCTGTCTTGATCGCGGCTGATACCCTTCCGCGAATTTTCCCCATGCTTACCACCGCTGCGGGAACGATTACACCCGCGCGGGTATTTGTGATTGGCGCCGGTGTCGCGGGACTGCAGGCGATTGCGACCGCCAGGCGGATGGGTGCAGTGGCTTCGGCGTACGATCTCCGGCCTGCGGCAAAAGAACAGGTGCAAAGCCTGGGTGGCCGCTTTATCGAGCTCCCGATTGAAGCCAAACATGCGGAAGATGCCCGCGGTTACGGGCGCGCACAGGACGAGAATTTCTACGCCCGGCAGCGCGAACTGCTGGGACGGGTAGTCGCGGAAAGCGATGTTGTGGTGACCGCGGCGGTAGTTCCCGGCAAGAAGTCACCTGTGCTCGTAACCGAAGAGATGGTGAAGCGAATGGCGCCAGGATCCGTCATTTTCGACCTCGCAGCCGAACGCGGTGGAAATTGCGAACTTACGCGCACCGGCCAGACCGTCGTGGAACACGGGGTAACGATTATCGGGCGGATCAATGTCGCTGCCAGTGTCCCATATCACGCCAGCCAGATGTATGCGCGCAATCTCACTGCGTTCTTGCTCCACCTGGTAAAGGATGGAAAGGTTCGGCTCCACGATGATGACGAGATTATCCATGACACGCTGGTGACGCACGATGGAGAAATCGTGAATGAACGCGTTCGGGAATTTTTCGCGTTGCCGGCACTGGTGTCGCAAGCAGGGGATTAGCTAGCCGGCAGTTTTCAGGGAGGAAAGCTTGGGTTCAAATCTAATCGACGCGCTGTTCATCTTCATGCTGGCGGCGTTCATCGGCTTCGAGGTCATCCGCAGGATATCGCCTCTGCTGCACACGCCCCTGATGTCGCTCACCAATGCGCTCGATGCCATCGCCGTGCTCGGCGCCATTGTTCTTGTCGGTGAGCACAAGAGTACTTTCTCTGCTGTGCTCGGGGTAGTAGCGGTTATCGCGGCCACGAGCAATGTTGTCGGCGGATTTCTGATCACCGACCGCATGCTCAAAATGTTCAAAAGCAGCCGCCCCACCAAACCATGACCGACTTCGCGGGAAATCAATACATCATCGAAATCGTCTATCTGATTGCCAGCGCACTTTTCATTCTGTCGCTGAAATGGATGAGTTCGCCGAGCACCGCCCGCCATGGTGTGTGGGCCGGTGAGATCGGGATGGTGCTGGCCATTGCGGGCACACTGCTGCATCACGGAATTGTCGATTACAAGTGGATCGTCATTGCTTTGGTGCTCGGGACTGGTATCGGCATTCCACTCGGATTCGTGCAGATGACCGCAGTTCCGCAGCGAACTGCGCTCAGCCATGCGTTTGGCGCGCTCTGCGTCACGCTGGTGGGAACAGCGGAGTTTTATTTACGCACTCCGAACGTGCCCCGCTTCATGATGGCCGTGCTGTCGATGGAGGTGATCCTCGGGTCGCTGACTTTCACCGGCAGTTTGATGGCCGCCGGCAAACTCCAAGAACTGCTGCCGCAGCGCCCGCTGACTTACAAAGGCCAGAACTTCGTCAATCTGGCGCTGCTTGCGATTGCGGTTGCGATCGCCATTCGCTTGGTTCAGCATCCCGGGGCGCGCGCTCTTTTTCCGGCGATGGTTGGTATCCCCCTAGTCTTTGGCGTGCTTATGGTGGTCCCGATCGGCGGCGCTGACATGCCAACGGTTATTTCTTTGCTCAACTCTTACGCCGGCCTTTCTGCCGCTGCAATGGGATTTGTTCTCGATAGCAAGCTGCTGATCATTGCCGGCGCGCTCGACGGCTCTTCCGGATTCATCCTGTCTGTAATCATGTCGAAGGCCATGAACCGCTCGTTCACTAATGTCTTGTTCGGAGCCTTCGGGCAGGTGCAGGCCTCGCCAGCCGCAGGAACCGAGGCGAAAACAGTTCGCAGCGCGACTGCGGAAGAAGCGGCCGCGATTCTAGCTGCCGCCAATCAGGTCATCGTAGTTCCAGGCTATGGAATGGCTGTCGCTCAGGCGCAGCATAAAGTGCGCGAACTTTACGACGCGCTGACCAAGCGAGGGGTGACCGTGCGGTTCGCGATTCATCCGGTTGCGGGCCGCATGCCGGGGCACATGAACGTTCTGCTGGCAGAAGCCGACATTCCCTATGACAAGCTTTTCGATATGGAAGATATCAACGGCGACTTCCCGCAGACTGATGTGGCGCTGGTCATCGGCGCAAATGACGTGACCAACCCCGCAGCGCGCACCGACACCGCGAGTCCAATTTACGGAATGCCGATCTTAGATGTGGACAAGGCCCGGACGGTGATGGTCATCAAGCGCAGCATGAGCCCAGGCTTTGCAGGGATTGATAATCCACTCTACTACCTGGATCGCACGCTAATGCTCTTTGGCGACGCAAAAACCTTCGTCAACGACATTGTCCGCGAGCTGGGCGGAGGCGGGCGCAGTTAGAGGAACTTCACCTTCTGCACATTCTTGTTCACAATAAATATGCGCGAGTTGTTACTCTTTCCATCCGCCGGAAACAAAAAAACCCACTTTCTGAGGATTGTAGGCTTCGCTTGGGCCCACGACCTTCTTGCCACGGGCGCTCGTTATCCTGCCCAGATTCAGAGCCCATCCAGAACCAACCCTCGGGGATACGAACCATGAATGGCCCGGTAGCCGCAGAGGCGAGAGATGTACGAGCTGGAACTGACATTCGACCCGGCAACTCAAGCATAACGCATTACTAAAGGTCAGATGCCTCAGAATCCTTCTGGCCACTAGCTCTTTAAGTCTGCTAGAAGCATTCTTGTGTTAGCCGCATTCGTCATAGGAGGTTCGGTGATGTATAGAAAAGCGTTGGGACTGCTGTTCGCAATTCTGTTGACCGGGGGAGCTACGCTCTGGGCATCGGATAATCAAGTCTTAGCTGAGGTGCGCTTTGTCGCTCATAACGGCGCCGAGAAGAAAGCCGGAGTCTGGGTTGATGGACAGTACCTTGGCTATGTAAAAGAGCTGAACGGGGACAAGAAAATGTTGCTGCTCCCCGGAAAGCACGAAATCATCGTTCGGCAAGCCTGGTATCGGGATTATGTCGAGCAGGCGCTGCTGGAGCCAGGCGAGATTCACACGATCAAGCTAGCAATGGCAAAGCAATCTAGCGCTGGGGCGGCAGCCGCGACGTCTGAGCTGAAAATCGACGCTACTCCTCCGCGGGCGGCGGTATTCGTAGATGAGCAGTTCGCCGGACATGTTGATGAATTTGACGGAGCGGGAAAAGCTATGCTGCTCACGCCAGGGCAGCACCGGGTGCGTATCGCATTGCCGGGCTATTTGCCCTTTGACACCGTGGTGGACCTACGTCCGCACCAGAAACTCAAGATTCAAACAGAACTTGAGAGGGGAAGCATTGCGGAGGCTGGCTCGCTGGTCAGCAAAGACTAAAATTTTCTGAAAGCGCCGGATTGCCGCTGTGGAGGCGGGTCTTCGACCTGCCTGGACGGGGCGGATCCCCGTTCCCACACAGGCATCGGCTCTACGACCTTGCCCATGCGAGTTCGCCACGCAATTTATGGGTTGCGCGGAACAGCGTGTTTTTGATTGTGCCCTCGGTCGTGTTCAAGATGCCTGCAACGGTGCGCAGCCGCATGCCATGGTAATGCTTGAGTTCGAACACCATTCGCTCACGCGGGGACAGCCGTCCTAGCGCGCGAACAATGGATTCGCGCAATTCGCGGCCTTGCAGGCTGCGCTCGGGGCTGAAGCTCGGGCGACGATCTGGCATGCGGTCCAGCACTGCCTCCTCTTCCCCGTCCGGAGAAACGGCTGTAGTGAAATCGCGCCCACGGGAATGCTTCTTCCGCAGGTGATCAAGGCAGAGATTGGTCACGATCCGGTAAATCCACGTATAGAACGAACATTCGAACCGGAACCGCGCAAGGTTGATGTAAGCTCGCAGGAACGCCTCCTGATAAATATCCTGGCCGTCCTCTTGCGAACCGGTGAGATGCACAGCCAACCGCAGGACCGCCCGATCATACTGGCGTACGAGTTCTTCGAAAGCGGCAGTATTACCCTCCTGAGCTTGACGGATAAGCATGGAATCATCTACTCGTCTCGAGCCTGCTGTGCCTGTCTCCCGGCTGGGACCTGCGAAAGTGATACTGCTCACATACGCCGGCCGTGATTTGCTCCTCTCAGACATGATGGGTTGTCCCGCCATAAGATCACTGAACAGCTCGATGCAACACGATCAAGGCGACATCATCTTCGCGCGCCTGACTTCCGGTGAAATTCTCGACCGCGGCGAGAACAGAAAACAACGTGGTACCCGCGGCAGAACCGCAGGAGTTTCGCGCCGTGTCCAAGAGCCCTTGACGACCGAATTCCGCGCCGAAAGAATTGCGGCATTCCACAGCTCCATCCGAGTAAGCGATGAGCGAGTCGCCCGGCAGCATTGCGGCCTTGCCGTTTCCGAATGAAGCCCCGGGAACCACACCCAGGATCGGTCCACCTTGAGAAAGCGCTTCGGATGCTCCTTCTCGACGCACAAGAAATGACGGCGGATGTCCCGCATTGCAATACGTAATCTCCCCTGAACCGGCATCCAGGCGGGCCAGAAACAAGGTACTCAACGGAATCTCCAGGTTCGTCTGCAACAGATCGCGATTCATTGCAGCCAGCGTGGACGCCGGGTCACCGCACTTGGCGAACTGTAGTTGAATCAAAGTAACGAGGTGCGAAAACCACATCGCTGCAAACAAGCCCTTGCCGGCAATATCTCCAATGGCGAAGACAAGATCGTCTTCATAGTCAAAAATGCTGATGAAGTCGCCGGAAAGATGACGAACCGGGAAAATTTCACTAGCGAGTTCGAATGAACCTCGCCGAAGATTCCGGGGCCCGCACAACTTTCGTTGCGCATGAGCAGCTTCGAACAAGGTGCGACGGAGGTCATCATTTTCGCGGCGGAGAGCGGCGAGTTGATCCTCGAGCATCCGGCTGCGGCCACCGATTTTCGTAGAGCCAGCGGATCGCGGCGATCCAGAGTTGGCATGCGTCCAGGTGCTACTCTCTTGCGTGCTGCGAATTGGTATAGCTGCGCTCACTGCTATCTCCTGGAAGATCGTGATCAGCCGACGAACTTATAGCCCGTCCCGTGTACCGTGAGAATGAAGCGCGGCTCCTCCGGCCTCGGTTCAAGCTTTTGCCGGAGGCGAACAATGTGCGCGTCTACCGTGCGAGTAGTCGGGAAGCGGTCGTAGCCCCAGACTTCCTCGAGCAACCGATCGCGGCTTAAGGTTTCGCCGCGATGGCAGATAAAATATTTCAGCAGGTCAAATTCCTTGGAGGAGAAGTCAAGCTCCTTGCCTTGCCGCGAGACCTGGCAACTGCGCAGGTTCACCTCGACATCGCCAAACGAATAACGCTCCTGCTCTTTGGGCACGGGACGCGCCCGGCGCATGACGGCCTTCACGCGCGCAAGCAGCTCGCGAATGGAAAAAGGCTTAGTGACGTAGTCATCCGCGCCCAACTCTAGCCCAACAACCTTATCGACTTCCTGGCCACGCGCCGTGAGCATGATGATGGGGAGCGATGGCCGCTTGGCCTTAAGCTGTTTGCAAACGTCGAGCCCACTCATGCGCGGCATCATCACATCAAGAATGACGAGATCTGGGGCTTCCTTAAGCGCGCGCTCCAGCCCCGCCACGCCATCGGGCGCGGTGATGACGTCGTACCCTTCAAACTCGAAGTTGTCGCGTAAACCCGCGACCATGTTCGGCTCGTCTTCAACAATCAGGATTCGGGCCATCGCATGTTCTCCAGGTTTAGTCTTCGCAGGAATTGCAACCTGAGTGGGCGCCATTGCCAAACCGCCTCTCTTAAGCTGTTGCTGCTGTGGTTTTGTTTGCTGCCCGGTTCACAGGCAGAGTGATGGTGAACTTACTGCCTTGCCCGGGAGAGCTGTCTACCAACACCTCTCCCCCGTGCGCCTGCGCGATGTGGCGCACCAGCGAAAGCCCCAGGCCGCTTCCCTTGGTGTTGTGAACCAACGGATCGCCCACGCGATAGAACTTCTCGAAAATCTTGCTCTGCTCTTGAGGCGGAATACCGATGCCATGGTCCACAACTTCCAGCTTTACCGAACCGTTGTCCCGATACAGACTCACTCCAATGAATTTGCGGTCCTGCGAATACTTGAGCGCGTTGTTGACCAGGTTCACCAGTGATCGCGCCATGGCCTCGCGATCTACACGCAGCGGCGGCACTTCGTCTATCTTTTCTTCATAGGTGAAGCCGTGCTGCTCGATTTGATAGCGGTAGGAGTCGAGCGTGTTACGCACTAGTTCGCGCAAATCGGTTTCGCGGAAGTCGTATTCTTTGCGGCCAGCCTCGATGCGCGAAAAATCAAGAATGTTATTGATCAGCGCAGTCAATCGCTCACTTTCTTTGCGGATGATGCAGTAGTACTCCTGGTATTTTTCCGGATTGGTCAGGCGTCCCATCTCCAGAGTTTCCGCGTACAGGCGAATCAGCGAGAGCGGCGTCCGCAATTCATGCGAAACGTTGGAGACAAAGTCCGACTTCAGCTTCGCCAGCGCCATTTCTTTGGAAACGTTGCGATAGGTGAGGGCTATCCCGCAGGCGAGAACTAAAGAAAGGCCGGCAAGACTCAAGAAGCTGCTGCGGAAAAAGTGCTGACCGATGGCTGCCAGCGTAGTCCCTCGCAGCTTGATGCCGAGCGCAAGACCTGGAAACACTCCCTCCAAATTGCGCTCGACCTCGGGAGTGCCGCCGTCCCAGCCATCGCATGCGGCCAGAGGATTGGATTCGTTCTTCCCGCGCACCATGATCACCGCATTCTTGTCGGTCTGTGCTTCGGCGACGTTCCGGCTCATCACTTCATTGAGCATCTGCGGGAAAAATTGGTCGCGCAAATAATCGCCATCGAAAGCAATTCCCGCCAGAGCTTTTGTTCCAGTTTTTTCGTCTGTTGTCAGAAAAATCGCAACGGATTGATAAACCCGTTTATCAACACGCGGCGACCAGATCGGGTCGAAGTAGTAAGGCGTACCTTTCTGCTGCATCTTGGTCAATTTTTCCGTGAAATCAGAGAAGTCCATCTTGAACCACCCCTCGAACATGGTGGAGAGATACTCGGCCTCGTGGTGAAAGCCGGCATCTTGCAGACGGTAAGGCTGGGAACGGAAAATGATGCCGTGTTCAGGAGTAAACAGGAACACATGTGCCACATACGGGTGAGCGGCAAGAATTTTGTCTAAATTGCCGCTACAGGCATTGCCCGGTGCCGGGAAGTCCTTGCGAACGTCGTCTATCATTTCGTACGCTTTGTGGTTGATCCGCTTTTCAGAAATCGCCAGCGTTTCGCCGAAGTCGCGCTGGATAAGAGCCTCGACGCCATGATCTCGCTGAATTTGTCTCAAATGCGACGCGCCACCGATTACGAGGACCGCCGCCGGCAAAACTATGGCGAGCTCCATAATTAGGATTAACCGGGTTCGCTCGTTCCACAGCCGTTTTGCCTTCATCGCAGTCTCCTGATCCGGGCGTCGCCTGAATCGCATTCCAGATCAGCCCGGCAGGAAACATACTTGACCGAGACAGGGCGGGTGTCAAACCGGAGTAAAAATACGTAAAAAGTTGTGAACTGGTTGACAAGTCAGGAACATCAGGGAGAGCGCCGAATTGCGTCAGGGCAGCCGGAAATCTACGGTCACGTAAGTCTGGGCTTCCACCGGACGGCCGTTCAGAACATAAGGCTGATAGCGCCACTGCTTGACGGCGTTGTAAGCAGCGCGGCCCAGAAACAGCGAACCCCGCACCAGCTTCAGGTCGCGGATGCTTCCGTCCCGCGCGATCCACGCCTGCAAAATTACCGAGCCTTGCAATCCGGCGCGGATGGCCTGCTCTGGATAGCTTGGCTGCACTTTTTGCAATAGCAGCTTTTGCGCGAAATCTTCGGAAAGGCTTACCGGCTCCAAGTAGGACAAGAACGATGAGCCCGTCGCCACCGGTACTGTGCGTAAGCCAGGACTAATTCTCTTTAGGCTGTCTGGAATTTCAACCGATGCTGCGATCGTGGCAGCTGCTGGGGGTGGAGCTACGCTAGCCTGTTCAGGCCTTGGATCGGCAGCCGTCGCCGGTTTGGTTGTCGGCCTGACTACGGGCGTTACATGGCTGCGGAACCGCGATTGAGCCCCAGGCGGGATGAAGAAACCGTCCGTATCGTCCGTAGCCGGCTTCGGGCGAAGCTCAGCAGTCTCCGTACCGTGGAACCACGCCGCAGTTCGTTGCAATGCTTGGCCGCAAATTTTAGCGACCGACGGTCCGTGCGATTCACCGCTCAGCGGCTCGCTGAAAACGTAGCCCACAGAGAGAAATACCGTTGCTATTGCCGCAATCTGAAGGACCCTGCCCTGAGGAAACGCTCCGCGAAGAAACCTTCCGTAGTGTTTGCGATGGCGGCCTTGAGTGTCGCGGCGCTTTGGCGGGTCCGGATGTTGCCCGAAGAAAACACCATTTTCGCGGAAAAAACCGTCGTTGAAGGCAAACGCCGGCACCACCGGCAGAATATTTTCATTGCGATGGACGAGGGAGGGCTGCGGCGCTTTCGGCCATTCTGTATAGGGCCTTTCGTCGGCTCTCCTGGGGACGGCCGAACTATGCACTGCTTGCGGCGCGCTGAAGCCGAGCTTCGGTAACAACGTCCGCATGTGTGCCAGAAATTTTTCGCAGTGCAGCAGTTGACGCTTGGCTTTCTCGGATATTAGCGGTTTGATTAAAACCAAATCCGCGCCAGCTTTCCGCACATCTGCCGCCGAGTCGCGATCCGCAATCACAACCGTAAACGAAGTCTGATTCAGCTTTAGATCTCGAGACGTCTTCAGCAGGAAAGCGGCTTCCAGACCTTCTCCCCAATCGCAGGCAATTACGTCAAATCTCCGGCTGGTGAGCTCCTCAATCGCTCCAAAAATCTCCGGGCGGTGCTCTACATCGAACTCAAGCTCAATGAGAACTTGATTAAACCAACGCGCCGTCTCCTGATCGGAGGAGAACACCAGAGACACTGGCGACATACTAAAAGGCTATTGCCGCCCAGAAGACCAGGCAAGTTACGAATCGCCAGAGCACGCGCAATCGATGGTCCACGTAACCGCGCGGAGATTACCTGTACCGCCGGACAGGTCTTTATTCCTGCGAGTGGTCAGCGAGATAGGCGCCGGTTACATATCCTACGGTCGCCCCGACGAGGACATCAGAAGGGAAGTGCTTTTTACCGGCCAGGCGTCCCAGGCTCACGCCAGTGGCCAACGCATATGCGCCCCACTTAACCCAAGGATTATGCGGATAACGGTGCGCAAGCACGCTGGCAAATGCGAAGCTGGCGGCGGAGTGGCCGGACGGGAATGACTTGCCGCCTTCCCAAAACTCGCCCCGGCTGTGACGCAGATAGGGATACTGCCGATTCATTGCTGCTTTGAGCAAGGCCGCGATTCCATTTGCGGCCCCGATCGCCTCCAGCGCTGTGAAACCGGTGCTTGCCGCGTGCGGAGAGCGGTGTCCAGCACAGCCGATTCCATACAGCAGCCCGGAAGTGCCTAACTCAATTCCAAGGCCAATATTCGTCCAGCGTGCCGCCAGATGTTGAAAAGGTAGCGACTGAATGCGGTTGCTGGCGGGCGCGTCCACGCGTCCAATGAGCACCCCAGTGGCCGCAGCAATCGGCAGCTCCCATTTCAGGTTGCGTGGCCTAATCGCATTGCGCGGCGCCTCTACCACACCATGTCCAAATTGCACGGCGTCGTGAGGTAGTTGCGCAACCTGCGACCAGCACCCGGGATCTGGAGGCGAGGATTGAGCCTGTGCCCTTGAACCGATGCAGACTGCGAGCACGACAAGCAACACGGGACTTCTACTTCCAGGAACCTCCATAGAGCATTACTCCCGCTCCCTGCTTGAATTCAGCTTCTGTGATGCTAATTCAATCAGCCGGGTGCATGCGCCGGACCTTATGGAGTTTCAGAAAACCGCACTCACGGAAAAGCGACCGGAGGATCGAACTTAGCTCAAGGCATTTAAATGACTCAGAACTCGAAGCTGGATTTTAAAATTCAGCATTGGCGTCTAGACTTGCATGAGCAACAGGGTACAACAAAAGTGGATGAGCTGCGCATCGTTAGGAAAGGCGTAAGCAATGCCTGCATTCCTCTTCATGCGAAGACATAGGATTTGCCTAACGCTGTTGCTTTTTCTCGCCTATAGCACATTGGCGCAGACCGGCCTCACTCTTCTCATCACGGTCGTCGATGAAAACGGGGTAGCAGTGCGCGCAGCGCGTGTGCTGATAAGTTCGCCTCAGCTCGCTGGCTTGCGATGCGAGACTGATTTTGCCGGCCGCTGCCGATTCCTGAACCTTCCTGCAGACACTTACCGGATCCATGTTGAGAAGCAGGATTATTATTCGCTCACTTTATCCTCCGTGCAGTTCCCGGCCACGGCTAACCTGGAAATGACGCTTTCTCACCAGCAGGAAGTGCGGGAAGTGGTAAACGTAGTGGAGTCGCCTCCCGCCATCGATCCGGCGCAGACATCCTCCATCGAAAAGCTCAGTGGGGTGGACATTGTAAACATTCCCTATCCGAATACGCGTGATTACCGTAACGCGCTCAACTTTATTCCTGGAGTAGTGAACGACATCAGCGGTCAGCCCCATATAGCAGGCTCGGAAACCTATCAGACGCTTGCCTTGCTCGATGGCTTCAACGTCACGCAGCCGGCCAACGGGCAATTATTGGCGCGGATAAGCACTGAGGCGTTTCGTTCGGTCGAGGTCGAAACCACACGCATTCCAGCGGAATACGGCAAGGGATCAGCAGGCGCGCTCGCGCTGAATACCGGCATTGGCGACGATCATTATCGCTTCATCGCCACCAACTTCACGCCATCCCTCCAAACCAAGAAAGGTCTCGCTTTCGATAGTATTGATCCCCGCATTACCTTTTCCGGCCCCGTCCTCAAAAGAAAGACGTGGTTCTTCGACGCAATAGATGGCGAGTATAACAACCGCTTGGTCGTGAGCCGTCTATTGCCCAGCGGCGCCGAAACCGACACGGTATGGCGAGTGGGCAACCTCGCAAAAGTTCAAGCTAACCTCAGCTCGCGCAATATCCTGACGACGAGCTTCCTGGTTAACCACCTCGACGATCCGCACGCGGGTTTGTCGCCCCAGAATCCTATTCCCACACCCCCATCGGATATCGAATCCGTTTACGTCGCCAGCATCAAAGACCAACACTATTTTTCCGGCGGCGAACTGCTGGAAGCCGGAGTTGGATTCGATCAATACAATT
>Ga0066684_10000556_pt1 | contig 13061 bp, 10 predicted proteins | sample GraSoiAngelo_133_FD_62301 | JGI IMG/M metagenome (GOLD analysis project Ga0066684, IMG submission 62301) | Grasslands soil microbial communities from the Angelo Coastal Reserve, California, USA - 14_0929_05_20cm | ecosystem: Environmental > Terrestrial > Soil > Grasslands | place: USA... | reverse complement strand
GTTGAAGCTGATTTGCGCGTAGCACGGGTGTTTGAACTGCTCCCAAATGGCGCGTTCCGGAAACATCAACCTCGCGGCATTGTCCCCTGCCTTGATCAGGAAATATTTGTAGTTACCGTCCCCGTCGGTTCCCCAGATCCACTGAAAAAGAACAACCAGAAGATTCCTTCCAGAAGGAGACCAACTCATGTATGCGACGCCATTTCCGTCATAGATGCTGCCGTCAGAGATCCGTTCTACACCCTGCCGAAGTACGCGCCGAAATGAGCCGTTACCTTGCCCAACGTACACTGTAGTGCTGTTTTGACATTGCCCAATAGTTGATGATTGGGCAGTTATTTCTGCATAGGCAACGATTCCGCTTCTTGACTTGATCAGCGGCGTCTGTTGTTTGTTGGATGCCACAGGAACCCCGCGCTGGTTCGTCACACAATCAACAAACTCCGTTGGTAGTGGTTTCAGAGATTGCGCATTGAAGGCAAATGGAAAGCACACAATTACGATCAGGATGGCTGGCAAAACATTTCCCATTTGTGCCTCCCCCCGTGCTTCAGTTTAAAGACTTTGATGCAGGCTGCTGAGTGCGCCGAGCGGCAGTTCGCGAGGATCGGATTAGGGGCTTTGCGCAACCTTTGATTTTTTCTGAACGGACACAGCCACGAAAGAAATTCTCCAAGTACGGAGAAACAAAACTGGAACCTGCGGACAGAGAAACCTGAGGTAAAGGCTGCACATTCAGCTAATTGATTAGCCGACGAAACTCCGCATGTCGCAGTCTTCCGCCTTTTGTGCGCTCCACAAACTCCACCTCACACCGATGCTCAGGCTTTATCCGGGGGGAGTTGTTGTCAGCGTCAGAAGGCGAAGGCGGCGATTAGAGGAGTTACGCGATCCGGATTGGGAACGACTTCCGATCTATGCTCCATTCCTGGCCAGACCAGCCAGGAATGCAGCACAGAAACTCTGTCTTGGTTCTGTTACCGTCAGGCGCCAGTCAAGCCGCCGAGCGATCCTGTCAACGCGCCGAGCAGGCTATTGAGCAGATTCACCACGTTACCCACACTGCCCACAATACCGCCAACGCTTTGTACAAGACTCAGAAGTGAGCAAACAATGGTGCCCACCGGAGTGCCCGATTGTCCACTGACACTGATCCCAATCGGCTCCAAGTCCACTCGAGCGCCGGCAAGGTCGACGTTTGTCGCACCCAGCAAGTTAACATTCACAACTCCACAATCGCCGGACGTCGCAACGGGTACGAGTTTCGCTCCCTGTCGATCCGGCGACCAGGCGATTCGGGTTAGATGGGCAACGTTGGGCGCCGGACCAGGGTACGCGGCCAGTCCTCCAGTGTCGGCCGTGAGAGTGACTTGCTGCCAGACTACGCCGGCGAACGCAGTCCGAGCCGAATTCGCCACGAAGCCGACCGCGACGATGTGCCCGCCTTGATTCACGAATCCATTGATCGTTGCTGTTCCAGTAAAGCCATTGCTCCCTGTCACGGGCACAGTGAAGCTAGAATCCTTTGCGCCCAGCAGCGGAATCCCGCTCGCCAGAAGCAGGATCGCGACTCCGGACACTTTTCGCATCATGCTCTTCATTTGAGGTCTCCTTTTCGCATTTGCATTGGAAAGTGTTAATGAGTTTGGGTTAAAGAAGGATGAACGCGCCGGCACTCGGTGAGGCATGAGTTGTTACGAACCACGACGTGATCGTCTGCGAGCACGGGTCAAGAATGCGCGGTTAGATGCTGATTCTTTTGAGTGGTTGTCTTGGAATGAGCAGAAGCACGTCGAGACGTGATTTTGCCTTTTGGTTTCATTTCAGGAATGGCTCACATACCTTACCTAGTGAGGCCTATAGTGGGCAGGCATAATGCTTGACTAACAGCCAATTCCCCTAGGTCAGGTCGGACAAGCCGCAGCTCGGGAAATGCGACTGTGGCTGTAGGTGCAAAAAGACGCTTTCCAACCGGGCACCCGATTGCGACATCCCACTCCATGCGCCCCCCATGCAGTCTTCTGATCAATTATCACGTGTACTCTGCGTTGCTTGTTCCGCAAAGGCATTGGACATCCTGGATCATGCTTTGAGGTATTCACAATTGCGAATTCTGATTGCAGCTACTCGGGAGAACGGAGTTGCAGTCTGCGTCGCAGAGAGAATTGCATTGGCGGTTCTGGATGCCGAATCGATTCGCGGGCAAGAAGTTTCTGTGGCGACGGCGCTGAAAAATATTCGCCCTACTCTTCCTGTTATCCTGCTGGAAGAACGCCAACGTCATTCCGAGCTTCCTGTCAGCGTTGATGCCATTGTGCCCTCCAGTGATCCGGAAAAGCTTCTGAAAACGATTCAGGAACTCCTGAAAGCTGGGGGAGCAGAGTCGGTTTCTGCAGCGAGTTAATCCTGCCATTATTCCCTGAGTGATTCCCTGAACCAGGAATTGCGGAGATCCATTTCAAGGGCTCGCAATCAGCGAGTCGAAAAGGTGAACACCGTAACGGTGTGGTAGTGCTGCCCGGGTTTGAGTTCGGTCGATGGAAACTTAGGATGATTCGGTGAATCAGGAAAATGTTGGGTCTCCAGGCAGAGTGCGCCGCGACGTATGTATCTGGCACCGCCCTTGCCTTGCAACGTTCCGTCGAGGAAGTTTCCTGTGTAGAACTGGATGCCCGGTTGGGTAGTGGAGACGCGGAGCACGCGCCCGGTCGTTGGTTCATAGACTTCGGCGGCCTCGAAAAGCTTGCTGGCTGGCGAGTCGAGCACCCAGTTATGATCGTAGCCTTTGCCGAAGCGGATCTGCTCGTCGTCGGCGTCGATGTGGTCGCCGACTCGCGTCGACTTGGTGAAATCGAACGGAGTATTCGCTACTGGGCGAAGCTCACCGGTGGGGATCAGAGTTGAGTCGACTGGTGTGAAGCGCGAGCCGTGCAGCGTGAGCATGTGATTCAGGATGTCACCATGTCCCTGTCCGGCTAGGTTGAAGTAAGAATGGTTAGTGAGGTTGACTACCGTGTCTTTATCCGTAGTCGCCGAATAGTCGATTCGCAGGGCTGAGTTTGTAAGCGTGTAGCGCACTGTCGCAGTCAGATTTCCGGGATATCCGGCTTCGCCATCCTTGCTCAGGTAGGTAAGCTCGATTCCGTTTGGAATCTCCTTGGCTTTCCACACCGCATTGTTGAATCCGTGCGGGCCGCCATGCAGAGAATTTGGCGGGTTATTGATGGGCACCGAGTACTGCTTGCCGTCGAGAGTGAATTTTCCTTTTGCGATTCGATTTGCGTATCGTCCAATGATCGCGCCGAAAAATGGATTTCCTGCAGGAGCATTGCTGATCTTGACGTAGTCATCGAGCGAGTCGAATCCGAGCACAACGTCGTCGGATTTACCCGACTTGTCTGGCACTTTCAGCGAGACGACGATGCCGCCATAAGTGATGATCTTTGCCTCGACCGGGCCTTCGGTGAGCGTGTAAACGTCGACGGCAGTCCCGTCGGGCATCTTACCGAAAGCCTGCTTGGACACGTTCGTCTTTGCCTCCATGGTCGTCACATACATGATCAAACACAGCAGCAAAAGCGGCATCATTTTCATAAGATCAGCCCAAGTTTCTCTCATTCGTTCGCACGTCCTTTTCTGGTGAGGTTCTCGTCACGGAAGTTTTGGTCTGCGCGGTTGAGACCTCGATCAAAGCGGGTAAGATCGTTCCGAAGCTTCCGGTCCTTTGTCCAAATTCGAAATAGATCTTGCTGTAAAGATCGTAAAGACGATCATAGACGCGCTGCTCGGCGGTGTCTGGTTCAAATTTTTTGTGAGGTGGACATATCTTGTCCTGCGCCTCTTCGACTGTTGCAAATATCCCTGCAGCGAGGAATGCGAAGATCGCCGATCCTAGACTCACGACGCTCTTGCTGGGGACGAGGACCGGCCTGCCTAGCACGTTTGCATAAACACGGTTCAAAATATCGTTCTTTTGCGGGATGCCGCCGGCGTTAATCACGCGCCTGATCGTAACGCCGTGGCTTGTCATGCGATCGAGAATCACCCGGGTATGCAAGGCAGTGCCTTCAATGGCGGCAAAGAGTTCGTCGGCTGCCGTGCTCTGCAGATTCCAGCCCAAAGTGATACCGCGCAGGTTGGGATTGACCAGCACGGTACGGTCTCCGTTGTCCCAGGTGAGACGCAGCAATCCGGTTTGTCCGGCGCGATAGTCCTCAAGCTCCCGACCGAGGCTCGCGACATCGGTGCCGGCGCGCGTTGCAATCCCATTGAAGATGTCGCCTACTGCGGAGAGTCCCGCTTCGATGCCGGTGCGCTGCGGATGAACACTTCCCGGCACCACGCCGCAAACGCCAGGCACGAGATTGACGGACGGCGTGATTCCGATGATGCAAGTGGATGTTCCAACGACGTTCACAATGTCGTCGGTGCGGCAGCCGGCACCAATGGCATCCCAGTGGGCATCGAATGCTCCTACCGGAATGGGAATTCCAGGCTGCAGTCCGAGTTTTTGTGCCCAATGAGGAGATAGTTTGCCGGCGATATGCCCCGATGTCGCATACTCTCCCTGCAGCTTTTCGCGAACCCCCTTGAACAGTGGATCGACTTTGACCAGAAACTCCTCGGGCGGCAGTCCTCCCAAACTGGCATTCCAGAGCCATTTGTGTCCCATGGCACAGATGCTGCGTTTTACGTTTTTGGGATCGGTAATACCGCAAAGCGTCGCGGAAATCATGTCGCAGTGCTCGAAGGCTGAAGCAAATTGAGCACGTTTGTCAGGATTGTGACGCAGCCAGTGCAGAAGCTTGGAGAATCCCCACTCAGACGAGTACACGCCGCCGCACCACTCGATCGCCTGCAGGCGTTCGCGGTGCGCTGCCTCGGTGATCTCTTCCGCCTCGCCCTTTGCGCGGTGATCGCACCACAGGTAGTACTCGCCAAGCGGCTTCAGCTCTCGATCCACCGCAATGACCGTGGAACCTGTGGTGTCGAGCGCAATGGCCACAACGTCATTGCCTGGAATTCCCGATTTGGCAAACACCTCCCGCATGGCAGCGGTTAGTGCCTTCAGGTGATCGTCGTGTGACTGAGTGGCGTATTCGGGATCGTCGCGACTGCGATGTAGTGGATACCCCGCCACGGCAGATTCCAGCAGTCCACGTTCGCTGTCGACCAGTGACACGCGTACGCTCAGAGTGCCGAAGTCCACTCCCGCGACGATGGCCATTCAGATCCCTTTGACCGACTATGCGCTCTTTCCGGGCCGGAACATGTAGCAGTACACGGTGCCTAAAACGATCAGCAAACCACCCCACCATACAGATGCGTGCAAGTTGGTCAGCTGGACATCAGCAGGCGGATTCGACCATTGTGCGAGGCCAGTTATGAGAATCAGTACTCCATAAATAAGGAGCAGCAAGCCTACGAAGAACCATACCGGAATGATGTGGTGTTTTTCCCTCATCAGCGTCTCACCAGAAAATGATTTGCAGGATTACTAGAAGAATCAGAGCCAGGACTCCCCATACGAGCGGTCGATGTACCCAACGTACGTGCTCTTCATGAGCTTTTTCCGTCAAGCTGTAGACGAGGCCGACCAGCTCCTCATCAGGTCGTGATTTGGTCACGAGAGTTACGAGAACTGTGACAACCACACATGTGATGCACGCCCACATGGCTTGCCACATAGCCTGTGCTAACGGTTGCGCCACCGGAGACAGAGCGAAAACGCGTACCCAGCGTTCATCAAATTTCATCAGGAGGAATATGGTTACGGAAGAGCCTACTCCTGCCAGCAATCCCCAAAATCCCGCCATGCGGGTAACGCGTTTCCAAAGCATGCCGAGCAAAACCGTGCCGAACAGAGGCGCGATAAAGAATCCGAAGAGCGCCTGCACGTAGTCCATCATGCTCTTGTTGTACTGAACCAGATAGGCGGTACCAATACTCACGAATAAACCGATCATCGTGCACCATCGGCCCATGGAAACATAGTGCGAGTCCGGCGCATCCTTGCGTAGATACGGTCGGTAGATGTCATACGTCCATACCGTGGCGAAGGCGCTCACATTGCCGGCCATTCCGGCCATGAATCCTGCGACCAGTGCCGTGATTCCTAAGCCCATCAAGCCGGGACCACAATAGCGCGCGAGCATCAGAGGTAGCACGTCGTCGTATTTGAATTGTCCTGGCTGTGCCTGGTTTCCCGGAACGAGATGCCAGGGCAGGACCGCGCGACCCAAGAGTCCGGGAAGAATCACGATCAGAGGCACAGCCATCTTGAAGAAAGAGCCAATGATCGGCGCCAGCTTTGCTGACCGGACATCCTTTGCCGAGAGCACGCGTTGTACGACCAGGAAATCCGTAGTCCAGTACCCCATAGACTGCACGGCGCCTAAACCAAAGACGATTGCAACCCAGTAAACGCCCATAGGGTTCTTGTCGGCGGAGCTCATAGGAGCCCACATGTGCGTGAACTCCTGACCTGGGAAATTCTGGTGAATGCGCGCCACCATCCCGCTCCATCCGCCAGTTTCAATCAATCCCAGAATCGGAATCAGCAGAGCCCCAAACCAGATTAGGAAGAATTGCAGCACTTCGTTAAAAATCGCAGAGAAGAGGCCGCCTGCGGCGACGTACACACCGACCGTTAGTGAAGAAACAATGATGCTGAAATGCAAGTTCCAGCCAAGCACTACCTCCATGACAACTGCCATGGCATACATATTGACGCCCGACATAAGAATGGTCATGAAGGCAAATGTGATTGCGCTTAGGGTGCTTGCTTCCGAGCCGTAGCGCAATTTCAGGTATCCGGGCACCGAGTGAGTCTTGGAGATGTAGTAAAACGGCATCATCACCAGGCCAAGGAAGACCATTGCGGGAATGGCTCCTATCCAATACCAGTGAGCAGCCATAATCCCATATTGGTAAGCGTTCCCGGCCCATCCGAGGAGCTCCAGCGAGCCCAGGTTCGCTGAGACGAAGGCAAGCCCGGCGACCCAGGCCGTCATCTCGCGGCCGGCGAGGAAGAAGTCCTCGCCGGTAGTGGCGAAGCGTTTGAGGTAAAAACCGATCGCCAGAACTAACACGAAATAAATCACAATAATGGCTAAATCCACTGCTGAGAGACGCACCAGTCGCGTTGCGACGAACATCGCTGGTAGTGGAGTCATTTATCGTCCTTTTCTCGAATTGAGTTCTCGTTCCTGGCCGTAGTAAGCGTTGCGCCCATGCTTCCTGAGGTAATGTCTGTCGTGCAGCGCGCGATCCACGGCTTGCGCCTCATGGTTGATCGTCATCGTGAAGTACGCCATACGCGCGACGGTTTCGACAATGACGGCGTTGTGCGCCGCGGTTTTCGCGTCTGGTCCCCATGCAAACGGGCCATGATTCGCCACCAGAACCGCCGGCACGGCCTCATAATTCATATCCTGGAAAGTCTTGACGATCACGTGTCCAGTATTTTCTTCGTAAGCGTCAGCGATTTCAGTGTCGCGCATCGAGTCAGTTACGGGCACAGGCCCATGAAAATAGTCGGCGTGAGTAGTGCCGAGACACGGGATCGGCTTGCGCGCCTGCGCCCATGAAGTTGCATACTCCGAGTGCGAATGCGCCACGCCGCCGATGTTAGGGAATGCCTTGTAGAGGACGAGATGGGTCGGCAGATCCGACGAGGGCCTCAAATCGCCCTCAACCATGTGCCCATCGAGATCTGTTGCGACCAGGTCTTCGGGCCGTAGATCGTCGTAGGGAACACCGCTGGGCTTGATGATGACTATCTTGTCGCGCCGCGAGATTCCGCTCACGTTGCCGAACGTGTATAGAACCAAACCTTTGCGTACGAGGTCAAGATTCGCCTCCAGCACCTGTTCGCGAAGTTTTGCCAGCGTCATTTCTATGCGTTGCCAGCCGATCGTGTCGTTGCCAATTCCGATATTCCCCTGATCTAAAATGTTTTAGTAAGGGATATCGTGCTTGTTGCGCTAAGGCCAGCCAAAAGTAGAACAGCGAAATTGTTTTGTCAAACCAGCGCGATCTCAGTTGCCGCGCATGGCACAGTATCGGATTACAGATCGCTGGAACTCTGCACGTGAACCGGTATATGCATGCTACGATTCGGCAAGGAATGCCTCAGACAGTACCGATACAAGCAGATGCACTGCTCTTCGATATGGACGGTGTTCTTATCGATTCCACGCCGGCCGTCGCGCGAGTTTGGACAAAATGGGCGCTTGATCACGGCTTCGATCCCGAGGAAGTGGTACGGCGAGCACAGGGTCGTCCAAGCATCGCGACCATTCGCGAGCTTCTTCCCGATTCGGACCATCGCGCCGAAAACGGCAAAATCGAGCGCAGCGAGATAGAGGATCTGGAAGGTGTGGTTCCACTTCCTGGAACACTCGAGCTGCTAAATGGACTTCCGTCCAAACGTTGGGCGATCGTTACCTCCTCCACGCGGTCGCTCGCCGAGGTTCGCATCCGCGTCGCCGGTTTACCGCGACCGAGACTCTTTATAACTTCCAGCGACGTTACCCGTGGCAAGCCCGATCCGGAGCCTTACAGGAAAGCGGCCGAGTGCCTGGGGTTCTCAAGCGCGAATTGCATTGTTATCGAAGATGCTCCGGCGGGTATCAAAGCGGGAAAAGGCGCCGGATCCCGCGTGATCGCGTTTCCCACCACCGTGACCATGCCCGAGCTGCAGAAAGCAGGACCAGATTGGATCATCGAAAACTGTGGCGCATTGACGTTGCAGCCGGTAAACGGTCAGCTGAGATTTTATCTGCGAGAGCTTCCTTCTAAATGAAAGCGATTTGGAGCTACAGGGGAAATTGGTTTCCGAGCGCTTTCAACCCGTAGTACACGTCATTCCACCGCAGCTCTTTATTGAATTCCGAAATGGAAGTGTTGGCGTCGATTAAGAGACATTCCAGATTGGCGATCAAAGCGAAATCTTCCAAATGCTGCGCGGTCAAGGCCTGACTGAACCCGGTGTGGTGTGCTCCGCCGGCTAGAATCCATGCAGCTGCAGCCACCTTTAGATTCGGCTTGGGAATCCAGACGGCTCTGGCCACCGGCAACTTGGGCAGAGGATGCTCCGGCGCAACAGTGTCGACTTGATTGACGATCATGCGGAAGCGATCCCCCAGATCGACGATCGACGCATTGATTGCGGGACCGGTTCTACCGCTGAAGACCAGGCGCACTGGATCTGACTTTCCGCCGATGCTCAGAGGATGAATTTCCAGCGACGGTCGTGCATCCGCAATAGAAGGACAGATCTCCAGCATGTGAGCGCCCAAGACCATGCCGCCGTTCCTCAGATCGTAGGTGTAGTCCTCCATGAATGACGTTCCACCTTTGAGTCCGGAGCTCATCACCTTCATCGCGCGCACGAGCGCCGCCGTCTTCCAGTCGCCCTCGGCTCCGAAGCCGTACCCATCCGACATGAGGCGCTGCACTGCAACTCCGGGCAACTGCGGCAAGCCATGCAAGTCTTCAAACGTATCCGTGAAGGCTTCAAAGTTGCCATCTTGAAGGAAACTTCGCAGTCCCAATTCGATTCGCGCTGCATCTCGCAAAGATGACCGCTTCTCCCCGTCCGCCTGTAGCGGTTCGGCAACCGCATACGATTCCTGATATTGGAAAATCAGTTTGTCTACGTCGGAGTCGCTGACTTGTTTAAAGTGGTCGGCGAGTTCACCAACGCCGTATCCGTTTACCGAGTATCCAAGCCGCATCTCGGCTTCAACTTTGTCACCTTCGGTGACCGCGACCTTGCGCATGTTGTCACCGAATCGTGCGATCTTCAGGTGCTGCGCATCTTGCCAGGCACACGCCGCACGCAACCAGCTAGCCAGCTCGCCCGTGACATCTTCGTCCTGCCAGAATCCTACAATTACTTTTCGCCGCATGCGTCCGCGGCTTGTGAGAAAGCCAAATTCGCGATCCCCGTGCGCCGACTGGTTCAGATTCATGAACTCCATGTCGATCGTTGCCCATGGCAGCTCGCGGTTGAATTGCGTGTGGAGATGCACAAACGGCTTGCGCAGCGCTCTCAATCCGGGAATCCACATTCGTGCCGGAGAGAATGTGTGCATCCACATGATGAGGCCGACGCAGTTTGCTGAGCTGTTTGCTTCGAGGCAAAGCTGGTATATCGACTCCGGCGTAGTGAGCACCGGTTTGAAAACGATTTGCACCGGCACGTTAGGCGAGTCATTCAGAGCGCTCGCGATTTCTCGCGAATGCGTTGCGACCTGATCCAGCGTTTGCTGTCCATAAAGGTGCTGGCTTCCCGTCACCAACCAGGCTTCAAACTGTTTGAGGTCAATCATCAACTGGATTTCCTCTCGGCAATTTAAGTGAACGAGGAAATAGTGCAGCTCAGAATTCTTAGCTGCCTGAACCACTGTTGCAGAAAACTTGTTGGCGAATGCTATCATGCGCGCGCAGGACAGATGACAAGCGGCATTGAACCGCTTCAGCGGAGGGAGACAAGCAGAGTCGCCCACGCTTTTCTGGATCAATTGATGCCCTTCTTCAGCAAGAATTCTCTGTTTTTTGAAGGTTGCCGTTAACAGTTCACTGCATTGAGGTACAAACTAGTGAGTTTTCGTTTTGGAAGAGCAACAATGCGGCGACTTCTTGTTTTCCTCGCCCTGCTCGTGGTGCCTCTGAGCGTGCCCGCGACGGCGACAAAGAAAGTAGCGTTGTCGGTTGATGCGTCGAAGCCTGGCGCAAAAATCGACCGCAATATCTTCGGCCAGTTCGCCGAGCATCTGGGCCATGGCATTTACGACGGCATCTGGGTCGGTCCAGATTCTCCGATTCCGAATACGCGCGGCATTCGCAACGATGTCGTCGCTGCACTAAAAGCAATAAGGGTACCGAACATTCGCTGGCCAGGGGGATGCTTCGCCGACGAATACCATTGGCGCAATGGTATCGGACCGCAACGAGCAGTGACGCTCAATCCCAATTGGGGAGGTGTTATCGAGCCGAACACTTTCGGTACTCATGAATTCATGGACTTCGTTGACCAGATTGGCGCCGAGGCATACATCTCGGTCAACGTCGGGTCAGGGACTCCTCGCGAAGCTGCCGAGTGGCTGGAGTATCTGACCACAGCGCAGACGACTACATTGGCAAAAGAGCGCGCCGCGAACGGTCATCTTGCTCCCTACAAGATCGGCTATCTCGGTATCGGGAACGAGAGTTGGGATTGCGGCGGCAATATGACGCCGGATTACTACCTCAGCCAGCTTAAGATCTACAGCCGGTTCGTGAGAAATTTCAATCCCGCGCAGCAGGACAAAGAGAAAATGTTGAAAATCGCCGTCGGCCCTGGCGGTGGCGAACTGCGGTGGACCGACTGGACTGAGGCGATCATGAAGGCCTACCAGCACCACCAGTGGAGTTGGGATATCAATGGCCTTTCCATGCACTCATACACAGTAGTGAGGTGGCCACCTTCGTTTAAGTCCGTGGGATTCGGCGAGGCTGAGTACGCTCAGGTCCTCAAGTCTACTTTCGACATGGAGGATTTAATAAATAAGCATGCGGCCATCATGGATAAGTACGATCCGCAGAAGAAGGTCGCGCTGGTCGTGGACGAATGGGGTGCATGGTATGCGCCATTACCTGGCAGCAATCCTGGCTTTCTCGTCCAGCAAGGCAGTCTGCGTGATGCCATTCTGGCTGCGCTGAACCTGAACATCTTTGCTCGACATGCAGATCGTGTGCGCATGGCCAACATCGCGCAGATGATCAATGTTCTGCAGGCGATGATCATGACAGACAAAGAGAAGATGGTCCTGACTCCTACCTATCACGTCTACAAAATGTATCTTCCATTTCAGGACGCTAGCTTTGTGCCGGTCACATTCGATGCCGGTAAATACACGTATGGCAATATCAGTTTGCCGCGCGTAGATGCCATTGCCGCTAAAAACAGCGAAGGCAAGCTGTGGCTGGAAATCACCAATCTGGATCCCAATGAGCCGATAGAAGTGGAAGCGAGCTTCTCAGGCATTAACGCTAAATCAGCGGCTGGAGAATCGCTGACTGCGGTCAAAGTTGATAGCGTCAATACCTTCGAGTCCCCCAACGGTGTTGTAGCAAAGCCCATTTCTGCACACGTTCAAGCCGGCAAAGTGACGCTGAAGCTGGAGCCCAAGTCGGTGACCGTAATCTCAGTTCAGGAATGACGCAAGCCGGCGCCGTGAGCACAGATTCCTGAATGCCATCGCATAAAGAGCAAAGTACAAGCGCCTTTGCCAATGCTTCGATGCTTTTGTGACACTTTGCGGAGTGCCACACTGCAACCGCAAAGAGCCCATGTGCATTGCATGATATCAATCGGTGATATCGTGGTTCACTCTCGAAGCATCGTCGTGAGTCCACACTAGGCAACCGCATGCGCTTTTGGATTTCGCACGCCAGCGATGTGCCGATCCGCGAGCAACTGGTGACGCAGATTGTCCTCGCGATACTCAGCGAAGATCTCCAGACCGGAGTCCGCCTGCCGAGTACCCGGGAATTGGCGCGACGATTCCGCATTCATGCCAATACGGTCAGCGCTGCTTACAAAGACCTGGAGAGAGCCGGATGGCTGGAGTTACGTCACGGTAGCGGCGTTTACATTCGCCGGCAGTATCAGCAGGAATCGCTGTCGCCCGAACTGGTACTCGACCGCCAGATTGCCGGCTTGTTCAGCTTCGCACGGCAATCAGGTATCGCCTTTACCGTGGTTCGCAGGCGGCTGCGGCACTGGCTCGATCTCCAGCCGCCCGATCATTTTCTGCTGATTGAGCCCGATGCAGAGTTGGCAACCATTGTGACAGCCGAGATCCGGCAAGCTGTCACTTTTCCCGTAGTGGCATCGGATTTCAAGGCATGCACTTCGCCTGAGCTGCTCGAGAGTGCAATTCCCCTGGCCATGCCCAGCAAAGTGGAGCGCGTTCGCGCCAGGCTTCCGCAGGGAATGGAGTGCATTGGCTTGCGGGTGCGGTCCGTGACCGAATCGCTTGCGTCCTGGATGCCGGCGCAAAGACAGGCCC
>Ga0066684_10000555_pt1 | contig 13084 bp, 12 predicted proteins | sample GraSoiAngelo_133_FD_62301 | JGI IMG/M metagenome (GOLD analysis project Ga0066684, IMG submission 62301) | Grasslands soil microbial communities from the Angelo Coastal Reserve, California, USA - 14_0929_05_20cm | ecosystem: Environmental > Terrestrial > Soil > Grasslands | place: USA... | reverse complement strand
GCACTGGCGAGGCGGCGGCCCGTCGCGAGCACGCCCTGGCCAAGCTGCAGACGGCACTGGCCTATGCCCGCCTGGGCGGATGCCGGCACGCGCGGATCGCCGATTACTTCGGCGAGGAAGGCGCCCCCCGCTCGTGCCAGGCCTGCGACAACTGCCGCGCCGGCGACCGCCGCGAGGCCGGCGAGCAGGCCGTGGCCGTGCCCCAGCTGCGGGCGGCCCTCAACGCGGTCAAGCGCTTCAGCGGGCGCATCGGGGCCGCCAACGTGGCCGCTGTCCTGGCCGGATCCGACACCAAATGGGTGCGCGAGAAAGCCTGGGTCCGCGAGCTGCCCTTTTTCGGCGCCCTGCCGGGCTGGTCCCAGGAGCGCGTACGCGACCTGATCTCCGAGCTGCTGGTCGAAGGCCTGGCCGCACAGAGCTCCGGCGACTACCCGACGCTGGTTCTCACCCGCCGCGGGAACGAGGTTCTGGCCGGCTCCGAGGAGGCGCAGGTCTCACTGCCGCCGCCCCCGTCCAACCTCCCCCAACGCGGACGCGGCAATGCCCTGCCCGGCGACCCGCAGGTCTTCGAGAAGCTGCGCCGCTGGCGGGCCGACAAAGCCCGTGCGCTGGCGGTTCCCGCCTACGTGGTCTTCAGCGACCGCACCCTGGCCGAGCTCTCGACCCGGAAACCGGCCTCGCGGGCCGCCCTCCTGACGGTGCCGGGGATTGGACAGGCCAAGCTTGGAGCGTACGGTGACGAGCTGCTGATCTTGCTATCAGCGCTATAACCTTTTATACTCGAAGCATGGTAGTTGCAATTATCGTGTTGATCGCGCTACTGGTGCTTTTCGGTGGCGGCGGCTTCGCCATGAACATCCTCTGGTGGATTCTTATCGCAGCCATCGTTCTCTGGCTGATCGGCTTCTTCGTCCGCGCGGGCGAGGGCCGGCGCTGGTACTACTGGTAGTCGCGTAGCGAACTCAGGGGGCGCGGCCTTCACGGCCGCGCCTTTTCTATGTCCGGGCGATGTTGACAAGGACCGGCCGGCTGCCGTCCCAGAAGATGTCCGCGCGGTAGCCACCGCCCACGTTGTTGGCGCGCGCGGAGCCGGCTTCCGTGTAGGTCACGCTCATGGCGTAGCCCCCGGTGACCGAGAAGAGCGAGCGCTGGGTGTCGAAGCTGATGGTCGTCGCTGCCACAGGGTCCGCCGTGAGGTGCCACTGGACGTTGGCCACGTAGCCGCTGCTGGGCAGCGTCTGCGGGCAGTCGGCGGGCCGCAGCAGGTGGCTGGCGGCGCAAGCGTTGAAACCCGCGCGCACCGCGTCGACCAGCGCGGAGTCGGCCGCGCCCGGACGCGGCGCGTCGAAGGCCAGTGCCAGGGGCGCTCCGGCCGACTGCCAGCCGCCGCCGGTCCAGGCCACCGGCGCGCTCAAGCCGCCGCCCACCGCCACATGCTTGGTGTCCTCCGGGACGTGCACCGGGTAAGCCGCGACCAGTTGGTAGTGGGCGCGGATCAGGAGGCCGCCGGCGGGATTCAGCTGGAGCGCGGCGTCGGCCGCGGCCGGGCCCACCGAGGTCCAGGTCACCGGCGTGCCCGGAGGTACGTCGACCTGGTTGGGGCAGCCCGCCGGACGGGCGCTGTTGGAGGAGATGCAGCCCAGCACTATCCCCGCGGCAAAGTTGCGGGCCGCGGCGGCGGCGGCCGGATCCAGCGCGGGGGCGAGGTCGGGCCGGGCGATCGCCGGCAGCGGCTGGTCGGCGGTCACCTGCAGGGAGCGGTCGGCGTAGGGTGCGGCGGTCGACTCCCTGACCGCGTGCACCCCGGGCAGGACCGAGACGGTGGCCGCCTGGCCCGCGGCCACCTTGAGCGGCGTGCCGTCGACCGCCACCGACACTCCCGCCGGCAGCGCCGGGATGGCGATGGCCGCGGGCGACAGCACGACCTTCCACCTGGGACCGACCTTCTGCAGCGTCAGCTGCGCACTGCTGAAGTCGCCGCCCTCCCGGTAGGTGGCCTGGTAGACCACGCTGGCGGGGGTGTGCGAGCTCTCGACCAGCGTCACCGAAGCGATGCGCTGGTGGCGGTTGGCGGCGACCGTGAGCATGCGGCCCAGGTCGTTCCGGCCCAGGAGGTGGTCCCCGGGCGGCAGCTGCACGTCGGAGAGCTCAACGGTGGCCCAGATCCTGCCCGCGTCGTTGCTGCCCAGAGCGCTGAGGTAAGCCTGCGCCGCCTGCTGCTCGGGGGGGAGCGCCCGGGGCGCCTCGCCGGTGAGCGTCACCGCCAGGACCGCGACCACGCAGAGGATGGCGGTCCCGGCCGCGATCAGCGAGACCGCCAGCCCGGCGGTGGTGAGGCGGCGGGCGGGCGGAGCCGCGGTGCCACGCGGCCGCATGCGCTCGGCGGTCAGCTCCACGGCGGCGGGCGGGGGCAGCCGGTCGCCGAAGCCGCGCAGCAGGGGCAGCCCAGCCAGCAGGTGGCCGGGGGCGGTGGCGCCCAGCACGGGGGCGAGGCCGGCGGCCAGCACTGCGCATATCGAGCCCACCAGCGCGCTCGGCAGCGCCGTCCGCCAGCCGCCGCCCGCGGCCAGGGCCACCACGGTCAGGGCGCCGCCCGCCAGCCCCGCGCAGAGGAGCCGTTCGCGGCGGGCGCGCGGAGCCAGGAAGAGCGCCGGCGCAAAGAGCCCAGCAAGCAAGCCTGCAGCCGGGATCCCGGGGATGGCCCTGAAAGCCGCGGCGGGCCAGAACCCCGCCAGCACCACCGCCTCGGTCGGCAGCTTGACGAAGCCGCCCGGCCCAAAGTCCCGGACCACCGCTGCGATCAGCCCGGCCAGCAGCAGGCCGGCAATGACGCCCGTTGCCGCCGTCATGGCGGCCCTGAGCAGGGTGTTGGAGCGGCCGCCGCCCTGGCGCCGCCACCACTCGCTGCCGGCAGCCAGGCCCAGCGCGGCGGGCACCGCGGAGACCACCGCCGCGGCCACGCCCAGCGGCTCGCCCGCCAGCAGCGCCAGCACCACGGCCGCCAAAGCCACGGGCACCGCCGCCAGCAGGGCGTAACCGGCAGGTCCCAGGCGCTGCCCCAACCTAAAGGCGACGGCCAGCACCAGCAGGGTCAAACCCAGGGGTGCGCCGTCCAACCCGGTCGGGCCGGCAGCCGGGTGCAGGTCAGGTCCCAAGCCGGCTCGCACCTGCACCCAGAGCCAGGTCTCGGCCAGACCGCCTCGGCCCTGACCGTCGGCGATCAAGGAGAGGGCGACCGCGAGCGAGCCCAGCAGAGAGGCCGCCGCCAGACGCAGGCCGGCCTCGGCGATCAGGAAGCCGCTTGACCCTGGACGCCCGCGCATGCGCGCGACTGTAGCCGCCGCCATGCTCATCTGAGGCTATTCCCCCCGACTGAGGGGCAGCCGCAGCGGTATGTGGCGAAGCTGGAAGTCGCTCAGGATCTGCTCGGGCACCAGGCTGGTGGCGAAGACCAGTGTGCTGGTGAAGGGCAGTGTCACCCGCCGCTCGCTCCCCGCCCGGACCGTGACCAACCCGCGCTGCGCAAGTGGCGCCAGGCGGTCGAAGAGCTGCCGCGAGGCGATGGCCTGCCGGCCCAGGTCGTCGACGAGCAGGATGCCGCCTGCCGCCTGCAGCTGGGGCGGAGCGATCAGGCCGTCGGGTCCGGGCTGCGGCTCCAGGAGGTCGAGCGTCAGCTCGGAGCCGAACTCGAGCAGCGGCGCCTCGATCCGCCGCCAGCGGCGGTCGGCGGGCTGCTCGCCAGCCAGCCTGTGGCGGGTGGGGTCGAAGACGCGCATCACCACCCCGCCGGCGTCCAGGGCGACCGGCACGACCACCGCGGGCAGAGCCCGGCCGAGCGCCCGGACCAGGCTGCTCTTGCCCACGCCCGGCGGGCCGTACACGAGCACCGGTCCGGTGGTGCCGAGGAGGCCGTAGGCGATGCCGGGGTCGAGTCCCCAGGGCGCGGCGGCCGAGCGCACGGTGGCGGCGTCGGCGGCCGGCCGGCGCGCCCCCAGCACTTCGGCGTACTCGGCCACGCTGACCGGCATCGGCCCCCGGTAGCGGCGGACCGGCGAATCCTCGGCACGCCGCCGGCCCTGCTTGCTGAGCGTGGCCACACCCTCGCGCTCCCAATCGGCCAGCCCGTCGTCGACCAGCTGCCCGACCTCGGCCGCGACCAGGGGGCCGGGCAGGGCCAGCTGCTCGGCCAGCGCGTCCGCGCCGGCGGTGCCCGCCTGGAGCAGCAGCCTCAGCAGCATCTCGCGCAGCAGCGGCCGGTCGATGTCGGGAAGGGGCACGTCGATGATTCGCGTCGGCTCGCCGGTCGAGCGCTCGGCCGCGGCCTGCACGGCCTCCACCATGGCGGCAGCCAGCCGGTCCACGCTCACGTCCTCGCCCGGACCGCCGCGCTGGGTCCAGTCGACGGCCTCGCTCAGCACTTGCTCCTCGTTCACCGCCACCCCGATCCGGGCCGGCGAGCCGCCGCCCACCTGGAGATCGACGCGGATCAGGCACTGCCGCTCGCTAAGGGCGGCCCAGCTGCACTCCCAGCCGAGTTCGTCCACCTGGCCGATCCGGCGCACGGTCTGGTCGGCGACCACGTCGAGCGCTGGCAGGCGTTCGAAACGGCGGCGCAGGATCTCGCGCAGATTCGCGTCCACCGCATCCCGGAGCTGGGCCGCGAAGGGCATGGCGCGGTCGTCCACGGGCGGGCGTTCCTTGATCGCCCAGGCCGTGCCCTGGGAGGCGACCAGCGCCCGCACCACGGCGGCGTGGCGGGCGCAGTAGGCGTCGTCGCCGACCATCACCATGTGGCTTCCGCACCAGGCGGTGTCGCAGGCCCGGCCGCTGGAGTCCTTGTACTCGCAGCGCCAGGTGGCGGCGGCGGTGCAATCGGCGCGCAGGCAGCGCTCCAGCCGCGGCGCCGGCGCCGGAGCGGTGGCGGCGGCCGTGAGCAGGGGCAGCAGCTTGCGCTCGGGGTCGATCACCGTCGGCGCCATCACGAGCGGGGCCGTGGGCACGGCCTTGGGCGCCAGGCCGCCGGTCCGGGCCAGCTCGCGCAGGGCGGCGGCGAACTCGCCGCAGGTCTGGTAGCGCTCATTGGGGCTCTTGGCCAGCGCCTTGCGGATGGCGCCCATCAGGGCGGCCGGGATGTGCGGAGAATCGGGGGCGATGTCGAACACGTGAGCGTGCATGACGCTGGTCACAGTGCCCTGGAAGGGCGGGTGGCCGTCCAGCATCTGGTAGAGCAGGACCCCGATCGAGTAGATGTCGGAGCGGGCGTCCACCACCTCGCCGCGCAGCTGCTCGGGCGCCATGTAGGTGGGGGTGCCCACCGTGAAGCCCTCGGCCGTGAGCTGGGGGCTGTCGTCGAGCAGCTTGGCCACCCCGAAGTCCAGGATCTTGGCCTTGCCCTGGCCCGAGATCAGGATGTTCTCGGGCTTCAGGTCGCGGTGGATGATGCCGTGGTCGTGGGCCGCGCCCACCGCCGAGAGGACCTGCTGCGCGAGGTCGATCGCCAGGTCCGTTCCCAGCCGGCCCATCTCGCGCACCCAGAATCCGAGCGAGCGGCCCGCCAGGTACTCCATCACGATGAACAGGCGGTCGCGCTCGGCGTCGAAGTCGTAGACGCGCACGATGCCTGGATGGTTGAGCGCCGCCACCGCCGCCGCCTCGCGCTGGAAGCGGGTCCGGACGGCTTCGTTGCCCGAGTGCTCGTGCACCACCTTGATGGCGACCGGGATGCCGAGGCTGGGATGCACCGCCTTGTAGACCACGCCCATCGAGCCCCGGCCCAGCTCCTCCTCGACGTGGAAGCGGCCGAGGTTGGGCAGCGCCATCGGCTCCGGAGCCGGCGCCGCTGCCGGCGCCGGTCCAGCCTCTGCGGTGGCCGGAATGTGCTGGGCGGGTGGGGCCCCCGGCGGGGGTTCGGGCGTGAGGTTGGCGGCATCCACGAGCTCTTCCGGCTCCTCGCCGGCCGGCTCCTCGTCGGCCAACCCGTCCAGCGACTCGAAGGCCAGCTCGGGCTCGGAGCCGCCCAGCTCGGTCACGCAGCGCCGGGCCACCTCGTCGAGCACTTCGGCGATCGCCGGCAGCAGGCCGCGGTAGAGCGGGGTCGGCAGGCGGGCGCAGAGCTTGGCCGCCATGCAGGTCGCCAGGTTGTCGAGGTCGGCGTCGACCAGGCTCAGCGCGCCGGCCAAGCTCAGCACCTCGCCCGCCAGCTCCACCATCAGGCGGTTTTCCTCGGCGGCCTCCAGGGTGTCGGCGGGACGGCCGTCGAGCTCGGAGACGGCCTGCACCGCCCGGCGCAGGGACTCGATCAGGGCCTGGGCGACGAACCCGGCGGCCTCCAGCTCTCTCAGCTCGATCGGGCGCGAGCGCTGGCGGCGCCAGGCGGCCCGGCAGGTGGTGGCGGCGTCGCGCATGACCTGGACCGCCTGCTGCGTGCGGCCGGGATCCTCGGTGGCGTCGGCGATCAAGCGGGCGGGGTCCAGGATCCAGGCCGCGGCGTCGATGCCGCCGTCCGCTTCCAGACCGCCCAGGCGGCTGGCGGCGGAGGCATGGTAGAAGAGGTCGGAGGCCAGGCGCCGGCCGATGCGGGCGGCGGTGTCCTGCTCGGGCCAGCGATCGGGCTCCAGGAGCACCGCGACCTCTTCGGCCGCGCGATGGGCGGCGGCCATCAGCTGCTCCCGATTGCGTGCCAGCGTGGGCAGGTCGCCCGCCATGAGCCCGCGCTCAGGCCACCCGGGCACGCTGTACGCGCCCGGCATGGTCAGTCGGCCAGCGGTGGGATCGCGGCCGTGGTCGAGCGCCGGCGGATGAACGGGCGGCTGTCCACCGGCGACGGTGTGCCCGGCCGGAAGAGGTCGACGACCTCGGCCGCGGTGAGCCGCGCCCGGATCGCCGGCTGCTCGTCGAGGAGCACCATTCGGAATCCACCGTCGGTGCTCGACGCTCCGTCATGCTGAACCCTGTATGCCTTCGTCAATTCCCTGTCTCCCTACCCTCGTCTGGGCTGGTCGAAGGGTATTGGGTGCCAAGTTAAGAGTCCTGAAGATCTGCAGCAGACTTGTTCATAACCTTGGAATTGACAAGGAGTTTGAGCCTGCTTCCCTGCAAATGTGGGGGCGCGCCCACGGCCTCTCTTTTAATCCCCAAGCCCCGGTTCCGGCCATAGCGACGCCTATCATCCTTCAGAGGTCATCCCTCTGAGAAGTGGGCGGCGGCGGCCGGCCGGTCGCGGCCCTGCGGCCGGCTCACCCTGGTGGGCAGGACCGCTCCCGATCGTGGCCGTGGTGGCCCTGGTGGTGGCCGCCGTGGCCGTGTTCCTGCTCACCGGGGCGCTGCGCCCTGCCCATCCGATTCCCACCCCCTCCCCCTCGGTGCAGAGTCAGGTCATACAAACCCTTACCGGGCTGGACGTGCCGCGCACCGAGGCGGTCGGCTCGGGCGGCCTCAAGTCGCCCCTGCAGAGGGTGAGCGCCAGCCCGCTGCTCGGGCCGCAGGGCCGGCCCCAGGTCCTCTACGTCGGCGCCGAGTACTGTCCCTTCTGCGCGGCCCAGCGCTGGAGCTTGGTGGTGGCCCTGGCGCGCTTCGGAACGTTGACCGGCCTGGGCCTGACAACGTCCTCCAGCAGCGACGTCTACCCCGACACGCCCACCCTGAGCTTCGTGCACAGCAGCTACAGCAGCGACAGCCTGGAGTTCGCGGCGGTGGAGGAGACCGACCGCAACCGGAATCCGCTCCAGACGCCGACCGCCGACCAGGAGCGCATCTTCGAGCAGCTGAACTCCCGCGGTTCGATCCCCTTCGTCGACTTCGGGAACCGGTACGTGACGATCGGCGCCAGCTTTCAGCCGGACGTGCTCCAGGGACTCAGCTGGCAGCAGATCGCCGATCAGCTGGCGAGCAACCCCCAGGGCCCGGCGGCCTCCAAGGTCCTGGGCGTCGCCAACTGGATGACCGCCGCCCTCTGCCAGCAGCTGGCCAGCCCGCCCGCCGCCGTCTGCGGCGGTCCCGAGATCAGCCAGCTGCGCTTACAGCTCTAGGGCCGTGCCCGGCGAGCGCCGGCTGCAGGTGATCGCGGTCGCCGCCCTGGCGGGTATCGCGATCAGCGTCTACCTCACCCTCACGCACTATCAGGCCTTGCCCCTGGCCTGCCCCTCGGGCGGGATCGTGGACTGCGGCCTGGTCACCCAGAGCCGGTACGGCGTGATCCCCGGCACCGCCGCGCCGACGAGCCTGCTCGGGGTCGCTTTCTTCGCCGGCGCTCTGGCCCTGGTTCAAGGCCGCCGGCTCGCGCTGCTGACGGCCTGGTGCGCGGCCGGGCTGCTGGTCGTGCTGTACCTGGTCTACGTGGAGCTGGCGGTGCTCAGGCATCTGTGCGAGTGGTGCACGGTGGCCCATGCGCTGGTCCTGGCCATGCTGCTGCTCGCGATCAGCCGCTGGCAGTCGGCGGCCCTGGCGAACCGTACAGCAGGGCCATGAAGTGCTCCGCCCCCACCTCGCGGCCGGCGCTCATCATGCCCAGGGCGGTGAAGGAGAGCACCAGGGCGAGTAGCGCCCGATAGGCTCCCTGGCCGTCGTCGTCGGTGACGGTGGCCAGCAAGGCGATGCCGTCGACCGCGCCCGCAATGGCGAGCGCGATGTCCTCGGGCGGCACCGGCATCGGCATCGGGACCTCCTCGGTCACCCGCCGGACCTCCTCGGCGATCTGCTGCACCAGGTCCCTGACCATGGCCCGCAACCGCTTGCGCAGGCGTGGGGTGCGCAGGCCGATCGCGTACATGTCGAACTGGAGGTGCCAGAACTGGGGGTCGGACCGGAACTTGTCGGAGGCCCGGCGCATGCCGGCCGCGACGCGCTCCAGGGGCGCGCCCTCCTCGGCCATGGCCCGCCGCCACTCCTGGATCAGCTCGTCGTGCTGGAGCCTGACCACCTCGGTCAGCAGGTCCTCTTTGGTGCCGAAGTAGTAGTGGAGCAGGCCCGAGGAGACGCCGATCTCGTCGGCGATCTCCTTCATCGAGGTCGCGTCGTAGCCCTGGCGGCTGAGCACGGCGGCGGCGCCGCGGGTGATCTGCGCTCGCCGGTCCTCCGGCTCAGGCTCCCCCGTCACGGACCGCCGAGGCCGGCCAGGGCGGCCACGGCGGACAGGGCTGGGCATCGCCTTGATCTTGAGGGCTGCGGCTCGGGAACGGGCAGCGGCCCGGTGATTTCCTGAAGCGGCAGCAGCAGCCGGCGCCGGTCCTCTGCGCTCAGCCCCGACAGCTCGCCGGCCGTTACTGCTGCCGCCACGAGTGCCGCAGCCCGGGGTCCGGCCCCCGCCTGGCGCGCTGCAGCTTGGATTTCGGCCGCGATCGCCGCTCCGCCGGCTTGCAGGGCGGCCTCCCAGGCGGCATCCCACTCGTAATCCAGCTCGGCCAGCTCCAGCCGCTGCCATTGCTCCGGCCGGAGGTCGTGTATCAGTTGCCTGGTCACCATGATCTCGCCTCGCTTTGACTGATTGCTCAATCAATTTGACTGATGAGTCAATCAATACGCCGCGGGCTATCGCCAGGTCAACCGTCGAGCGCCGGCGGCGGAACCGTTTTTCGAGGCTGTTTCCGTTCCGGCGCCGGCGCTCGAGCCTCCGCGGGCCGGTATACGAGCAGATAACGGCCATCCGGGAGCTTCAGCTCCTCGCGAACCAGGGTTGGCGCTACCTTGTCGGCCTGCTCGGCGCTGCGCCGCCGTCTCTTCGCCGCCCCCACCCTGGACCGGATGCTAGCGAAAGATAGACAGACGATCGGCCCGGCCGGCATAGCGCTTTCCCGAGCCGCCCTGATTGGAATCGCCGCGGTTTTCTTCCTGATGGGCGCCCAGGGCGCGGCCTACGGTCCGCTGCTGCTGCCGCTCACCCACCGCTTCGGCATCGACCTCCCGACCGCCGGCGCCAGCATCAGCGCGAACTTCGTGGGCGGGTTGATCGCCGTGACCGCCGGTCTCGGCCTGCTTTCGCGGGTGGCGGCGCGCCCGTTCGTCTGGGGCGCCCTCGGCCTGACCGCGCTGGGTGCCTTGGCGGTGGCGCTGGCCCCGGCTTGGCCGTTGGTCCTGGGGGGCGTGGCCGTCGCCGGCACGGGCCTCGGCGCCCTCGACATCGGCCTCACCAACATCGTGGCCCACAGCCGGGGCACCCGGAATTCGGCGCGGCTGAACCTGGTCAACGGCGCCTACGGCCTGGGTGCGGTGACGGGCCCGCTGCTGGTGACGCTGGCCGGGGGCGATTTGCTGCCGCTCTTCGGCGGCGGGGCGCTGGTGGCGCTGGCGCTGGTGCCGGCCGTGGCCGGGATCCGGGGCCGGCTGCCACACGAACCCGAGGCCGGCCGTCCGGGTCGGGGCCTGCTCGTACTGCTCTTCATGGCCGCCTTCGTCCTCTATGTCGGGGTGGAGTGGGGCATCGGCGGCTGGATGCCCTCGCACCTGGTGTACCTGGGCCATCCCGCGGCCACCGCCGCGGTCTTGACCTCTGGCTTCTGGCTGCTCTTCGCCGTGGGCCGTCTCCTGGCCGCGCTGATCCCGGCCGGCGTTTCCGAAGGCGCGATCGTGCTCGGCGGCTGCGCGGCCGCCACGCTGGCGCTCCTGCTGGCGGCGGCCGGCCCGCTGGCTCCGGCCGGCTATCTGCTCGCGGGGCTGGCGATAGCGCCGATCTGGCCGACCGCGGTGGGCTGGCTGGCCCGGCGGCGGCCGCGCGACACCCGCGCCACCGCCTGGCTCTTTCCGGCGGCCGCGGCCGGCGGCGCCGTGATTCCGGGCGGCATCGGATTCCTGCTGGGCTGGGTCGGGTTGGGCTGGACGCCGCTGGTGCTGGCGGCGGTGGCGGCTGGCACCCTGGTGGCCTTCGGCCTGGCGGCCCGGAGCCGGGGCTGACCTCCGTCAGGAGAGCAGGCGCGAGCGGTGCTTTTCGTAGATCCCGGCCTGGGCGCCGGGGTCGCGGTTCTCCTGCAGCTCGGCGATCAGGCGCCGCAGCCGCGGCGTCAACATGATCAGGTACCTGGAGCCCGGCAGCGCCTCATAGGTGTGCGGCACCCGGGCCGGCACGAAGACCGTCGCGCCGGCGCCGGCATCGACGGTGCGCTCACCGAGGCGGAAGCGCAGCGTGCCCTCGAGCACGTGCCAGGCTTCGTCGTCCTCGTCGTGAACGTGGACTTGAGGCGGCCCGCTGCCGCGCCACTCGTGGATACAGAAGGAGCCCCCATCGGCCTCCACGCGCTCGTCATGCGAGAAGACGCTCACGGCCGCACTCCAAGATACGGTTTGAGGCAATGCTCTTCGTTCCCTACTTCATCGGCTCGCGGACCCGCGACGCCGCCTGCCTGGCGCCCGCCGAGGTCGTCGAGCCGGCGCTGCCGCAGGCTTCCGCCCAGGCGCGGCTCGGCGTGCTCTACAAGGCGCTGGCCGAGCGCGTGCGCGACCTGGACCAGCCGCGCGTGCAGGTTGGCGACTGCGTGGCCTGCCTGGGCGTGCTGGCCGGCCTGCAGAAAAAGGGCCTGGACCCGGCCATCGTCTGGCTGGACGCCCACGGGGATTTCAACACCTGGGAGACCACGCCTTCGGGCTTTCTGGGCGGGATGCCGCTGGCCATGCTGGCGGGCCTGGGCGAGCAGACGATCATGGACGCGGTGCACGCCACGCCCGTCGCGGGCGAGCGCATCCTGCTCGTGGGCGCCCGAGACCTCGACACCGGCGAGGACACCAACCTGGAGGGCGCCGGCGTGCGCCAGGTCGACGTCGAGGACCTGACGGCCGACAAGCTGCCCGAGGGCCCCATCTACCTGCACCTGGACTGCGACGTGGTGGCCATCGAGGAGATGCCGTCGGTGAACTATCCGGCCGCCGGCGGGCCGGGGGCGGCCGCCGTCCGGGAAGCCGTGGAGCGGGTCTTCGCCAGCGGCCGGGTGGTCGGCTTCTCCTTCACCGCGTGGGACCCCAACCTGCCCGGCGCCGAGCTCTCCGCGGGCAGCGCCCGCCGGCTCACCGAGGGCCTGCTCTTCACGAGCGGGGGGCCTCCCCCCTCCGGCGGGCCGGGCAAGCCCTTCCCCCCGCCGCCCCCCTGAGCGCGTGATCAACCGCCGCCAGGACTACATCGTCTGGATGATCGAGCAGACGGTGCAGGCAATGGCCGAGGCGGCCCGCCTGATGAAAGCGGGCAAGTTCGACCTGGCCCTGATCGCCATCCGGCGTGCCGCCGACCTGGTGGTGCCACCGGCTATGCGCGCGCTGCTCGACCGCCTCGAGCCCGGAAGCGCGGTGAGCGTTCTGGGCCCCGCCGAGGTCGACCGGGTCCGGCTCTACGCCGCCCTGCTCGGCGAGGAAGGCGCCGTACACGAGCTGCGCGGGCACGCCGCCGAGGCGCGCCGCTGCTACACGCGATCATTGGAGCTCTACGGGGCCGCAGAAGGCGCCGGGGCCGAGCTGCTGGAGGCCGACCGGGAGCGGATCTCGGACCTCCGCAGCAAGCTGGCCGAGGCATAACCTGCACCCGATGCCGGGCCTCTACGAGGCGGTGACCGTGGGCGAGGTCATCTGCAGCGCACTGCGCCGTTTTCCTGAGCGCATCGCCTTCCGGCAGGACGGCCGCGAGCTCAGCTACCGGCACGTCGAGGAGACTTTGGGGCGCTGGGTCGCGGTGCTCCGAGAGCGCGGCCTGGGCCGCGGACAGGGCGTGGGGCTGCTCTCGCCCAACCGGCCCGAAGCCTGGATGGTCACCGCCGCCGTGGCGCTGGCCGGCGGCCGCTACACGGCCCTGCACCCGCTGGGCTCGCTGGACGACCACCTGCATGCGTGCAACGAGGCCGAGCTGCGCTTCCTCTTCGTCGACCCGGCCTTTGCCGAGCGGGCGGTGGCGCTCAAGGAGAAGGCGCAGACGGTGGAGGCGGTCTTCAGCTTGGGCCCCTCGGAAGCCGGTGAGGACATCGACGGGCTGGCGGTGCGGGCCCGCGTAAACGGTGGACTGGAACCGGGGCCGGCCACGGCCGACGACGTCTCCTACCTGCTCTACACGGGCGGCACCACCGGCGTGCCCAAGGCCGCCATGCTGACGGACCGCGCGGTGGTCGCCCACTACTAC
>Ga0066684_10000554_pt1 | contig 13096 bp, 9 predicted proteins | sample GraSoiAngelo_133_FD_62301 | JGI IMG/M metagenome (GOLD analysis project Ga0066684, IMG submission 62301) | Grasslands soil microbial communities from the Angelo Coastal Reserve, California, USA - 14_0929_05_20cm | ecosystem: Environmental > Terrestrial > Soil > Grasslands | place: USA... | reverse complement strand
AAGCTCGCAAGTTTTTCTTCGAAGGTACGCGCCAGGAGCATCCATCGAAACGCCTCGAGATAGCGCTCGTGCGGCGGTCCCGTTATTCCCGGTTTTTCCTTCGGACGCGCCGTCTGCAACATCGGACGATTGTAGCCAACATCGGCGGTGCTGCCCAAAAAATTTTCAATCACCCATTCCTTTATCTTAGGTTTTCGGTGGGGTCCCTTGCATCTCAAAGGTGAGGGAACAGATGTTCAGGCGGTCAGTGTGCGTCAGAATCGTTTAAGCTCGTGAAATGAGCCTCTTCTCGGCGAGCGCCTGGTGGAACACAGGCTTTAAGCCTGTGGGGCGCACAGACGTGGACGTCTCTGTTCCCAGCTGGAGCGTGACACAAGATTTGCCTGCGGTCAGTGGGAGATCCTTCGCCGTCTGCGCGGCTCAGGATGGCCCCGCCAAACTGTTATCGGCTTGCGGCCAAACTCGGCGGCCGTTCCACTGTCATTGAGAAATGGCGCTGCTCGCCAGTAGTGGAAATTGGATTCTTTGCCTCTGTCGGTCGTGGTGCAATCATCTTCATACCGACCAACTTGCTGACCCCGCGTTCTTCCATCGTCACTCCGTAGAGCACGTCGGCCTTAGCAATCGTGCGCTTGTTGTGCGTAATGATGATGAACTGGCTTTGCTCCACGAACCGTTCTAGCACGCGAATGAAACGATTGATGTTTGACTCGTCCAGCGGTGCATCCATCTCGTCCAGGACACAGAACGGACTCGGCCGGACCATGTAAATCGCAAAGAGCAAGGCCACCGCCGCCATTGTGCGTTCCCCGCCGCTCAAAAGCGAGATGCTTTGCAGTTGTTTTCCAGGGGGCTTCGCGATGATCTCGATTCCGCAATTCAGGGCGTCATTTTCGTCCAGCAACTGCAAATCAGCACGGCCGCCGCCAAACATTTCGGCAAACATCTCGCGAAAATTCGTCCGCACTTTTGCAAATGTGTCTGCGAAAAGCTTCTGGGTGGTCGCATTGATCCGGGCGATCACATCGAGCAATTCACGCCGCGAATTTGTCAGGTCCGCGTTCTGCGTTTCGAGAAAGCGATGGCGTTCTTCCAGTTCGTCATACTCTTGGACAGCGTCGAGATTGACGGGTCCCATGTTGTCGAGTTGGCGCGCAAGCTCGGCAATCAGGTTCTGAAGATCATCATCGGTCGGCGATGGGGCAGCCACGTCGGCGCGTTTCAGTTGCGCCCGCAATACTTTTTCGTGCGCGAACGAATCCGGAACAAACTGTCGCAAATCGATTTGATAGCGCTGCGTCACATGTTCCGTCAGATGTTCAGTTTGGAGCTGCAACTGCGTTTGCCGGATCGAATGGGTGCCACGCTTTTCCTGTAATTCGCTCAAACGATTACGTGTTCCGCGTAGCTGCGCTTCATGGGCGTTGATTGTCTCCAGTTGTTTCGCTCGTTCGGCGATGAGCTGCTCGACATCCCCTTGTCGTCGACTCTGCTCCTCCGTTTGCGACGTAATCGCCACCCGAGCTGACTCGGTTTCCGCGCCTTGGGCGATCAAACGAGCCCGGTAACTTTCAATATCGGCACGGCGCGTCGCGATTACTTCTCTCAATTCGTTTTGCCGCGAGAGCATCGGCGCGCTCTGCGCCAGCAATCCCTGATGTTTCTGCTCCTCGGTTGCAACGGCGATCCGTAACTCCGCTAATCGGGTGTTTGCCTCTTCTTCCTGCGCCGACACTGCCGCGTGCTCGGCACTCAATTGCGCGGTCTCGCTGGCCTCTGCAGCAGTCTGCAATTCCAGTTGCTCACGCTGCGTCTCGAGTTCCTGCATGCGCGCGTTTGCCGCCGCGATTTGACGCTCAAGCGTGGCATGATCTGATTTCAAAAGCTCTAATTCGCGCTCGGCCGAATCCTGTTTCCGCTCAAGTTCAGTGACTTTGGAGATCGTCGCGGTCTGCGCCAGAGCCGCGCGCTGATGCAGCTGCCTCGCTTCTTCCAGCGACTTATCTGTCGATTCGATTTCGGATTCGATGGTCCGCCGGCGATGTTCGATCTGCGATCGCTTGTCCATCAATTCAGCAAGCTCGTTCGTAAGCGCATCGATTCGAGCTCGGCGCTCGAGCAATGAATCAGGTCGCCCCCTTCCACTGCCACCAAACAGTACCCCCATCCGCGAAATAAATTCGCCGCGAAGTGTTGCCGCCGCGATGCTGAGCTCCTCCGGAAGATGAGCCAGGGCCGTTTCGAGATTTTCGAATATGGCAACGTCTTGAAGCAATCGATTGACAATTGGGCGCAAAGCAGCCGGCGCTTTTACCTTGTCCACGGCCCAGGCAATTGCGCCCTGCGGTAGGCTTTTCGCTGATCCGTTTCCGATCACATCGAGCTCGCCAAGGACGAGCGCAGCCTGACCAAGCTGGCGCTGATTTAGATAATTGATAATAGCGGAAGCACGTGCGGGATCAGGCAGGAGAATTGCATGCAGATTGCGACCGAGCGCCGCCTCAATCGCCGGAACAAATTGAGGAGCAACATCGATTTGTGCGGCGAGCGCTCCGGCAAATTCAAACTGGTCGCTCTTTAACAGCGCCTGGGAACCCTCGGTCAGACCTTCGCCTTGTTCGTTTAGCTGACGCAAAACCTCGTGGCGCGACTGTTTTTCCCCAATAGTCCGATCGATCGCGGCGAGCTGCTTCTCAACTTCGACCAATGCACCTTGGTGCCGGCGCAACTCCTCTTCCTGATCGCGAACGCGTGTAAAAAGCTGCTCCGCCGTCTCCTGGTCTGCCCGGGTTGCGGCGCGAGCGTCTTCTACCTTTGCCTGCAACTGCCCCCTTTCTAAGGCAGCCGCCTCGATCCGCGACACCAGTGCTGCCGCATCGCGCCTCGTCGCGTCCCGACGTTCGCCCAGCTCGTGCAGGTCATTTGCAACCGCGCTTAGCCGCAGCTCGTTCTTAGAAAGATTGACGCGCAGTTCTTGGATTCGTTGCTCCATCGTGAGTCGCGTTTCCCGCCGAGCTGCCACTATCCTCGCAGAATCGTCCAGCTGATCCCTTTTCTGGGCAAGAATCTGCCCCAGTTGTTCGACCATGGCATTGGCGGAGCCGATCTCGGCCTCGTGTTCGCGCAATTTTGCTTCAGCCGATTCAACCTCGCGCTCGTTGCGCGCGATTAGTTGATGCAATTCCGTGCCGCGTTGTTCGTTGAATTCGATTCGGCTGCGATGTGACGCGATTTCGCTCCCGAGTTGCTGGAGGCTGGTACGGGCCGCTGTGATTCGTTGGTCTGCTTCTTCAAGGTCCCGTCGCAGTCCGGCCAGCCGTGTTTCTCCGGCATCAATTTCGAGCCGAGTCTCGCGTTCTATTTCGCTCACCCGCACAATCTCACTCGCGCATTCGCGCAGCTCGCGCTCGAGGGTTTGCAGCTTGCGATAAGAGAAATGTGTGTCCAGCACCTGCAAATCCGCGTGCAACGCCTGATATCGCCGTGCTTTGCCCGCCTGTCGTTGCAACGATCCAATCTGGCGCTTGACCTCTTTAATAATATCGCCAATGCGAAGCAGATTCGCCTCAGTCGCCTCGAGTTTGCGCAGCGCCTCTTTTTTTTGCGTTTTGTACTTGGTAATTCCGGCTGCCTCTTCAAAGACGCTGCGCCGATCTTCCGGGCGGGAGCTGAGGATGAGGTCGACTTTGCCCTGTTCCATGATGGAATAAGCGGTGCGTCCCACCCCGGTGTCGGCGAATAAATTGTGAATATCTTTTAACCGGCAGCTGGTCTTGTTGAGGAAATATTCAGAAATTCCATCTCGATGGAGACGACGCGTGACTCGCACGTCATGCCAATCGACGCCCAACTCGCTCGCGCAATCGGTAAAGGTCAGGGAGACTTCGGCAAAGCCGAGGGCTTTGCGCGAATCAGTGCCATTGAAAATGACGTCGGCCATTTCCTCACCGCGAAGTGATTTGGCTGATTGTTCACCCAGGACCCAGCGGACGGCGTCGAGGACGTTTGATTTTCCGCAACCGTTTGGCCCTACGATGGCGGTAACGCCTTCGTGAAAGTTAAATATCGTCTTGTCGGGAAACGACTTGAAACCGAACAGCTCGAGAGATTGGAGATGCATGCAACGGGCGACGGAGCGCTTTTGTCTGGTAAATATGGGTGACAACCGGCGGCTGACAAGCCGATTCTACACAAGGACGCGGGCTTTAGCCGTGCCCAACCACAACATTTGGTGGCAGAGGCTCAGCTTTTCGCCGTCAACCGACGCAGAAAGTAGAGAACTGACGCAATAACCAGCACGATCCCGTTCACCGCAAATTCCCACGCCGTCGCGTGCGCAAGAATCCAGATGATTGCGACGATGGCGAGCGCCGGAACAATTTTCATGCCCGAAAAATTGAAAGGCTGAGCGCCATTGGCGCGCACGTCGCGTTGCACCAAAAACCAGCAGGCCGCGCAGCAGAGCAGATACATCAGGAGGACGGCGACGTTGGAGAGCACGGCCAGTTTTTCGAACGTGCCGGTGATGGACAAGGCAAAGGCGAGCACGGCGTAAGTGATGATGGCGACGTCGGGCGAGCGATAGCGCGGATGGACGTGCGCGAACCACGCCGGCAGCGCGCCGTCGCGGCCGAACGCGAAGATCATGCGCGGCGAACTGAGAATGTCGCTGGTGACAAATCCGAACGCGGAGATGGTTGCGCCCGCGAGCAAGATAGTGCGGCCGATGGTACCGAGAAATTTCGCGGCGGCTTCGGCCAGTGGCGCGTCTCTGTGATTGGCGAGATCGAGACCGAGCGTCCCCTGCGCGACGAGCTGGATCAGGACGTAAATGATCGTGGTGATGACGAGGGCGAGATAAGCGGAACGCGGAACGGTTCGCGCCGGATTTTTTACTTCGCCGCTCGGGATGAGCGCGACTTCGATTCCGACGAAGGCGAAGATCAACAGAATAACTGCGTCCCCTAACGCCTTACTGCCGGGCCAAGCTGTGAACGCTAGATTCGGCGGGTGAATGAAAAAAATTCCGACGCAGATGAAAAGCAGCAGCGGGAGAAGTTTTGCGATCGTGATCACCGTGACCGCGCCCGCTCCTTCGCGAACACCGCGAATATTGATGAAAACGAGCACACCATAAACGGCGAGCATGACAACGATGCGCATCAATGGTCCGCCGAGGAACGGAACCACGAGCGCGATTGAAGTCGCGAGCACGTTGACAACGCCCGCGACCGCGCCAAGCGCAGTCAGAAAATAAAGCATACCGGCGAGAAATCCGACGTAACGACCAAACGCGACCTCGACGTACGCGTAAAGTCCGCCGGTTAAGGAAACACGACTGCCGGCGATCGCGAAACAAGTGACGAACAGCACCATCGCTACCGCGCAAACCATGAACGCGAACGGCGCGGCGGGACCGAGCCCGCGCGCCACCGCAGCCGGGATCACGAAGATGCCCGCACCGATGGTAGAGCTGACGATGTTCGCGGTCAGCGCCGGAATTCCGATTCCGCGAACGAGCTGATGATCGACGCGCGCGGCTTGTTGGATCAACAGCTTCTCCTCAGCCATTTCGCGCATCGTGTGTGAATTCAGGGCGTGAAACAAGGTCGACCATCGTAACAGGTGCGAATAAGCCGCGCCTCAACCGCGGTAATGACTCGTTTTCCTCTTGCCGTGTCCGGGGAGGGAAGCCCAGTCATCGCGATCCCTGTTAACGAGTTGCCGTCGAAGGGCACACCGTGTGCTCGGGTCTGACACTGTTTGACACCATTCTATGACCATGACAAAGCGGATCCTCATAATTGACGATGATCCATCCGTCACGCGGGCGGTGAAAGTCCTACTGGAAACGAGTGGCAATTATTCTGTCGAAGAGGAGAACAACAGCCGTAACGCTTTCGCCACCGCGCGATGGTTTCGCCCTGATTTGATCTTTTTAGATGTCATGATGCCAGATCTCGACGGTGGTGATATCGCGCACCAAATTGAAAGTGATGCGTTGTTGCAGGGCACACCTATCGTTTTTTTTACTGGCTTGGTCTCTGGAGAGGAAGCGGCGTCCAACCGGATTGGAGGGTACAGATTCATCGCGAAGCCACTCCGTCGGGATCAGCTTCTAGGCTGCGTGGAAGAAATCCTGAAAACCGATCCTCCTTCTTCAAGCGAGAGCGCGACGAACACGGCTCTTTCCGCAGCTGCTCGTTTGATCCAGCCATTTAAACGTCATATCTGATTCGGCTCCCGCATTCGCACTAGCGAAAACGACAGCGGTCCTGGATTAGTATCCGGCAGCCTGCCCGTCCTTGCGCGATTCGCTCGCCCCGGCATAGACGCGCTGGCCATCATGCATCTCGACCTTAATGGCTTGATAGCCGCCATAGCCCCCAACGTCGACGCGGACATCGTGCCCGCGTTTCTTCAGCTCGCGGACCGTCTCGTAGGGAATTCCACTTTCCACTTCCACGTACCCGCCGTTTGTCATCTTTTCGTCAGTCGGTTCGCTATCGCCCTCGTGTTGCCAGCGGGAAGCATCCCCAGCTTCCTGTAGACCAAGGCCGAAATCAATCTGACTGGTGAGCACTTGGACGTGTCCTTGCGGTTGCATGCCGCCGCCCATCACTCCGAATGCTTCCCACGGCTTGCCATCTTTCATCACAAAGCCGGGAATGATGGTGTGGAACGGTCGCTTGCCCGGCGCGTAAACGTTGGCATGACTAGCCTGCATCGAGAAGAGTTCACCACGATCTTGAAACATGAACCCAAGTCCTGGCACCACGATACCGCTACCCATGCCGCGATAATTGCTTTGGATCAGTGAAACCATGTTCCCCTCGTCATCAGCCGTGCACATATAAATGGTATCGCCGTCCGGAAGACGGGCGTCCTCGCCTGTCCCGGCAAACTGCCTTCCGGCCTGCTCGTACCGGACTGACTCGATTCCCATGGGTCGAGAGTTGGATGCTCCATCAGAGGGCGGATTCCCTGCTGCAACGGTCTTGGCGGCATGATTCGGGTCGATAAATTTCCGGCGCTCGGCCGCGTAACTCTTCGAAAGCAAACCGGTGAGCGGAATTTTGGCAAAATCCGGGTCGGCGTAGTATTTAGCCCGATCAGCCCAGGCGATTTTCTTCGCTTCGATCATCGTGTGCAGCGTCTCAGGTGAATTGCGGCCCATGGCGCGCAGATCGAATCCTTCGAGAATGTTGAGGATCTGCAGCGTGGCAACACCCTGCCCGTTCGGCGGCAACTCGAACACATCGTAACCGCGATAATTAGTCGAAACCGGTTCTACCCAGGTGCTCGTATGTTTCTCGAAATCGACCTTGCGCAGCCAGCCGCCATTTGCCTGCATGAATGCATCGATTTTCTCCGCGATTTCACCTTTATAGAAAACGTCGCGGCCGCGTTCGCCAATCAATCGTAGTGTGTTCCCTAGCGCCGGATTCTTGAAAATGTCGCCTTCGGCTGGTGTCCGCCCCTTACCATCGAGGGTGTAAGTTTGGAGAAAGGCGCCGGGTAAACCTTTGTAGATGCGCGGGCCGAATGCCCAATAATAGGCAATCAACTGGGTAACCGGGAAACCTTCTTCGGCGTAATGAATGGCAGGCGCGAGATCGTCGGTCAGTTTCAGTTTGCCGAATTTTTTGTGCAGCTCGAACCATGCATCGACTGTGCCCGGCACACTGATCGGCAACATTCCAGTTGGTGGAATCGTCTCGCGTTTTAGCTTCGCCAGCTCCGCTTTCATCTGCTCGTAACTCAAGCCAAGCGGTGAACGACCGCTGCCATTGATGCCGTAGAGTTTGTTTTCTTTTGCGCTGTAAACGATGGCGAAGAGATCGCCACCGATGCCATTCGAGACTGGTTCCGTTAGTCCAAGAGTGGCATTTGCGGCGATGGCGGCGTCCACGGCGCTCCCGCCGCGCTTCAAAATATCAAGTCCAACTTGCGTTGCGGCCGGAACACTCGTGCAAACCATGCCGTGCCGGCCAAGCACCTGTGATCGGGTTGCAAAAGGCTTGCCGGTAATGCGATCGATCTGTGCGGTGGCGATGGTCGCATAGAAGCAAGCTATCAACCCCAAGATGCCGCCCCCAAATTTTCGAGACATGCAGAAGCGTAGCATCGCTGTCATCCCAAGTGAATGCGATGGCTCCCGTAAACGGCGATCTCCAGCTTACCTTCAGTAAACGACGGGCTAGCGAAAATCCCTCGGCCTCTGCCGGGCTCAGGATGACAATCCTGAATAGGCGCACTAACATCAGCCTCATGCGCGCAACTCATCTCGAGGATTTTTATCAATTTCTGCGTTTTCCCAGCATCTCGACCGACAACGATTACTCAGAAAAGGTTTCCGAGTGCGCCCATTGGCTAGTCGAAAAACTGACTAGAATGGGACTTTCGGCGAGATTGCATCCAACTCCCGGTCACCCGGTAGTCTGGGCGCAAAACAAGCACAAGGCCGGTCGTCATACCGTGTTGATCTACGGTCACTACGATGTGCAGCCACCCGATCCTCTCGAGCTTTGGGAATCGCCCCCGTTCGAGCCGGTCTTGAAGAACGGCTATGTGTTTGCCCGCGGCGCGACCGATAACAAGGGCCAAATTCTTTCGCACATCCTCGGTGCTCAGGAACAGATCGAAGCGGCTGGCGATTTACCGGTAAATCTGCATTTTGTAATCGAAGGCGAAGAGGAAATTGGAAGCGGTAATCTGGGAAATTTTCTCTCGCAGAACCAAAACGCGTTGAAGTGCGATGTCGTCGTCGTTTCCGATACCGGGATGGTCGCTCGTGGAGTCCCCACGATGAGCTATGGATTACGTGGCGTTGCTGCTCTGGAGTTGAAAGTGAGTGGACCCAAGATTGACCTTCACTCTGGGATTTATGGTGGTGCGGTGGCGAACCCGCTCACTGCCCTCGCCCAGTTGCTTGCGACTTTGCACGATTCCGAGGGTCATATCGCCATTGCAGGATTCTATGACGATGTTTTGCCGCTCCCAAATTGGGAGCGCGAGATGTGGCGAAAAGTGCCGGTAAATGTGGACAAAGAAATCCTCAAGGATACTGGGGTCCCGCAGTTATTTGGCGAAAAAGGCTTTTCCACTCTTGAGCGGATTTGGTCGCGACCGACAGCGGAGGTCAACGGTTTCAGTGGCGGTTATCAAGGTCGAGGCACCAAGACAGTGATCGGTCGCGAAGCATTCGCCAAGCTGACTTTCCGCCTCGTTCCGAATCAAGCTGGGGACAAAATTACTGCACTGGCGCAGGAGCATTTCCAAAAAAATTGCCAACCGGGAGTTCGCCTTGACATGACAGCTGGCCATTCCGGCCCGTGGTATCTCACCGATCCCCACTCCAAGTACGGCAAAGCGGCGCAAAACGCGCTCAAACACGCCTTCGATCGTAATCCAGTGCTTATCCGGGAAGGAGGCAGCATTCCGATCGTTTCTGATTTTCGAAGGATTCTCGGCGTCGAAACACTCTTGCTCGGACTCGCGCTGCCCGACTGTCGGGCTCATTCGCCAAATGAGAATTTTCCGCTGGAGAATCTCGATGCCGGGATTCGGATTAATAAAGCAGTCCTTCAAGAAATCGCCGGCTAATTGCGTCTAATCAGCCGTGATGTTTTTGCGTACGTTAATTGCGACTGCTCTGATTCTATCGATTGCGGGTCCAGTTCGAGCCGAGGAATCGATCGGCAATACGCTTAAGAAGATTTTTTCCACTCCGACACCGACGCCCGCCCGGAAGAAAAAGAAGACAACAACTAAAAGAGAAACGCCATCACCAACCGCGTCGGGCAAGAAAGCTTCACCTTCTCCGACACCACATGGGAAGCGAAAAGCGTCCGCCTCTCCGGTTCCCGAAGAATCGACCGCGGTGAACCCTAGTGGCAGTCCGTCGAAAAAGAAAAAATCGAAAGCCTCAGCAAAATCAACAGAGACGCCTACGCCGAGTCCTGCTGTAGCTGAAACGCCGACACCAGAGCATTCGCCCTCGACTTCACCCGAGGCGGTGCACAAGAAGAACGGCGCACCAAATGCGACGCTCGCACCAGAGGCGATCAAAGGATTCGAAGAGAATCCTCCGCGTGTCCGTACCCTTCTAAGCTCGGCTCTTGACCTCACCACCCGCAATCTCGACTACAAGTACGGCTCCGCTGATCCGTCCGCCGGCGGGATGGATTGTTCGGGCTTCGTTTATTATGTGCTCAAACAAAACGGCGTGGGAGATGTGCCGCGAGATTCCAGCCAGCAATATGTTTGGCTGCGTCGCATCGGAAAATTTGAACCGGTGTTGAGTCGGAAAGACGACTCGTTTGAAATGGAAAATCTGAAGCCGGGTGATCTCCTTTTTTGGACCGGCACCTATTCGATCGAACGGGATCCGCCAATTACCCACGCCATGATCTATCTTGGCCGAGAGAAAAAATCGGGCGCGAGAGTGATGGTCGGGGCGAGCGATGGACGGATTTATCAGGGACAATCGCGCAATGGTGTCAGCGTGTTCGATTTTAAAGTTGAGCGCCGCAATACTGGGGAGAGCGGCAAGCCGGGGCCGACCTTTATTGGTTATGGTCATATCCCGGGCTTACGCGACTAACTCGATCGCGTCGTTCCTAATTGCGGGCCCCTTTTTCGGGAGCCCTGAGCGTTTACGAGTTTCCGTCGAACTAATGTGCGTAGCGCAGGGGATCATTTATCCCGGCATCCTGAAAACCACGGCGCCGCAGGCGGCACGAATCACATTCGCCGCAGGCTGTTCCGTCGGGTTCCGGATCATAACAGCTGTGAGTGATCGAGAAATCGACGCCGAGCTCCTCCCCTTTTCGGATAATCTCGGGTTTGTTCATTGCGATTAGAGGGGTATGAATGCGAAAGCGCTCACCCGAAATGCCGGCCTTCGTGCCGACATTCGCAAGCCGCTCGAATTGTTTGATAAATTCGGGGCGACAATCGGGATATCCACTGTAGTCCCGCGCGTTAACGCCAATAAAAATGTCGCGGGCTTCGATCGTCTCAGCCCAGGCCAACGCATAGCTAAGAAAAATTGTGTTTCGTGCCGGCACGTAAGTAACTGGGATTTGGCCGGCGATCTCGCTATCACTGCGACGTTTTGGAACTTCAATCGTATCAGTTAAGGCCGACCCGCCAAAGACGCGCAAATCGATTTTCACGATCCGATGCTCACGCACGCCAAGGCTTTGCACGATTTGCTTGGCCGAATCGATCTCGACGCGATGACGCTGCCCGTATTCGAACGAGAGAGGAAAAATCTCGTAGCCCTCGTGCTTTGCTATTGCGAGTGTTGTGGCTGAATCAAGCCCGCCACTTAGTAGAATAACGGCGCGCTTCATCGGCCATTTTGGCCGGACTTCGCTGCGTCGGGGAAGGCTACGCGGACCGTCAAACTGATCCCGCCGCGTGCAGAAAACGCCGCCGTGACGATCGCTTCCCGCGGAGCACAAGCACGCACGAAATCATCCAAAATACGGTTTGTGATGGCTTCGTTAAAGGCGCGTTCATTACGAAACGAGGCGAGATAGAATTTCAGCGACTTACTTTCGACACAGAGCTTATTCGGCATGTAGTCAATCTCGATTTTGGCGAAATCCGCCTGGCCGGTGACAGGGCAGAGCGACGTGAAATCGGAGGTTTCGAAGTGGATCCAGAACCTGTGGCGGGCCGGGTTCGGAAAAGTTTCAAGCTGCGCTTCTGCTGGCGAGGCTGGGATTCGCGCTTCGCTGTGGCCGAGAAGGGTGAGTCGTCCAGGTTTCCTCGTGTTCCTGCTCATAATCGCAAGCTTAATTGGTTATCAGCGCCATGACGAGCAGCGTTATGATAGCTAATTGGCCGATTTGCTTGAGGAAGACCGTAGGGCGATTGACCCAATCGCCGGCGAAGCCTCACCAAAGCCGGTGTCATCAATCGGGATGCTGCAACATCGGGTTCTTCAACGCCCTCTCTCGATCGCCTTCTTTGCTGTAGTTCCAGTAATCGGCTTTCAATCCACGTTTTAATTTGAGTTTCGAACCATCGGCCATCTGCCATTCGCGAAGTAAAAAGGGAAAATCGCGGTCAAGCACGAAACGATCGATTCCCCCTGAGTGTTGCGCGCTCACTTCAATCGTCTTGTCGATTGGCTTCCATGAGATTCGCGCTGGTTTGAACTCGATGTGATCGCTTCGGAACCGCGCGAGCGTCGGCGCCAGTTGTATTTCAAAGTCCACCGGCGGCTTTGACCAATCGATCGTCCGCACCCGCATCGGAAGTTCGTCGTAAAAGAACGAGTTTACTAGCGGCGAGATTGGGCAGGTGGTGGTGCGGTCTCGGTAGGTGTCGCTCATGTAATTGAAAGTCGAGCCGGTCCATTCAACCTTTTTCACGGCGTTTCCAAAACTGTCTGTGCCGACAAATGTTAAGCGGGCGAGCACGCCTGAATCGACTCGGCAATGTGCAGTGATCGACCCCTGCTCGACAAACATCCCGATCGGCACCGACCAAATTTGATTCATTCGAATCGCTGTGACGGCATCGGCGCGTGTTGCATCATCGACGCGCGTGAATGTTTTCGGGTCGATCCGTTCCCGAAAGAAAATGTGCAGGACTTCGCACTTGCGCAGCTGAGCGTCCCGCATGAGCTGGCCCTCGTAAAAGTCGAACTCAGCTTTGCGGTCGCCCCAATAACTGTCATTCGCCAGAATCCCGGGCGTGAACTGCGCTTGTGTCGCGGCTATGAAAGCGGTCGAGGTCATTGCGAGTAAGAGCAAACTTCCTACACTTCCGACGCGGAAAGGCCTTTTTGTCATGTCGAGGGAAGCCGAGACATCTCTAGCTATTCTGAGGAGAAAATAGCGAGAGATTCCTCGGCTGCGCTCGGAATCACAGAAGTAATCTGTCATAGTGCAAATGTTAATCGTCGTATAACAAAAGTACTTTTATGAGTAGTGAGGGCCCTTCAGTCCTAGCCGGTCTTGTCAATCCAGCCGTGATCGATCTTCTTGGATTTGATTCTGCGCACGATGAGGTGCTGCTGGTAATGAATGAATCGCGGCCGTGGGATGGCGGTGACGAACAGCTGCATCAACTTCAG
>Ga0066684_10000553_pt1 | contig 13099 bp, 13 predicted proteins | sample GraSoiAngelo_133_FD_62301 | JGI IMG/M metagenome (GOLD analysis project Ga0066684, IMG submission 62301) | Grasslands soil microbial communities from the Angelo Coastal Reserve, California, USA - 14_0929_05_20cm | ecosystem: Environmental > Terrestrial > Soil > Grasslands | place: USA... | reverse complement strand
ACGATAGGAAAAGGTGGATCCGCGGTCTTTCGTGTCGATACGGGCGTCCCACCACGTGAACTTCTGGATCGGCGCGTCGTGGCTGCTGAAATCCGAATGATCCGATTTCGGTCCGTTGAATCCGATCCGGTTCGGAAGCCAACTCGATGTCGCTCCGCCGAAGCCAGGCTTTCGCTCGATGGCGAACCCCAAGAAGTCCGGCCTGCCGTCGCCCGCGTCCCAATCGAAGGCCAGCAAAACCAATGTGGGTGAGGTGAATGATCGCACGACGACAGCCATAATGCCCCCCAGAAATCCAAAGCCGGAAACATCAAACAGTGAAAGTCTAATCGCGCCAGTATACAACTTTTGTGACATATGAGCACTAACATTCGCTCTGAAAGGGAGGCGCGTCCGCTTCGTCTGGGACGCGATCTTTGCGGCCTGAACTGGCGGCGCTTTCGTTTCAGACCCAACCAAAGTTTCGATCGCCTGGTGGCATCATTGTGTTCGCGGCGGCCAACACAGATTTGAATCGCCTCACAACAGACCGCCGTCTATGCTGTGCTCATGTCGCGTGTCGTGTTTCTGTCGATTGCAATCGTCCTATCGCTGCTGCCGGTCGTCGCGCCGGCTGCGCCGGCTCATAAACGGCCGGCGCCACGCTGGCACGGCTACGGCTTCCTGCCGGGTTATCATCAGCCACCGAATAACAGCCTTCCAGACTACGCCCAGAAAGCTTCGGTTTCGCGCATGGCGCGCCACGACCGGCGCCCTTGGTATATCGACCCAGTCCCAAGTTATTACGGGTATGATGGCGACTGGCACTATTTCGGCCGGCCCGGCTTTTACGGCGGTCGCTACAATGGCGGCAGCTTCGGCCCTTGCTGGACGCGGACGCCGATCGGGCCGATCTGGAATTGCGGCTGACATTCGGCCAACGTGGCAACGCGCAATGGCATACTTTATAGATTGCGCGGAGGGCTTGCCCGTCAGCAAGGAAACTGGTCGGTCTTCCCAAGCAGGAAATCCACGTCGCTCTCGAAAATGTGTTTTAGAAATTTGCTGACCAGCTTGATCTTCGCCAGGTGATTCTGCTCGGTGCGAACCGACATCCAGACATCGCGGCGAACCGATATCTGGTCCGGCAGAATGCGGTTGAGTTCGGTTACGCCCGCGGCCACGAATGTCGGCAACAGTACAATGCCGAGCCCTGAAACCGCGGCGCTGCATTGGGCGATGATGCTGTTGCTGTGAAAGCAGATCTTCGGCGCAGTGATGACTTCGTCGAGCCATCGTACCGCGTGAATCGCGAGAAGTTCGTCGATGTATCCGACAAAGGTGTGATTGGCCAGATCGGCGCTGTTTTTCGGCATTCCATATTTTTGTGCGTAGGCCTTTGCGGCGTAAAGAAACAGGGCAAACTCGCCAAGCGCGGTGCTCTTCAGTCCCTGCGCCTTGGGGTTGAAAAAACTCAGGAAAATATCGGCTTCCTTGCGCGACAGGTCGACGGTCTGGGGAATGCTAAGCAGTTCGATTTTGACGCCGGGCGCGATTTGGTCCAGCACCAGAAGACGGCGGGCGAGATAGCGGCTTGCAATGCCTTCCATCGTTGCGATCCGCACCACCTGGACCGCACTGGCGGCGTCGCGGCTAATAACGTCGTCTACCAGATTCGCCCGACGATCCATCTCCTCGATATGCTTGAGGAGGTTCTGGGCCTCCTCGCGCACGACGATGCCTTTGCGTGTGCGGTCCAGCAGTTTCAAGCTTAGTTTTGATTCGAGCCGATCGATCCGGCGGCATACGGTCGAATGGTCAAGCTTCAAACGTCTGGCGGCCGCATGCACACTGCCCTGCCGGGCCACTTCCAGGAACACCCTCAGATCGTCCCATTTGGTAGCGGCTGAATTCGCCAAAAGCTCTTTCCTGCGCTGATCGTCGCGCGATGCTAGCGCAACGGAACACTGCATGGTGTAAAAAAACCATATCGGAAAGCCTGCCCGTCGTGGAAATCTGGCGCATAGTGGACGCGGATATCCGATCTTCGAGGGCATGAAATGCAGGTCATAACGACCGACGTTGCAGTGATCGGGGGAGGCGCCGCCGGCTGCTATGCCGCGCTCAACCTGAGCAAGCGGGGCATCAAGCCTTTGATCATCTGCAAGGGGCTGGTCGGCAAGAGCGGGGCGTCGCTGTTCGCCGGCAATCTGGTGATCTCTGGCCGGGCGCTGGGCAACAGCGAAGAGAACGCCCGCAACACCGCCGAGTTCTTGATCAAGTATCACAACCAGTTCTTGATCGATCAGAATTGGGCGCAACGATGCGGGCAGTGGGTCGAGAAGGTCTATTATCCGGAACTGGAGGAGGCAGGCCTCTACTTTCGGCGCAACGATGCCGGCGAGGTCGTCACCAGCCCCGGGAAGATCCGCAGCATAGCCGCCAATGTTCAGGGCAATTCCGGCGTGCCATTCATGGACCTGCGCCGGAAGCAGGTCATCAAGGCCGGTATCGCGCGAATGGAGGAGACGCTCGCCACCTCACTGCTGCACAACCCGGACGGTTCGGTCGGGGGCGTGTTCTGCCTGAACTACATCACCGGTGAATACACGGCCGTGATGGCGCGCGCGGTGATTCTGGCGACCGGCTACTCGGATCGGCTGCATACGCGCTCGACGGGCACGAGGGAGATGTCGGCGGATGGCGTCGCGCTGGCGTGGCGTGCCGGTGCGACCCTGCTCAACATGGAAATGCAGTGGTGGCACACCAATGACATGGCGCATCCACCGAGCTGGCAACGGATGCAGATCTATCCGAACCCGATGCTCGGCTCGCAAAAATCGGCGCGAATGCTCAACTCGGCGGGCGAAGAGTTCTTCAACCAGCAGCAGGACGATCCGCTGGCCTTCGGGCCCTACACGGTTCAGTTGAAAGCGTTGGTTAAGCAGGTTCGTGCCGGCAAAGCCCGTTACGAGGGCGGCTACTATGCCGGCTTCGACAATTGCGATCCGGCCGAAGTGGAGACCTATACGACCTATGGCAAGACGTTTCGGCAACTCGGCCTGCCATTTCCCGCACACATGGCCGAGACGGCGGTTTCGTCGCACTACCGGCAGGGCGGGATTGATGTCGACACCACCACCATGCGTTCATCGGTTCAAGGACTTTACGCGGCAGGCGGAGTAGGCGGCCACAGCAATGGATTGATCGGGCTCGCAACCTATGACGGCAAAGTCGTTGCCGAAGGCGTAGCGCGGGATATCGCGACGCTGAAGGCAGTCTCGTTGCCGCAACCGCAAATCGAGGCGGAATGCCGCAGGCTCGATCGTTTGCGCAGTTCTTCCGGCGATGGCCCGGCGCCGGGCAGGCTGAAGGAAGACATCCGGGCGGTGATGTGGGAAAAAGTCGGGGTCGAGAAGAACGCTTCCGACCTGCGATCGGCGCTCGACGACATTGCACGAATACGCCTTCAACTTCTGCCCGGCATGAAAATCCGCAACACCGGAAAATCCGTCAACTACGAGTGGCTGGACGCAATCGACGTAATGAACATGATCGATGTCTGCGAACTCGTCATCCACTCCTCGCTCGAGCGCAAGGAGAGCCGTGGACCCTTCATTCGCCAGGATTTCCCGCTTACCGACAATGACAATTGGCTTGCCGCTAATGTCCTTAAGAAATCCGGCAACGGCCTGCGGTTTGAGCAGCGGCCCTACGACATGCCGCTGTTCACGCCCGGCTTTTCCAGGAAAGACAACCTTGAGGTCGCCTGGTGACATTGGTCTCTCCCGGTGACGCTCCCGTGCCCGTTCCTCCTTCGGTTGATGGCCGCCGCCTGGGGCAGGCCGAACAGCATGACGCGCTGGCCGCGCGCAATTCGCGCCTGATCCCCGGTGAATTGCTGACCATCAAGATCCGCCGGTCAGAGGTCCCCGCGGGTGGCGACATCTACCAGGAATTTCAGGTGCCGTACCAGAAATGGATGCGGGTGCTTGATGCCCTGAACTGGATCGCGGAGAATGCGGCGGCCGACCTGGCATTTCGATGGTTCTGCGGATCGAAAATGTGCGGAACCTGCGCGGTCCGAATGAACGGCCGCGAAGTGCTGGCGTGCTGGGAGGCGGTCGAGCCGAGCATGGTGATCGAGCCGCTGCGGAACCTTCCGGTCATTCGCGATCTCGTCGTCGACCGCACGCGCTACGAAGACAAGGTCGCAAGTCTAGAGCCGTGGATCGAGCGCCATGAACCTTATGCCCAGTTCCCCGAGCCGCTCACGCACAAGCAGATGAAGGATGCCTCCAAGGCGCTCGACTGCATCAGTTGCATGTGTTGTTACTCGGCGTGTCCCGTGATTGGCCTCGGAAACCTAACCGATTTCGCCGGCCCCGCGCCCCTTGTTCAGTTGGGCCAGACCGCGCTCGATCCGCGCAACAGCCCAGGGAAGGTCAGGCGATCGCTCGAACTGACCGGGATTTTCAATTGCGTGTCCTGTTATAAATGCGAGGAGGTATGTCCGGCCAGCATTCCGATCGTCAGCCGCATTATCGAGCCATTAAAGGCGAAGGCGGCACAGCTCGTTCCCGAAATGGCCAAGCATTCATTTGCCTTGCGCGATATCGTTGCGGGCCGTGGCCGGGTTGATCCCGGCGAACTGGTCCTGAGGGTTCAAGGGCTGCGTGCGCTCGGTAATCTGCGACGCATATTGCGGTTGTTCGCGCGCGGCAAGATCAATCCGATGAAGACATTGCTCGGGACAAAAACCGGCGCCGCCGAGGCCGCCGGCCGGCTTCTGGGCAACAGAGTGGGGAAACAATGAAATTCGCCTATTATCCCGGCTGCTCGGCGCGCAGCACCTGCGCTGAACTCAACGATGCAACCCACCTTGTGGCGTCCAAGCTCGGGCTCGATCTGGTGCAGCTGGAAATGGCCACCTGTACCGGGGCGCGCGAATTGCGCGCGATCGATCCGGCCGGCTTCTACGCCCTTAACGTCCGGATTTTGGCGCTGGCGGAAAGCCATGGCCTGCCCTTGATGACCATCTGCAATACCTGCACCCTGAACGTGCTGGATGCGCATGCCGCCTTTGTGAGCGATCCGGAACTCGCAGCGTCGGTGAATGCAAGGCTCGCCGAAGAAAACCTGCATTACAGCGGACGCACCAAGATCAGCCATTTTCTGTGGGTGTTGCACGAGGATATCGGCAAGCAGCGGCTGCGCGAACAGGTGGTCAATCCGCTCAGCGGTCTGACGGTCGCTGCGTTTTATGGCTGCCATATCACCCGTCCGCCGGGTCGTTACGGGTTTGTCGATTCCCGGAATAACCGTGCCCTGGAGCTGCTTGCCGAAATCCTCGGCTGCCTGCCGATCGAATACAGCGGCCGCACCGAATGTTGCGGATTTCATACAGCCGCTCACGACGAGAGAGTTGCGATCAAAATGACCGGGCAACACGTCCTCGCGGCAAAGGCCGGCGGCGCGACGGCGATGGTGACACCGTGCCCGCTGTGTCATACCGTCCTCGATAGCTTTCAACCCGAAATGGAAAAGGACATTGATCAGAAACTGGACATGCCGGTTCTGCACCTTCCGCAGCTGGTCGGGTTGGCGCTCGGATTGTCGCCCGAACAACTGAAGATTGACCGACACATGGTGCCGGCGGGCGTGCTTGATAGCTATGCCGCTACCGCCCCAACCGGACTCAAGTGATGTTTCGGTCGAGAGCATACCGCGCGAGGTCTTCGGCGTTTTCGCGGTCGGTCGGAACGCGTGCGTTCTGTGCGCAGGCCGACTTGGCGATGGCCCCGGCGGATTTGACCAATCCCGATGCAGTCATCGGTGAAATACTGCGCAGCCAAAATCCGTCTGCTGAATCGGTGCGGTCGGGTCTTGGCTCTTGCGTGGATGTGCTGAAGGTCGGAGACTGCCACAACGGGACTTCCGGCATTACAATGGATTGCGGTCGACCATGAGGGATACGGTCCTTCTGCTTGCTATGAACGGGCTGATCTGGGGGCTGATCATTGCGCTCATCGCGCTTGGTCTTTCGGTTATTTTCGGCCTGCTCGATATTATCAATATCGCCCATGGTGACTTCTTCATGGTCGGCACCGTGCTGGCGTGGTTCAGCCTGTCGGCGACCGGGAATTTCTGGATCGGCTTTATTGTCGCGCCGGTGATCGGGTTTGTCATCGGGGCAATCATTCAGCGTCTCGTGATTCAGCCGATCCATGGCGCGGCGGCGTTGTCTATCGTAGCGACCTTCGGCCTCTCCCTGATTCTTCAGGAAACCGTGCGGATCACGTTCGGGGCGACGCCGCGTCGCATGCTGGCGCCGATCCAGGGGACCGTTCCCCTGTTCGGAATTGATTACGAAATTTATCGATTGTTCGCGGCGGGGATCGCGCTGGTGGCGCTGGCCGGTTTCTTTCTATTCCTGCAGCACACCAAGCTCGGTATCTGGATGCGGGCCGTTCGGCACGACCGCGAGACCGCTGTCGCGATGGGTATCCCGGCGCAACGAGTTTATGTGATGACTTTCGGTGTCGGGTTTGCGCTGGCGGCATTTGGCGGCGCGGTCGCGGCGCCGATCACCACGGTGGATTTTCGCGGCGGCGTCGATGTCCTTCCGTTCTGCTTCATGGCGGTCATCATCGGGGGGCTCGGCAATCTGGCCGGTACGGTGGCGGCGGCAGTCCTGTTGGCGTTCCTTGAGGGGTTGGTTCAGAGCGTCGCCGATCCAACGGTGGCGCGAATCTCTTCGCTGGTGCTGATGAGCGCGGTCCTGTTGCTGCGGCCCCAGGGTCTGTTCAAAGGCTTCACCAGGTGACGCGGCGTTCCATCGAAATCGGTATGGCGGTGAGTGCGGCGACGTTCCTGATTTCGGTGCCATGGTTGATCCCGGCTCTGACCGACAATTTCTGGGTCAGTGTGATTACGGAAATTCTGATCTGGTCGCTGTTTGCGGCCAGCGCCAACCTGCTGTTCGGCTACGTTGGACTGCTGTCGTTCGGGCAGGCGCTGTACTTCGGCTTCGGCATGTACGGCGTAGCACTTGGCATCGATCATCTCGGCTTGTCGTTCTGGCCGGCATTCGGACTGGGGATTGTATCGGCGATAGCAATGGCGCTGGTCTCGGGGGTCTTCGCGGTGCGGCTGAGCTGGCATTATTTCGCGATCATTACCGTCGTGTTTTCGTTGATATTCTATTTTCTCGCGGTCTCGATGAAGCCACTGACCGGCGGCGACGACGGAATCAATTTTTCGTTGCCGCCCGTGTTCAGGTTCGGCGGCAGCATCTGGAGCCTTACCGATCCCACCTTCCAGTATTTCTTCGTCCTGGCAGTAGTGTCGCTTTGTTTCTTCCTGATGTACCGGGTGATCAACAGCCCGCTGGGCAAAGGTTTCCTGGCAATCCGCGACAACGACCTTCGCGCCTCGCTGATCGGTCTCAATGTCTATGTATTGCGGTTAATCGCATTCGTGATGGCCGGATTTCTGGCCGGCGTATCCGGCGCGCTGTTTGCGTTCTTCGGCCGCTACGCGTCCGCCAGCTACATGTTCTACCAGGTATCCGGCGAAGCGGTGGTCTGGACCATCGTCGGGGGCGCCGGCACGATGTTCGGGCCGCTGGTCGGCACCACATTGTTCATCGTGATCCGCGAAATCGTATCGAGTCACTGGGAGCATCATTCGCTGATCGTCGGACTATTGGCCATTCTGGCGGTGATTTTCGCACCGAAAGGGATCGTCGGTCTCTGGAACGGCTGGATGACCCGGCTGGGCGAGCGCGATGCCGCATCGGCACCGCCGCGCCTGACGCTGCAGGCCGAGCCATGAGCGAACCTGTGCTGCGCACCGAGGGTTTGATCAAGCGGTTCGGCGGCTTGACCGCGGTCGACAATCTCAGCATCAACTTAGCCGGCGGTCGGGTCCATGCCATCATTGGCCCAAACGGCGCGGGGAAGACGACATTTTTCAACCTGGTATCGGGTATGCTCAGCCCCAGCGGCGGCCGCGTGTTTTTTCGTGGGCGGGACATTACCGGCTACCGGCCGCATGAGATCAGTCGGTTGGGGATCAAGCGGACCCTGCAGGTCAAGAGCGTGTTTCCGGAATTGAGCGTTGCCGACAATCTCTGGATCACAAGGCAAGCGGGGCGCCGGTTCCTGCATCCGTTTCGCCGCGCGGCGAGCGATCTGGAGACGAAGTCGCACGTCGAACGGATACTCGAGCAGATCGGCCTCTCCGCACTTGCCGGGCGTCCCGCCGGAACGCTGTCCTATGGCGACGTGGCGATGCTCGAGATCGGGATGGCGGTCATTTCCGAGCCGAGCCTGCTTCTGCTCGATGAACCGACCTGCGGCATGAGCCCTGCGGAGACCAATCGCGCGGTCGAAAAAATCCGCGACCTGGCGCGTACCATCGATATCGTCATCATCGAGCACGACATGGACGTCGTCTTCGGGATCGCCGACGACATTACCGTTCTTGCCCAGGGGGCGATCCTGGCCAGCGGCAGGCCGGCAGAGATCGCCGAGGATGAGCGAGTCCGCGAAGCCTATCTCGGCCGTCCGGAAGACGAGGATTTCGTCGAGGAGGCGGCTCATGCTTAGCCTCCGGGATGTTCATGTTCATATCGGCAAGCTGCATATTCTTCAGGGCGTCAATCTCGAGGTAAGGCCCGGCGAATCCGCCGCGTTGCTCGGACGCAACGGCGTCGGCAAGACGACCACGCTGCGGGCGATCATGGGGCTGGTGTCCAAGAGCAGCGGCGCGATCAGGTTCGACGAATTCGATCTTTCAAACTATCCGGCCCATAAAATTCCGGGCAAGGGAATCGGGTACGTCCCGCAGGGGCGGGGCATTTTTCCGAATCTTTCGGTGCTCGAGAATCTGAATATCGGCGTCACCGGCAAGCGCGACACCGAGCGCGAGGATTACGTATTCACATGCTTTCCGAGGCTCAAGGAACGGCTGAAGCAGGCCGGCAATACACTCTCGGGCGGCGAGCAGCAAATGCTCGCGATTGCGCGTTGCCTGATGATGCGCCCCAAGCTCATTATTCTCGATGAGCCGACGGAAGGCATCATGCCGCGGCTGGTATCGCAGATCAGGCGCGAAATCTACCGCATCGGCCAGAGCGGCGTATCCATCCTGCTGGTCGAACAAAATGTCGAAACCGCGCTGAAGCTCTGCCCCAATGTGTTTCTGATGGAAAAGGGCGCCATCGTATATTCGGGTGCTGCTCACGATCTGAAAGGTCAGCCCGAAATCGTGCGTCGTTATCTTGGATTGTCGCAATAACTTCAACCGCTCTTACGGAGGGTCTCGTCATGGCAAAGAAACTTTCACGTCGTAGCTTCCTGGAGTGTGCGCTGGCGGGCGGCGCGGCTGCCGGCACCGCCAATCTCACGATCATGCGCGACGCATTCGCCCAGGCTTCCGGCCCGATCGTCATCGGGCATCACTGCGATCTCACCGGCGCGATATCGTCCTGGGGCTTCTGGCACGACAAGGCCGCCAAGGCCGCGGTGGATCTTATCAACCAGGGTGGCGGGATTGCCGGGCGTAAGCTCGAACTGGCGACCGAAGATACCGAATCAAATCCGGCCAGCGGCGCGCGCAAGCTGCGCAATCTCATTCAGCGCACCAATGCCGAATTCATCGTCGGATCGGTTCATTCCGGCGTGATGCTGTCGTCAATCCCGATCGCTACCGAACTCAAGACCATCTACTTCTCGACGGGTGAAGCCACAGAAGCGACCGGCAGCAAGGGAACGCGATTCTCGTTCCGCACCGGCACCGACACTTATTCGATCGCGGCCGCCAGTCTGCCGTGGTGCGTCGAGAGCTTCGGCAAGGTCTGGACCATCATTTACGCCGACTATGCCTGGGGACAGAGCACGGCCCAGGAGTCCAAGGTCTATATCGAGCGCGCCGGCGGCAAGGTTCTCAACGCCATTCCCGTGCCGCTCGACGCCAAGGATTTCGTGCCTTATCTCGCGCAGATTTCGGCCGATACCGAAGTGCTGTTGCCGGCGTTCATTGGCTCGCTATCGGTCGCATTCTATACCCAGGCAAAGAGCATGGGGCTCGACAAGAAAATGAAGATGTATTCGTCGTCGGCCAGCATCGAAGCTATCGCACCTGACGATATTCAGGGTGCGGCGGAGGGGGTATATTTCTTCGAGAACTTCCCGCGCCAGCTCAAGGCAAAGGACGACGGCTTTCACAAGCAGTTCAACAAGCTGGTCGGCATAGACGATGTCGATGCACGCGAGGTTGGCGGTCAGCGCGTCATGGACAAGAGCCATGGCTGGCAGGCGTGGGAAGATATCTTCGCGCTGAAGCAGGCGATCGAGGCGTCCGGCTACAAGACCCGCAAGGATGTCGAGGGGGTTATCCAGGCATTGGAAGGGATGCAGATGACGAATTCGTTGGCGCATCCGCAGGGCGACAAGATCATCCGCAAGCAGGACCATGTGGGCATTATCGACTGCTATATCAGCCGCGTGGAGAACGGAAAGCTTGAGGTCAAGAAGCGGATCCCGAAGGAGGAACTCGCCCAGAACATGCCGCTTCGGCACAACCTGTCGGAGATGCCGGTGTGATCTCGAGAACAGCGTGAGGCCACCACGCACTCCCGACGCTCAAGGTAGCACATGACAAGATATCCGAAGTTCAAGGCCTGCGCGGTCCACGCCGCGCCGGCGTTCCTCGACGCCGAATCGACTGTTGAGATGGCGTGCGGTCTCATCGCCGAGGCGGCGCGTGCGGGTGCGCAATTGATCGCCTTCCCCGAGTCCTTCGTGCCGGGTTTTCCGGTGTGGGCATCGGTACAGGCGCCCATCAAGAATCACGAATATTTCAAGCGTCTGGCGGCGAACTCGGTCGAAGTGCCCGGCCCCGAGGTCGCGCAGCTATGCGCGGCGGCGCGAGAAAACGAGATCCTCGTTTCGATCGGTGTCAGCGAACGGTTGCCAGTGTCGGTAGGCTGTCTGTGCAACACGAATTTGCTTATCGGAGCCGACGGTGCGCTGCTCAACCACCACCGCAAGCTGGTTCCGACGTTTTACGAGAAATTGATCTGGGCCAACGGCGATGGTGATGGTCTGCGCGTCTGTGATACGCCGGTTGGCAAGCTTGGCATGCTGATCTGCGGCGAGAACACCAATCCGCTCGCGCGCTATGCGCTTATCGCCCAGGGTGAGCAGGTTCACGTGTCGTCTTATCCGCCGGTATGGCCGACGCGTCCGGCCAATGAGCCCGGCCGCTATGACCTGGCGTCGGCGATCAAGATTCGGGCGGGCGCACATTCGTTCGAAGGAAAGGTCTTCAATATCGTCTCCTCGGGATTCCTGGATCAGCGGACCATAAGGGAACTGGACGAGCTCGATCACGAAGCGCGCGAAACGCTGGAAGCCAGTCCCCGCGCGGTCAGCATGATCCTCGGCCCGTCGGGCGAAATTCTCGGTGACACGCTCTGCGAGTCGGAGGGACTGCTGTATCAGGACATCGATATCGCCCAATGCGTCGAACCGAAACAGTTTCATGATGTGGTCGGCTATTATAACCGCTTCGACATTTTCGAGCTGAAGGTGACGCGAAAGCGCCTGAAGCCGGCCGCCTTCCTCGATGAGGTTGCAGCGCAAGGAGGGACGTGAGCCGTGGCGACCGGCGACCGGGCTCACAATCCATCGAGTATGATCATCACATCGGTCGCGGCGCCCTGGCGCATCGCGATCAGCGGTTGATATTCCGGCGCGCTGTACCACGCTCTTATCGATGCCATATCAGGAAATTCGATGATGACCACCCGGTTTGGCTTCCAGTCGCCTTCCAAAACTTCGTGCGTGCCCGGCTTTGTGAGGTACCGGCCGCCGAAACGCTCGATCATCGGCACCACCTTGGCGAGGTAGTCGTTGAATACCGTGAAGTTGGTGACGGTATGTTCGCCGATGTAATATGCGGACATGCAAGCCTCCGATACTGAACAGGGTGACAGACTATGCGGAAAACTGATGTGGGTGCAATTTTGCCGGCAGGAGCGCTGCAACTCCTGCGCAACTCGGCGCACGGTTGATCGATTCAACGGCAAGGAACCTCGCGGGCGAGTTCTTTGCCTCGTTCGGGACGGTTGTCGGCGGGCCTCAAACGGCGCCCGCGCCAATCGATGCCGGCGCGGGGCTGGTTGAAGCGGCTTTCCTTTTTCACGAGGTTCGGCGCCATGCCCACCGGAACTTCATAGTTTTCCACCTGTTCCGCCACGCGCAATGCAATCCGCGTGAATACGATTAGAATTTCGGTTAGAGTTGGCCGAAATGCATCACCAGGCGGCCTTTCATAATCCCGTTCTCGTCGCGCTGTCGATTCTGATCGCTGCGCTCGCCTCCTATACTGCGCTCGACCTCGCGACCCGGATGCGCGCCGCTTCCGGGCGGGCCCGCCGTGCTTGGCTTGCAGCCGCTGCGATTGCTATGGGCGGCGGCATCTGGTCTATGCATTTCGTCGGCATGTTGGCCTTCAGCCTGCCCGGAACCGAGATCTCGTACGATCCATTCCTGACCCTCCTCTCGCTTGTCATTCCCATCGTCGTCGCGGCCGCCGCATTTGCCGTGGTCGGAAGGCGCCCCGAGGCGCTCCTCGCATCCGGCTTCGCGATGGGACTTGGTATCTCCGGCATGCACTACACGGGCATGGGCGCGATGCGAATGGCGGCTTCTATCGAGTACGATCCGCAGTGGGTCGTGCTCTCGATCGTGATCGCCATCAGTGCCTCGGTCGTCGCGCTCTGGCTCGCCTTTCGCCACACCAATGCCGTGCAGCGACTGTTCGCAGGGGTTGTGATGGGTCTTGCGGTCTCCGGCATGCATTACGCCGCCATGGAAGGCGCTTTATTCTTGCCTGCGGTGCCCGTCGCAGGGCACGCCGGACATGTCGTCGGTCAGGCACCGCTCGCATTCCTCCTCGCCGGCACCACCATCGTGATCCTGAGCATTGGGATCGCCGCTGCGGTCTACGACAGGGCCTCCGCGGAGCGCGCGCAACGCGAGGCCAGCGCATTGAGGCGTAGCGAAGAACGCTTTCGACTGCTTGTGGAGGGTATCACCGACCATGCGAT
>Ga0066684_10000545_pt1 | contig 13195 bp, 9 predicted proteins | sample GraSoiAngelo_133_FD_62301 | JGI IMG/M metagenome (GOLD analysis project Ga0066684, IMG submission 62301) | Grasslands soil microbial communities from the Angelo Coastal Reserve, California, USA - 14_0929_05_20cm | ecosystem: Environmental > Terrestrial > Soil > Grasslands | place: USA... | reverse complement strand
CTGCGCGAGCGGCAGCACATCTGCCGGTTCGCACGTGAGCAGCTCGCCGTCGGCGCGGACTTCGTACGTCTCGGGATTGACTTCGATCCTGGGCGTCGCGTCGTTCAGCACGAGGTCCTTCTTCGTCAACGTACGACAACCGCGCACGGCGACGGCGGGGCGCGCGAGGCCGTCGAGCGCGCCGCCGGCAAGTCCGGCCTGACTGACGAAGTGGACGCTGCACGTGTCGAGCGCGGCGCCGTAGCCGCCGAACATCGGGCGGGCGATGACCGGCTGCGGCGTCGGGATCGACGCGTTGCCGTCGCCCATCATCGCGCCGGCGATGAACCCGCCTTTGATGACGACCTCCGGCTTGACGCCGAAGAACGCCGGCTTCCACAGTACGAGATCGGCGAGCTTGCCGACCGCGATCGATCCGACCTCGGACGCGATGCCGTGGGCGATCGCGGGATTGATCGTGTACTTCGCGATGTAGCGCCGCACGCGCAGGTTGTCGCTGCCGTCTCTCTCGCCGGCCAGCCGTCCGCGCTGCCGCTTCATCTTGTCGGCGGTCTGCCACGTCCGGCAAATCACTTCGCCGATGCGCCCCATCGCCTGCGAGTCCGACGACATCATGCTGAGCGCGCCCAGGTCGTGGAGCACGTCCTCGGCCGCGATCGTCTCCGGCCGGATGCGCGAGTCGGCGAACGCGACGTCCTCGGGCACCTGCGGCGACAGGTGGTGACAGACCATCAGCATGTCGAGATGCTCGTCGAGCGTGTTCCGCGTGAACGGCATCGTCGGATTCGTCGACGAGGGCAGGACGTTCGGCTCGCCGCACAATCGGATGATGTCGGGCGCGTGCCCGCCGCCGGCGCCTTCGGTGTGATACGTGTGGATGGTCCGCCCGCGAAACGCGGCAATCGTATCCTCGACGAATCCCGCCTCGTTCAGCGTGTCGGTGTGAATCGCGACCTGCACGTCGTACTCGTCGGCAACGGTGAGGCACTGGTCGATCGCCGCCGGAGTCGTCCCCCAGTCCTCGTGCAGCTTGAGCCCGAGGGCACCGGCGCGAATCTGCTCTCCGAGCGCCTGCGGCTGCGACGCGTTCCCTTTGCCGAGGAAGCCGAAGTTGAGCGGAAACGCCCCGACCGATTCGTACATTCGCCGGATGTTCCATGCGCCCGGCGTGCAGGTCGTCGCCTTCGTGCCGGTCGCGGGCCCGGTGCCGCCGCCGATCAGCGTCGTGACCCCCGAGTGGAACGCGTCCGGAATCTGGTTCGGCGAGATGAAGTGGATGTGCGTGTCGATCGCGCCGGCGGTCAGGATGTGTCCTTCGCCCGCGAGCACTTCCGTCGACGCGCCAATCTCGAGGCCGCGCGTCACGCCGTCCATCACACCGGGATTTCCGGACTTGCCGATTGCGGCGATCCGGCCGTCGCGGATGCCGACGTCCGCCTTGCGGATCCCGGCGGCGTCGACGATGACGACGTTCGTGATGACGAGATCCGGCGCACCGGTCGCGCGGCTGGCCGACGGCGACTGGCCCATGCCGTCGCGAATCACTTTGCCGCCGCCGAATTTCGCTTCGTCGCCGTAGACCGCCGCGTCGTGCTCGATCTCGATGATGAGGTCGGTATCGGCGAGGCGGATCCGGTCGCCGGCGGTCGGTCCGTAGTGGTCGGCGTAGATGCGGCGGCCTATCTTCATCGAACGAAACCCTTGAACGCGACGAGCGCATCAGCCTTCACGCGCTCGTCGTCGAGCCGCCCTTCGACGAGGCGATTGAGCCCGGCGACGTCGCGCGTGCCGCCGATCGCGACGAGCGCCACTTCGCGCGTGTCACCGGGCTCGAAGCGGACCGCCGTTCCTGCAGGAACGTCGAGCCGCATGCCGTACGCCGCCTGGCGATCGAACGACAGCCAGCGATTCACTTCGAAGAAGTGGAAGTGCGAGCCGACCTGGATCGGCCGGTCGCCGCGGTTGCTCACCTCGATCCGGCGGGTCGCGCGCCCGGCGTTCAACTCGATCGGATCCGATTTGAGGAAGTATTCGCCTGGGATCATTTGGTTTACCAAAGAACAAAACCACCGAGACACAGAGACACGGAGAATTTTTTCAGAGGCTCGACGCGGCGCCGCGTCGAGGCCACATCGATACTTCTCCGGAATTTCTCTGTGTCTGTGTGGTTAAGAAGATCTCTCTGTGTCCTGTGTCAACTCCGTGTTCTCGTCATCGAATCGGTTGATGAATCGTCACGAGCTTCGTTCCGTCAGGGAACGTGCCCTCTACCTGGATTTCCGGAATCATCCCCGCGACGCCTTCCATCACCGCATCGGCCGGAAGAATCGTCGGGCCGGCGCTCATGATCTCCGCGACCGATCGGCCGTCGCGAATCATCTCCAGAATTTCCGAGGTGATGAGCGCGACGGCTTCGGGATGATTGAGCTTGAGGCCGCGCGCGCGGCGTTTCCGGGCGACCTCGCCGGCGGAAAAGATCAGCAGCTTGTCGATTTCACGGGGGGTCAGGTGCACGGCCGTCTCCGAAGCCCGGAATGATACTACCGCTCGGCTGAAAGCCTCGCGCTACGCCGTCGCAGGAGCCTCGCGCTACGCCGTCGCACGAGCCTCGCGCTACGCCGTCGCACGAGCCTCGCGCTACGCCGTCGCACGAGCCTCGCGCTACGCCGTCGCAGGAGCCTCGGCTGAAAGCCTCGCGCTGCACCTGTGTCTGTAGCGCGAGCCTTTCAGGCGAGCGTGGTCGCTGCGGTATCATCACCGCCATGTCATCGCGTCATCGTTCGTGGCCGATCCTCCTCGCCGTCGCGTGCGCCTGCTGCGCGGGCGGCACGAACAAGTCGGACGAGCGCCCGCCCGCCGCGCCGGCGCCGCCCGCCGCACCCGCGCCACCCGCCGTGACGCCCAAGCTCCGCGTGTACGTGACGAACGAGATGTCGGGCGACCTAACGGTGATCAACGGCGAGTCGCAGACGGTCATCGGCACGTACAAGCTTGGCAAGCGGCCGCGCGGCATTCAGGTAAGCCCCGACGGGAAATCGCTGTACGTGGCGTTGAGCGGATCGCCGAACGCCGGGCCCGGCGTCGATCCGAAGACGCTGCCGCCGCCCGATCGCGCCGCCGACGGGATTGGCGAGGTGGACGCGGACACCTATCAGCTCAAACGGGTCATCCATGCGGGCGCCGACCCCGAGCAGTTGGCGATCAGCCGCGACGGCAAGCGGATGTACGTGGCCAACGAAGACGCGGCGCAGGCGAGCGTCGTCGATCTGGAATCGGGCGCCATCGTGACGACCGTGAAGATCGGCGAGGAACCCGAAGGCGTCAGCATTCGCCCGGACGGCAAGGTCGTCTACGTGACGAGCGAGGAGGACAGCGCGGTGTTCGCGATCGACGCCGCAACGAACAAACTGCTCAAGCGCATCCCGGCCGGTCATCGTCCGCGCGGCATCGGCTTCCTGCCCGACGGCTCGCGCGCGTACGTGACGCTCGAGAACGACGGCGCGCTGGCGCTCATCGACGCGAAGCAGCACAGATTCCTGAAGCTCGTCGAGCTCAAGGGTCAGGGCAACACGCCGAAGCCGCGCCCGATGGGCATCGCGGTTCACCCCGACGGCTCGGTCGTGTACGTGACGACCGGATCGTTCGGCAAGTTGTTCCTGATCGATCCAAAAACGAACACGGCGACGGCCGACATCGAGGTCGGGCAACGGCCGTGGGGCGTCGCGCTGATGCCGGACGGGAAGACGATTTACACGGCGAACGGACCATCGAACGACGTCTCGGTGGTCGATCTCTCGACGAAGCAGGTCGTGAAGAAAATCAAAGCGGGCGAACGACCCTGGGGCGTGGCCGTCGTCACGCGCTGACGCTCGGCTGAAAGCCTCGCGCTACACGTAGCGCGAGCCTTTCAGGCGAGCGTCACCGCGCGAGCCTTTCAGGCGAGCGTCACCGCGCGGGCCTTTCAGGCGAGCGTCACTGCGCGGGCCTTTCGGGCGAGCGTCACCGCGTCAAATCGATCCGCAGCTCGGCGCCGAACAGCATCGTCCGATCGTTGTCGGCGGCCGCCCACTTCATCAGCGTGCGGAGGTTCTTCCGCACGCGTCCGTTGAACGCGATGTGTCCGTTCGCAACGACGGTAACCGGCTTGCTGAAATCGAATTGATCGGGTGAGAGGAGGAGCGTGAATGCGGCGACGCCGCGCGTGACCGCGCGCACGGTGTTGCCGCTGCGCGTCAGATCGACGCGGCCGGACGGCTGCGACCGGTGGAACAACTGCTTCGGCAGCGGCTTGACGATCTGCGGCTCGTACTTGCCCTCGAGCTCCACCGGCGCGTTGTTCCGCGCGACGAGCAGCGTGACCGCCGCGCCGGGCGGAAAATCCTCGAACGCCTCGGACAGGTCGGTGTCGACGCGCACCGGTTCGTCGTTGATGCGGATGACGGTGTCGCCCTCTTTCAGACCGATCCGCTCGGCGTTCGATCCGCGGACGATGCGATTGATGCGCGTGCCGATCGACCGCGCGCCGAAATCGGCGGCCGGCGGACCGACGAAGTCGTTCAGATCCGGCAGCGACGCGGCTTCATCCTTGCCCTTTCCGAGCGCGTCGATGACGAGCCAGTGCGCGCGGTCGTGCATTCGCTCGCCGTCGGTTTCCCACGTCAGCGCGTCCGGCAGCGGATTGCGCGGATGCGCGCGGACGAACGCCTCGTACACGTCTCTGACTTGCGGCCACCACGACGTGTTGTGACCGGCGTCCTGCGGATGGTAGTCGAGCGTGACGCCGCCCTGACGGTAATGCTCGATGTACGGATCGATGATCCGCGTCGGGTACAGCGGGTCGCGCGCGCCGTTCACGATGAAGAACGGCTTGTTGCGGATGTTGTTCGGATAGAGCGGCTCGCGGACGCCGAGGTCGTTGTTCGCGAGCACCATCATGAAACCGTTGAGCGGAAGAAACGCGGCAAACGGCGTCGTCTCGCGCATCGCGGTGTAGTAAGCGCCGGTGCCGCCGTCGGAGACGCCCGACACGACGATGCGGTTCTCGTCGATGTTGTAGAGGCGCTTGGCGCGATCGACGATCGCGCGCAGGTTGAGGATCTGATCCTCGCTCCACCACGGCGCCGCGTCCCACGAGAAGGGGACGATGTAGATCTGTGGAGCATCTGCGGGACCGGAGAGGTTGCCGATACCGCCGGCAGTGGAAGGCGGCACGTTGTCGTGGCGCATCATGACGCCGCCGTGCAGCTGAATCCGGACCGGATATTTCCGCGCCGGATCGTACGTATCGGGGACGTTCAGCGCGAACTGATGCTCGACGCCGTCCTCGGTGCGGTTCTGCAGGCGCACGAGCCCTGTCTTCTGGATCGAATACGGTCGTCCCTCTTTGAGCCGTCGGTACGCGTCATCGAACGAGGCGCCGGACCGCACGACGCCGTCGCCGAGCTCTGCCGCCTGCCGAACGTCGGCGGCGCCCCAAAATCGGTCGAGCGCGAGGTCGAGGCCGGGCGGTTGGGAATGGGTCGCGCCGCCGACGAGGAGCGCGATCAGAGAAGCGCCTGCGGCTCGAGCGAGGCGCCGGGGTACGATGACGAGGCTCGGGCGCGGCATGGAAGAGATAAGATAAATGAAACCGGCATGCGCGTCATCATCACCGTTCTCGTCCTGCTCGCATTCGCGCCGGCGCTGTTCGTCGCGGCACAGCAGAACGTGCCGCCGATTTCGTACGTCTGCCCGATGGCGGGCGACGAGGAAGTGATCGAAGACAAGGCCGGCAAGTGCCCGAAGTGCGGCATGACGCTGACGCCGATTCGGCTCGACACGACGTGGACGTGTCCCGTGCACGCCGCGGTGCACATGGACAAGCCCGGCAAGTGTCCGATCGACGGACGCGAATTAATCCAGATGATCATGTCGATCACCTGGAAGTGTCCGGGATCGCCGACCGAGTCGCTCCAGCCGGGCAAGTGTCCCGACGGATCGGCAATGACGACGAATTTCACGCCGCGGCCGCACGGCAACCACAACCCGCAGCACGGCGGTCAGTTCTTCATGGCGCCCGATAACTGGCATCACCTCGAGGGCATGTACCCGCGCGCCGGCGTCTTCCGCCTGTACCTCTACGACGATTACACGAAGCCGCTGCCGCGCGATCAGCAGCGACAGGTCGCGGCGCAGGTCGTCGTGCAGGGCCGGTCGTATCCGCTCGCGCTCGCCTCGAACGGCCGCTACCTCGAAGGCAAGATCGGCGCGGCTGCCGTACCCGCCTCGATGCAGGCAAAGGTGAAGTTCAAAGCAGACGGCGCCCAGAACGTATTCGACTTCACGTTCGACAAGTACTCGAAGGAGCCGCCGGCGGGCGCGCCGCTGATCACGAAGGCCGCACCAGGTGCATCGCCAGTCGCACGCGCGAACCCGGAACGCGGAACCAGGAACCCAGAACCCAAGAACCCCGAACCCGGAACGCCGAACCCCGAACCCGGAATTCGGAACCTCGAACCTGTTTCGTCAGGCGTCGAGCCGGCGCTCATTCCGCTGCCGATTCCCGACACGGTGACCGAGATGATCGCCCAGCTCCGCACGCGCACCGATCAGATTCGGACGCTCATCGACAGGGGCATGTTTGCGGACGTCTACGTGCCGGCGTTTCACGCCAAGGATCTCGCGCTGGCGCTCGCGGAACGCGGCAAGGCGCTGCCGCCGGATCGACGCAGAGTCGCCGATCCGGCGATCTCGAAGCTGGTGCGCTCGGCCTACCTGCTCGACGCGTTCGGCGACCTTGGGAACAAGCAGCAGATTTCTGCGGCGTTCGCCGAGTTCGCCGCCGCCTCGAAGGACATCGTTTCGGTCTTTCCGCAGTGAAGAGCGCTGGAGATAAGGATCGAGATGTCGCGCCGTTCCCGCCTCCTCGTCAACGCATGCATGGTCGCCGCGACGATGGCGCTCGCGACGCGCGTCGGCGACGCGCACAAGCCGATCACGTCGAAGTACACTTACAACGACGATGTCTTCCCGATCCTGCGCGACAAGTGCAGCCGCTGCCACGTGGACGGCGGCGTGGCGCCGATGTCGCTGATGACCTACGAGGAAGCGTTTCCGTGGGCGGAGTCGATCCGCGCCGAACTGATCGCGTCGCACATGCCGCCGTGGAACGCCGACGACGGCTACGGCTCGTTCAAACACTCGATGCTGCTCACGGCGAAGGAGCTCGACGTCGTCCTGACGTGGGCGACGGGCGGCAATCCGCGCGGACAGCTCGATCAGCAGGTTCCGAGGGTCGTGCTGAAAAACGACTGGGCGATCGGCTTGCCGGACGTGAAGCTCGTCCTGCCGGAATTCGAGATCGCGGCCGACAAGATGGACGACACGCACGAGTTCACGATCGCGAGCGGCGTGAAAGAAGCCCGCTGGGTGCGCGCGGTCGACCTGCTGCCCGGTACGCCGTCGGTCGTACGCAGCGCGATCATCGCCGTCAAAGGCGCGCCCGATTCGGCGTTCGGACCGGAACACGTGCTCGGCCGGTGGCTGCCGGGCCAGGAGACCGAATCGATCGATCACGACGGCGCCGCGTTCAGGCTGCCGGCGAACGCGGAGCTCACCGTCCGCGTGCACTACAAGAAGAACTGGCAGTTCGAGGGGAAGCCGATGAAGGACATGAGCGCCATCGGTCTGTACTTCGCGCCCGAGAAGACGACGCAGGAGTTGCTGGTGGTGCCGGTGGCCGCGCCCGCGAACGTGACGCCGGCCGATCGGAGGCTCACGTTCAGCCAGACGATCGATCAGGACGTGCAGGCGCTCGCCGTCAGTCCGGTGCAAGTGCCGCCGAACATCACGCTGCAGGCGGAAGCGATCCTGCCCAACGGCACGCGCACGCCGATCATCCGTCTCATCACGCGCGCGGACTGGGCGCGGCGGTACTGGTTCGAAAAACCGATCGCGATGCCGCGCGGGACGAAGATCGAAGTCGTCGCGAACCTCGAAGATCCCGATTTGCTCTCGGCCGCGTTCAGCGTCTCAGGCTCCGGCAGACCGGCGCCGGCGCCGCTGCCGATCCGACTCTCGCTGAACGTGATCCCGGCGCAAGCCAGACCGTCCGCACAATATTAGTCGCGTGGATTCCACGCCACGCCCTCGCGACATTTCCACGGCTCGCGGGGCCCCACCCCCGCTCGCTTTGGCCGCGGGCGCTGCGCTCGGGCGTATCTAGAACAGAGCGTCGCCAATCATTCCGCGCGAAGCGCGATGACCGGATCGACCCGAACCGCGCGGCGCGCCGGCAGGTAGACGCCGATGAACGCGACGGCGGCGAGCAGCAGCGGCGCCGCCGTGAAGACGAGCGGATCGCGCGGCGTGACGCCGAACAGCAGATTCGCGATGACGCGTGCCAGGCCGAACGACGACGCCAGGCCGATCATCAGTCCGACCACTGCCAGACGCATGCCCTGACGGATCACCATCCGCCGCACGTCGCCTGTGTTGGCGCCAAGGGCGAGCCGGATACCGATTTCCTGCGTGCGCTGCTCGACCGAGTACGCCATCAGCCCGTAGATGCCGATTGCCGCGAGCAGCAGCGCGGAGCTGGCGAACACGGTCATCAGCAGCATATTGAACTGCTGGCGTGAAACCGATCGCGAGACGACGTCTTCCATCGAGCGCACATCGGAGACCGGGAGTCCCGTCACCTGACGCAGCTGCTCCTGTACCGTGGCGCTCGCGGCGTACGGCGACATCCGCGTGCGCACGACCCACGCGATCGGCGTCAGCCGCACGTTGAGCGCGTTCGCCGCATCAGGAATCTGCGCCTGCGGCACGTACATGGCCGGCTGAGGATCGCGGTTCAACCCCCCGTCGCGCACGTCGGAGGCGACGCCGACGATCTGCCGCGGCTGCTCGCTCGCGAACTCGCGCATGAAGCTCTTGCCGATGATCAGGCGCTCGGCCAGCGGATCGCCATCCTTCAAGAACTGCTTCGCGAACGATTCGTTGATGATGACCACCGGCGGGCCCTGCGCGTCGTCACGGTCGGTGAACGAGCGGCCGCGTTTCATCGCGATCCTGAAGACCTCGAAGTAGCCGGGTGAAACGGTCAGCCAGCCCCCGCCGCCGTGAGACGGCGCGTCCTTCAGCGGCCGGCCGGCGATGATGAACGGCAGCCCGTAGCCACCTTCGAGCGGCACGCAGCACGTCGCGCTCGCCATTTCGACGCCCGGCACGCCGCGCAGACGCTCGACGCCGGTCCGCACGAGACGCTCGACTGCATCCGCCTTGACGAACTGCGGGCTCGACACCGACATGCGCATCGTCAGCACGTTCGAGGGATTGAAGCCGGGATCAACCGCGCGCAGCGCGAGCGAGGTGCGGATGAGCAGCGCCGATCCGACGAGCAGGATGAGCGCCAGCGCGACTTCGACGACAACGAGGACCGATCGCGCCTTGTTCTGCCGGAAGCCGGTCCCCGATCGGCCGGCGCTCTCCTTGAGCGTCGACGTGAGATCGGCGCGCGCGGCGTGGAGCGCGGGGATCAGGCCGAAGATGATGCCGGTGGCGAGCGAGACGCCAATCGCGAACGCCAGTACGCGCACGTCCATCGCCACGAGCGCGCCGTCGCGGCCGATGCGCGGCAATCCGGCCGTGTTGATCGACAGGAGCGCGCGGATGCCCGCGACGCCGAGAACCATTCCGAGCACGCCGCCGGCGAGCGAGAGGACGACGCTCTCGGTCAGGAGCTGACGCATGATGCGTCCCCGGCCCGCGCCAATCGCAGCGCGAATCGCGATTTCGCGGCGGCGCCCGGTCGCTCGCACCAGCAGCAGGTTCGCCACGTTCGCGCACGCGATCAGCAGCACGAACCCGACCGCGCCCGCGAGCACGAACAGCGTCGTCCGCACGTTGCGGACGAGCACGTCCTGGACGCGCTCCACGCCGAACGCCTGGTTCTTACCGATGGAGTTCGGAAATCTCGAGCGGAATTCGTCGGCCGAGGCCTTGAGCCGCGCGTTCGCCTGCTCGATCGTGACGCCCGCCTTCAGGCGCGCCGCGGACCGGAAATAGTGTCCTTGATCGGTCGAGTTCCGATCGAGCTGGAACGGGATCCAGATCTCCGGCGGCGGCCCGCCCCACCAGTCTTCGACGTCGAAGGCCGGGCCGAGGATGCCGATCACGGTATACGACTCGTTGCCGAGCGTGATCGCGCGTCCCACGATGGCCGGATCGCTGCCGAACCGCCGCGTCCACAAGCCGTGGCTGAGCACGGCAACGGTGCCGCCCCGCGGACGATCCTCCTCCTCCGAAAACGTGCGCCCCCGAAAGACGGGCGCACCGAACAGCCGGAAGAACTCGGCGCTGACGCGTCCGCCGCGAAACTGCTCGACGCTGTCGCCGCCGGTGTAATTGAGCACGTTGTTGTTGAACGCCGAGGCCTGCTCGACGACGCTCGTCTGCTGGCGCCAATGCGCGAACTTCGCGGGGGACGCGGCGGGGCCGGATCCCTGCGGCGACGTGTTCATGAAGAACACCACGCGATCCGGCTCGGGCGCCGACAGCGGCTTCAACAACACCGCGTTCAGGACCGAGAAGATGGCCGTGTTCGCGCCGATCCCGAGCGTCAGCGCCGCGATGGCGGCGATCGCGAACGCCGGCGCCTTGACGAGCGTGCGGATGGTGTAGCGCAAGTCGGAGAGCAGCGATGCCATGGCACCTTAGACGTGCGGCTCAGGCGCCGAGTTGTGATGCCAGATCTCCGAAATCTCGGGCAGTCAGGTCGACGGAGGAGTCGGCTTTCAGATCCGGCTTGCCGGCAGGACCGAACTCGAGCGGACGCGTGACGAACGCCGTCCTCAATCCGACACCCTTCGCCGCGCGAAGATCCCCGAGGTGCGCCGCGACCATCATCACGTCGCTCTTCTCGAGATTCAGAAAGCCGGCGGCCGATTCGTAGACTTCGCGGTCCGGCTTGTAATGACGAACCAGTTCGGCGCCGAGGATACAGTCCCACGGCAGCCCGGAGTGCTTCGCAAGATCGGTCATCAGCGCGATGTTGCCGTTCGACAGCGGCGCAATCGTGAATCGCTTCTTCAGCCGCGTGAGTCCTGCGACGGTATCGGGCCACGGCTTCAAACGATGCCAGGCGCGGTTGAGATCGTCCGTCTCGCTTTCGGTGAGGCCGCTGATGCCGAAGTCGCCGAGGATCCTGTCGAGGATCGTGCGGTGCAGCGCGTCGAGCTTCGTCCACGGCAGCTCGCCCGTGCGCACACGGTTCATGCTCGGTCCGTACCCCGCGCGCCACGTGTCGGCGAACTTCTCGGCGTCGACGGAGATCCCTTTTCGTTTCGCGAGCGCGGCAACTTCGCCCGCAACCGAGGATCGCCAGTCGACGACGGTGCCGAAGACGTCGAAGACCAGCGCCTTGACAGGAGCTGCCGCTGCGGCGAGGTGGGGCCACATCCTCGACAGACCTGGCTGCAACTCGAGGGAAAAGAAGCTCATCGTTGTCGCCTGCAGAAAGTCGCGGCGTGTTTTCATATCGATGCCTCGATGCGGCGCGAGCCTTTCGTGTCGCGCGGGCCTTTCATGTGGCGCGGGCCTTTCAGGCCCGCGTTGATTCAGGGCCGCCAACGCTGGCCGGTGGCACTTCGCCCTGCCTGCAGCTCGTTCAGCAGGCGCATCACATCGTACGCCGTGAGCTCCACCAGCACCTTCGTCACCTTCGCGTGCAGATCGTCGGTCAGCTCGGGCTCGAGCGCCTTCATGGCCGACATGAGCCGCTGCTCCTGGCCTTTCAGCTCCTCGCTGGAGACGATACCGTCGGCGAGCGCGCTCGTGAACGATGCGAGCTTCGAGACCTGTTCCTGAATCGCCGGGTGTTCCGCCTTGTCGTCGAACCAGCTTAAGCGAGCCATGATTGCCCCCTTTTATTACACGCGTGGGGCCCGACATCTCTTAAACGCGGCGGGGCCCCACCCCCGCCGCGCAGACGCGCTCGCGGCGTAAACCGCTCGCGCGTAATTAGAACAGAACGTCACCAAGGCAACACGACGGAACGCACGTCCCAGCGCTGACGCCCACACGCGGTCCGGCTCGCGCGGATCCAGAACAGCACGTCGCCACGTTACAGCTCCTTGACGATCTGTTTGAGCGCGGTCAGGCGCGACTGCAGCTTCGCGCGTCCACCGTCCTCCGTCATCTTCTCGAAAATCGCCGGCGGCAGGAACTGTTTGTCGGTGCACTCGAGAATCGCGGCGGTCTCCTGCAGCTCCCGCTCGAGGCCCTGCGTCGACGGGATGAACTCCGCGACGACCGCCGACAACGTGTCGCGCGTGATGTGATCGGCGCCGGCGAGCAGCGACGCCCGCCACGCGCGGCCCACCATCCCTTCGATGTCGGCGCCGGAGAGATGACCGCGCTGCGGAATCGGCGGCACGTCCTCGGCCGCGATCCGCGATCCCAGCTTCTTCGCGAGGATCACGAACATGCGACGGATCTCTTCTTCGTCGGTCGGGTAGAACAGCGGGACATGCACCTCGGCGCGTCCCTGCCGCTTGAGATCGATCGGAAGCAGATCGGGACGCGCGGTCAGCAGCATCCAGATGATGCGGCCGCGATATTGCGTGTCGCCCATCTGCGTCGCGATCATCGAGAAGACGCGGCTCGACGTGCCCGAGTCGCCCTCGGCCTGCCGGCTGCCGAGCGCCGCATCCGCTTCGTCGACGACGACGACCACCGGTCCCATCGCGCGCAGCACCGACAGCACGCGCTCCAGGTTGCCTTCCGTCTCGCCGACGTACTTGGACCGGAAATTCTTGAGCACGACGCACGGCACGCCGATCTCGCCGCTCACACATTGTGCGAGGAACGACTTGCCGGTTCCGACGGGGCCGCACAGCAGATACCCCATCGGGAGGCTGTCGAGCGCGCCGCGCTTGAGCAGCGCCGCGTCCTCGCGGAGCCGCGCCTTCGCGGCCTCGTGCCCCACGACGGTATCGAGCGTCCATTTGGGTTCGATGAACTCGAGGAGCCCGCGGCACTGACGTTCGAGCAGCCGTTTCTTCAGCGATCGAAACACGCCGGCGTCGAGCCGCTTGTCGCGCTCGCGCGCCGACTGAATCAGCACGTTGACATCGGTCAGCGAGATGCCAGCCGTCACCTTCGCCAGCTGCGCGGCATCGAAATCCGAGAAATCGGCAAGATTCGTCGACGGGGC
>Ga0066684_10000540_pt1 | contig 13265 bp, 9 predicted proteins | sample GraSoiAngelo_133_FD_62301 | JGI IMG/M metagenome (GOLD analysis project Ga0066684, IMG submission 62301) | Grasslands soil microbial communities from the Angelo Coastal Reserve, California, USA - 14_0929_05_20cm | ecosystem: Environmental > Terrestrial > Soil > Grasslands | place: USA... | reverse complement strand
GGAACAGCCATGTCCACCGCCAGGGCGCAGAAGACCCGGGAGGAACAGCCCCTCGCCGTCGAGGTGATCGAAGGGCGCGACGCCTTCAACTCCCTCGAGCGCGAATGGAACGCGGCCCTCGCCAGGGGGCCGCGCGACGAGCCCATGCTTCGCCACGAATGGATCCGCGCCTGGATCGAGAATTTCGCTCCGGGATCGACGCTCCGGACCTTCGTCGCGCGGATGGGCAAGGAGCTGCACGCCGCCGTCCCGCTCGTCGAGAGCCGCGACCGCGACGCCGACACCTGCTTCTTGCCGCTCACAACCTGGGCGCTGCCAGTCAACGATCACTCGCAGCGGGGAGGCATCCTCCTCGGCGCGCGCGCCGAGGAAGCGCTGCCCCTCGTCTTCGAGACCATCGTCGCCGCTCCGGGCTGGGATCGCCTCCGGCTGCGCGACCTGCCGCACGGGACCGCGGAATGGACGCTGCGCGACCTCGCCGAGCGCGACGGCCTCCGGTGCGGAATCTGGACCTCGCTGCACTCGCCCTACCGGATCCTTCCGGAGATGCAGAAGCCGGTGCTGGTGGCGAACGGCGGCAGGAAGCAGAAAGGCGGCCAGGCGCCGCAGAGCCGCTACGAGCTCGTCGAGGCGAGCCTCGATTCGAAGTTCCGGCAGAACCTCCGCCGCCGCAGGCGCCGCCTCGCCGAGCAGGGCGAGACCCGCTACGTGCTCCTGGACGGCAAGGACCAGGAGGCGCTCGACGTCGCGCTCGCGGACTTCTTCGCAATCGAGGCTTCGGGCTGGAAGGGACAGGGCGGTACCGCCATCGCGCAGCGGCCCGAGCTGGTCGGCTTCTACACGCAGATCGCGCGCGACGCCGCCAAGCGCGGGGCGCTCGCGCTCGGGTTCCTCGAGCACCGGGGCGTCCGCATCGCCGCGCATCTTTCACTCGTGCACAACGCGAAGCATTACCTGGTGAAGCTCGGCTACGACGAGTCGTTCCACGAATACTCGCCCGGCCAGCAGCTGACGAGCGAGGCCATCCGCGACTCCTGCGACCGAGGACTGTCCGAATTCGACTTCCTCGGACCCGACATGGAATGGAAGCGGGACTGGGAGCCGGCCTTGAGGACGCACAGCTGGCTGACCATCTTCCGTTCGATCGGGAAGGCAAAGCTGGTCCACGAAGCCCGGTTCGTGATCTGGCCGGTGGCACGCGCGGCGGCCCGCGAGGTCGCTTCCCGGGTGCGTTCGTTTCGGGGAGGAGCGGGCTTTGCCCGCGTCGCCAGTCGCGGAGCGGCCGCAGGCGCGCAGCATGGGGAGGGATGACCACTTGGCGGACCTGGCGCGCAGGATGTGGGTTGCGGAGGGCAAGGGCGAACGGGCCCCGGTGCCCCGGCGCACCGTGCCGTGCATGCAGACGACCTGGCCGCACATGCTGATGCCGCGGCCGGCGGCGGCCTCGAAGCTCGTCTTCCCTTTCGATCAGCTGGGAGTCCGCTACCGCTACTTCGCCCGCAACGCGGTGTGGGACGCGGTGCAGCTTCTCGAGCTGGCCGGCAAGACCGTGCTCATGCCGGCCTACCACCACGGCGTCGAGCTGGAGACGCTCCTCGCCGCGCAGGTGAAGCCGCTCTTCTTCCGCGTCGACTGTCAGATGCGCTGCGACTTCGCCGACGCGAGAAAGCGCGCGGCGGGCGCGGACGTGTCCGCCGTGTACGTCATCCACTACGCCGGCTTCCCCCAGGACATGGCCGAGGCGCGCAAGCTCGCCGACGAGCTGGGCGTTCCGCTCATCGAGGATTGTGCGCTTGCGCTCCTCTCTCGCGACGGCGGGGAGCCCCTCGGCGCCACGGGCGACGTCTCCGTCTTCTGCCTCTACAAGACGCTTCCCGTTCCCAACGGGGGCCTCCTCCTCGTGCGCGGCCAGTTGCGCGGCAAGCTCGACTCGCTGCCGCCCGTTCGCACGCCCAGGCTGAGCTCCACTGCCATCCACCTCGGCTCCAGCATGCTCTCGAATCTCGAGCTCCGCGCAGGTCCGGTGGGACGCCGCGCCCGGGAGCTGCTCCGGACCGCGGGACGGTTCGCCATCCGCAAAGCGAGCGTCGAATTCGTCTCCACGGGAACCCAGCACTTCGACATCGCCGACGTCGACCTCGGCATCAGCTCGCTCAGCCACCTGGTGCTGCGCAACCAACGGTGGGCCGGGATCGTGGAGCGGCGCCGGCGGAACTACTTCCTGCTCTACGCCATGCTCCGCGACGTCGCGCCGCCCGTGACGGGCGAGCTGCGCCCCGGCGTCTGCCCGCTCTTCTATCCGATGCCGATCGCCAACAAGGCCTCCGCCATGGCGCGGCTCCTCGCCCGCGGCGTCGAGACGGTCGACTTCTGGCGCATCCGTCATCCTGCGGTCCGCGAGGGCGAGTTCCCGGAGGTCGACCGCTTGCGCGAGACGGTCCTCGAGCTTCCCGTCCACCAGGACCTGACTCCGGCCGACGCGGAGCACGTCGCGACTTGCGTGAGGGAGCTGTGCACGTGAACCGCACAGCCGCCGCCTCCGCCCTTGCGGACCATCCGCAGACCGGGCTTCGCGCCGAGGTGGTTTCCGACGCCGGTCGCCTCGAGGCAGAGTGGAGCGCGCTCTGCGACGAGGCGCGCGCGGGCACCGTCTTTCTTTCGCCGGACTGGCTCCTCCCGTGGTGGAAGCACTTCGGCGCCGGGCGAGAGATGTGCGCCATCGCCCTGCGCGACGGCGATCGGCTGGTGGGGTTCTTGCCGCTCTTCCGCGAGAAGATTCGCGCCGGCGGCCTTCCCGTCACGCGCGTCGCCTTCCTCGGCGACGGAGCGACCGGCTGCGATTACCTCGACGTGCTGGCCGCGCCAGGCCGTGAGGCCGAAGTGCGCGAGGCGGCGCTCGCCGCCGTCGGCCGGGTCGAGTGGGACCTCTGCGACCTCGACGGCCTGTGGCGCGAGAGTCCGACCGCTCTCTTGCTCGCCCAGCGGTTTCCTTCGGTGCGCGCGGTGGGTGCCAGCGCGGCGGGCCTCGCGGGCGCTGACGCGCGCGTCGTGCGCGATGCGCGGCTGCGCTTCGTCTGCCCGCACATTCCGCTGAGCGGCACCTGGCACGAGTTCCTCGCCGGGCTCGGACGCCGGGAAAACTTGCGCCGCCGGGAGAAGTGGCTGTTCCGCCAGCCGGGAGTCTCCATCGAGTTGGCGCGGACGGAAGCGGAGGCAGGGCGCGCCGTCGAGACCTTCCTCGAGCTGCATCGGGCGCGCTGGTCGGTGGAGGGCGGATCGGACGGTCTTTCCGACGAGCGCCACGAGAACTTCCACCGCGAAGCGGCGCGGCGACTCGCCCGCCGCGGGTGGCTCCGGCTCTACACCCTCGAGGCAGCGCGCCGGCCTGTCGCTTCCGTCTACGGAATCGTCCGCGGAGGCTCGTTCCTCTACTACCAGTCCGGGTACGACCCGGCCTGGGCGCAGAAGAGCGTGGGCCTCGTTCTCCTCGCGCGAACCGTGCAGGACGCATTCGCCGAGAAGCTCGAGGACTTCGATTTCTTGCGCGGCAACGAGCCGTACAAGGCGCAGTGGGCGCGCGCCGAGCGCTGGACCATCCAGGTCCGGCTCTTTCGCGGCACCCGGGGACGGGCGGCGCGGGTCGCCGCCACCGCGGCGAAGACCGCGCGCGAGACGGTGAAGGCGGCGATTCCGGGACCGGTGCTCGAAGGCCTGCGCAGGGCGCGCAGGCTCGCGCGGGCGCGGCGAGGCGAAGGCGTTTCGGCGATCGAGGCGGGCGAGGCCGCGCTGCGGATCCTCAGCGGCACGGATCGGGGCGGATGAGAGGGGCGACGGCGCCAATGCGCGCCGGCCCCTTCGGGAGCGGGTCATGGATTTGAAGGGCGAGGCGATGAGGATCTTGCGGCGGGCCGCGAAGGGAGCGGCCGCCACGGCTTTCCACTACACGGGTGCCGAGGACTTGCTCGCCTCGATCCAGCGGCGCGCGGTGGGCGGCAGGCGGGTCCTCATCCTCAGCTACCACCGGGTGGTGGCGGACTTCGATCTCGAGGCGACGAGGAGCCTCCCGACGCTCAACATCGCGCAGGACACCTTCCGCAAGCACCTCGAAACCCTCGCCGAGCACTACGACGTCGTCGCGCTCGATCGCGCCCTCGAGGTGCTCGAAGGCAAGGCGCCGGCGCCCAGGGACGTCGCCGTGGTCACCTTCGACGACGGCTATCGCGACGTCTACCACCACGCATTCCCGGTGATGCGCGCGATGAAGGTCCCTGGCATCGTCTACGTGCCCTCGGCGTTCACTGGGACCAACCGCCGCATCGCCCACGACCGGCTCTGGTCGGCGCTCGTACGCATGAAGGACCGCAGGCTCGGGCCGGTATCGGTCGGGGCCTCCGGCCGCTTCGAATCGATGCTCATCGACGCCTGGGAGGGCGCCGAGACGCCGAACAAGGTGCTCGAGAACCTCATCTCCAACAACCCGACCCCGGTGCTCTACGATCTGGCCGCCGCGCTCGAGGATCGGCTCGGTCTCTCCGAGAACGACGGGCCCGAGGGCCAGCTGCCGATGAGCTGGGAGATGCTGCGCGAGATGGGCTCGCAGGGGATCGAGACGGGCGCCCACACCGCGGAGCACACCGTCCTCACCAACCAGCCGCTCGACGAGGCGCGCCGCGAGATCGCGCAGTGCAAGGCCGTCCTGGAGAAGGGCGTCGGCCGGCCGGTGCGCCACTTCGCCTACTGCAACGGCTGGTACAGCGCGGGCGTCGCCCAGGCGCTGAAAGCCGAGGGCTTCGTCAGCGCGGCGACCACCGAGGATCTGCCCAACCTGCGCGAAGTCGATCCCTTCGCGCTCAAGCGCAAGGTGCTCTGGGAGAACTCTTCCGCCGGGATCCTCGGCGTCTACTCCAAGGCGGTCGCCGCCTGCACCATGAACGACACCCTGGGAACCCTGGCGCTGACCCGGCCGGTGCTCGGGGCGCGCCCGACCTACTTCGGTACCTCGAGCGGGCGCTCGCAGAAGAGCGCCACGGCGGCACACGGATAGCGAGAGGAAATGCACAAGAAAGGCATCATGCGTCAGGCGGGGCCGTTGCTCCTCGCCCGGGGAGCCGCGACGGTCCTCGGGTTCGCGCTCCCGCTCCTTCTCGTCCGGCTCCTCGATCAGACGTCGTTCGGCGTCTACAAGCAGGTGTGGCTGGTCGCCTCGAGCGCCTTCCTCATGCTGCAGATGGGGCTCACGGCGAGCCTCTACTATTTCGTGCCGCGCCGGGACGGGAACGGCGCCGCGTACCTCACGCAGTCCCTCGCCACGGTGTCCGTGTTCGGCGCGCTCGGCGGCCTCGGGGTGTACCTGGCGCGCTTCGCGCTTGCGGGGCACTTCAACACGCCGGAGCTGGCCGATTTCGCCGCTCCGATGGCGCTCATCACCTTCACCATGACCGCCTCGACGCCCCTCGAACCGGCGCTCCTCGCCGGAGGCCAGGTCAAGCTCTCCGCTGCGACGAACTTCGTCTCCGAGATCGTCCGCGTCGTCGCCAGCATCGTTCCGCTCTTGCTCGGGTACGGCCTTGCGGGGTTCTTCTGGGCGTACGTCGCGCATGGCGTCTTGCGCTGCGTCGCCTGTTGCGTGCTGCTCGCCTACCGCGGTGGTCCGCGGATCGACTGGAAGCTGTTCGGCGGCCAGCTCGCGTACGCCTTGCCGTTCGGCGCCGCGCTCCTGTTCGAGACGCCGCAGCGCAACCTGCACCTCTGGGCCGTCGGCGGAACGGTCAAGGCCGCGGCTTTCGCCATCTACACGCAGGGTTGCTTCCAGCTCCCCATCGTGAACCTGCTCTATTCACCGATCAGCGACGTGCTTCAAGTAAGGCTCAACGAGCCGGGCGGACGCGCCCAGGCCGTGCACCTCTTCCACGACGCCAACCTGAGGCTCGCGGTCATCCTGCTGCCCTTCACCGCGTGCATGATCGCGGCGGGCTCGCTCTTCATCCCGGGTCTGTTCACGCACCAGTACGACGCCAGCATCCCCATCTTCCGCGTGGCGGTCCTCTCCGCGCTCTTCGCGGCGCTGCCGCTCGACGCGACGCTCCGCGCGCTGGGACAGACCCGGTACATGTTCAACGTCTTCTTCTGGCGGCTCCTCGTCACCGCCGCGTTCGTCCTTTCCGGGCTGCACTTCTTCGGGATGATGGGCGCCATCTCCGGCCACCTGATCGCGGAGGGATTGGTGCGCACCGTCATGCTCGACCACATCCGCAAGGAGCTCGGCTCGAGCTGGCGCGACATGTTGCCGTGGGGCGAGCTGCGCCGCGTGGCCATCGCCTCGATCGCGGCCAGCGTTCCAGTGGTCGCCATCACCCGGTACGCCTACTCGGGCGCGCGACCTCTGCTCGCCTTCTTCGCGGCGGGGGCCGCGTACGGCGTCGTGTACCTCGGAATCCTCGCTTTCCATCCGGGTCCGGGAACGCCGCTCGAACGGCTCAAGCGCATGCTCTTCGGGGCCCGCGAGGAAGCGGCGCCCATCGTTGCGCCCGCGTCCGTGACAGCGCGGGCCGCTTGAGGTAGCGGCGCAAGGTTTTCGTCACGGGGTACGGCGCTGCTTCGCGGCGCGGTCGAACGCGGCGAGGTCCTCGGGCGTCAGCCGCGGGATCCCGTGCTGCGCGACCGCGAGGGCGCCGCAGAAGTTGCCGAAGAGTGCGGCGCGGGCGGGGTCCCAGCCGCGCCAGAGGCCCGCGGCGAATCCGGCGAGAAAGCAGTCGCCGGCGCCGGTCGGGTCCACCTCGCGGGCCTCGAAAGCAGGGACGCGGATCTCCCGTCCGTCCTGGAGGAGGACGCAGCCCCGCTCGCCGTCGGTGACGATGGCGCCGCAGCGCAACGACGAGGGGTCGAGCGCCTTGGCCTCGCTGCGGGAGAGCTTCAGCCAGTCGAGGCGATCGATCTGGGCTCGCAGCGATGGCTCGGGTGGACCGACCTCGACGCGTCCTGCCGGATCCACGTGGCGCACGAAGGCCTGGGCGTCGCCCACCGCGATCTCCGCCAGCTCGCGCAGCCGGGCGAGGGTCGCAGGGCCGATCTCGGCCGCGATCCCGAGGGCCATCCCGATGCGGCAGGAAGCGTCGCCCAGATCGCCCGGGTCGATGGGCGGGGCGGCCGCGACCACGGTGCTGACGCGTTCCGCGCCGCGGTAATCGTCGATGAAGACGGTGGTGGGGAGGCCGCGGACGACGCGGGGAAGGCGCGGGGCGAGGTCGCCGTACCGGAAGTCGTCGCCGACCTTGGCCACCACGTGGAAGTCCGCGCCCAGAGCGGAGAGCACCGCGGAGGCATGTGCGGGACCGCCACCGAGCTCGAGCCGGATGGTGCCGTCCTTGGCGACGATGGTGTCGTGGCAATAGTGCCCTACCAACAGGAACTGGTGGGGCGGCGGAAGTGCGGATGGAGACATCACGGACCAGAAGTAGGTGCATCGACCACCTTCGCGCTACATCGGCGAGAACGAAGGCCTCGTCTGGCCGCCAGGTGGGCGGAATGGCGCCTGATCGGCGTCCGTTTGCTTCCTCATGCGAACGATTCCCGGCGCCTTCGCGCTCGCCTTCTGTGTGGCCTGCAGCGGATCCTTCGGGGACCGGTCGGGTGTGCCCGGGACTTCGCTCGAGCCATCGAACGGTCCGGCGCCGTCGATCGGCGACTGCCCGGTCTTTCCCGCCGAGAACGATTGGAACCGGGACATCTCGGGGGATCCGATCGATACCCGATCCGGCGCCTACATGGCCCACATGGGCGCCGGCTCGTTGAAGCTGCACGCGAACTTCGGATCCAACCCGACCTACGGATTGCCGTACGCGGTGGTGAGCGGGCCGCAGCCGCGGCTCCCGATGCAATTCTTCTATGCGTCACAGAGCGATCCGGGCCCCTATCCGTATCCCGAAGATGTGCCGATTCAAGCAGGGCAGGACTCGACCGGCGACCGCCACGCCATCGTGATCGACAAGGACGACTGCCTGCTCTACGAGACGTGGGACACGCACTGGCTCGGACCGGGGCTCGGCTATCGCGCCGGCGCGGGGGCGGTCTTCAACCTCCGCACGGGCGCACCGCGCCCCGACGGCTGGACCAGCGCGACCGCCTCGGGGCTGCCGGAATTCGCAGGCCTCGTCCGCTACGAGGAGGTCACCTCGGGCGAGATCCGCCATGCCCTCGCCTTCACCGCGGGCATGGCGGCGCGCGCCTGGGTCCACCCCGGAACGCACTACGGCAACAGCCTCGACTCGAACGCGCCCCCGATGGCGACCCGGGTGCGCCTCGACGCCTCCTTCGACGTCACCCGCTATACGGGGTTGACGCGGACCATCCTCGTCGCGCTCCAGCACTACGGGATGTTCCTCATCGACGAATCGACGACTGCCTTCGTGGGCGTGTCGGGCACGAAGGATTCGCGCTGGCCCGATGTGGATCTCGAGCAGCTGAAGACGGTTCCGATGAGCGCGTTCCAGGTCGTGCAGCTGCCGGCGATCCACCAGAAGTAGGGCCGCGCAAGCTCGGTTTTGAACACGCACCGCCCTTGCGCCCGGACGGGCCGCTCCCCAGGTTCCGAGCAGACGGGCCCTTGGGGTCGACGTGCCGTATTGGAGGACGCGGCGCGTTCGCAGGCGGGTAGGGGGGTGGCAGATGAGGGGTTCGATTCGCCGGGTAGCGTTCGTCGGAAACGTGGACGTCGCCGTGTCGGAGGAGCTTCGCGGCCACGGGTTCGGGGTCGAGCAGATCGAGGGCGACTCCATCGTGCGGGCCGCCCGCCAGCTCATGCAGATCCATCCGACCCTCGTGCATGCGTGCGAGAACCACCTCAAGGTCGGACTGGTCGCCCATCTCCTCAACATCCCCTTCGTAGCGCAGGCAGGCACCCGCGACGTGAACGGCATCACCGCGCGGGCGGCGCAGATGGCCGACCGCACCCTTTGCGGCGGCGCGTCGATCCGGGAAGGCCTGCTCGCCCTCGGAGCGCCGGAGTCCTCGACGGTCGTCGTCCGCGGACTCCTCCGGGGCCAGGACCTCGCGGGGCACGCGGTGTTCGAGCCGGTCGCCGAAGCCAGGACCCGGTGGGTGATCAGCGCCTCGCCGCTCGACGGGCCGGATCGCGGCCACGCGGACTTGCTGCTCGCCTTCGCGAGCATCGCCCGCACGCGTCCCGAGCTGCGGCTGCTCCTGGCGGGCTCGGGAATCGAGGCGCGCACCCTCATCGAGCAGATCGAGCATTCCGGCTTGCACGGCCGCGCTTTCGTCCACCACACGACGATCGATCATCTTCCGGGCCTGTTCACCCGCGCCGCCGCGGTGGTTGCGCCGAGCCGGACAGGCAACCAGCCCGACGCCGTCCCCGAGGCGCTCGCCCTCGGCGCGCCGGTCATCGCTACCGCCGTCGGCATGCACTCGACCTGGGTACGGGAGGGCCGCACTGGCTGGCTCGTTCCGCCGCGCGCTCCCGGTGCGCTGGCCGCTCGCCTCGTCCAGGTGCTCGACGATCCCCACCTCGCGCACCGCGCCGGGCAGGCCGCGATGCGGGACGCCCTCGAGCACCAGCGTCCGGCCAATGTCGCGCTCTCGCTGACGCGCTGCTGGACTGGAATCGCCCGCCCGCCGCCGAGCCCGTTCGCCGGCATCTACCTGCCGCCGCCGCGCCACCGGGCTGTCAACGCCTGAGCATTCTTTGCCGGACTGCCGAGCGCTGCACAGCTTCCTGCCTCGACGGAATGGAAACAAAGCTGCCATCCGAGAACCTCATGAAGGTCCTGCTGGTAGGCGACTACCCGCCACCTTACGGGGGCGTATCGGTCCACGTCGAAGTGGTGCACCAGGCGGTGCGCGCCCGGCGCGGGATCTGCGAGGTCCTCGACGTCGGCAAGGGTCAACTTCCCGCCGACGGCGTCGTGCCGGCGACCGGCTACTTCTCCTGCGCCGCGCACCTCGTCCGGTACGCGCTGCGCGGCTACCGCATCCACGTCCACACCAGCGGCGCCAACCGCAAGTCCTGGCTGCTCGCCTCCGTCTGCGCCGCGGCGGGAAAGCTCTCGCCCCGGCCGCCGATCATCACCTTCCACTCCGGACTCGGTCCGGAATGGCTGGCCGGGGATCCGATGCGCGCGAAGATCGCCTGCGCCGTCGCCAACTCCTTCGGCAACGTCATCGCCGTCAGCGACGACATCCGCGGCACGCTCCTCGCCTGCGGGGTCTCGGGCGAGCGGATCGAGGTGCTGCCCGCCTTCTCCCGCTCGTTCCTGCACCCGGGAGCGCCGCCCCACGGGCTGCGCGAGATCCGCGCGGAGGCCTCGCCGCTCTACTGCGCGATGCTCGCCCCCGGGCCGGTATACGGCCAGGAGACGCTGCTCCGCGCCTTCGGCCGCATCCACGCCCACAACCCGCAAGCGCGGCTCGTCGTCTACGGGCCGGGAACGGAGCTCCTCGGCGCCGAGGCAGCGCGGATCTGCGGGGAGGCCGCCGCTTCCGCCGTCCACGCCTTCGGCGAGGTGCATCGGGCCTCCGCGCTGGCGCTCATCGCCACCTCCGACGTCTTCGTCCGCCCGACGCTCGCCGACGGCGACTCGGTCTCCGTTCGCGAAGCCGTCGCGCTCGGCCGCGCCGTGGTCGCCTCCTCGGTCGGGACCAGGCCTTCCGAAGCGCGCCTGGTGCCTCCGGGCGACGCAGATGCGCTCGCCGCGGCGCTCCTCGAGGCCGCGCACGAGCATCCTTCGTTGCGCGTCGCGCCCGCGCCGGAAACGGAAGCGAAGGCCGACTGTCTGCAACGGCTGCTCGAGCTCTACTCGGGCGCTCCGGGCGCCTCGACCGCGGAGCCTGCGGTGCCCGAGCCACCGGCGAAGACGCACCACAACACCGGCACCTTGGCGGAGACCCCTGCATGTGCGGCATCAGCGGCTTCCTGAATCGAGATCCGGCGCAGCCAGCCGACGGCGAGCTCCTCGCCCGCATGACCGACGTGATCGCGCATCGCGGCCCCGACGGCAGCGGCGTCCACCTCGAAGGCCCTCTCGGCCTCGGCCACCGGCGCCTGTCGATCATCGATCTCTCGTCGGCCGGCGCGCAGCCGATGACCAACGAGGACGGGACCATCTGGATCGTCTTCAATGGCGAGATCTACAACTTCCTCGATCTACAGCGCGAGCTCGTCGCCAAGGGCCATGTCTTCAAGAGCCACTGCGACACCGAGGTCCTGGTCCACGGTTACGAGGAGTGGGGCGAAGAGCTTCCCGAGCGCCTGTGCGGGATGTTCGCCTTCGCCATCTGGGACCGGAAGAACCGCCGCCTCTTCCTCGCCCGCGACCGTCTGGGGAAGAAGCCGGTCTACTACCACCTCGGCAAGGACCGGCTGATCTTCGGGAGCGAGATCAAGTCGCTCCTCTGCGATCCTTCCGTCCCGCGCGAGCTCGACGAGGAGGCGCTCGATCTGTACCTGAGCCTCCGCTATGTCCCGGCCGGGCTCACCGCATTCACCCAGATCCACAAGCTCCCGCCGGCCTCGTACGCCATCTTCGACGGCAGCCGGCTCACCGTCCGGCGCTACTGGAAGACGGTCTATCCGCCCGCGCCGGACGAGAGCCGCGACGATCGCGATCTGGCGCAGGACTTCTGGGAGCGGCTGCGGCACGCGACCCGGATCCGCCTGATGAGCGACGTCCCGCTCGGGGTGTTCCTCTCCGGCGGGCTCGACTCGAGCGCCATCGCCGCCCACATGGTCGATCTGCGCCGCGAAAGCGGCGGACCGCAGGTAAAGAGCTTCTCGGTGGGGTACCTCGCCGAGGACGGATCGTCGGAGCTCGATCAGGCGCGCCGCGTGGCGCGCGCGCTCGGCACCGATCACACCGAGGTGGTCGTCACCGCCCGGGACTTCCTCGATTTCCTGCCGAATCTAGTGTGGCATCTCGACGAGCCCGTCGCGGACGCGGCCTGCGTGCCCCTCTACTACCTCTCGAAGCGCGCCCGCCAGGACGTCACCGTGGTGCTTTCCGGCGAAGGCGCCGACGAGGTCCTCGCCGGCTATCCCATCTACCGGACCATGCTCTACCTCGAGCGGATGCGCGCGACGGCCGCCTCTGCGGTGGACAGGGCCGCTCCGCTCGCGGCGCGGTTCGTGAAGAACCCGAAGTTGCGCAAGTACCTCTACTGGGCGACGCTGCCACTCGAAGAGCGCTATCGCGGCGTCTCCTGCGCCTTCGTCGACGAGGAGAAGTCGATCCTTCGCGCGGGCGAAGGCGGCCTCGTTCCGCCACGCAAGATCAGCGCGAGGCTCGTCGATCGCCTGGCGGTGCACTGGGCGGAGACCGAGGGCCTCCCGCCGCTCGAGCGGATGCTCGAGCTCGATCGCCGCGTCTGGCTGCCCGACGACCTGCTCGTCAAGGCCGACAAGATGACGATGGCGACTTCGGTGGAGTTGCGCGTCCCCTTCCTCGACCACCAGCTCATCGAGTGGTGCGCCATGCTGCCCGAGCGCGCCAAGCTGCGCGGCAAGGTCGGCAAGTGGCTGCTCCGCGCCGCGGCGCACGAGAGGCTTCCCCCCGAGTGCACGGCGCCGGGAAAGAGGGGGTTCACCGTTCCCGTCTCCGGCTGGTTCAAGAAGCAGCTCCACGAGCCGCTTCGCGAGGCGCTCCTCGGCGGCGATTCCTTCTGCCGCGGCCGTTTCGGCGAGCGGCCGCTCATGCGCCTCCTCGACGATCACAAGCAAGGCGTGAGCGATCGCAAGGAAGAGCTCTACGCCCTCTGGGTCTACGAGCTCTGGCTGCGCCAGCACAAGGTCGGCTATCCCGCGCGCCCGCCCGCGGAGCGCACGCCCGAGATCCAGACCGCTCCGAAGACGGCGAAAAGGAAGGCTCCGATGGGTTCGCTCTACGGCCGCGACATCGTCTGCTTCTCGAACGACTGGGACGGCGATCCGCTCTCCAAGATGCACGCGATGAAGATCCTCGCCCGCGAGAACCGGGTGCTGTGGGTGAACAGCATCGGCAATCGCAAGCCGACCGCCTCGGCCAAGGACGTGAAGCGCATCGGCAAGAAGCTCGCCTCCGCCCTGCAGGGAATCCGCCAGCGCCATCCGAACATCTGGGTGCTTTCGCCTCTCGCCATCCCCTTCTACGGATCGGAGATGGTGCGGGCCGCGAACGGAGCGCTCCTGCGCGCCCAGGTCAGGCGCGCGATGGACAAGCTCGGCTTCAAGGACGTCATCAGCTGGAGCTTCTTGCCCAGTAGCGCGCCGGTCTCCGGCA
>Ga0066684_10000538_pt1 | contig 13278 bp, 9 predicted proteins | sample GraSoiAngelo_133_FD_62301 | JGI IMG/M metagenome (GOLD analysis project Ga0066684, IMG submission 62301) | Grasslands soil microbial communities from the Angelo Coastal Reserve, California, USA - 14_0929_05_20cm | ecosystem: Environmental > Terrestrial > Soil > Grasslands | place: USA... | reverse complement strand
GCCGAAACCGGTACCGCTGTGCGCGGATTGCTTCCACGCGCACGTGCAGTATACGGCGAATGCACGGCGTGCGATCTCCTGTACTTACGGTGGGGCGGTGCGTCCAATGACGCTGGATGTGCTGTACTGCACGGATTACCGCGATCACAACCTACCGCCGCGAAGTGTCGCAATCGGCTTCGTGCGCGAGATCGCGCCAGCGGAGTAATCGTGGGGCAGCCGCAATGGAGGTTGCCCACACGCTGGACGCGCGGATGGCATTGATGAAACCCCGATGGCATACAAGTCCATTGATGCTGTCATGGAAGCCCAGCGCGATCTAGTGGACATAATGCACACGTTGCGCCAGGTCGTGTGCGTGAAGGATGAGAGCAGTGGAGCACCAAACAAAAAGGCCAGAGCACAACCGCTCTGGCCTTTTTTTGGTTCAGTTCAGATCAGTTCTTGGTATTTGCGTCAGCGGCGGTGGTCGCGTCGTTCGGCCCAGTTCCAAACCGCGAAAGGCGCGGGAAGAAGGGAGTAAGCTCAAACGGCAGCTTGTCGCGAACGGATGTGATGGCGACTGGCGCGGCTTTGACCATCTCAACTTTGTCACTCCACGGGTCGAGCTTGATGCGTCCGCCAAGCGGCAACGCAGCAATCTGGTCAAGCTTAGTATCGTCGAGTTCCGGTGCGGATGGCATCAGGGCCGCGAGACGGGTGATCTGTCCCTTTTCGCCCGCAAAACTGTTACCCAAATGCGACGTCAGCAAGGCAGAGAGCGCTGTCGAGCGCGCCTGCAGTTGCTTCAAATAGAGGCCGGGAGACCCGAGCTTCTGTACATATGGAGAATTCTTCAGCAGCTCAATGGCTTTTGCATCCGCCGCCGTTTCCTCCTCAGGATTGTGCCGGAAACCAAAATTCTGGTAAGTGGATTCATCCGAGAAGAGCATGCGGTCATCAAAGGCAAACTTGCTGCCGAGATTATGGCCGAGGACGATGTGGGCCAGCTCATGCGAAAGAATGGCCGCCAGGCTGGCTTCGTCGGGAAGGGTATCAATCAATCCACGGCTGATGATGATCGTATTGCCTACGCTGAATGTTTCAAGCGGATAGGTGACCAGCACGCGCGCACGAACCGGACGCGGCAGGTCGATATTGTTGGTGATCTGAATGTTGTTGATGACAGTCTGTAGAACTTTATCCACGTCGCCGGCAGGCGCGACCAGGCCGGCCTGCTGCAAGCGCTCGACAACGTTGTCTTCTGCCTGCTGTTGCCACTGGCGCTGGGCCTCAAGCGGAGACGAATCCTGCGTGACCGGTGTTTCGTCTTTTACGGAATCGATTTTTAGATCTGTCAGCTCATCCTCGTTATTATTCTTAAGAACGTCGTAGCCCCAAATCCGCGACTGGGCCTTGAAAGCCATTTTGTCTTTCGATCCGTAACTGAAGTCGCCTTCCTCGCTGTAGATGTAGGCTGGAATCCAATAGCCCGGGACGAGATTCAAACGCCAGCTATCCATGTGGAAATAGGCCTTGTTCTCGTTCCGCGCGGACTTCGAAGAGTAGGTTCCGTTCAGGCGGATGATGTTGTAGTCCTTGTCCTCCACCCAGATCCGTCCGACGAACAAACCATAGCCTGCGTCTTTCTTGGGTGAAACATCGAACACCATGCAGCGCACGTCGCCGATGAACTCACGGTGAACATAGCGGAAGTCGTAGTGATTACGATCGAAGCTCTGGCGGTCAACAAACATCATCCAGGAAAAGCCGATGGGCTGGTACTGAATGCGGAATAGGCGGCTGAATCCGCCCATGAGCATGTCCTGAAAATGCGGCTGCTTAGCGAGATAATCGCGGCGATCGACCGATTCACCAAGATCGAGACGGGCGAGAAAGTAATGGTCTTCTTTTGGCGCCGCGCCCAGCTTCGGATCGGGAGTTAAATTCTGAAGGTAGGTTTCGACCAGCGGCTTGCGGTCTTTCAGATAGCCCATGAGCGCGTGCTCGCGCTCAATAATCTGATCTATAACCTGGTCCGCGCTGACAGGTGTGCGCGCCGCAGGTTTAGCAAGTGTGATTCCAGGAGTACCCGATACCGGCTGTACTGCGGCAGCCGGTGCGGCCGATGCTGTGCCGCCAGGGGTAACTGCTTCCTGTGCTGCAGCACTCAAGGCAAACAATGCGAAAATTGATATCCAGCCCCAGCGTTTCATAATTTCACTTCCTTCTCCCGAATCTCGTATGCGCAAAGCGCAAACTGCCTACGACGCAAGTTGAAACATTACGTGAACGATTGCCGTCGAATCTACAGCAGAGCCGTTTCTCTGCGCCGGTTTGAACTTGATTTTGTTGGTTGCAGTCACGGCCGCTTCGTCAAGCCCATGACCTAGCCCGCGCACTACACGACTTACATGCAATTGGCCGTTAGCGCCGAACATCACTTCCAGCAGGACCTCTCCTTCCAGCTGCAGCTTGCGCGCTTCGTCGGTGTACGCCGGTTTTGGCTTGAATACGATTTCAACTGGAAACGTGTTGGCTACGGTTTCCTGCAATCGCGGTGGTGATTTCGCTGCCACCCGCTCGGCTGCAAAGCCTGACGCCTGCACTCCCTGGCCGTTGCGGCGTCCATCACCCTGACCTGGTTGTGCGATGCCGTTGCCAAATCCTGCACTGGCAATTGTGCCCTTGATTCCTTTGGCCCCACCAGTGCCATTGCCGGTTCCAGCGCCTTCCGGCAGGTCGAACGAACCAAGCTTGGCGGCGGTCAGTTTCGCACCCTGTTTTCCTTCTCCGGGCAAACCATTGGGATCACCGAAGCCGCCCGTTTGCACCTTTTGAATGGGCGCATTGACGGTAGGAGTCGCCGAGCTTCCGAATGATCCGGTAGCAATCACACGCTCAGGCCTCGCCCCGGACACAGGCGGAAGTCTGGGCATGTCAAAATTAACCGGCTGAATTTTAGGGGGCTCAACCTTAGCCTCTTCAACTCTCGGGCGAGGCATTTCTCTTGGCACGATCAGCTTGGGGGCCTCAAACTTCACTTCAGGCAAAAGCTTAGTGACTTTAGGCTGTCGCTTCACAATCGGCTTTTCGGGAACCAGATCAGGACGCGGAATGATTTCGGTAACTGTGTAGTTTGCGAGCAAGCCCATGCGATCCGGCCAGATAAGGTGCGAAATCAACAGCGCAAACAACAGGAAAAGCACAATTCCATAGCTGAGCATGAACTTGCGCCAATCCAATTTCTTGTCGGGTAATAAGCCGAGGGTGAGGGTTTCATTCGACCGCATTTGCTTGCTCCATAAAGACACCCAGGCCCAAAAAGACACAAATCCGGCCTGTATCTAAGCTATGGAAAAACTCTAAATGGGTAAATGTCCCGTGCGCCTGTGTACTTCGGTAATTGCCGATGCACCAAGGTAGGAAGCGTCCCAGAATGGGTTTTGCACTGCTCATACTCGACGGCGATAGGCGAAAGCGTAAAAAACCGGGATGCCAGCCAAAATAACCAGGCTACCGATCACTGAATAGCGTAAGTTGCTGCTGAAAGTGTAGTAGAGCAGAGCAGCGGAAGCCACAATAAAAGCGCCTGGCGCAATGGGAAATTTCCACAGAGGAACCGCATGAGATACGGATCTGTCCCTGGATCTGAAGACAAATAGCGCCACGGCCGCAGCGGTGTATGACAACCATTCCGCAAACAAAGCGAGGGTGAAGAGTTGGCGGAAGTTGCCGCCGATGAGAAGAAAACAAAAAGAGAGAATTCCTTGAAGCGCGATAGCCAGGTGTGGTGTGTGGAACCGGGGGTGAACTTTCGCGAGGAACGCAAAGAAATTTCCGTCGCGCGCCAATGCGAAGGTCATGCGCGAGCCGCTCATGGCAACGCCGTTGAGTGTGGTAGTTAAAGAAATAATCATCGCGGCTGAAACTACGATGACCGCTGCAACTCCGAGAGCGGAACCGCGGACAGCGTCGGACATAGGAGACGCCGAGGTCGCAACGGCAACAGCAGGAAGCGCGAACTGCACGGCGGCATTGACCAGCATGTAGAGCGCCCCAATCGCGAGAAGTCCACCGATGAGCGCAAGAGGGACGTTGCGTTCGGGGTCCTTCACTTCCTCCGCGACCATATTCACGTCGCTCCAGCCGTCATACGCCCACAGTGCAGCCGCCACGGCCACCACGAAGCCAGTGATGCCTCCGGTCGCAGTGGAATAATGTTCTGTAAAATGCGACCAGCTTCCGCCAGAGGTGAATGCGAGCGCGGCGATGACGACGACTAGAGTGATCTTCAATATGGTGAAAGCGAGCTGGAAGTTTCCAGCGCGGCGAACGCCGACATGGTTGACGACTGAAATAAAAGTCACGAATGCGGTTGCGACAACTTTGCCGGACCAGGTTAACTGGCCGCCGGGGAGAATCAGAAACGAAAGCACAGAAAAGCTCCCAAGAATGCGAACAATACCGGTTGAAATTGCCGCCAGCGAGGACGGCTTGATCACGAGCATCCATGTCCAGCCAACCAGAAAGCCGGCAAGTGGGCCGAAGGCGTCGCGAATATAGACATATTCGCCGCCGGACTGAGGTTTCATGGCTCCCAGTTGCGCGTACGTCACGGCGCCGAAAAACGAGAACACTCCGCCGACGATCCAAGCCAAATAGACAAGCTTGGCGGAGCCAGCGGCCTGCATCATTTCCGCAGGGACCAGGAAGATGCCGCTGCCTATTACCACTCCAATGACAATTGAGGCAGCGTGGCTCGCTCCCAGTTCACGCAGGAGAGAGGGTGTGTTGGTGGTGCTGGCCGTGGCCATGTGGATGGGAGTATACCGTGGACTGGATCAAGAACGGGTCGGTGTTCGGGAACTCAGGCAGCTAATCAGATAACCCACCGTAAACGTTACAACCGTTCCAATCATGACCCACCAGGTGAAGGGAACTGGTGTACGCAGCCAGAGATAAAGTTCCGTCGCAAAGCCGCAGAGCATGCCTGCTATCGCGCCAGGTTGGTTTGCGCGTCGGGTCAGAATTCCGAGCAGAAAGGCGCCAAGCAGGGCGCCATAAGCGACCGACGCAATCTGCAATCCAACTTCAACTACACGGGACACGCGGTGCAGACATAACATAGCGAGCACGAATAGGACGATTCCCCACACAACTGTTGAGAACCGTGACAGCTGAATGCGCTTTCGTTCGTCCGTTTGCGCCCGCATTCGGACGAAGAAGTCCATGATCGTGCTTGATGAAAGAGAATTCAACGCCGCGCTTAAGTTCGACATCGCTGCTGCAAGAATGGCAGCAATCAACAGCCCGGAGATTCCATGCGGCATTCGGCTGACGATGAAGGTTGGATAGATGCGGTCGGCGCGCCCGAAGTGAGCCGACGGCAGCATGTAGTACGCGAAGAGCATCACACCGACTACTAAAAACAACCCAAACTGAAAAAGAATCGCTGCCCCGCTGGATAACAGCGCTGCCTTCGACTGGCGCAGCCCGCGTGCGGCCAGCAGCCGTTGCACGATCAGTTGGTCGGTGCCGTGGCTCGCGGTGGTAAGAAATGCTCCGCCGAGCAATCCCGCCCAGAAGGTGTAAGGTTTCCAGAATGTCGGGGTGAAATCGAACACGCGGAACTTGTCAGCAGACTCCGCTACCTGGTGAATGTGCGCCCATCCGCCGGGCACAAGGTGGATGATTGTCGCTATGCCGACCAGCGTACCGGCTACATAGATCGCAGCCTGAATTACGTCCGTCCAGATCACCGCTGCGAGTCCGCCTTCAAAGGTGTAAATCAGCGTCAGCGCAGTAATGATCGCAATCGAAGCGACTTCTCCGGTGCCAAGCGCGATTGAAACCACGATCGAAACGGCGTACACGCGAACGCCTTCCGCCGCGGCGCGCGTGAGTAGAAACAGTCCGGAAGTTACGGTGCGGAGCTGCGGCCCAAAACGTTTTTCAATCAACTCGTATGCCGTATAAAGATCGCCACGAAAATAGTGGGGCAACAGCACAAAAGCAATGACGAAGCGGCCTACGACGTATCCCATGACCACTTGCAGAAAGGTCAGATCGCCGTCGTAAGCGAGACCCGGCACGCTGATGATGGTCAGCGTGCTGGTTTCAGCCGCAACGATGGACAGCGCAATCGCCCACCATGGGATGTCGCGTCCGGCGAGGAAGTAGTCGCGCAATGTGCGCTGCCGTTTACGAAATCGCAAGCCGAACAGAGTGATGCCGATCAGGTAAATTGCGATGATAGCGAGGTCGAGACGGTTGAGGCCCATGCTGTGGAACTAGCGTATCGCGGTCGTAGCACGATCACGTGAGCTTCGTGAAGGGGTATCTAAGGAGTGATGAGGGGCGGCCGAGCAATGAGTGATATGAGATATTACGTCAACCTTCCGACCGAGCGGCCACGCTTAATGTGGCACCGCCTTCCACGCGGCACCCCACTCGGCGCGTCGCCCATAGAAATACGCCGCCATGTAGAAGTCGAAGGCTGCACAAAAGAGTCCGTAGGCAAGCGGGATCGCGGTCAGTTGTCCGGGTTCGAACGCGGAGTAGCCTCCATGCACCTGAACTTCGTGCAGCAGGTCCCATAGCCCGTGCAGGGTATATCCGCCGATCAGGGCGAAAGGCAGGCGCACACCCAGCAAGCCGATTGCGACAAATGCCATCACCGCGGCCATTTCCAATTGCCACGCCGTCGCCGCTCCGAAGTAGGCCACGAAAGCCAGGTAGAAGGCGGCGACCAACATGAGGAACGCCGCGTAGAAGATCTGCTCTGACTTGGGGGTGAGGACTTTCCGGAAGATGGAGATGGTGCCCGTTGCCGCCATGAGCCCGATCACGACGTAGAGGATCGCTATGACGACAAATCCCAGCATGCTGTATCCCTGGTTCATCGCTCGTGCCTCCATTGTGTGATGACCTGTCGATTCAGGCATTAGTCCCTTGATTGTAACGGGGATATTACGCCAACGTTGGCGTGTACAATCTCACCACAGAATCCTAAATCCCAGCAGTTGTTCCTCGGAGGGAAGGCAAACTCTACAATGAACGGTCAATGCTCCTCGTCCTGTTAGTCTCTGCGGCTACTCCGATGTTCACCCAAGGCCGAAACAGCGCAGAGTTTGCAAAGCGCGAACAGGCCAGCTCGGAGAAAGAAAAAATCATGGAACTCGAACGCCAGTGGGCGAGGGCGGAAGACACATACGATCCTGGAGTGCTGAACGAAATATTGGGAGAAAGTTTTGTTTCCATGAATGAAGCAGGAGAAGTTAAGAATAAGGGTCAGGAGATCGCATCGGATGCGGACTGGAAGGCGCCCGGTCCCGAAGTCATCGACGATATTTCGATTCGCATCGACGGCCATACGGCGGTTGTCTTGGGCCGATTCACTTACACTGATCGGGACTCGGGTCGCGTGGTCCGTCAGGGCTGTTTTGTGGATACTTTTCGTCGCAACAACGGCAGATGGCAGGTAATAGCCAATACTTACGTTCGCACAGACGTTAGCTTTCGTTAACCGCGCTGTCACTCATTGAGCTTCCAAAAACGATAAGGTTCCAGGCCCGAATCTGCCTGCGAGACTGCCACCGGCCGCCTGCAAACCATCAAGACTTCTTCCACTACACTATCCCCAATGTCCATTTCCATTTCGCACATGCGGCGGTGGGTTGCTGTGACGCTGATCTTTGTGTGCCTCATAGTGGCGGGAGTGTATTTTTATGCCCGCAAGCGGGTGAAGAATGCGCTCAAAGAGGTACCCGAAAAAATCGGGCTGCAAATCCAGCAGAGCGCGCAGGGATTCACGATTTCAAAGTCCGAGCAGGGAAGGACTCTGTTCAAAGTCCAGGCCAGCAAGGCCATTCAATTCAAGTCGGGCGGAAAAGCTGAACTGCACGATGTTGCCATCACACTGTATGGCAGCGACTCGTCACGCTTCGATCAGATCTACGGAAAAGACTTCGAGTACGATCCGCGATCAGGCGACATCATCAGCAAGAGCGAAGTCCAGATTGACTTGCAATCGAATTCGGAGGGGGCGCTCAGTACAGACCAGTCGCCACCCAAGGAATTGAAAAACCCTATTCATCTCCGCACGACCAATCTCGTTTTCAACAAAAACACCGGTGACGCATCGACTCCCGAGGAGGTCGACTTCAGCGTGCCGCAGGCAAGCGGTTCGGCCATAGGCGCGAAATACGTTGCACAGGCAGGGGTTCTGACGCTCCAGTCTGACGTGAAGGTCACAATCAGCGGCGAGAACCAGGGCAAGATTTTTGCCCAACAAGCAACGCTCGAGAAAAGTCCCAGGCAAATTGTGTTGCACGCGGCCAGGGCGGAGTCCCCAGACCGCCGTGGTCAGGCAGATGAATTGACGCTATCGTTACGTGCTGACAACACACTCGATCGCGCAGTAGCAACAGGCAACTTGCAGATTCAATCTACTGGAAATGCATCTCCACCAAAGCGCGGAGCGCATTCATCAAGCCCATCCTTCATGACTGTCACCGCGCAAAAGGGCGAAGTAACTATGAAGCCGGAGAACCTGGTGCAAGCGGCGGTGCTCACCGGAGATGTTCACCTCAAGAGCGAGGGCGTGCAGCCGGCAGAGGCTTGGGCAGGCCGTGCCAAAATGGATTTTCAGGGCCGCAATGTGATCACGAGGGTGCATGGGGACGAGCAGGTCAGGCTTTTGCAGATACAGAGTTCAAGCGAAATGCGCAACGGACGCAGCCAAATCCAAAATGCACAGAACGTTGAGGTCACCGCGCCGGCAATGGACTTCTTCGTGGCCGGCGGCAACCGCCTTGCTCGCGCTGAAACCTCAGGGCCACCACAGGTCACGTTGTTACCAGCAGATTCAGAGCCCGGCCCGACACGCATCACCGCAGATAAGTTCACTGCGAAGTTTGACGCTCTTGGCCAGATATCACGTGTTCATGGCGAAGCCCACGCAAGACTTGTCAGCGCGACGCCTCCGCAGAATGGAACCGCAATGCCTGATCGCATTAGCACCAGCAATACTATCGACGCGTTCTTTCACCCAGGCAAGGGCATCGAGTCGCTGACTCAGCAAGAGAACTTCGCTTACAGCTCCGGAACCCAGCAGGCATTTGCCGACAACGCACGTTACACGCCCGCCAACCAGATCATTGTGCTCTCTGGCTCGCCGCGCATTGTGGACTCCGGCATGCAAACCACGGCGCGCAATGTGAGGCTCAATCGAGCGACAGGCGAGGGCTTTGCAGAAGGCGACGTCAAGACGACGTACAACGAATTGAAGCCGCAACCCAGTGGGGCCTTGCTTGCCTCTTCAGATCCAATTCACGTCACTTCTCAAAGCATGATCGCGCACAGCAATTCGGCCTCGGCTACTTATAAAGGAACGGCGCGGCTTTGGCAGAACGCAAACATGATCGAAGCGCCCACTATCGATTTTGAAAAGAATCAGCGCACACTCAGCGCGAACGCAGACGCTACCCAGAAGGTTTCAACCGTGCTCATCGCGACCAGTAACAGCGGGAAGGCGACGCCGGTCAACGTAACGGCGGCTCATCTGGTCTATCGCGACTCGGAACGCAAAGCGCGCTACGACGGGGGAGTAACTGTGCGCAGCTCCGATATGACGATCACCTCGGATCAGATGGATGTGTACCTGGTTCTTGCGGGCGGGACGCACGCCGCTCCAAAAATCGCGATTACAGATGCGCCGTCGTCTTCGCCGGTGCAAGCCAGCGCTCCTGCCCAGCTCGACAAAGTCATCGCTTCGGGATCCGTCCTTATTACGCAGCCCAACCGCCGCGCAACCGGCGATCAGCTCACCTATACAGCATCGGATGACAAATTCGTGCTAACCGGCGGACCGCCTAGCATTTTTGATGCCGAACATGGCAAGATTACCGGGGTTTCGTTGACTTTGTTTAGGCACGATGATAGGGTCGTCGTTGAAGGGGACAGCAGGTCACCTGCCGTCACCCAGACGCGAATGGATCGTTAAATGCCAACTCTGGCCGCCGAAGATATTTGTAAGTCCTATCGGGGCCGCAGGGTTGTAAATGGCGTAAGCCTTCGTGTGGATCAGGGCGAAGTTGTTGGTTTGCTTGGACCTAATGGTGCCGGCAAGACCACCAGCTTCTACATGATTGTCGGCCTCATACCCCCGGATGCAGGCCGCGTTCTCATAAATGAGGACGAGATCACCGACGTGCCCATGTACCGCAGGGCACGGCAGTTCGGGATCAGCTATCTCCCCCAAGAGGCGTCGGTTTTCCGAAAGCTCACGGTCGAGGAGAACATTCTCGCCGTGCTCGAGGCACAGCCTGTCTCATGGCACGAGCGGCGCGAGACGATGGAACAACTGATAGACCAGTTGGGGTTAGAGCATATAAGGCAGAACCGCGGGTATGCACTTTCGGGCGGGGAGCGGCGCCGGGTTGAGATCGCAAGGGCATTATGTATCCGTCCCAAGTTCATCCTGCTGGATGAGCCGTTTTCGGGGATCGATCCCATTGCGGTACTGGATTTGCAAAAAATAATCAGCAACATGAAGGCTGCAGGGATTGGAGTGCTGATTACCGATCACAATGTGAGAGAGACGCTGTCGGTTACGGACAGGGCGTACATCATCAACGATGGCAAGATCTTCCGGCACGGCACGCCGGAGCAGTTGGGAACCGATTCGGAAGTGCGAAGAGTTTACTTGGGAGAGAGTTTTAGTTTGGTGTGAACCGACGTACTTCGGGCGTCGTACGTCGTCCGCTTTGTCGTTGCGCGAGCACGGGCCGATGCTGATGGTGGAAAGACTGGTTTCGTAGGGTTTCGCCAACCGACGAAGAACGGACGACGCAGTTAACTTTATGGTGCTTCTCCAGCCAAAGCTGCATTTAAAAGTCTCCCAGCGCCAGATCCTCACCCCTGGCCTGGTGCAGATGGTCAGTGTGCTTGCGCTCAACAAGATCGAGCTCAAGGACATGATCAATGCCGAGATGGTGGAGAACCCCGTCCTCGAAGAACTCGAAGATGCCGTTCCGCTCCTCGACGATGTAGGCCGCAAGCAGGAAGAGCGGGACCGAGAGACGGTCGCGGAAGAAACTGCGCCGACCGCCGAAAAGAAAGATTCATTTGAAGAAATAGATTTCGGATCGTTCTTCAAAGATTATCTTGATCCGGGCTTTCGCAGCCCAGGCGATTTCGAAGAGATCGAGCGTCCCTCGTTTGAGAATTTTCTTTCCAAGCCCAGCACGCTTACCGATCACTTGAATTGGCAGTTGGGATCAATTTCCACCCGGCCACCGGTTCGCGAAGCTGCCGACGTGGTGATTGGGAACTTGAACGAAGACGGGTATCTGATTGCCAGCGACGAAGAGTTACTGGGCATCGTGCCCGTGGCTGATCCCGAGGTCGATGCTGCTAAATCAGAGAGCGTAATCAAAGAAGCTGCGGCCTTGGGTCTCGATTCTTTACCGGCAAGTCAGCCTTCAGCAACAGGCGAAAGCCACGAGAGCCTTGAGACCGCTTCAGAAAACCACAGCCTCAGCTATGACTTCAGCGTCAGCGCGTCCATTGACTTAGCAAATTCATCGGCAGCAGCGGCAGAACAAGCCTTCTCGATACCTACCATATTTGAAGCGCCACTGATTTCCGCTGTGAAACCGGAACCGCTATCGAGCAATGGTTCAAAGCCGGCATACAAGCCGAACTTCACTACAGATGATTTGCATGAGGCAATTGAAACTGTTCGTCAGTTGGATCCTCCGGGTGTTGCCTGCCGTGATTTGCGCGAGTGCCTGCTCTATCAATTGCGTTACCATCAGGCGCAGCTCGGAAAGAACGGAAACGGGACGGCCCAGGTTCTGGCCGATGCCGTCGCCATCGTTGACCAGCACCTGCGAGCGCTTCAGAACAAGCAACATAAAGAAATTGCCCGGGCGTTGTCGCGTCCGATCGAGGCGGTGCAATCCGCGCTTGATTACATCCGCACGCTCGATCCGCGTCCCGGACTTCGTTACAACAAGGTCCAGCCACGCCTTATTGAGCCAGACGTCGCGTTCGTGAAACATGGCGACGAATGGATCGTGGTGATGAACGACGACGACGTTCCCACTCTGCGCTTGAATCCTGCCTACAAGAAACTGCTGGTTAAGGAAGGAAATGATCGAGATACACGTAATTACGTGAAGGAACGCTTTAAGAGTGCGGTCCAGCTGATCAAGAACATCGAGCAGCGCAAGCAGACAATCATGAAGGTCTGCTACACGATAGTCGAGCGGCAGCAGGAGTTCTTGGAAAGAGGCATCGACGAACTGAAACCGATGATGATTAAGGAAGTCGCGGAACAGATCGGGGTGCACCCGTCCACTGTCAGTCGCGCGGTCGCAAGCAAATACGCGCACACGCCGCAGGGCGTTTTCGAATTGCGATACTTTTTCAGCGAAAGCGTGAACGGTCCCGAAGGCGGAAATACTTCGCTGCTGATTTTAAAGCGCCGGGTGAAGAAATTAATCGATGAAGAAGATACATCCAAGCCGTTAACTGACGAGCAGATTACGCGCATTCTGCAATCACAAGGCATTCAGGTGACCCGCCGCACCGTCGCGAAGTACCGCGAGGACATGAAGATCCCCAGCACCCACCAGAGAAGAGTCAGGAAGTAACGTAGAATTAGAAATGTGAAAACAGAAGTAAGTTCTGTTTCTTCACGTACTTTGCAAACTTTGGGTTAAATCCTTTTCTCGTCAGTGGCGAAAATCGTTAACCGTAAAATGGGCAAAGGCCGCAAAGAAAACTCAAAAGCTGATCGACGGCTGGCTGTTTGCGAAATCAGTTAGCTTTTCCGGCCACTGATTTCTTCTCCGCCGCCTCATACGCTGCCGGGTTCATGCAGACTTCGTACAGCATCTGCTCCGTCCATTGCGAGAGATTGAAGGTCGCGTTTTCGACCAGCGGGATTCGGCTGGCGCGCACCACGATACGACGGAAAATATCGGAGCCCACTGGCACGAGTGAAGAGTAAAATCTGGTTTCTTCGCTGCCCCACAGACGGGGAAACTCCAACTGACAATCTGCCAGAGAGACTTCTTCGCGGAGCCGCGCAAACGCCGCAGGGCTAATACGAATCCCGCTGACGTTATATCTCATCGGCTCGGTCCCTATATTTTCGCCGTTCTGGAATTCATAGATGTTGAAAGGAACCAGCATGCCATCCATCGCTTTGCGCATGCGTTTGTCGCATGACGACAGGCGGTCGCTTTCATTCAGCGCGTCGGAAATCATGATGCGGTGATCGCCATC
>Ga0066684_10000536_pt1 | contig 13293 bp, 10 predicted proteins | sample GraSoiAngelo_133_FD_62301 | JGI IMG/M metagenome (GOLD analysis project Ga0066684, IMG submission 62301) | Grasslands soil microbial communities from the Angelo Coastal Reserve, California, USA - 14_0929_05_20cm | ecosystem: Environmental > Terrestrial > Soil > Grasslands | place: USA... | reverse complement strand
GCCTTACGAGATGAGACTCGCAGGCACTGGTTTGAAGGTCCCGTTACTCACGAAAATCGCGGCAGCGTACATGTGTTGAATCTGGTGGAAGGCCAATCCGCGGTGGTCGAAAGTCCGGATCAATCGTTTGAGCCATTCGTTGTCCATTACTCGGAGACTTTCGTAGTGCCCGCGGCCGTCGAGAAACACTCGGTGCGCCCCCTGCTGACTAATACGGTAACGGTGATGTTGAATCCCAGGTCAAATTTCACGCGTCGATCCTTACTGAGGCGCGAATGGTGGCGCATTTCGGTCCGTCGCCGTCGCGGGCTAGCTTGTACGCTCTTCTCCGAATGCAGACTCGCCAAAATTGAGGCCCAGCGGTTGTGTGGGTTATGTCCTCCAATTCGGTGATTGGAGTATCTACCACAGCGGAGACACCGTCCGATACGACGGAATGGCGGAGAAGCTGCAAGAATTTAAGATTGATGTTGCCCTGCTGCCTATCAACGGCCGCGCAGCCGAGCGTCGCATTCCAGGCAATCTGTTCGGAAATGAAGCGGCACTACTGGCTAAAGACATCGGTGGCGAAGTTGGTAAATACCGTGCCATTTCGAGATGTTCGAATTAAATACCGCGTCTCCACAATTGTTTGTCGATGAATGCCAAAGACTTATGCAGCCTTTCAAGGTGCTGCGCTGCGGAGAAAAATGGTCCAGTCAGAACGTGGCTCGCTGATAGTGCTAGCCACTCACCTGCAGATAAGTCGAATATTGCTCATCTCCGATCGCGGTAAACGGCAACATCGTCATAGATCCGCCTGCAGTGGCAACCTGCCATTTTCCAGGGCCTGCGTCTTTGGCATCCAGCAACTGCTGGCGTGTGACCTTCCCCGGTGACGTCGCGACCGCAAACAACACTAAGGGCCCTCTCAGCAGGGCTACCGTATCTGGATTGCGCATCGAGTATCTGTAAGCGCATTTTCATCGGCATTTCCAGTTCAACGTGGTCGCCGTTTTTCCACTTACGCCGAAGCGAGGCAAAAGTGCCAGGAAGAACCGGGTCTCTCCAACGTTTGCCGTTGACTGAAATCGAAGTTCCCTCTGCCCAGGCGGGAATGCGAAAGTGTGCGACCAACTCTGTAGGCTTTGAAAGCGAAAATTCAAAGTCGATCCGCCCATCATTCGGATACGAACTCTTCTGGGCCAGCGAGACGTCAACCCCGTTATGCGTCCAGTGCAAGGCAGATGGGATGTACAGGTTTACGAACACACCCTGGGCATCGTGAAAATACGTATTGATTCTGTAATCGGCCGCGACCTGTGGGAATGTACCTGAGCAGCAAGGCCAGCGATGGTTCGAATAAACCTTTTTTCCTTCAAAGTTGTAGTCGGAATAATAGAAGGTCCTTCCGTCCGATTGTAGGGGCTTTGCCCCAGGATAGTGTTGTACATGACCTTTTCCATGCTGTCGCCGTACTGCGGGTCACGAAAAACGCGCAACAGATAGCGCGTGAGCTTAAAGTGAGCGTAGGCGCCGCACGGCGTCTTGAAACTGGAATGAGTGTTGGCCAGGCTGGCGGCTACTTCGGGGCTGTCGGTCGCGCGAAGTCGCTCATCTGGACCCCAGCCTCCAGTTGCAAAGCTCTGCGCCATCAACATGTCAAAGCCGTTCTTGGCCGCGTGCAAATGTTTTTCGCTTCCGACCGTCAGGTAAGCCTGCATCGCAGAGGAGAGAGAATTTACATGGCTATAGGCATGTCTAGTCGAAAGCGCGTTTTCGCCTGCCGCGAGAGGGTCAAAAAAACTGTCGTGCAAGTAGCGAACTCCGAGCTCCTTGTATCGATCGCCGGCTCCGCGCTGGTACGCGATGAACAAATTTTCTGAAATCGTGTAGGACTCGTCCCAGGTGTAAGACTCATCTGTTCCTGGACGCCAGCTTTGTCCTTGTTCGACAGCGCGCTCGGGGATGTGCCGCAACGCCATATCGGTCGTGCGCTGTAGGATTGCGAGCGCGTCGGGGTCTCCGGCCCAGCGATGGGAGTCAATGAGGCCGCACACCAACTTGTCGTAGCAATAAGCAGGAAATCGGTTCTTCTCATAAAAGCCGTCCGACATCGTTTCGGCGTACAACCGATTTAGCCGCAGGACCTTCTTCCGTAATTCTTCAGAGCCACTGATAGCGTAGGCGCGAGCCAGGGCTGAAACCCATTGCCCGTAGGTTGCGCCGGGTGCGAAGCCGGCGTCGAAGGTATGCCAGTCATAATTCGGATCGTAGTTATACCACCCGCCCAAGTCCTCCCCGGTCGCGGACTGGCCGCCCATTTGTCGCATCGGCTTGAGCAGGCTATCCTCATTCAGCCCCATAAGGACTGAAATGCTGTGCTGAAATTGGGTTTCATGAATTTCACTGTTTAGAGAAACCTGGTCGTAGCCGAACTCTTCGAGAGGCGCCGGAAAAGGTGAACCCGATGTCGAGAAATTCCACCGGCCTGGAAGGACCGCCGCGCCAGCGAGGCAAAGCGTAGAGGATTCCACAAATTTGCGGCGTGTCACGGCATGCGGTGGCATAACCACTCCTCACCTAACGGTAATTCGAGAATTCATCCTCAAAAGAGCTCAAAGAATTGAAACTCGATATGAGAGCTGCCAACCAGTTATTTGATTATTGTTCGAGGAAACTTTGCAATGCGCATTTGTCATAACCTCAATATTAATCCCCTCCGTCTTACTGCTACCGGTATTGTGTCCAGAATTCGATGCCAAAGAATGAGTTATTCACGGAGCAGAGTGCCGACAACGCCTGTGTTGGAACGCGTATTCGGGCGGTGAATAGCTTTCCATCGGCTATCGCACGCAGCCCCCGAACGGTCGATACGCGGCGCCTTCGAAAGCTCCGACGTCGTAAACCACTTTGCCAGCCAGAGGCAGTTTGCGCAGGAATTCAGTCTCCGCAGTCTCTCCCGAGTTGACGGGCAAAAACCCAACCGCCTCTGCGTCGCATTCCGCTTGCCTGGCCATGGCGAATTGTATAGGTGTAATTGCCGAAAAGTCTCTGACTAACAAACCCCACGAGCACATGTGTCGAAGCCCGAAATGTCTGCTTCTAAAGCTATCCAACGTGCAGCCTCCTGCGCTTGACCATGCCAAATTAAGACCAGGACACGCAAGTTACTTGTGAATGGCGCAAATCAATTACGTACACAACGCCGCGCCGCCGGCGATGCCGGAATCTGCGCCGTAGCGCGCAGCAGCAATCGGGACTTCGTGTGCGCGGGGATTGATGGCGAATGCCGGGACGCACTCGCGGATACTTCCGAAGAACGGCTCGTAGAGAGCGGCCGCTCCCCCGCCAATGACAATGATTTCAGGATCCAGAATATCAACCATGTTGCTGAGCCAGAGTGCGATCATGTCGGCGCATTCGGTCAATATTTCGCGTGCGAGGACATCATCGGCGGCGAGCGCTTGCGCCACAGTTTGACCCGTGATCAATTCCGGATTGCCGTTGGCGAGCTCGTTTATCAGAGATTTGCGTCCTTCTGATATACAGGTGCGAGCGCGTTTCGCGATTGCAGTGCCTGAAGCCAGCACCTCGATGCACCCAGGCTTACCGCACACACATATTGGTCCGTTACGATCGATGCTGACGTGTCCGCCTTCGCCCGCCGCTCCGGTGCGTCCGTGATAAATCTTGCCGTCGAAGACAATGCCGCTGCCGATACCGGTGCCGAGAGTCGCATAAAAAACGTTGCTGTAGCCTCGGGCTGCACCCCATCGAGCCTCGGCCAAGGCGGCGGCGTTCGCATCGTTATCAACTTTGACGGAAACCGAGTAGGCTTTTCGGACCTCGGCAGCCAGAGGGAAATCCCGCCAGCAGGGAAGATTCGGAGGGTTCAGAATAACTCCGGTTCGAGGATCAAGCGGGCCCGGCGCGCAGATTCCAATTCCGTGAACGGACCGAGAGTCGCTCGGCAGCGTCTTTGAGATGGCAGACAGAATCGCGTTCAGGCCGTCGGCCGCAGAGCCGTTTGCAACCATGGCAATGCGAGTCTGTGAGAGTATGTCGCCGTTTGCGTTTACCAGTCCGGCAGCGACTTTGGTGCCGCCAATATCTACACCAACGAACAGGTTGTCCGCCACGCTACGCGGCACCCCCGGCATGCCCGTAACGCTCGCTGTTGGGTTTGGATCCACTTATGGCATAGAAAAGAATGTACAGATAGCAAAGCGCGGCGAGTATGAGCGCGTAGTGAATGCCCTGTCCCCAACTGGTTTCGCCTTGGACCATGGAAGGATAGTAGGCGTGATTGATGGCATCGCCAATTCTGCCTACAACCCAGGGAATGATGGCGCCACCCACAATGGCCATGTTGAGAACGCCTGATCCGTCACCGGTCAGGGGCCCGAGTTCCGCAATGCCGCTGGTGAATATGCTGGGGAACATGATGGAATTGAAGAGACCAATTGACAGCACGGACCACATGGCAAAATGTCCGCCTGTCAGCACTGTGGCGATGACCAGGAGAGCCGCCGTGGCTGCGCAGAAGGCCAACACCCGCGAGGTCTTAACTTTTTGCAAGACCGCCGATCCGATAAAGCGGCCAACCATCGCTCCCAGCCAGTAAATTGAAATGTACCGTGCAGCGATTCCCAGTGCGGCACGATACTGCGTGGCCGGATCGGCGATATCGGAAGCGAAGTGGCCGATGTTGGGCAGCGCGAGATAATTCGCAATCGAACTTCCGATTGCAACTTCTGCGCCGACATAAACAAAGATTCCGATTGCGCCATACGGCAGGTTGGGATGTTTCCAAATGGAATCGTTAACCTTTTCACCGATGTGATGCTCGGCGGCCTCCATGCGCGGCAGCTTGAACACCGCGAACAATATCGCGAGCAGGACCAGAACAATGGCGAAGAAATAAACGTAGAGCTTGATGACTGCATCCTGCGATGCCGCTTGTGCAGCTGCGCTCACACTCTCGCCCAGGATCAGCCGAGCTCCGACCCAGGGGAAGACAGCTGTGCCGAGGGAATTGAATGCCTGCGTGAGATTCAACCTGCTTGATGCGGTTTCCGGACGGCCGAGCACTGCTACGTAAGGATTCGCCGCGACCTGAAGCACAGTGATGCCAGCCGCGAGAATCATCAGAGCGGTCAGGAAAAACGGGAACGATGGAATCCGAGCCGCGGGATAAACCAGCAAGCAGGCAGCCACCATGGTGCTTAGCCCTACGATGATCGCGCGCTTATAGCCGATCCAATCGATGATCTTGGCCGCGGGGAGCGAGATTACGAAATACGCGAGGAAAAATGCGGTTTGAATCAGCATGCTCTCGGCCAGATTGAGGCTGAACACGTGTTGCGCGAAGGGAATGAGCACGTCGTTGAGCGAGGTCAGTGATCCCCAGATGAAGAACAGAGTTGTGAGAACCGCGAGGGCAGGACCGTAACTTGTCGGCCCGCTGGGTGTGCTGCGGGTTGACGCGGAAGTCTGTGTGGTGTTTATGGCCATCAGTCGACGCGGACCTCACGTTTGGATTAAAGACGTACATTTTTATCATGGATCAGGCGAGGTCAACAGAGCGCGACTGATTTCACATTCGCCAAAAAAAAGCCAGCCTTGCGGCTGGCTTGCAATTAAGGAGAGAGAGCGAGTTATTTTGGAACGATGGTGCCAAACAGGCCGTGAGATTCCTCATCCGGGCCAGCGGTAAAGAGCAGAGTAGTTGTCGGGCCAGCTGTGCCGCCGTTACCGAATGACAGTCCCCACAATCCATCAATCTCCAGTGTGTGGCCGTTGGGACGCAGCATATGCCCGCGAGCCGAACCGTTCTGGATATTGAAAGCATTGATGTGACCATTGCCGAAGTTGCCGACCAGCAGGTCTCCGCTGAATTTGCCAAAACCGGCCGGTGCCAAGGCTAATCCCCAAGGCGAATTTAGTTGACCATGAGAAATAAGGCGCTTCAGTTTATTGCCATTGAGATCGAAGACGTCCACGAAGCCGTGTCCAGGGCCGGCCACATCGTCTTCCTTATCTTCGTCTTGAAGCGCGAAGGTGACATACAGTTTGCCGTTGATGTTGCGGATTCCGAAGGGGGCATAACCCATCGGAAGATCTGTGTCGGTGAAATTCTTCACCCAGCCGAAGCTTGAGTTGTACATTTCAACCCAGCCACTAAAAAAATTTGTGGCGTAGATGAAGGTGCCGTCATCGGTGGTCCCGATGGCGAGGCCTTTGTACACGGCGCCAGCCTCGTGATTATCGGGTCCGAGAATGGAATGAGTTCCGTCAACAGTCGGACTCCACCCACTGATCGTGCCGTCTTCCGTCGCGAAGATAAACAATGACGAGCCGGTTTTGTCGTGGGCGGTGACATTGAAACCGCCGCCACCGTTGAAGACGATGCCAGTCGGCGTCGCCGGGCCTTCAGCGTTCTTGGGCGGAGCGATCGTAACTACGAGAGGGATGATTGATCCAGTGCCGCTGTAGAGGGTTGATAGCCCCGTGCCATTATCGGCGATCCACGCCGGAGAGGTTGGTGCGAATGCGATTCCCCACGCGTTCACAAGGTTGGGATCGGTAGTGGCAGCCACGTTCGGAATGTCGGAAACGAGGTTTTTCTGAACATATTTCTGAGCGCTTGCGGTAGCGGCGAGGCCGAGTATCGCGAGCAAGAGAAGCGGGCGCATGTGAGAAGAAGCGGTCGAAGACATAAGAGATCTCCTGGGAACTACATGGTCGCGACCGAGGATCTGGCCGGCTTCGGCGAGAGGGGAGTGGCTGGATTAAAACTGAGGTCCCGGGACCCTGCCACCAGGAACGAGCCGAAGCAAGACCCGTTCACGATGTCAAGGAGGTTAGAAGAACGATTCGGTGTAATTGTCAGCAGAATTTAATCAGGTTGTAAATTTCTCGTCATTGAGCTGTGGACCTTCGCGGAATGGTCAAGGATGGTCATAACCGGGGCTGTCAGGTGCGGGTGGTTCGTAATCCATTCCGTATTTATTCTTGTGCGCGCTGACGCTGACGGCAGCAGGAATGTCCAGCACACCCAAGGTCGAACTCTCGGAGGTTATGCTAATCTCGCGGGTGAAGGTATCGAGAGTTGCAGGTAATGCGGCCTCGTACCAGACTTTCATGGTGTAGCGTCCAGTCGGCACTTGTGGAATGACGATTTCACCACTGCGGTTTGAAATCCCGAAGTAGGGCGTATCGAGCGCGATTACCACGGCACTCATCTCCGCGTGAATGTTGCAGAAAATATAGGAGACGCCAGGCCGATCAAAGCTGACATTGCGCGCTGTGCCCGCCTCGTAAAGACCGAGGTCGAACCGTTTCCCTTCGAAAAGCGAAAAGACATTGTGAAAAAACGGGTCGCGGTTCGGAAATTCGACCACAGCTCCAACTGGAACAACCAGAAGATGGGGTTGGAAGCTCTTGTGATGCTGAGTGAGCCGCAGCCGTCCAGATGGAAAAGGTCTGGATGGGGCCCGAACATCCACCGGGCGGAGCCAAACCACGACGTTTTCCATGTGAGATGATTGGGGTGCTTTTTCTCCGGCAATCTGCACTCGCGCACTCAACGTAGTTTCTTCTGCAGTGGCGCTTGCGCAGCTAAGCAGCACAATCGCGAGTAACTTCGGAACAAATTCAGGCATGATCAGAACAAGACTCCCATCATCATATTGACTTGATCAGCGGTATCCAAAGAGCCGATGTGCGTTGTTCTGAGATGTCGATACTCGCCGGAGAAGAGGAGGTCGGATCGCGGACGATAGATGAAATTGACCATCTCACTCCGATTTGCGGTCAGCACCGAAGGGTAGTAACTGAGCGGCGCAGCGAAGGCGTGGATATCAGTAGCGAAGGGGCTGTCTACCCCGAAGGCGCCGTTGAATTCTAGCTTGGACGTAGCCGCGAACTTGAGCTGCGACCATCCGCCGGCGGAATCGAGCGGGCGGAAGTCAGAAATGGCACTCAGTGGATTGCCGCTGAACAGAAGCGATTGCCCGATTCCGCCACCCAGGCCTCCTACAGCGCGGCCGCGATAGAACTCGCCCGACAATTCAAGGCGGGAAGGCAGCGGGATGCGCCAATCAGTGGCCACGGCCCATCCATCAACGTCCCAGCCGATGCCCCAGTCTTGCCGCGAATAATAGCCGCTGGCACCAATTCCCATCGGCCTGCCGTCGCGCATGCTGTTCCATCCTGCCCGGACGGCGTAGGCCGGTTGGCCGGAGCTCTCGCCCGCTTGCGGTTCACGGTGCGTTCCATACCCGGGTTCGCCGGTGACGTTATCGAGAATGCCAGCCTGAATGATGACGTTCTGATCGTCTGCTAGATCGAATTTGTGCTCGACATGGAATTGCGGAGTCCATGCCCATAAGTTCCCTGAGTATCCGAGACTGGGGATGACGAGCGAAGCAAATGATGTTGGCGAGAGCGGCGAGAAAAAGAGACTGTCCTGGCCTGCAATGATCGAAGTGTGTTGCCAGTCGAACCGTATGTCGGCAGTACGCAGGCGGACCAGGCCGGTATTAACGCTGTCAAGCGCGCCGGCAGGAAACCCACCGCCGAAGTCAAATTGCACAGAACCGCTGGTCTTCGCTCCGTGTACCTCCGGTCCAAAAACCTCAAGGCCCAACTCTGATTGACGCAAAGTCGCGCCAAAACTGCTGCGTGTTCCATAAGTGTCAATAGGAGCGGCGTAGGTGGGGAAGTCCGAATTATCAACGCTGCCGTGATTGCTGAACATATTCAGCAGCACAAGCCCCGAAAGCCTGACGCGGTACTTGGATGCGCTTTCAATTTTGCTTTGGTATTGCGTTTTGACCTGACTCTGAACAAGTTGTGCGTTCTCTTCGATGGCGGAGATGCGCTGTTCAATGGATGAAGCAGGTGCTGGACCCTGCGGAGAAGGGCTGGGCGTGCCGGAAGCGCCGGTCGAAGCAGCGCGGATGCCATCGAATTCTTTGCGCAGTTCCTGACTTTCGGCACGGTATTGCGAGGCTTCTGACTTGATTTCGGCAACGGCCGCCCGCAATTCCTGAACCTGGGCGCGCAACTCCTGTACCGATTCAGCGAGTGCCTTGTCAGCGGATTCCGGCGTGGGTTGTTCTGCCGCTGATAAGGCGCAACCCGCGGTTATCGCCAGCAGCAGAGAAAAGTAAATTTTGAGGTGCGAAAACAGCGGCATTCCTGGTTTCAAGTTTCCCTCCCGAACAGAAGCGGTCGTTCTGTCCGCGAAGGACCTTGTCGCAAGGTCATACCTGCTTTGCTGAGCTTGCGTGCACTCCCGCCGCGGACGACGCCTGATCCGGTGCTTCAGGGCCATCGCTCCGCGCGAGAGCAACCGGGTAAGGAAGGTTGATCCGGAAAATGGTCCCCTCCGGTGAAGTGCGTTCGATGACGACTTCGCCCCCGTGGTCCTGAACGATCTTCTGTACCACTGTTAAACCCAGCCCGGTGCCATTTTCTTTTCCCAGGCTGATGAATGGCTCAAACAGTGTATTCCGTATAGACGCAGGAATGCCACGGCCATCATCGATGACCTTGATTTCGATGCCCGCAGCCGTGTCGGTAAGCTCGACTATCACGCGCCCACTGCGATCGGATGTTGACTCGCAGGCATTCAGTAAAAGGTTGAAGAATACGCGCTCGAGTTTGCGATGATCGAACCATCCCTCGACTGCGCCCGACTGTCGGATTTCAACATTGGCGCCGTGAAACTCCGGGCCCGATCGCAGAGCCTGCATGGCATTTTCAACGTCGCTGCGCACACTGCCGTGCGTAGGCCGAAGTGAAGCGCGGGTGCGCGAAAACTCAAGCAGGGAATCGATGAGTTCGGTCATGCGCTGCACGGCAAGCTGCACTTCCTGGTACAACTCCTCACGCTGCTCACGAGAGAGATTTTGTTCGCAAAGGAATTCGGCGTTGGCGACTATGGCAGCGAGCGAATGGCGCAGGTCGTGGGAAATGGAACTGGCCATGCGGCCGATGGTGGCCAGCCTTTCCGACTCGATCAGGTTCTGATGAATTTTTTGCAGGCTCTGCCGCATGCGATCGAACGCACGGGAAAGTTCGGCGGCTTCGTCTCCGCCTTGCGTATGCAGCGCGTACGTAAAATCGCCCCGCTCCAGGGCCGCGACCCCGGCCAGCAGGCTCGAAAGCGGTCGGGTGAAGGTGTGCGATATGAAGAAAACCAGTGCGGTCCCGATCACCACCGCCAGCAAGCCCAAGCCTAGCAGCAGGCGATTCAACTTCTGCAAGATCGCCGTCGCCTGATCGTAAGATTTCAGCACCGTCAGGTGTACATCCGTTTTGGTTTCAGGTGAAAGGTTCAGCGTTGCTTCAAGAAAGCGCTCATTGCCCAGTTGAATCAATTGCGGTTGAGTATCGGTTCCGGAGAGTCTCTGGATCGCGAGTTCCGCTTCAAGTGTGCGGTTCAGGGTGCTGGTAATAACTGTGTCCCCGGAGTAGAAGACGACCTGGCTGTTGGCGATTCGGCTGATCTGTGATGCCACCCTTTCGTCTATTTCGTATCCCACAACCACGAATCCCAGCACACTGTCCTTGAGTGCGGGACCAAAATAGATAGGGCGCATAAAAATTTCATAGAGATGCTGTCCGCCGACCCACCAGAGTTGCGGCTGCTCAAAGGAGTGCGAGAGTGATTCCTGAGCCATCTGCCGCGTGAAACTGGATTTGTTGGTATGAATCGCAACTATCTTGCCGCTTTGGTCGGCTACCACAAACAGATCGCTACCCGCGAGCTTCGCTACCGGCGCGGTGCCATCCTGAATCGTCGGCTCGTCGTGCGTGGTCATCATTGAACGCAAGTACGGCATGTCGGCGATCAGGTCGGCGGAATGACTAAGTGTGATTGCTTTTTCCCGCTGAAAACTTTGAAAGTTATTGACTGAGTTTTGCAGGTCGGTGGAGACCTGTTTTTTCACCTGTAACTGCACGTTCTGGCGCACGAGCAGCAGGCTCAAAGAGGTAAGACCGGCGGTGATCAGCACCATGGAGAGCAGAAATTTGGTGCGCAACCGGACTCTAACCATATTGTTTCCTTGGGTCAGCCTACGAATTTATAGCCTACACCGTGCACGGTCCGGAAATGCACTGGATTGGCGGGGTCTTTTTCCAACTTCTGCCGCAGTTTCAGGATGTGATTGTCCACGGTACGGGTGGAAGGATAGTTGTGATATCCCCAAACTTCGTTCAGCAATTCGTCGCGAGTGATGACGCGCTCTGGATTCTGCACCATGAACTTCAACGTTTTGAATTCCTGAGCGGTAAGAGGTGTGATTTTGCCCTCGACCACGACTTCCATCTTGGTGAAGTCGATCTGGACGTCTTCGAAAGAGAACTGGTCTGTCACAACGGGGCGGGTGGTGCGGCGAAGTGCGGCACGAACACGCGCCAGTAGTTCGCGAGGGCTGAAAGGCTTCGTGACGTAGTCATCGGCACCGAGTTCAAGCAGCAGCACTTTGTCGGAAACATCGCTGGCGGCGCTGAGAACGATAATTGGAATAGTGGGCGAGTGCTGCTTGATTTCGCTGCAAACATCGCGGCCCACCATGCCCGGTAAGCGCAAGTCGAGCACCACGGCTGAGGGCGCGCTGCTGCGGAACATCTCTACCGCTGCATTGCCGTCACCCGCGACCTGCACTCCATAACCTTCCGCTTCAAAAAGGCGGCGCAATGCTTTCTGCACGGCGCGATCGTCCTCGACGACCAGAATTCGATCCACAGACTTGGGAGCTATCCGCTGGGGAAACTTCTGCGGAACGGGTTGAAAATTGGACGGAGGCAGACTCTCTACGGCGCGCAGCATATCGTCTCCTGTGGCTCCCTTGCGCTTTGCATGAGGAGCTCTGACATCAAGATTACTACTTCTTTTTTTCAATCGGGCTGCCTGCCGAGACGATTGACAATCTTTTTACAACCTTAAATATGTGTAACTTAGCGAAACTTAACGGCCTTTCTTAATGGCCAGCTTGAGAGAGCCGGAACCATGATTGGAGGCACTTACAATTACATCGGAATAGCCGGTAATGATCCAGTCGGCTCCAGCTTCTTCGAGTTCCGGATCGGAGGACGTTGATCGCAAGGCGATGACTAATGCGCCCGCGGCTTTGCCAGCGCGAATTCCGGCGGGAGCGTCTTCGAACACGATGCAACGTGAAGCCGGAACGCCCAGCAAAGCAGCGCCTTTGAGGTAAGGCTCGGGATCGGGCTTGCCGTTGCGAACGTCGTCGCACGTGATCTTCTTTTCTGGTATCGGCAAGCCTGCGGCTTTTAATCGAACATCGGCAAGAGGGCGGGCGCACGATGTAACCAGCGCCCACCGTTCTGAAGGAAGCGACTCCAGCAACTCGCGCGCACCCGGCAGCGGCACCACGCCCTCTGTATCTTCGAGTTCGCCACGCAGGATGATTTCGTTTTCCGCGACATAGTCCGCCTGAGGGAGAATGTCGCGAACAGTGGCGATGCTGGGACGCCCATGAGCCAACTGGACGGTTTGTTCAGGATTAAGTCCGTGGGCAGTAGCCCACTTGCTCCACACGCGCGCGACCGCCGGAGTGGAATCAACCAGAACACCATCGAGATCAAACAGAAGCCCATCGCAGGAAAGCTCGACCATAATTAACGATAACAGGAGGTACGCTTCCGAGTTGGACGTCACTCGACCTGTGGCTCCGGCAGATGTTCTCGCTGGTTGTGGCGTTGCTGTACTGAAGCAGCCCGATTCCGCGGCCATTCGGGAGCAATCCTTAAATTGCGTTCTACTTGCCGATTTCTCAGTACCCACCGAAACTGTCTCTGTATCGTAAATGTAATCATGTCCGAAAAGCGCGAGTGTGCGCTATCAGCACATGAGAGAATCCGGTCATGGAAGTGCCTGATCGAGAGATTTGCTAGCGAGCCTTGCAGACCCGCGATCTGCGCTTCGACGGAGTACTGTTCGTCGGTGTTACTTGCATCGGCATCTATTGTCGGCCAGTCTGTCCAGCCCCAACCACGAAGTTCCAGTACTGCCGCTTCTATTCATGCGTCGCAACAGCGCAAGAGGCGGGATTTCGTCCATGCTTGTGTTGCCGGCCCGAAGCCGCTCCGCATTGAGCCTCGTGGCGTGGAATTTCGAACACAGGTTCTCGATCGTTAGCTCTCATAGCGGACGGGGCGTTGGATGACGATGCAAACATTGCGCCTTCGTTGTACGAGGCCGTGTTTTCGCCTATTCTTCTCGCAGCAGTACTGCGGGGTCAACTGCGAGCGCACGCCGTGCAGGTATCCAGG
>Ga0066684_10000529_pt1 | contig 13339 bp, 10 predicted proteins | sample GraSoiAngelo_133_FD_62301 | JGI IMG/M metagenome (GOLD analysis project Ga0066684, IMG submission 62301) | Grasslands soil microbial communities from the Angelo Coastal Reserve, California, USA - 14_0929_05_20cm | ecosystem: Environmental > Terrestrial > Soil > Grasslands | place: USA... | reverse complement strand
TCCCAGTTTGGGCATACTGCAGCGCGCGAATGTAGGCTGCAATTGCCCAGCGGTCAGCAGGCTCGATTTGCGCCGCATAGTCCGGCATCGCGCCGGAGCCATGCGAAATCACGTCATAATAGTGACCGACTGTTTGGCTTGCATACTTCTGGTCGTGGAAGTTGGCGGCTTGCCGGTATCCGCGCTTCACGATCATGCCGTTCCCATCGCCTACGCGGGAGTGGCAGGGTGAGCAGTAAATATCGTAGCGCTCGCGTCCGCGCTCCATTACCGCCTGGGTAATTGGAAACGGGAAGCGGTCTCCCTCTTTTGTGCCAACCTTGCCGGTGTATAGGTATGCATCTTCGTGCAATTCACCGCGCGCCACGGTATTGACAAGCTGCTGCCGTTCCGAGAGCCCGTCCTGGAAAAACTCGCTGCTTCGGTAGGGGACATACTTCGGCTGGTTATGCATGTCTTGTCTGCAGCCAGACAGGGCGAGAAGGGCACTCGCAGCCAATAGCAGGAGAGAAGACTTAACGTAAGCTTGGAGACGGCGGTTCAATTCGATACCTCCGTCACAACTCGCGGATCAGTCTCCTCAAGGAACCGACGTGTCCTGCTCAAGTCGAATTGCGGATCGGCGGCTTCGATACAGAGAAACAATTTGTCCTTGCTGGCTGCGGTGAAGTTTGGCGCGTTGAACACCGGGTGATACGGCATCGGCAGTCCATTCATTGCCAGCATTCCTATGAATGCAGAAATCGCGGCTCCCAGAACCGTGCATTCGAACGTAACGGGAATGAATGCCGGCCAGGAGTGCAAGGGCTTGCCGCCAACATTGATCGGATAAGCGAGCACTGAAACCCAATATTCAAGCGAATATCCGCCCAGTCCTCCAAGTAATCCGCCGAGCAGAACTACCAGCGCGACACGATTCTTGTGGAAGCCAATCGCCTCTGCAGCAGGCTCGATTGGGAACGGCGAGTAAGTATCCATACGCCGATAGCCGAGCTCATGCGCGCGTTCCGCCGCCTCTATGAGACCGGGAACGGTATCGTATTCCGCCAGCAGTCCATAGATTCCCGGTTCGATCATTGCAGATTCTCCTGCGCGAGCGAGTTGATCCGCGACTGCGGCAACAAGGCTCGCACTTCAAAGATCGAGATCATGGGAAGCACTCTGATAAACAACAGAAACATCATGGTAAAGAAGCCGAGCGTACCGACGTAGGTGGCATAATCCCAGCGCGTCGCCTTGTACGTTCCCCATGAAGAGGGCAGGAAGTCGCGATGCAAGCTTGTAACGACAATGACGAAGCGCTCCAGCCACATGCCGGTGTTCACGATGATCGACATGATCCAGAGCAGCACCGGCGAATTCCTGAAGCCGCGCAGCCACAGCAATTGCGGAAGCGCGATGTTGCACGTAATCAAAAACCAATAGAAATAACCCATGGGCCCGAAGGCGCGGTTCTTAAACGTGTACAGCTCAAAGCGATTTCCGCTGTACCAAGCCATGAAGGCTTCCATAAAGTAGCCATAAGCGACGATCAATCCGGTCGCGAGCATCACCTTCGCCATATTCTGAAGGTGGCGCATGGTGATGAAATCCTTCATACCGTATGCCGCCCGAATCGGGATCATCAGTGTAAGCACCATCGCGAATCCCGAGTAGATCGCGCCCGCGACGAAGTACGGCGGGAAGATCGTGGTGTGCCAGCCCGGGATGACCGAAACGGCGAAATCCCAGCTCACAACCGTATGCACGGAAAGAACCAGCGGCGTCGAGAGGCCCGCAAGCAAAAGATAGGCAGTTTCATACCGCGCCCAATGACGCGCCGACCCACGCCAACCCATCGCCAACACACCGTAGATCGTTTTTGTAATGCGGTATTTGGCGTGATCGCGGAGAGTGGCTAGATCGGGAATGAGTCCGGTAAACCAGAACAACAGCGAGACTGTGAAATAAGTCGAAACCGCAAAAACGTCCCAGATCAGCGGGCTGCGGAACTGCGGCCATACTCCCATCGTGAGCGGTATCGGAAAAAGCCAATAACACGCAAGCCAGGGGCGCCCGGTGTGAACAAGCGGGAACATGCCGGCGCACATCACGGCGAAGAGCGTCATCGCTTCAGCCGCGCGGTTGATCGAGGTACGCCAGCTCTGCTTCAAGAGCAGGAGAATGGCAGAGATCAGCGTGCCGGCGTGACCGATACCGATCCACCAAACGAAATTAACGATCGCAAATCCCCAGCCCACAGGTTGCGTCACGCCCCAGATGCCAGTCCCTTTCCAGAACAAGTAGCCGAAGGCGAGCATCAGGATGTTGACGATGCCGAAGGCGAGCAGCACTCCACCGATCCAGCCCAGGGGCGTGCGTCCGGTAAGGACGGTCCGCATGATCTTTTCCGTCACGGAAGCAAACGTGTGCCCCGGCGCGATCACCGGCGGATCGGTGAGATAAGGCCGTTGTGATGGCGGCAGATCGGTTAAGCCGTGAGTTGCCATGATTACGATTCGGCTCCAGTGGTGATGTAACTCTTGCCCGGCGCTCCAGTGCGATCGCCGATCTCCATATTGGGATTGATCACATTCGCAATGTACGTGGTGCGCGGCCGCGTGTTGATGTCCGTGAGCGCGCCATAATTCCGCGGCTGCCCCTTCGCTTTTGCCACGCGACTGTTCGCATCGTTGATGTCACCGAAGACGATCGCTTCGGTCGGACAAGCCTGCTGGCATGCCGTTACTACTTCACCGTCCCGAATCGTGCGCTTCGCGTTCGGATCCGACTGCTGCAGGTGAACTTCTTCGACTTCAGCCTGAATTCGCGCAGCATTGATGCGCTGGATACAGAACGTGCACTTTTCCATCACGCCGCGGCTGCGCACCGTGACATCAGGATTTCGCAGCGGTTTAAGACTCGCCGTCTCGTAATCGGAGAACAACAGGAAGTTGAATCGCCTTACTTTGTACGGACAGTTGTTCAGGCAATAACGTGTCCCGACGCAGCGGTTGTAAACCATCATGTTGATGCCTTCGGGCGTGTGCGTCGTGGCGCCGACCGGGCATACAGGTTCGCAAGGTGCATTCTCGCAGTGCTGGCACAACATCGGCTGGAAGAAGGCGCGAGGATTATGGAGATCGCCGGTGAAGTATGCGTCGATGCGCAGCCACTTCATGTCGCGACCGATCTTGACCTGCTCCTTACCCACTACGGGACTATTGTTCTCCGCTTGACATGCAATCACGCAGGCATTACAGCCCACGCACGAATTCATGTCGATGGCCATGCCCCATTGATATCCCTTGCTGTAGTCATACGGCGTATAAAGGGTTTCGTGAGGCTTCGGATCCTCCAGGTAGTACTCGTCGTGTGCGAAGTGCGGATTCTTCTTGAACTCGTCGTATGAAGCCACACGAATCAGATCGCGGCGCAGCGCCTCTGAGCCCTGCACCGAGCGGCTCTCGTATTCCTTTTTTCCCTGAGCATCGATCAGCGTGAAATTCTGGACGATCGCCAGCTTGTAGGTGTCGCCGGTCTTCTCGATCTTGTCGACCTTCGCGATCCACGGCGTCTTGCTGCTACGAATCGCGTAGGCATTGAAACCGTAGCCGTTGCCGACGCGCCCGGCGAACGCGCGGCCATAACCCAGATGCAGCGTGATGCTGTTGTTGGGCATACCGTACACAATCATCACCGGAGCTTCGATCGTGCGCCCATCGACCGTAATGCGGACGATATCTTCCTGATTGAAGCCCTTAGTCGCAGCGGTGTCGAGGCTCATCATCGCCGCGTTATCCCACTCCAATCGCAACACTGGTTTCGGACATTCCTGCAGCCAGGCATTGTTGGTGTAGCGGCCGTCGTAAATCGTGGGATCTGGCCGGAACACCACCTCGATCGCATTTTTGTCGAGCGGCTGCACGCTAGAAGCTCCACCACGGGGAGAGAGAGACTTCGCCGCGGATGCCGTATTGGGAATGAGTCCGTCGTGCAGCCACTTGCGGAAATTGGAGTCGAAGTCTCCCGAGGTTTTCCCATTCTGGCGCCAATACCCGGTTAGCGCATCGTAAGGTGTTGTGTCCGGATTATCGGAGAAAAGCGCGACGATCTCATGCGCGGTGCGTCCGGCATAAAGCGGAGCGATCAGTGGTTGCACGATCGAGCAGGTTCCGTCGTAGGCTCGCGCATCGCTCCAGCTCTCGAGATAGTGAGTGCCGTGGATATGCCACTGGGAGAAGCGCGTCGTTTCGTTGCGATAGCAGCTCAGGTGAATGTTGGTCGCCACCTTGCTCATCGCAGTCTGGAAGTCCAGATCCACAGGCGCGGTGTATACCGGATTGCCCTCCAGGATCACCAGCAAGTCAATCTTTCCGGCGTTCATGTCGCCGACAAGCTGCCTTAACCCGCCGGGCTGATCGCTGGGAACGAGTTCGACGGTATCCGAATAGACAATCGTTTTCCCAACATTTCCCAGCGCCTGGTTGATCTGGGCAGCGAGTACGTGGAGCTCAGGCGCCTGCTGGTCTCCAGCAATGACAATGGATGCGCCGGGATTCGCCTTCAAATCCTTCGCCAGAGCTTCCAGGAATTTTTGTTCTTCTGCGCTAATTCCCTGAGTCGCCGCTCCCGAGCCGCCGCCGAGCATTCCAGCGAGGATCGCGGCAAAAGGTACGATATCCGAGGCGCGCATCGGCAAGCGGTTGTCTGAGAGAGCGCCGGTAGTGGTCGAGAAACTCTCCACCACGTAGAGGCGGTTCATTGGAGCGTCAGTATTTAGCTTCCGGCGAGCGATGAAGTCGCGGGAATAACGAACAAATCCCGGGAAATGCGAGCCGGAGAGGAAGTCCGCGTCAAGCGAGAGCACTACATTCGCCGCTTCGAACTTATAAACCGGCTCAGCATACTGACCGAAAAGGGTTTGCGAACTCGCACGCGCGGAATCGCGATTTATCGGCTCCCACTGATACCACTTTGCAGCCGGAAATTTCTTCAGCACCGCCTGTATCTGAGAAGCCAAAGTTGGCGATGTCACCGTCTCCGATAAGAAGCGCAACCCTGCGCCCCCCGAAGCTGCCGCCTTCACCTTGTACTGATCGATAGCTGTGTGGAAATCGCCCCAGTTGCGATGCTCGCCACGATAGCTCGAGGCCTGCGAACGATCCGGATCGTACAGATCAAGAATGGAAGCCTGCGCGAAAACATCTGTCGCGCCATGAGAAGCCGGATGCTGCGGATTTCCCTCGATCTTCGTCGGACGAAATTCATTGCTCTTCACCAGCAGCGGAATCGCTCCCGTGGGGAACGGCATGGTGGTAGCGAAGAACTTCGGAATCCCTGGAATCAACTCCTCAGGCTGCTTTACGTAAGGAACGATTGGCTCGTCGGGTTGACGCGTGCACGCCGTCATTCCGGCAAGGGCCATGGACGCGCCCATCAGCTTCATGAAGTTGCGGCGCGAGACTCCATCGTTCTGATATTCAACGGCCCCAGCCGGGAATTCATTCTCCAGCAATTCCTCAAATCCGGGCTCATCGACCAGCTCCTCGAGGCTCCGCCAATACTTTTTCCCACTCGCGGCAGACAGCCGCTGGCGCACTTCCTGCAAGGTCAGCTTCGGCTTCTTCGGCGAAGCCTTGATCTGCACCAACTCTTCGGGGCGATTCTCCATGTCTCTCTTCAGCGTTTCAGCTCAGTTGCGCCACGCATCAGCGATGGCAGGTTTCGCAGCTCTGAATCTCATTCGGAGTGCGGATGTGATATTGCTTGACCAGGTAATTGCCCATGCTCATCTGGTCAATAAATTTTTGCGGATGCTGCATCTGCTGACCGGTGACCTGATAGTAAGGACCATTCAGCGAGCAGTTGCCTGTCCCCTGCTCACAGTAAACAGGATTGTCCGAGTTCGGGCCTCTCCATCCGATGTTGAAGATCGGATCGCCCGTCGGACGAATGTTCTTCGCCGGATTACGATGACAGTCGAGACACCACTCCATTTGCAGACTCGCATGCGCATATGTGAGCGGCATCTCGTCCACAGGTCCATGGCACGATGCGCAACCAATTCCTTTATTAACGTGGATCTCGTGATTGAAATACACGTAGTCTGGCAAGTCGTGGAGCTTCGTCCACCAGATCGGAGTGTTGTTGCGATAGCTGGCGCGCACTGGCTCGAGGATGTCGGCATTCGTCCAGATTTCGGAGTGGCAGTTCATACAGGTTTTGGTAGGCGGAATTCCAGCAAAGCTCGAATTTTCCACCGACGTGTGACAGTACCGGCAATCGAGTCCGAGACCTGCAACGTGGTGCTGATGGCTGAACGGAACCGGCTGCTCCAACCGCTCACCCTGCTTGGTAAGGTAGGGAGAACGCTGCAGTTCGTTCAGCGTGAGCGCCAAGCTAGTGACGACGAGCCCCAGGATGACAAGGCTCATCCGTGCAAGCCCGTTGGCACCTCGATTAAAAACTTGTGGCATCGAAACGTGTCCTGACTCTCATGTAAGGGGCACGGTGAGGCCGCGCAAGACTGACGTCAGCCAATAGGAGTGCACCAGTTGAAACTGCGACCAGTTAGTTACAATACTCAGGAATAAAACGGACGATTATAACAGGCGAGAATTTTCTGCAAAGCGTTTGCGAAAAGTTTTTGCGGACTACGAACGTCACGAAGCGTCAAGTTTCACTCCGTGACCTTCGCTGTTTCCTTCGTGAACTTCGTGTTCGCCTCTCGTTTCTTACAGGCCAGAGATCATGAGCAGCTTGCGCTCGGTCATTTCCTCCATCGCGTAGCGAATACCCTCTCGCCCAAGTCCCGAATCCTTCACACCGCCGTATGGCATCGGATCTACGCGGAAGGTCGGCACATCGCCCACGATCACACCTCCTACATCGAGCTTCTCGAATGCACGAAAGATCAATCCAGCGTCCCGCGTGAAGAGTCCCGCTTGCAGCCCATAACGAGTCTGGTTCGCTTGTGCGAGAGCAGCATCGAAGTCCTGGTAGCGCTCGATGGTCGCAACCGGTCCAAACAGTTCCTCGCAGTTGACTTTCATCTGCGCCTTGGTCGCGGAAAGCAGTGTAGGCTGCAGAATCGAACCTTTGGCCTTGCCTCCGCAAAGCAATTTCGCTCCACCAGAGATGGCTTCCTGAATCCATTGCTCCACACGCTGTACATCAGACGCTCGAATCATCGGACCGACTTCCGTCTTCTGATCCGCCGGATCTCCAACGCGTAGTCGACCGGCGGCATCGACCATCTGCGCAGTGAACTGGTCAAAGATCTCGGCATGCACCAAGATGCGCTGAACGGAAATGCAGCTCTGTCCAGCGTAGGTGAAGGCTCCAGATACGCACCGCGAAACCGCCTGCTCGAGGTCGGCGTCATGATGAACAACGACCGCAGCGTTGCCGCCCAGCTCGAGCAGCACACGCTTCTTTCCCGCATTTCTCTTGAGCTGCCAACCAACAGCCGCACTGCCTGTAAAACTTAACAGTTTGATCCGCTCGTCTGCGACAAGAACTCCCGCGTCCTCATTAGTCAGAGGGAGAACACTCAGCGCGGCTGACGGCCATCCCGCTTCCAGGATCAACTTAGCCAACAGAAACGAGCAGAACGGAGTCTGTGGCGCCGGCTTGAGCACGACCGGACAGCCCACCGCGATCGCTGGTGCAAGCTTGTGCGCCACCAGGTTGAGGGGAAAATTAAAAGGCGTGATCGCAGCGATCGGCCCGACAGGAAAGCGGCGAACGATCCCCCAGCGTCCCTCCGCAGCAGGAATGAAGTCGAGTGGCAGGTACTCCCCGTAAATTCTGACAGCCTCTTCAGCCGCAGTCGTGAAGGTCAGCACCGCGCGATCGACCTCTGCTCGCGCAGCCCTCACCGGCTTGCCGGCTTCGAGGACCATCAGCCGCGCGAAAGTATCCGCCTGAGAGCGGATCCCTTCCGCGACTTTAAGCAAAATGTCTTTTCGCTTGAACGAAGGAAGCTCGCGCACTTGAGCGAAGGCTTGCACAGCAGACGCGATCGCATTTTCCAAGTACTTGCGGCTGGCAAGGCGGGTTACACCAATCTCACGAGCATCGTATGGAGACCGGATACTGACGAGCGCACCGTCATCGATCCACTCTCCAGCAATCAGAAATCCCGATTGGGCAGGAAGCTCAGCTCCGAAGTTCGTCATGGCCTATCCGGCTGATGTTACCTGCGATAATCGGAGCCACGCCAGTTGCCAATGCTGCATCTCGCCCTCGAAGCCGCGCTTGCACTGCTCACTCTCTGTGGGATTGCGTTCTACCTGATCGCTTTGTGGAGCGCTCGCGAGTTTCAGCGCGAAAAGGCGCCAATACTCGCCTCAACTTCACTTCCACGGATTTCTATTTTGAAGGCATTGAAAGGTGCAGACAGTCACACGTACTCCGCGCTTCGGAGCCATTGCCAACAGGAGTATGGAACCTATGAAATTCTATTCGGCGTCAATGACGCGGATGACGATGCGGCTCAGCTAGTCCGCAAGCTGGCTGCGGAATTCCCGAATCGAGATATCACTCTCTTAGTCTGCGAAGAGGTATTTGGCTCAAATCGCAAAGTCAGCAATCTGATCCATCTCTTGCGCCGCGCGAAATATGAATACATCGTGGTGAACGATGGCGACATCAAGGTTTCGCCTACTTATCTGCAAACAGTAATCGCGGGTTTCCGTGATCCCAAAGTAGGAATGGTTACCTGTCTTTACAAAGGCGCTCCTGCTGAGACACTCGGCTCCAGGTTAGAGGCCCTTGGGATCGCGACCGACTTCGCTCCTGGAGTGCTGACAGCGCGGCTTCTCGATCACGCGCTCAGGTTCGGCCTCGGCTCAACACTAGCCATGAGCCGCTCAGCTCTCGAAAGGATCGGCAGCTTCCCTGCCGTGGTTGACTTCCTGGCTGATGACTACGAGCTTGGGAAGCGTGTCGCCGACGCCGGATTCAAAGTGGAACTCTCCCAAGAGGTGGTTGAGACCTCGATCCCGGCTTACTCTTTCCCAGAATTCTGGCAGCATCAACTCCGCTGGGCGCGGACTATGCGCGTCTCCCGTCCTTCGGGCTATCGCGGACTGATATTCACCTACGCTCTGCCCTGGGCAATTCTTCTCGCCATGATTACTCCGAACAATTGGTGGTGCTGGACGCTGCTCGCGACGGCTCTAGTTACACGTTGTGCAGTTGCACTGAGCGTCGGCATTGGAATCTTGCATGATCAGAAAGTAATTCGGAATCTATGGCTACTGCCTGTTCGAGATTTTTTCGGAGTAGCAATCTGGTTTGCGAGCTACGCAGGTAATAAGGTCACTTGGAGAGGTCGAGAATTCCGCCTTGAACAAGGTCGTATGTACCCAAGCTCAGAGGCGCCGAGTATGGAGACCACCAAGTCGGCGGTGCACTCGGAGAATCAGCGATAGCGTTCAGGTGGCAGTATGACCACCTGCCGGCGCGTGTTTCCGCTGCAAGCCCACGCAAAGCACGCGATCCAGCCAATGATGGACCAGCCGAGCAACAAATTGACTAGAAAGATGCCGCCCGAGCTCTCATGCCGCCGATGATGAGCGACGATCGCGGGCGCGAAGTACAGCACCACGGCGCAGAAGAATGCGAACAGACTGAACATCACACATCTCCTATCATGTTACGCAGCCCACCTCATGATTGTTCCCGCGGCTGGCAAAGCCCACCTCTTCAATCTGATATGTTCACTTGATGTCCGACTCCGCGCTGGTCGCTCCGGCAGAACCCACGACCACAGCCACCGCGAGTCTTCGCCTTCCGCTGGTTATTGCGGTCGTTAGTTGCGCCAGCTTGCTGCTTGAACTCGCGCTTACACGACTATTTTCAGTCGTGCTCTTCTATCACTTTGCATTCCTCGCCATTTCGGTGGCACTGCTCGGACTCGGCGCAGGCGGAGTCTTTGCGCATCTTTTCCGCACCACACTTTCACAATGGAGCATCGAGCGACTGGGCAGCAGTTTGCTGGCAACGAATTCAGTCATCATGCTTGTGGTTCTTGAAGTGGTGCTGCACTCGGCGGTGTCGTTAAGTCTGGAGCTGCGCAATTTCGAGAAGCTTACTGTGATTTACCTGGTGTCAGCGGTTCCCTTCTTCATTACCGGCCTGCTCTTCTCGGTGGTCTTCGCGCGGGAAACTGCGCAAATATCGCGTCTGTATGGATTTGACCTCATCGGAGGCGCGCTTGCCTGCCTGATGCTTGTGCCAATACTTAACGTTCTCGGAGCACCGAACGCTGTGCTCTGTGCAGCCGTTCTAATGGCCATTGCTGCGAGGCTGTTCAGTGGCACTGATCGACAGAAAACAGTCTCCATCGTCATTGCAGTTGCTTACGCCGTGCTCATCGCAGCAAACCACAGCGGCAAAATCATCGACATCATCTATGCCAAGGGACTGCGCCGCGACGCCTCCTGGGTGCAGTTTGCCCGCTGGAACGCTTTATCGCGCGTCGAGGTTGACCAGGTTGGGCTCGCCAAATACATCGTCATCGATGCAGACGCTTCGACCGCCATCATGAATGTTGATCCGGGGCTATGGGCCAAGGACGTGCCTGTGGGTTCCAATCCGGGAACCTGGAAGCAGTCTTCCCCGTTCAACTGGAAGACCGACCTCATGAACGCGGCTCCTTCACTCGCTAACGTACTGCGCCCGCGCGGCGACTTCGCCATCATCGGCCCAGGCGGAGGAGTTGACGTGCTGCGCGCCATCGCGAATGGCAGCAGGAACGTAACCGGCATCGAGATAAATCCCCTCATCGCGAACACGATCATGCGGAATCGGTACGCTGACTATGCCCACCATCTCTACCAACTCGCAGACGTTCACATTCATGTCGCCGATGGGCGCTCGTATTTACGCAGCAGCCGCGATCAATATGACGTTGTGCAAATGACGCTGGTCGACACCTGGGCCTCAACGGCCGCGGGAGCGTATGCGCTGAGCGAGAACAATCTGTACACGGTAGAAGCGTTCCGCGAATATTTCGATCACCTGCGTCCGGACGGAATGATCGCGATTACACGTTGGGAGTTTCGCCAGCCTCGCGAAGCCCTGCGCGTTGTCTCGCAGGCAACGGAAGCATTGCATCAACTCGGCGTTACAGATCCGCGAGAAAACTTCATCGTCGCCTCCGACGGGCCGCTCGATCAGGACGGCCGTCCCGTGATTGTGCTCGCGAAGAAAGCTCCCTTCACCGCAGGGGAAGTCAATGCAGTTCGAGCGCACCTGACTTCACATCCGAAGCTCGTGAGCCTCTATCTTCCCGGCAATGAAAACCCCGAGAATGCCTTTGCCCGGCTCATACGCTCCAACGATCCCCGAGGATTCGCTGCCAACTATCAATACAACGTAGCTCCAGTTTTCGACTCCTCTCCATTCTTCTTCTTCACGCTCAAGACGGCGAACGCGATCGCAGATTTGCGCGGTACGCGTGGAGGCATGGACTGGCGCGTAAACCTCGGCATTGTCATTCTGGGAATGGTGCTGCTGATCTCTCTGCTTGCAGTTCTTGCTTTTCTTCTGATTCCACTGGCCTATGAACCGCAGGCGTCCCATCCCAGAATCCTGCGGTTGAGTTATTTCATCGCCGTAGGACTCGGTTACATCCTCGTGGAAATTACGCTGATCCAGCGCTTCGTTCTTTTCCTTGGACACCCCACGTATGCGCTCACAGTCGTCATCTTTCTTATGCTGCTGGCCAGCGGCGCCGGAAGTCTCACTGCGCGACGCCTGGACGTGGGAACACGCGCTCTCAAGCCCATCCTGCTGATCATTGTTATCGCGGTAGTCGTCTATCTGTCGCTTCTGCCCATTATCCTGAGATCGCTGGTGGGCCTGAACTTCGCCGTGAAGCTTCTGGTGAGCGGAGCGCTAATCGTCCCGCTGGGCTTCGTAATGGGCATGCCCTTTCCGACGGGACTGCGATTGCTCGACCAGTCCTCAATTGGGACAACTGGACTCACCGAGTGGGCGTGGGCCATGAATGCATCTGCCAGCGTTCTGGGATCGGTGCTGGCGATGGTGATCGCCCTTCACTTCGGGCTGAACGTTACATTTTTCTGCGGCGCATTGGCCTACACTCTGGCAGGTCTGCTGATTCCAGCCCTATCTCTTCAGCGCGCTTAGAAGTTCAGATTGAGAGAAGTTGCAAACTTTTCACTTTCCCGCGAAATCCCTGGTCGAAGCTGACGAGCTGTAATTCTGCAACCGAGGCGAATGCGGCTAGGTAAGCATCGGCCCAGTCTTTGGGGGCCGAATGGCCCTGTTTGGTAAGGGCCCTAAAGGGCGAGTCTATGTTTGGAGGTTCCGCCAACAGAGACACCCGATCATCCGCTAGCCATTGATCGTAAGCTTTCCAGGCTTCGACTGGGCTCAAAACATCCGCTGCGCCCATGACCGCTTCCGTAGTGAGAAGTCGCAGCAGGCTCACTTGAGTAACGCGGCAAAAATGCAAGCGATCGTCATCTCCGAGGCTCGCCAGCCACCGAGCCGCCGCTTCATGATGTGTGTGTCGTTGATACGTCAGCGCAACCCAAACATTTACGTCAGGGAAAAGGAATGAGGTCGAAGATCTTGGCATTATCGAGTTCCAATTTGCCTGGTTGTTTGGACTTAATGATAGGAACCACTACACGATGCTTCCTCTTCTTCGCGGTTGCGCCTAATTCGTGCTCGACGCCCCGCAGGATAAGTTCCTTTACGGAGCGACCCTCGCTCGCTGCCTTGCTTTTTAGCTGGCGGTACACAGGATCGGGGATGTCGACTGTAGTACGCATGCCAGTATTCTGCCATATTTATGGCTGCAGAGCTAGACGAGCTCAAATCTCCCCTAACCCCTTCCTCCCGAAGCTGGTCTAATCCTGCGAATGGAGCTTACCGACCGGGCGGCCGTTGATGAGGTGCTCGCCGGCAAACACGAGTCGTTCCGTGTGCTGGTGGACCGTCACGGACGCAAGGTCTTCGGCTTGGCATATCGCATGACCGGCAATGAACACGACGCGGATGAAGTAGTGCAGGAGACCTTCCTGCGCTGTTACAAGCGACTCGATAGCTTCGAGGCCCGCTCCACCTTCTCTACTTGGCTCTATCGCATCGCCTCGAACTGCGCCCTCGATCTGCTCGCCAAGCGGAAGCAGGACAAGACTCACATCGTGGAGAGCGACGCCCGCGACGACGATGCCAATCCAGAGGAGCGGACGCTTGACTATGCCAGTCCGCAGCCTGGACCGGAGCGCATGCTGCTCAGCTCCGAGCTGCGACAGCGTGTGGCCGGCGCCATGAAGCGTCTTACCGATGTCGAGCGCACGGCATTCGTCCTCCG
>Ga0066684_10000527_pt1 | contig 13352 bp, 15 predicted proteins | sample GraSoiAngelo_133_FD_62301 | JGI IMG/M metagenome (GOLD analysis project Ga0066684, IMG submission 62301) | Grasslands soil microbial communities from the Angelo Coastal Reserve, California, USA - 14_0929_05_20cm | ecosystem: Environmental > Terrestrial > Soil > Grasslands | place: USA... | reverse complement strand
TTTCCCGTTTGGACTAACACGATAACAGGAGCGAAAGCGCAAAGTCATGGAGCAGAAACTCATCACCGTGGTGGCGGCTGCACTGGGGGTGGATCCCGAGCTGCTCAAGCTGGATTCGGCCGCGGGGGAGATTGAAGCATGGGACTCGGTGGCGCAGATCAACATCGTGTCCGAGGTCGAAGAGGAGTTCGGTGTGAGCATCCCCATCGAGAAAATCGCAGAGCTACATACGATTCGGGATTTTCTCCTCTACCTAGGAGCGAAGTGATGAAATGCGCGCTCTTGTCCAATAGCAACATCGAGTCGCTCTCGCGGCGAGTCGACACCCGTCATGAGATGTTCATCGGGGAAGGCTACGGTTCTTGGATTCAGGAGCTTGCCAATCCCACTTCGGCAATGTGGCGCTTCGGGCCGGCGGCGGTGGTCCTCTTGCTCGACGGCACGGAGCTCTTACACGGGTACGAAGGGGCGAAGGAGGACACGCTCTTCGCAGCGGTCGACGAGCAGATCACCTGGATCGAGCGCGCCGCAGAGCTCGCGCCGGCGGTGAAGTTCTTCGTATCGAACATCGACGTGCCGCCGCTCTCGGTCCGCAGCATGAAGCAAGTTTCGATCGAGCGCCGCTTGGAGGCCTACTGGTACGATCGGCTCGTCGCGCTCGGCGCGCGCGTGCCGAACATGTACGTGATGGACGTGAAAGGGCTCATCGAGGGCCGCGGGCGCGAGCAGTTCTATTCGAAGAAGCGCTGGTACCTCGGCGGGATGAAATATTCCGTCGTTGCCGAGAAGACGCTGGCCAAAGAGATCACACGCACGCTCGACGCCATCGCCGGCACCGGCCGGAAGAAGTGCCTTCTTGTCGATCTTGACAATACGCTTTGGGGCGGCGTCATCGGCGAGGACGGGCTCGAAGGCATCCAGCTCTCCGAGACAGGTGAAGGGGCGCGTTACAGGGACTTCCAGCGTCGGATTCGCCAGCTCAAAGACTTGGGCGTGATATTGGCGATCGTCTCGAAGAACAACTATACCGACGTTCAAGAAGTGTTCGACAACCACGCGGACATGGTCTTGAAGAAGGACGACTTCGCCAGCCTAAAGATCAATTGGTCGACCAAGCCACAGAACATCGCCGAGGTGGCGCAAGATCTCGACATCGGGAGCGACAGCTTCGTCTTCATCGACGATAACCCGGTAGACCGCGAGGCCGTACGGAGCGCCATGCCGGAGGTGACGGTGCCCGATTTTCCGGCCGACACCACGCTGCTCCCGGCGTTCCTCGATCAGATTTATCAGGATTACTTCTTCGCGCTGGAGTCCACGGAGGAAGATCGCAAACGCACCGAGACATATTTGCAGAATGCAAAGCGCGCGGCCGAGCGGCACGCGGCGTGGTCGGTCGAGGAGTTCCTCACCGCGCTGAAGACGAAGATCACGGTCCGGAAGGTGATGGATGAAGATCTTCCGCGCGCGGCGCAGCTCACACAAAAAACGAATCAGTTCAACCTGACGACGCGGCGCTATACCGAGCAGGACCTGCAAGGTTTCCGGAGGTCGGCGGACTCGGCAGTGTACATCGCGTCAGTGTCCGACAAATTCGGCGACAACGGGAAGACGTTCTTGGCCATCCTGAAAAAGGCGCCCCCGGACACCGCTGAGGTCGATACGTTCCTCATGAGCTGCCGCGTGATGGGGCGCTTCATCGAGGATCAGATCCTCGATCACCTGGTGCGCGAGCTGCGCCAGCAAAACGTGGCGAAGCTGCGACTCCATTTCTTTCCCACGAAGAAGAACATGCCCGCGCGAGCGATGCTCGACAGGCTCAAGGGAAAGATCGTCTCTCAGGAAGAGAACGGCAACACCACGTGGGAGTACGATCTCACTCAGGGCTCGCCGGTGACGCAGCCGGCGTACGCGGAGCTCATGCCACGCTAGCTGGGTCTATACCACGAGCAACCTCTGGCTCTGGATCTTTGGCCTCGCCTGGAGTTTCGGATTCCTGGGTTTCTGGGGCCCGAGCACGACGCTCACCGCCGAGATCTTTCCGACCCGCATCCGCGGGGTCGCGAATGGCGTCGTGTGGTTCATGGGCTATTTCGTGGGGTGTGTGCTGTGGCCCTTCGCGACCGTCGCGCTCCAGCAGGCTACGGGTTCCTTCGCCCTCGCCATTCTGACATCCCGGTCTTCATGGTCGCGATGGCCGCGGGGTCTGGTTTACCGTCCCCGAGCACGCCGGCAAGGAGCTCAACGCAATCGCCGTCTGAGCACCGGTCATCAGCAGAGACGTCGCGGCGCTCTTGATCGAGGACGCCGCGCTGGGCACGAAGACCCTCAAAACTCATTGCATCCGCGGTCGAGTTGATCAGCGCGTATGCCAATAGCCGACGGCGTCGCGGCTATCCGGATCGACATCGCTGCGGATACGGTGTATTTGCGATCATGCCCTTCCGGGACCCAATCGACAAGCGGTCCTCCGCCAGACTTTTCCGAGATCGAGATTACGCCAAGGCTCAAGCGAATGCCGGGAGCGAGCCGCGCGATCCGTTCTGGTGGACAGCCGTGCTCGCCACGCGCGCGGCATTCGCGGCGCGGCCCGGCGCGAAGCTGATTTCGGTTCCACTCCATGGCGGTTCGCTCAGTGTCTCCGTTGGTGGCGGGTGGCGTGCATCGACGTCGTTGCCGGATGATATCGCGGTGCAGCTCGACCTTTATCTTCCCTATTGCGTTCCGCACCCCCGCGGGCTCGTCGTCGCTCATATCGGGCAGAGTCTGGACAGCCGAATTGCGACCGAGAACGGCGAATCCCGCTGGATCACCGGCGAGGCCGACCTCTTGCATTGCCACCGCATGCGGGCGCTCGCCGACGCTGTCCTCGTCGGTGCCCGCACCGTGCGGGCCGATGACCCGCAGCTAACGGTCCGGCGATGCGCCGGAGACAATCCGTTCCGGGTCGTCATCGATCCTGAGCTGAGCCTGACCGGCCGGCATGCGATCTTTCGCGACCGCGCGGCTCCGACACTGATCGTGGCCGCAAAGGAGCATGGCGACCGCCGGGGCGAGACGCATGGGTACGAAGTCCTTGGCGTGCCGCGCGTCGGCGGCACGCTCGATGTTTCGGTGATCCGCACCACCCTGGGTGACCGGGGATTGTCTGTTGTATTCGTCGAGGGCGGCGGGATCACGATCTCGCACTTTCTCGAGGCAGGCTGCCTCAACCGTCTGCAGATAACGGTCGCTCCGATCATCATCGGGTCGGGGCGTCCCGGTGTCGCATTTCCCGGCAACCGTGCGCTCGACGGCGCATTGCGGCCGCGGATCCGCCGTTTCGACCTCGGTGGTGACACGTTGTTCGATTGTGATTTCGATGCGTGAGGTACTGGCGTTTTGGGTCGTCGCGCTGGGCCGGAGCGAGATCAGAACTCGGCCGTACGATCCCTCGCTTTCCGGATGGCGAAAGTGCATTTTCTCCCTTGCCCGATTTGATTATCGCATGTGCGGCCGCGCGGCGTCCTCTGTCAAACTCCCGGTATGATTGAGCCGAGGGGCCAGCCATGTACAGAATAAACAGCATCATCGTCAGCCATCACTTCGTGATTGCGCACAATTTAGGGCTGTGTATTCGCGCCGCCTCGGCAGCTGCACGGCACGACCTTTGTTGTTGAGGCTGAATTGCGGCGAGACGCGCCCGATGCCGATGGGATCATTTGTGATATCGGCCGCTCTCTTGACCTGTTGAAGACGGTGCTCGCCGAGTTTGACTATCGCAATCTCGACGAGTTCGCCGAATTGCGCGGGCGCAATACCACTAGGGAGTTCCGCGCCTGCGAAGTCCGCAAGCGGCTGGTGCGGCCGATTGAAGAAGGTGCGCTCGGGTCTCAGGCCAGCACCAGTCTCAGAGTAGTACTGCACGAAAATCTAGCTTGGTCGGCCTACGACGCGCCGCTCGGATGACCAAGCTCCCAGCGTTTGCTTCGCGAGCACCTGCCGTGGCGGACGAAGCTCCGCTTCGCCGGGAGCTCGTCTTCGTCGTCCCCGGCCGGCTCGATCAACTTACCGGCGGATATCTGTTCGACCGTCACATTGTCGAGGGTTTGCGCGCTCGGGGCCGGGTCGTTCGGGTCATCGAGCTCACTGGAGGTCGTCCAAAGGCAAACGCGGCGGTGCTCGCCGGCGTGGCCGACGGCACGGAGACAGTTGTCGACGGCCTCGCCCTTGCCAATCTCGGTGAGGTGGTGGCGGCGCAGGCACGCCGCCTACCGGTCGTCGCATTCGTCCACGGCCCGCTGGCGCAGGAAAGCGGCCTTCCGCCGGCCGAGGCGAAGCGGGCGGCGCAGCGCGAGGCCGCGCTGCTGTCACGGCTCCGCGGCGTCCTCTGTCCGAGCCGGAAAACCGCCGCTGCGGTCGAGAGCTATGGCGTCTCTCCCGACCGGATCGCCATCGTCCCACCAGGCACTGTGAAGCCGAACAGGTATCTGAGGCCGCGGCTAGGCCCCGTTCGCGCGCTGCTCTGCGTGGCGAACTTGCTGCCACGCAAAGGTCATGGCGTGCTGGTCGAGGCGCTGGCCCAGATTCGCGATCTCGAGTGGCACTTGCTCTGTGTCGGGTCGCTCGAGCGTGATCCACCGACGGCGCGATCGGTTCGGCGGATGATCTCGGCCGCTGGGCTCGAGCAGCGTATCACTCTAGCGGGCGAGTGGCCGCCGCAATCGGTCGCGCACGCCTATCGGAAGGCGGACGCCTTCGTCCTGCCGTCCTTCCACGAAGGCTATGGCATGGTCTTTGCGGAAGCGATGGCATACGGCCTGCCGTTGATCGCCACCGCCGCGGGCGCAATCCCGGAGACGGTGTCACTTGAAGCTGCGCTGCTCGTCCCGCCGGGCGATTCGGCGGCTCTGGCGCGGGCGCTTCGTCGGATGATCGCCGAACCTGCGCTCGCCGCGCGGCTGGCTGCGGGGTCACGCGCGGCGGGCGCTCGCCTACCCGAATGGCCGAAGGCGACGGAAGAGTGGGAAAGGGCGTTCGATCGCCTTATGGCTCTCAATCCGCCCTCGTGAGGACGTTAGTCGCTTACGACCTGAGTGTTTGCATCTTGTGAGCAGATTTTTCAGGCCAGAGCAGGGATGATGGTGTGTTCGGGTCGAATCGGCGAAGACGGGTTAGAGTCCGTCGAGGGCGGGACCTGTCATGCTGCCCGGCATCGACATACTGCACGAGCTCGGTAACCGGGCGCTGTCAGGCTCCAAAAAACCTCGCCGACGTCGCACCCTCCAGACGTTTGACCATAGAGAACCTCTACTGCCTCTTTGCGATGCCTCAGCGACTGGCAGCACGGTGCAGTGTCAGCACGAGCAGGACATAGTCGACCCACCCTCGATTATAGAACTTTTCCAGGAGCATCCCGCCGATATACCCCTGGTGGACACCGTCGAGGTGATACGCATGCAAGAGGCGGTCGCACTCCTCATCCGGCCGGGTATGCACGTGGTAGCGCTCACTCAGAACCACCCAGGCGAGCACGGAGAGGCCTGCTGCGTGCAACATGGCTTCTAGAGGCGCCCGCTGCAACAGCAAGGAAAAGTGCAAGGATCGCATGAACTGTTGTATCTCAGGATTTGTCGGAGACACCTCGGGTCGAAACAGTTCATCGATGATCACGACCACGCCTCCTGGCCGTAGGTGACTGGCCCAATGGTGAAGCGTTGCCGCCACGTTGGCGGAGTGGCCGAGCGATTCAATGGCGACAATCGCATCATACTGCCGCTGGAGGCGGTCATAACTCTGCAACAACGCCCGTGATTTCGACTGATGCAGGCGCGCCAATGCCTGCCGAGCAACGGCTCGTTGCACATCGCTCAGCGTATAGCCATCGACTGAGAGTGTCGGGGCTTGACGCGCCACGAAGACGGCAAAGCCTCCATAGCCACAGCCGGCATCGGCGACGAGCCGGGCCCCCGCCTGGTCCACCCACCGGTACGCTTCGCGGAATTGAATGAGAGGATCCTGATCCAGATGCTTGTGCACGGTCAAATGGTGCAGATGGTCCCCTAAATCATACACATTATCGGGCTGCGTATGAACATGATACATCTGATTGTAAAACTCGCGCAGCAGATGCTCGGTAGACATCTGACACCCTAAGGTTTTCCGTCCTGTTCCTCCCCCATGGGCGCGGTCATGCGTCCCAGGACGTCCAACTGATGGGCGATGTACACAAGTGCACCCTGCTCGATCTGGGCGTGACGCTGCGCCACCCAGGCGCCTAAGCGCTCTGCGTCCAGGTGGGGATGCCCGGTGAGCACCACGTCGATTGTGTGGATGATGTCGTGCAGGAAATAGGCTTCATCTGCGGGGTACCCGTTGGCGCCGGCGAAAACCACCCAATCGGAGCCGCCCGCCGCGAGCACTTGCACCGCAGCCGTCCGAAGGTGAGCAAACAGACGGCGCCCGGCGCGACTGTCTCCAGACGGCTTGCCGTCCAGCACACGTTGGTCGATCGCCTGATGGTAGCAGGCCTCAATGGCCCTATCGAACTCCGGGTCGTACTCCGGCTGGAAGGCTGTATCGCCGTCAAAGGTAGTGGGGAAATACAGCAGTCCGCCTGGGCGCACCAGGGAACAGAGGCCTGGCAACGTCGTGGGCATATCGATCAAGTCGAGAAAGGCCTGCCCGATCAGTAAGTCCCAGACCCGGCGGCCGTGCTCGCGGGCCATGAAATGCCCCACGTCGATCGCCTCGGTTTCCATCGTGATGTGCTGCCTCGCCCGCCACACATGCAGCTGTCCCTGGCGGTTCTCGTCCACCTCAAACCCCCGCTCGCGAGCCCACTGGCAGAGGCGGCGGTGGGCTTCCGCCAGCAGCGCGGGCGCCCGATCAATAGCCATGTAGGTCGCGTGGGTGAGCACATCGCCAGCCACGAGCCGCTCCACCATGCTGCCGATGCCCGCTCCGACCTCGAGGACGCGCAGAGGTTGCTGCGGGGTCGCTCGTGGCAGAGCCGTTACCAGGCGCTGCCAGACCTGCCAATTCAGCGCCCGGTCGTCTACGCTCTTCTTGGCAGCGAGGTAACGCAATAGGCTATAGGTGATGGGAATGGACAATGCGCATGCACCTTAGGTTTAACGGCTGAAATTACCACATTCCCCACCAGCAGAACCGCGGCGTATGATCCGGCGGCACCCCCTCGTTGCTGCCTGCGGGGCCGGGCGGTCGTCGAACACGAGATCGGCATCTGCGAAATCGAGGTCGCGCCACCTTAGGTTTAGCCATTTGTTTCATCCCATTCGGGCACAGCTAATCTTGGCGTTTTGTGTACATTAGGCGCAGCAGCCGGCCGCCGCGCGGTCGGTATCGCGAGCTTGCGCCTCATCGAGAGCGCCGCCATAGAAAGTGGCGAGGTCCGGCCTTCGCCGGTGAGAGAGCTGATTGCTCATCATGCCCGCCTACCGCTTCCAGGGGAGTCCAAACGGTTCAAGGCAAATCCGCAGAGGTTGTTTCGTGAATACCGAAGAGATCAATCCACATCTAAGGAACGTCTGAATAAGGGCTGGAACTTTCTCATCAGCCGCCGCACGCGTCGGCGGCCGACCGAAATCCCATCCCGCAACAGCGCGACCTGCAGCCGGCGGCTGCCGTAGACCGGATTGTCGGTGAAAATCCGGTCGAGCCGCTTCAGAAGCTCGAGTTCCGCCCCAGATTCCGGCCGAGACCGGTAATAGAAGCTGCTGCGCGCCACCGCGAGCAGCGCGCATTGCCGGCTTTCGGACAGCCCCGCCTCCGGCGCGATCATCGCCCGCCTCTCAGCACTCGGGAAATGGCGGGCTGCCCGGCAAGAAAATCGCACTCGACCTGAAGCTGCCCGATCTTGCGGTGCAGATCGTCGATCACCTTCTGCGCATCCTCGGCCGCCGGCGCCTTGCTGCCGCGCGCAAACAGCTCCCCCGCACGCTTCACCAGCTCCTGCTTCCAGTCGCTGATCATCGTCGGATGAACCCCAAACTCCGCCGACAGCTCCGCCAGGGTCTTCTCCCCCGAAAGCGCCGCCATCGCCACTCGCGCCTTGAATTCCGCGCTGTGCTGCTTCCTCTTTACGCCCACGTCTCACGCCCCTTTGGACCGGTCAGCCTTTAGCTTATCCCGCTGTCCAAAAATCCGGAGCCGCCGCAAGCAAGACATCCAGATAATCAGATAATCGGCCCAAGCGAAAAAGATCACCTGGAACCGGCCATCGGTTCGCGCAGGGTTAGGGCGAGCGGCAACGCCGCCGCACAGAGGGCCGCCATTGCCCAGAACCCGTGCGCCCCGAAGCGTTCGAAAATTGGCCCGCAGGCAAGCGTAAGGAGAGCGGTGGCAATACCGATGCCGACGGTACCGTAGATGGTCAGTGCTGTCGCCTCGAGGTGCCTTGGAACGCATTGTGCCAAAAGCCGCATGCACGTCAGATGCAAGAGCGCGAACGTTAGGCCGTGCAAGGGCTCGATCGCCGCCACCGCTGGAAGCCAGGCGGTCTCGGCCATCACTGCCCATCGCACGACACCGGCGCCGGCGGAGAGCATCGCGGCGCCTGCCGGCCCGATGCGGTCGAGCAAAGGACGGCCGACCAAGAGGAAGACGACGACCTCGGCAGCGACCGAAAGCGACCACAAGATGCCAGACGTGCCTGGACTGATTCCTGCTCTGCTCCAACGAATCATCGCAAAGGAGTCGTGCATTGCATGACTCCCCAGTATCAACATTGCGAGCAACACCATCTTGCGATAGAGCGACAGCCGCAACAACACTCCGACCCCGCGAGCCTGGCTCGGCGTGGCCCGGGCGTGGCCACCTGTCGCCAATAGTTGTGGAACGCCAAGTGGCATGGGTGCCGCGGCAGCAAGCAGCGCCGCGTTTAGCCAGACGATTACGACGATCCCGAAATGTCCGATGAGCTGGCCGGACAGCACCAAGCCCAGCGCAAAGGCGGCTGAGCCGCACCCGCGCAGCCAACCGTAGTGGATGACCGCGCCGCCGGACCCGGCGGGAGCCGCGGCACCGAGGGCGAGCGTGTCGCTGAGTGGCGGGAGCGGTGCCAGTGCCGCCGAGTGCAATACGCCGACCGCGATCAGCAACCATGCGCCTTGCGCCGGCAAATATCCCAGTCCGATCAACGCCGCCGCGGTCGTGCAAAGCGCCAGGATGACTTTAGGAGCATCCAAACGATCCGCCAGCCGGGCTACTGCTTGAGCAGCCATCAACCGCATCGCCATACCAGCGGCCAGCGCCAGCCCGATCGTCTCCGGACGCAAGTGGCGATTGTCGAGCAGAATTGGCAGGTAAGGCGACTGGACACCGAACCCCGCATAGAGCGAGCCGTAGAGGATAAGAAACCGGTATAATATCGAACGCGAAGAACTAATCATCCGATCTCGCTGGCATAGCGATGTGAAGGCGGCGGCGGATGATATGCATGACGGAACTAATGATATCATCGCTCTCGAAGCCGAGGAGGCATTTATGGCTTGGCTCAGCACGCCGCGCGGCTCAAATAGCGTCGCTCAAAGCGTACGTCACCTCGGCCGGCTTCGAGGAGGTGGGGCATTACTACCGCCCGCCAGGACTGCCGCGGCATTAGCAGCCGTGGCTCGCGGCCGTTTGGCGCAAACCCTAGTCCGCCAGGGCGCGCCCTACCGCCGATACGGCCCGCAAATCTCGAAGTTATGCGGCGGATGTGGAACGGGGTCATCGCAGGCGCGGTTATGATCTGCCGAGAATCAAAGTTCGCTGCCGACTCGCCGCTGCGGGGAGATGGATTCGAACCCTCTGTCCCCCGTCAGAAGGACAACGCTTTTCGAGACTCCTCTTTCCCAACATGCGCGCGCGCCACCGCCGCCTTCGAAAACGCTCGCCGGCCCCGTCCAGCAGCTGCTTCTTCCAGTTGTAGATCCCGTTCGGATGAACGCCGAACTCACTCGCCAACTCGGCGATCGTCCGGTCCCCCCGACCGCCGCCACCACCACCCCTTCGCTTTAATCCCCGCGTTGTGCTTCTTCCCCATGTCCTGCTCCTGCGCTGTCGCGCTTTCTAGAGGCAGGGCTCCACCTTAGCCAACCGTCTCATTTTCGGGGCCCAGTTCAGGCCATCGGAGCTGTTACTTGCTTTTGACGATCAACAAGGGGACGGTTTAAGGTGCGCCCAGCCAGGCTGGCCCTGGCAATGATATCAACGCTGGGTCACCGGGTTCCCAGAAGGCGCCAACGCGGAGCCCCGCCAGCCCTGGCGCCATTCGGCCCCGGCAACGGTCTCGCCGCCGGAGGGAGACGATACGAACCTTCGATCCCCCATCTACGGTGTGACTTGTGCGAAGAGGTCCTCTTCGTTCGGATAGACGTGCTCGCCGATTAGCATTAGCCATTCCCGCAGTTTCGACCACCGTCTCTTGGCCCGGCTTCCTTTGACCGCAATGGCGAGCGCCTTCCGCTGCCCGAGTGGCGAGCGCCTTCCGCTGCCCGAGGAGGACTACGAGGCGTTTGCCGCGCGTCACTCCCGTGTAGACCAGGTTCCTCCGCAGCGTCGGGTAATGCTGGGTGCTGAGCGGGATCACGACGGCTGGGTATTCCGAACCCTGGCTCTTGTGGATCGTCGTTGCGTACGCAAGCACCAGTTCGTCGAGTTCGCCAAACCCGTAGGTGACCTCGCGGCCGTCGAAATCGACGCTGAGCTCGCCTTCCTCTATGTCGATGCCGAAGACGACACCGAGATCGCCGTTGTAGACTTCCCCATCGTAGTCGTTTTCGAAGCATCGCTCGCTGCTACCAGCCCAGAAGCTTAACCGGCATTCTGTTGGGACCTGTTAGCTGAGCTAAGCGCCGTTGGAGGCGACGATCACGAATCTCTATGTGCCAAAACGGAGTAGACGGGTGATACACCCCGGTATGGGAGGGGACCACCATGACGCGAAATCACAGGAACAGACATCACGCGGGTGCGAATGACGGCGGTCGCAGCGACTTGCCCGCCCTTGCCATCGACGCATTGCCGGGCATCTGGAGCACCTGGATGCAGTTTGGCTTCGATATGACGCAACGGTGGACAAGCCTGGTACAGCCCTGGTGGCAGTTACCGGACCTGCGAGCCGGGGATCTGCCCTCGGCCGGCGCGAAGCAGCTGACCGAGGATCTTGCGCACGACCCGCTGCTGAAATCGATCGAGCAGATGTGGAACGCGAACCCGTTGCACGACGTGATCCCGCTGGACTGGGCGGGCATCGCCTGGGCGCTGCGTACGGTGTGGTTGCGCTCCTTGACCCGGCCCGACATGCTGCTGGCTTTCTCGGAGCTCAACGCAACCGTCTGGCGGTCCGCTCTGGACATCTGGAGCGAGGCGGGGCGGCGCTGGTGCGGACAGGTGAGCTCCGACCCAGCAGAGGCGGCCAAGAGCGGCGACAAACGCTTCGCTGCGCCGGAATGGCATAGCAACGCTCTGTACCACACGCTGAAGGAAGTTTACCTGCTCGCCTCCGACTGGCTGCTCAAACACGCCGAGGTGGTAGACATGGCCGACGTCGAACGGCTTCGGCTGGATTTCCATTTACGCCAGTTCGTCGATGCAATGAGCCCGGCGCTGCTGTTGGCGTTCAACCCGGTGGCACTGCGGCGCGCCTTCGAGACGGGAGGCACTAGCCTTGCCGACGGGATGCGTAACCTGATGAACGACATCAGGCAAGGCCGGCTCAGCATGGTGGATGAGAGTGCCTTCGCGCCCGGCCGTAACTTGGCGCTCACGCCTGGCAAGGTCGTCCACCGAAACAAGCTGCTCGAGCTGATCCAGTACGAGCCGCAGACCCCGAACGTGTACCAGACGCCGTTGCTCATCCTGCCGCCTTGGATCAACAAATACTACATCATGGACATGCAGCCGAAGAACAGCATGGTCGCATTCCTGGTCAGGCAGGGGTTCACCGTCTTCATGGTATCTTGGAAGAACCCCGATGCCGCGATGGAGGACACCGCCATCGAGGATTATGTTGATCTCGGGCCGCTTCAGGCGAGCGATGTGGTGCGCGAGATCACCGGCAGCGAGACCGCCAACGTGATGGGCTACTGCATCGGCGGCACGCTGCTTTCGATGACGCTCGCCTTGCTGTCCGCTAGACGCGACCGCCGGTTCGGCTCCGCAACCTTTATGGTCTCGCTACAGGATTTCTCACGCGTCGGTGACACCGCGGTGTTCATGGACGATGCGAGCGTCGATTTTGTCGAGCAGCAGATGTTGGAGCGCGGCTATCTCGACAGTCGCGAGATGGCGAACATGTTCAACCTTCTGCGCTCGAACGACCTGATCTGGTCGAACGTGGTGAACAATTACCTACTCGGCCAAAAGCCACCAGCCTTCGACCTCCTCTACTGGAACAGCGATGGCACCCGTATGGCCCGCGCCGCGCATAGCTGGTACCTCCGTAACACTTACGTAGAGAATAACCTAATCGTGCCTGGCAAGATCGAGTTGTATGGAGAGAAACTCGATCTGGGCCGTATTCGGCATAACGTCTATGCCGTCGGAGCCGAGAAGGACCACATTGTCCCCTGGCAAGCCGCCTGGCGTGTCACGCAGCTCGTGGGCGGTAACGTGCGTTTCGTGCTTGCCTCCAGCGGCCATATCGCCGGGATCATCAACCCGCCTGGCGGAAAAGGCACATATTGGGTGGTTGACCCACCCGCGCGATTCAAATCGTCCGAAACCTGGCGGGAGAATGCGACCCGGCACGATGGAAGCTGGTGGATGGACTGGTCTACCTGGCTTTCCGAGCGGTCCGGCGGATTAGGGGCGCCCCCGGCAATGGGCAGCGCCACGCATCTCCCGCTCGAGGACGCGCCAGGCAGTTACGTGCTTGAACACTGAACTGGGGTCAGTCAGCTGGGAGCACATGAAATCGGCCAGCAAGAAGCGTCGAGCGTCTTTTAAAATAGAAGGCAAATTCTAGTTGGGAATCGTTGATACTAATTAGGCGTGCTTTCCTTGAATACCGAGAGAAACTTCTCGTCGAGAGGACTCGCTTGTACACCCAAATCGCCGAGCGTCGGTTCCCTTCCGCTAACCACTTTATCGGTTTTCAGCAGTCGGACTTGATCACGCGTCAATGGCGGATTAGGCAACAGCTCCAGCAACCCCGCTTGCATTTCGGCCATTGCGAACGGGATCGGAAACAGGATGCGCTGCCGATTTAATCCGAACTTTGACCATTTTCTAACTTAAGCTGATGAAAAGACCTGATATTCGTCGTATAAGCGGTCATGTAATTTGGTGATTTAGATTGACAGCCGCCTTGTCCCGTGGTCATGACGGCGCATGTATGTCGCCGTTGTCCCCAACCGAGGCTCGCC
>Ga0066684_10000524_pt1 | contig 13399 bp, 7 predicted proteins | sample GraSoiAngelo_133_FD_62301 | JGI IMG/M metagenome (GOLD analysis project Ga0066684, IMG submission 62301) | Grasslands soil microbial communities from the Angelo Coastal Reserve, California, USA - 14_0929_05_20cm | ecosystem: Environmental > Terrestrial > Soil > Grasslands | place: USA... | reverse complement strand
AAGCAACGGTCGCGCAGCAACAGAGACAAATAGAGACTCTCACAGCCCAGCTCAAAGAGCAGGCAGAGACTTTCACAGCCCAGCTCAAAGAGCAGGCCGCCCAAATCCAAAAAGTGAGCGCCCAGGTTGAAATGATCAAGCCGGCGCCCCGAGTGGTCGAGAATCGATAAAACTGTCACCGGGAGCGCTGTAGAGAAGTCAACGTCTACTGGATACAGTTCTAAAGGCAGCCGCCGCGCGAAACCGCGCGCCGGCTGTTTTGTTTTTAATGAGGGCGCTCGCTGACTGCCGAACTGCGGCGACCGAAGGCGTGCCAATCAGCGCGCCAAGACCTTTACCGAGACCAGACCGTGCCATGCGCCTGAGGCTACCGGAACTGCCTCAGCAACGCAAACAGCAATCCGCGCCTATCAGCCCGGCGATCCAACATTTGGGAGAGCGGAGCTCTACGACGTTGGGGAGGCGAGGCGCTCCTTAAAAAAAATTCTAAAAAAAGTATTGACATTCATAGGCGAAATTCGGTATCAACGCGGGTGGCTCCAAAAACAGACAAGGGACTTTTGCCCGGTAGGGTTCTTTGTCCGTTTGGAGTCCAGTGACCAAAAACAAAAATAAACACGACCGGGAAAGAGAAAGAACAGATCCCATGTATTCATTGATTCAACTTAAAACGTTAGTCTCATGCGGACGAGATCCGGCTCGCCCGCTGCCTTTACGGCGCGGGTTCCTTCTCATCCCGCTCATTCTGGTGTGCTTTGCGTTGTCGCCAACAGCCTACGCAGCGCCACAAACATTGCCCTCACCATTACCGAGTCCTTCAAATCCGGACGGGTGCTACCCCGGGTTCACGACGGCGGAAGGGTGTAATGCGCTTCATAAGCTCACTACCGGCGCTGGAAACACGGCAGTGGGTTGGTATTCGCTCTTTGAAGATACCACCGGCAGCTACAACACCGCTCTTGGCGGCGGAACACTGGTCCTCAACACTGCGGATTCCAATACCGCTACCGGTGCTGCGGCGCTTTTGCTCAACGTCGAAGGCACACAAAACTGCGCCTATGGAACCGATGCGCTTGTCTATAACGGCTTCGGCGTCACAGGCGGCAACTTCAACAACGCTTTCGGTTCCTTTGCGCTGTATAACAACTCCGACGGATACGAGAACAACGCTGTTGGCAATCACGCGCTTTTCGAAAATCTTCACGGCGCGGCAAACACTGCCGTAGGCGATTTGGCGCTCCAGAATAATGGTGAAAACGACAATATCTTCGCAAACTTCAACACGGCCGTCGGCGCTTCGGCGCTCCACAGCAACAGTGATGGCGATTCAAACAACGCCGTCGGCGCGGCTTTCTTGACCGGTGCGCTCGGTAACAATACCGTCGGTGTGCAGAACAACGCCATGGGTGTTGACGCGCTGGGTAGCAGCATTGACGGCAGCTCAAATGTCGCCGTTGGTGACTCCGCATTTGCCGACAACGTGGATGGCTCCTTTAACACGGTAGTCGGCTGGGATGCAGGAACTGGCGTCGAGGGCGAGGATAACATTTATATCGGCGCCACCGCTGGCCTTCCGGGTGGCGGCAGCGAAACCGGCTACATCCGCATCGGCGACCCGCTCTTTGTCACGGTATGCTACATCGCCGGCATTACGGGTGTGGAGAGCAAAGGCGGCGTCCCGGTCTGCGTAGATAGCGAGGGCCAACTCGCCGAATGCGGTCCGGCCTCGCCTATTTCGCAATTGAAGGCCACCACTGAAAAACAGGCGGCAAGGATTGCCTTGCAGGAAGGGCAAATTAATGCCCTGACCGCAGCTCTGAGGCAGCAGGCCGATCAAATTCAAAAAGTGAGCGCCCAGCTTGAAATGATCAAGCCAGCGCCACAAGTGGTGGAGAATCGATAAAACTGTTGCCCGGAGCGCTGTTAGAGAAGTCAGCGCTTCCTGGATACAGTTCTAACAAGCAGCCGCCGCGCGAAACCGCGCGGCGGCTGTTTTGTTTTTTGTGAGGGATCGTTTACTCATCTCATAGATGCCAATTCCGTTTTCTTGACATGCTAAAGGGGCGCGAGGACGCGTACGCACTCCAAAGTTTACGCGAAACAGAGCGAAGGTCGGTCACATATTTTGCGCGAAGCGCTTTGGGAGTGCGATGCATCCTCGCATCGCTTTCAATGTGCAGGTACGAATTCGAAACAAATGAAGAAGCAAAGCACAAAAGTCTTTACGCTGGGTCATTCGCCGGACCCGGATGACGCGTTCATGTTCTATGCGATCGCGGAAAACAAAATCGATCTCCGTGGTTATCGGTTCGAGCATCAGATGGAAGATATTCAGACGCTGAACGAGCGAGCCCGGCGCGGCGAGCTGCATATCTCCGCGATCTCAATTCACGCGTACGCCTATGTGGCGGATAAATACGCGCTGCTGTCGTGTGGTGCGAGCATGGGCGATGGATACGGACCGGTTGTTGTGAGGAAACGCTCAACGCTCAACGTCCAACGCCCAACGCCCAATGAGGATTCAATGAACGAAGCGGCAACGCGAGAATTCTTGAACGGCAAGAAAATCGCCGTGCCTGGCGAGATGACGAGCGCGTTTCTGGCGCTGCAGCTTTTCCTGGGAAAATTCGATTATCTTGTGGTGCGGTTCGATGAAATTTTTGATGCAGTTAAAAGCGGCCGCGCTGACGCCGGTTTGATCATTCACGAGGGGCAACTCACCTACGCGCAATCCGGTTTTGAGAAGATTGTCGATCTCGGAGAGTGGTGGAAGCGCGAAACGGGCTTGCCATTACCCCTGGGTGGCAATGTGATGCGCAAAGATATCCCGCCACCAGTTCGGCACGATCTCAGCGAAATTATTCGCGAAAGCATCGATTACGGCCTGGCGCATCGAGACGAAGCGGTGCGCCATTCGCTCGCATACGCGCGCGACATGGGCGCGCAACTTACCGGTAAATTCATCGGCATGTATGTAAATGAGTTTACGCAAGATTATGGTGACGCCGGACGTGCGGCTATCCGCAAATTTCTGACTGCCGCGCACGATAAACGCTACATCGACGTTCCAATTGAACTGGAATTCGTCGAATAAATCGACGGTTATGGGCGCTCTCGAAAGCTTTCGGGAACGAAGCGGTCGTGCCTTGGTCCACGGCGCGCATCCTTCGGCCTCACTCAGGGCAAGCTTGGCGCGCCCCTACCGATGAAGCCAACGTAACGCCAATTGATAGAGCGGGCCCCGATGGGATCGGGACACGCCGCCTTCTCCAAAATTTTCTTGCAAGAAGGTTTCGGACGAACGTATCAATGATGTTTCGGTGAAGGCGTTGCTGTCAGCAAGGGGCGATTCTCTCCCTCTCGCGCGAGTCGGAACCTGGTGTCTTGCGTGCTCGATTCGGGCATTTGTCAGCTGCAAGATAAACGAGCTGGTGGACGAAGCGAAAGCCGCCGGCCTAACGACTGCCGATTTTCTGCAGATCACTGCGGGCGGAAGAGATCATGGCAGATAATAACAAACCAAAACTTGATTTACCCTGGGGAACCTTGCTGCCACTTCTGGCGGTTCTCGCCGGGGTGATCGCGACATATAAGCCACTCGTAAGCGAACGCCCGTCGGTTCCGAGCGAAAATACTGCTCCAGTAATTGCTGCGGAGGATGTGGACGCACGCTTGTGGCAGGATCCGGTTGGTGTGGCGCAAAAGCAAAAGGCCTTACTGGATGAACAAATCAAGGGAGGACACGATAAGGATAGCCGCAGCCAGTTGCACGATATTAGCGCCCTGGCCGGGCTGCTTGAGCAAGATGTCAAAAAGTTTTCAAATATTGCGCCTGTTCCTGTCCTTTTGCTTGCAGTGATGCTCGATGCCGGGCCGTACAGCGAACAAGCTGAGTCGCGGTTGCGCGCGCGCCAGGCTGTGCTCGAAGGATTAAGCGAAAGCGGATTCACCCCCGTCGATGGCGAGCATATCGGTTTCGTTACTGACGAATGGCCCCGGGTGGAGGCAAAGACGTCATCCTCCCCTGTTCCTGGCGCGCTGCTCCTTCCGTGGGAGGAATGTGAAGCGAATGAAGCGATCGACGATCCGGAACTGATTTTTCCTAAAGGTACGAAGCGGGTTGTGGTGCTCTGGTTACCAGCGGCAAATTTCAACATTAACCCCTTGCGCTGCTTCGCCGCTCTGATCAATCAGCTCGCGCCGGATGACCTGCGCAATCATATCGACGTCAGGTTAATCGGCCCGGCAAATTCCGCGGGCTTGAAGAGCATGGTTAAGGAAGCGTACTGGTACCCGTTAAAGCAGGATGAGACATCCTGTGCGCTGCAAGGCGCACTTGATGGTGCCCAAATAATTTCGCCTCGGGCGACCGTTCCGGATTTCACACTTCTCTCTCCGGCAGAGGTCTCAGCGGATGGTGCAAGAAAATGCGTAGAGGCAGTTGTTGAAGAATCGATAGAATTAGATTCTCGTGGCGGCCTGCACTTTGTTCGCACAATCGCGCCGGACGACCAGGTTTTGAGTGAATTGATCGCCGAATTAGCGAAACGTGAAATTGTTGTATCACAAATCACGCCGGGTCATCACTCGATACCCCCAAAACTGTCCCACATTGTGATTCTCAGCGAATGGGACACTCCTTATGGACGATCGCTGGGCAGGACGTTTGCAGCTGACGTCGCCGCACAAAGTGCCAACGATGCCGGCGACCATTTGGAAACGGCGCGAGCACGGATTCATCCCTACGATTATCTTCGCGGAATTGATGGTCGGTTGCCGGGTGACGTCGGCAAAGACAATCAACCCGAGCAATTACAAAAAACTCAGCTTGGCCAGAACACGGTCGCAATCGAAGCGACGGAAGGGCTGAATCAATCCGATTATCTCCGGCGTTTGGCGCGGCAGATGAAAGAGGACGACGCGCGCTGGCATCGAGAGGACGGGTCAGGTATTCGCGCGATCGGTCTGCTCGGCTCGGATATTTATGACAAACTGATGATTTTGCGGGCCTTGCGTCCTCAATTTCCCGGCGCGCTTTTTTTTACCAACAACTACGACGCGCATTTGGAGCGTCGCGACGATTGGGACGTTACACACAACCTGGTCATCGCTTCACCGTTTGGCAGCAGAGTGCAGGGAATTTACATCAAGCGGCGGCAGCGGAACGTCCCCCCGTTCCGCGACAACAACCAAACTTCTATGTACGTCGGTACGCTTGTCGCCACCACTAAGATGAAAGCTGAAGACGCAGCTTGTCTTTCACGACAACCGCGCACCTTCGAAATCAGCAGACGCGGCGCCTATGAGTTGAGTCCGCCTTGGTACCGTTGCCCGAGCGGCGACTCGAACGTCGAATCAAACCGTGACAAACTTGGCGAGACAAAGGCGTGGTTTCGCGATTGGCTTGCGTTCAGCGTGATCTGGCAACTCATCATCATTGCGCTAGCGGTGCTCGGCATGGCGGCATGGATAAGTGTGTGCATCGCGAGACGCACATCGCCCGGAGGAGGTACTGCTATTGAGCGTCTGAAACGGGCGTTCGTTAGCACAGTTTTTTGGTCCGTTTACGGCGGACCGCTGATCATTTTCGCAGTTGCACTGGTTGCACAGTTCCGGGCGCCTGAAGAACCGCTGGCATTTTTTTCAGGCATCAGCATCTGGCCAACTGAAATGCTGCGCCTGATCGCGTTCATGCTTGCGATCTTCTTCATGTTCAAAGCGAGCTTCGATCTTCGTGCGAATGCGAAACGGATCGAGGCAGACTTTGCGTTTGCTCCCTTTCAGTTGCCTCCATTTCAATGGCGGGATCTTGGCATTGGCTTTGAGCAGTGGCAGATGCAGGAGCCTCCCAGAACTTCGCGCTTTTCCGCTGAAGAGGCGTGGTACGCTTATCTTTGCCGCAACAAATTCTGGCCGCGGTTCATCCGAATTGGGATTCTCTTTGCTTTGTATTCCATTTTTGCGTTCACGATTTTGCATTTGTTTCCTCAACCAGCGCCGCCGGCGCGAGGTCATTTGGCGTTTATAATCGATAACATTGTCTTTTATCTTGCTGGCATCGGTCTGCTGCTTCTCACTTTTTACGTGGTCGATGCAATTCAGTTAAACAGCAATTTCATCCGCATGTTTGGCCGAGAAGTAACCAAGTGGGGCCGCGAGCTCGTTGAGCGCTCTCATCGGCGTCCACCTCTAACCGAAGAGGAACTTTCTGCGTATCATGAGATTTTTTTCGTCGCGCAGCGCACTAAGGCAGTGGCGCCCTTGATCTGGTATCCGCTCCTTGTCCTTACCTTAGTGGTTGTCGCTCGCTCTTCGTTTTTTGATAACTGGACTTGGCCTGGCAGTCTTGTCTTAGTGTTTGCAATCACCGCCGCTTGGGCGCTCGGCAGCGCAATCCTGCTCAGGCACGCGGCCGAACAATTGCGTGAAACTGCGCTCAATGACCTGCGCCGGTTTCGCCTCCTGGGTCAGGAAAGCGAAGCGAAACGGCAGACGTTCGATGAGCTCATGGCTGAAATCCGCGACCTCAAAACGGGCGCGTTCGCGCCGTTGACCGAACAGCCTTTTATTCGCGCGGTTCTTTTTCCCGGTGCTGCCTTCGGTCTCCTCGCAGTCGGCCAGCGTTTGTTCGATCTTTTCTAGGACAATGACAAATTCGCGCCCATTTTGACTGCCGAGATTGCCTTTAGAATTTTCTTGCCAGAAAACTCCCGGCCAACATATCAATGGTGGCGCGGTGAAGGCGCTGGGAAAAGGAAGAGACGACTTTCTCCGTCTCGCGCGAGTCGGAAGCTGGCTTTTTGCGTGCGTGGCTCTCGTCAGCTGCACGAAAAACGAGCCCGTCGATGAAGCGAAAGCCGCCGGCAAAAGTACCGCCGATTTTCCGCAGATCGTTGCCGACATCTTCAAGCCAATGGATGGCGGCATTGACCTCTCGCCCGAGGAAATCATGGGGCGCAACACCTGGAACCTCTGGAGCGGTGGGAATCAGCATTTTTGGAATCATGCCGCACAAGACAGCTATGGTCTGATGGACCTTTTGAAGATGCTTGATAACCGCAAATTTCCGCGCGGAGAGCGTTTCAAAACTTTGGGACTGGCGAATGAGCCTGGATTTCTCGCGCGCGCTCCGACTGAGCCTGACGAGTTTGGTTTGTGCCTCGATAAACAGATAGCGCCGGAGCCGGCAGGTATCGACGAAACCGTTTACGGCAAACCTTCCGGCGTTCTTGGTTTTCGGCTTTTTCCGAACCCGGACTTCAACGATGAAGCGCGCAAGAAATGGGACGGCAAACGTTTCTACGAGGACGCGGGTTATTACAACAACAATAAGCTCATTCGACCGTATCGCGTTGGCGTCGCCTGCGGTGCCTGCCACATCGCGCCGAATCCAAGCAATCCACCTGCTGATCCGGAGAATCCGCGCTGGGAAAATCTCGCGTCGGCGATTGGCAATCAGTACATCAACGAAGGAAAAGTGTTTGCCTGTAATGTCGAGCAGGGCGGATTTTTTTATGAAATGCTGGCCGCCCAACCACGCGGCACTTCCGACACTTCGCGGATCGCGACTGATCACATCAACAATCCAAATGCAATCAACGCGATCTTTTTGCTGGCAGAGCGGGAACGCATCGCAAAACTCGCGACTCCGGAAAAAATGGCGGGCGGCACGCTAGCTTTGGCCGGAGAAACCGAAGAGATGCCCGTGCCGCATATTTTGAAGGATGGCGCCGATTCTATCGGCGTTCGCGGCGCGACCATTCGCGTTTACGTCAACATCGGCATGTTTTCGGAGTATTGGTTGACGCGCCACAATCGCTTGATCGGGCTGAAGCCGCAACAGCCGTTCGAAATTCCCTACGCCCGCGAGCATTCGGTTTTCTGGCGCGCGACCGAGGAACGGCTCGACAACATTGCTGCGTTTTTCCGCAGGCTGAAACCGTTTCACCTCGCCGATGCGGCCGGAGGACAAGCTTACATCACGACGGATTCAGCCGTGATGACGCGCGGGAAAGAAGTCTTCGCAGAAAGCTGTGCGGCTTGTCACTCGAGCAAACAGCTGCCGCCGAATATCGATCCGCGGTCCGGCGAAGGGAAAGCCTGGTTCCGCGCGGAGGTGATGAAGCCCGAGTTCTTGGAAAATAATTTCCTGTCAAACGATAAGCGTTATCCATTAACCAAAATCGAGACTAATTCGGCGCGCGCGTTTGCGACAAATGCTAAAGCTCACCACATCTGGGACAACTTTTCTTCGCAAACTTACAAGGAACTGTCGCCGGTGGACGAACTGGAATTTTTCAACCCCTTTGATGAGACGCATCCGATCAAATTCAAACCGAAAGATAGAGATGTCGCCCCTGGTTATTATCGCACGCCGTCGCTCGTCAACCTCTGGAGCTCCGCGCCGTTTTTACACAACAACATGCTGGGAAAGTTTACCGGCGATCCTTCCGTGGGCGGTCGCATGGACGCGTTTAACGATGCGGTCGAAAAATTACTCTGGCCGGAAAAACGGCTGAACAAAGATTCGATCTGGCGGACGCAGAACGAGTGCACCTTTCATCTGCGCAAGGAATTTGTGCCGCCACCATTTGACAAGCTGGCAGGCCGGGACGGTTACGTAACAATTGGACGAATTCCGAAGGGAACGCCTATCAACCTGCTGGCGAATCTGCAGCCGGACTTTCAACATGCGGGCGCCTTCCTCAAAGCCGCGGGAAAATTGGTTAAGATAAATGCCGAGAATCTTCCGCCGGAAGTAGCCGACGCGGAGCTGCGTAAACTGGTTCCCGACCTCATCGCGATGAACAAATGTCCGGATTTTATTGAGGACAAGGGCCACTACTTCGGCACTGATTTGTCTGACAACGACAAGCGCGCGCTAATCGAATATCTGAAAACGTTTTGATCAAGATCGAATCCAACGAAAGGAGAAAATATGGCAGTCACCGTTGCTGAAATGTTGAAAATGTCGCAGGCGCAGCTCGACGACCTGTTCACTCAAAGTCCAACTGGCGAAATCCCTGGCGGCGAGGCGAAAGGCACCGCCATCATCGCACCGGGAACGACTTACACACAGGACATGGCCAATTTTGTAAATCATTTTGCGTGGCAGGGAAAAATTTTTGATCCAGCAAAGGGGACTCTGCGAAACAAGATTCTGCCTTTTGGGCTCAACGCCATCATCGCAAAGGTGTACAAAGGTCCGAGCTGGATGGACAGCAAGGAATGCATTGTTCTCGATTATTCCGAGACTTCATTGGTGGCGCACTGGGTGCGTGACGAGATTCGTGAAGTCGCGCCGCGCATTTACCTCGGCAAAGTCTATCTGGGCAAAAAGCGATTGATTGATTTCGCCCTTGAATTTCCGCCATCGGGTTAATCGCATTCTGCGGCCATGGCCGACGTCCCAGATCAACCCGCTGCCAGCCAGCGCTGGAAGTGGCGCGCCGTGGTGCTAGTGGTTCTGGGGCTTGTCATAATCGACTGTTTGTATCTCATCAGCCGCTTTACGCGCGATACCCCCGTTACTTACACCGACCCCGAAGATCACTTCAAATATGGGTCAACCGGCGGCGAACGCGAATCGGGCGTTCCTTATTGGATTTGGAAGGTCTTGCCGAAAATATTCCCAGAATATTTGCCCGGAAAAACGTACACTCCGGGGAAAGAATATGTCTCGTTAGGCTTCCTGTACGAGCCTGGCAAAGATCTACCGGTCGGGGTTTCGCGCCGCAACACCCAGGGAATCGATCGCGTTTTTTTGAACTGCGCGATTTGTCACGCCGGCTCCGTGCGTGAAACGCCGCAAAGTACGCCTGTCATCTACGCGGGAATGCCGTCGAACACGGTCGATCTCGAGGGGTTCGAACGTTTCATTTTTGCCTGCGCAAGTGACCAGCGTTTCAATGCGCCGCGAGTCCTGGCGGAGATCGAAGCAATCGGCGGCAGGTACGATTTCATCAACCGATTTCTGCTGCGCTTTTACGCCATCCCGTTCATGCGCGAACGCTTGCTCATGTTGAAAAGCCATTTCCGTTTTGCCGAATGGGAACCGGACGCCGGCACCGGCCGCACTGACACGTTTAACCCGGCCAAGACGCTATTGGAATTTCCTCTCGAAAAACTGGAAACGCGTGAGCTGGTTGGCCTGTGCGATTTTCCATCGATCTGGATGCAGGGCCTGCGCAAACAAAAAAATCTCCACGCCCACTGGGACGGTAACAACAGCCTCATGGAAGAGCGCAATAAGAGCGCATCATTCGGCACCGGTGCGTTTCCGCCTACGATCGATCTGAAACAACTCGCGCGCGTCGAGCAATGGCTGCTCACCAAGGAGCCGCCCAAATATCCGTTTCCGATCGATACGCAACTGGGCACACAAGGTGAAAAACTTTACGCCCAATACTGCGCAAATTGTCATGGACGCAATGGCCGTGATTTCAGCGGCGAATACGTTGGCGACGTCGTGCCGATCGATAAAATCGGCACTGACCGTCATCGGCTCGATTCCTACACCGAAGAACTGGCCGTGGCACAGAACAATCTCTATGCCGGGTATCCGTGCCGGTTCAGTCATTTCAGAAAAACTTTTGGCTACGCAAACTTGCCGCTGGATGGCATTTGGCTGCGCGCACCGTATCTGCATAACGGCTCAGTGCCGACAGTGCGCGACCTGCTTAACTCCAGCGCAGAGCGCCCGCCGGTTTTTTACCGTGGCTACGATGTGTTCGACCAAGTGAAAGTCGGATTTGTTTCAGACGTCACTCGATTCGACGACGAGGGGCGCAGCAAAGATGAACCCGAAAATCCAAGAAAATATTTCAGGTTCGACACGCAAGTGAAACCCGGCGGCGCCACTCCGCGTGATCGGAACGAGGGCAATTCAAATGCTGGGCACGAAGGCTGGGAATACGGGACAATGCTTTCTGACCAGGAGAAAGACGCAATCGTGGAATATCTCAAAACATTTTGAGCAACGCCCGACCAATGAAACGATGAGCCTGCAACCAAAAACTAAGCGCATCCTTTGGGTCTCCGCGATTGTGCTCGTGGTTCTCATCGCGCTAGGTGCTTGGTTTACGTTGACAAAATTTTTCCGCGAAGAGAAAGAAGTGTTCGCGAACGAGGACGAACATTTCAAATACGGTTCGCTCGGAGCGGAGGGAGATCGCGGTATCCCGTATTATCTCTGGCTGGTTTTACCGCGCGTTTTTCCCGACCTCATGCCCGGCCCAGGCGGCTACAAATCGCTTGGCGTAGTCTGGGAGGAAGGACACGAAATTCCCGTTGGCTTTTCGAAAAAGGTGGTCGGCTTTGCGCGGATCACTAATAACTGCGCGGTCTGCCATACCGCGACCTACCGTTTGCGCGAGGACGAAGTGCCACACGTTGTCGTTGCAGGCCCGGCTCACACCAACAATGTGCAAAGCATGCTGCGGTTCTTGTTTAAGGCCGCGCACGATCCCCGGTTCAATTCAGACATCATCATGAATGAGATCCGATTGGTAAGCGCGAACAACTACGGCAACGGCGGGCTCTCATTCATCGATCGACAGATTTACCATTACCTGCTGATTCCATTCACCCAGAAAGCGCTGCTCCAACAGGAAAAGCAATTTACCTGGATGGAACGCTTTGTCACCGGCGGCAAGCCGAAGCCGCATTGGGCCCCGGGCCGCGATGATGCCATGAACCTGACAAAATATTTCATGACGAGTATGCCCGAGGACGACACCTTTGGACCAACCGATTTTCCTTCGATCTGGAACCTCGGCATTCGCAGCGGGAAGGATAACGCCGGAAAACAAATGTTGTTGAACTGGACCGGCGACACGCCTGCGGTGCGCTCAGTGTTGATCGATTCTGCGCTCGGGCTCGGCGCGCCGGCACGGCCGTGGTTCTTGCAGCGCATGGCCGATCTCGACAATTACCTCAGCAATCTGCCGCCGCCGCCGTGGCCTTTTGGTGAAACGAATCCAATCAACCAGCAAATGGCGGGCGAAGGCCAGAAAATCTACACGCACGATTGCGCCGCGTGTCATGAGCCGCGCGCTGAATTTACAAATAAGGTGATTCCAGTCACCGAGATTAAAACTGATCCAGAGCGGATGTATTCATGGTCGAAAGACGCCGCAGCGGAAGCAAACCGGCGCGTCAAACAACTGGGCATCGATCGCCCCCCGATGGTAGAGACGCAAAACCCATATGGATATGTTTCGCCGCCGTTGGATGGAATCTGGCTGCGCGCGCCCTATCTTCACAATGGCTCGGTGCCCAGCTTGCGTGACTTGCTAAATCCGTCCAACGAACGCCCACAGACTTTTCATCGCGGATACGATGTTTTCGATCCGGTTAAAGTTGGTTTCAAAGAGCCGCAACCGCGACCGAGTGGGCCGAGCGGAGAATTAACGCAGCCGTATTTTCTTTTCGATACGAGAGAAAAAGGAAACGGCAACCAAGGTCACACGTACGGCACCCAGCTGTCGAACGAGGACAAAGAGAAATTGCTCGAATATTTGAAAACGCTTTAACAACGACTCGTGATTCGTTGAAGCGCTGCCTCCTTCGCCAAGGCTGCGGCGGCCACGGAAGCGTTAAAGCGGATCGCGCGAGCCACGCTGCGACACGGCTATCGTGCGCGAAAACCGCTTGTCTGAGCGGCGGTTCTCCGGCAGTTTCGTGCTGTCATGGCGGGAAATCGCAAACTCGGTTGTCTCAGTATTTTTTTGTTCGTCGCGCTCTGCGCCAGCCTGTTCATGAACTTCGTGCTGATGATGTCGGCGTTTCAGCGATGGAGCGGTATCCGGGAAGCGGAACCGATCCCGCGTTTCCGCGAGATCCTGCTCCAAAGAGGCACGCGCGCCAGCCTGGACAAAATCGCTGTCATCACCATGCGCGGCCTGATCAGTTCTTCGCTCCCAGGCAGCGTGACCGATACAATGGTCGATGACATGCGCGCCGCGCTGCAACAGGCGCGCGAAGACAGTCGGGTCAAAGCTATTGTGCTGGTGATCGATTCGCCCGGCGGAGAAGTGACTGCGTCGGACGCAATCTACAGCGCAGTGGTCAAGGCGGGCGCGCGAAAACCTGTGGTCGTTTATATGGAGTCGCTGGCAGCCTCCGGCGGCTATTACGTCTCCTGCGGCGGTAAATTTTTAATGGCAAACGAAACGACCATTACCGGCAGCATCGGAGTCATCATTCAAACGCTGAATTATGAGCAGCTGTTGAACAAGGTGGGACTTGCTTCCGTGGTTTTCAAAAGCGGCAAGTTCAAGGACATGCTAAACGGGGCGCGGCCAATTACCCCGGAGGAACGCGAGCTGGTGCAGAACTTTATCATGAAAACTTACGAAAAGTTCCTCGGCGTCGTGGCGAACGAGAGAAAACTGTCGGC